>SKEE01000219.1_pt1 | contig 67411 bp, 61 predicted proteins | sample 4826661 | NCBI WGS metagenome assembly SKEE01 (sample SAMN11008817, study PRJNA524170) | human gut metagenome | biome: Human fecal sample; material: Feces; isolation source: fecal sample from pouch patient p20 | host: Homo sapiens | place: Israel: Tel-Aviv | collected 2016-11-14
CAGACGGAGAGGGCGAGCCCGCTGCCCTTTTCCGTCTTATTTCAGCGCTTCTTCCAGCACCTTCAGCAGGTGCGGGATATCCAGCGGCTTTGCGATGTGGCCGTTCATACCCGCATTCAAGGCGTTCTGCTTATCCTCCTCAAAGGCGTTGGCGGTCATGGCAAAAATGGGGATGCCCGCCTTGCGGGGGTCGGGCAGGGCGCGAATGCGCCGGGTGGCTTCGTAGCCGTCCATGCGGGGCATCTGGATGTCCATCAGGATCAGGTCGTACTGCCCGGGCGCGGACTGCTCCATCTTTTCCACCGCTTCAACGCCGTCCTCGGCGGTATCCACAAGGAAGCCTGCTTCCTTTAAGATCTCCACGGCGATCTCCCGGTTCAGGGCGTTGTCCTCCACCAGCAGCAGGTGCTTGCCGTCAAAGCTTGCCTTGGGCTGCGGGGCGGGCGTCTGCTCCGGCTGCACCCGGAAGGGTTCTGCCAGCACCTTGCGCAGCTCCGAGAGGAACAGCGGTTTTTCGCAGAAGGCGGTCACACCGGCGGCGCGCGCTTCTTCCTCGATATCCGCCCAGTCGTAGGCGGTCAGGATGATGATGGGGCAGCTGTCCCCGATGACCTTGCGGATCTGCCGCACGATCTCGATGCCGTTCATATCCGGGATGAGCCAGTCGATGATATACACGCTGAAAGCATCGCCCTGCTCCACGGCGTACTTGTGCGGATGACCGCTTCCTTGCCGGAGATGGTCCACTCCGGGCGCATCCCGATCTTGGAAAGCATGGTGCTGACGCTCAGGCAGGTGTTGGTGTCGTCATCTGCCACCAGCGCCCGCAGCCCTTCCAGCTGGGGCAGCTGCTTGATCTCCGCCTTCTGCCCGCTGAGGGGGAAGCAGAGGTTCACGATGAACTCGCTCCCCTTGCCCGGCTCGCTTTCAAGGGTGATGGTGCCGCCCATCAGGTCTACGATATTCTTGGTGATGGAAAGGCCCAGACCCGTGCCCTGAATGCCGCTGACGGTAGAGCTTTCCTCCCGGGCGAACTCTTCAAAGATATGCTTCTGGAACTCCTTATTGATGCCGATGCCGTTGTCTTTAATGCGGAACTCGTAGTTGCCGCAGCCCTTGGGCGCACCGGGCTTCTGGGCGATGCGGATGCTCACCATGCCGCCGGTGGGGGTGAACTTGATGGCATTGGAAAGGATGTTCAGCAGTACCTGATTCAGCCGCAGCGGGTCGGTGATGATGTCCTCGTCCACCACGTCCATGGTGTCGATGAACAGCGACAGGCGCTTGGAGCTGATGTTGGGCTGGATGATGGAGCGCACATCGTGCACAAGATCCGGCAGATGCACCGCCTTTTCCTCGATCTTTACTTTTCCGCTCTCAATGCGGCTCATGTCCAGCACATCGTTGATGAGGGAGAGCAGGTGCTGGCTGGAAGTGGAGATCTTTTTCAGGTAGTCCAGCACCTGTTCCTTATTATCAATATGGGTCGCCGCCAGCGAGGTGAAGCCGATGATGGCGTTCATCGGGGTGCGGATGTCGTGGCTCATGTTGAACAAGAACTCCCGTTTGGCGCGGTTTGCCGCTGCCTCGTGCCGGACAGCCTTTTCCAGCTTGCGGTTCTGCTCCTCCAGCTGAGCGTGGTATTTCTGCTCCTGCTCCCGCTTTTGCTGCTCCGCAGCCTTTATGGAACGATGGCGCAGCGTTTGCAGCACTGCCACGCAGATCAGATAGAAGATCAGCGCAGCCAGCAGTGCGCTGCTGGCATTGCGGAACACCAATTTTTCGCCGATATAGATATACAGATCAAAATTCTGTCCGTTGCTGTACATCCCGAAATAGCAGCCGGAATTTGCCCAGTCGTGGGTATGGGTCAAGGTATCGGGCGCACCGGCCTTGCGGATGCCCTGCACCAGCGGGCTGTTCGTGGTGTACAGTCCGATGAGGCTCGGGTCGTTTGCGGCGATCACCTTGTTATCCTGCACGATAAAGATGGTGCCGCTGATGTCCTGCGGGTAGCCGTCCAGCACGCTCTGGATGGACAGGGCTGTGCCCTCCACAAACTCCGGCGGGGTCACCCGGTAAGCCAGCAGTATGGCATCCCCTGCTGCGGCGCGGTGGGTGGCAACATCCACCGCCGTGCCATCCTGTAACAGAATGCGCTTGAGATAGGTCTTTTGCGGGTTTTGCAGCACGTTCAGCGCGGCTTTCTCCCGCAGCAACTCCGCAAACTGCGCATAGCCAACATTACCACTTGTATATTCACACAGTGCTTTTCCGTTTTCGTCCAGTACGGCAATGCCGGTAAGCCAGAGGGACTCCGTTTCTGCCCGGAGGTTTTCGGGGTCGTAGAGGTCTAAGGCATCATTTTCAGCCAGCTGCCGCACCGCCACCGCCATCCGGCGCAGCGCCTTTGCGGTGATGGTGTCGTTATTTTTTTCGAAGCTGGTGGACTGCACCTTTACAAAGCTGATGGTGCGGGCAAAGTAATCCTCGGTAGCACGCATGGACTCCTGCCCGGAGAAGAGGGTCACTGTCAGCAAAAGCAGCACGCCCATCAGCAGATAGAGCGCCGCCATCCGCATATTGGGAGTGAACGTTTTCTTTTTACGGTTCAAGGGCGTCCACCTCCAGATATTTTTCCGGGTCCGGCAGATACCTGCCTACGATCTGCTTCATCGTGCCGTCGGCGCGCATGGCGGCAAAGGTCTTGGTCAGCTGTTCGTCCAGCCCGCGGGTGTCGTTCAGCGCAAAAGCCACGCCGATGCCGGTGACCAGCAGCGGCTCCTCCAGAATGCGGAAATCGGCATTGCAATCCTGCATATACTGCAAAATGGCAGTCTCGTGGGCGGCAACGGCGTCCACATAGCCGCAGTTCAGCATAGCGTACTGCACGCTGCGGTCCTCGGTGCTCAGCACTTCGCCCAGCTGCGGGATGCGGGGGTCGGTACCGGCAAGGAAAATTTCTTCCGGCTTGGTGGTGCTTTGCACCATCATGGTCTTGCCCGCAAGGTCGGCAAGCGTTTCAATGCCGCTGTCCGCATTGACCGCCACCACCTGACGGCTAATCATATACGGCCCTGCCCAGCGGTACAGCTGCTCCCGCCCGTCCATGGAAAAGCAGCCCCAGATGCAGTCGATGGCACCGCTTTCCACCAGATTGGTTTTCTGCTCCCAGTCAATGATCTCGATCTGCACCGCATACCCCATGCGGGCAAAGGCTTCGGTGGCAATGTCCACATCAATGCCGGTGGGGGTGCTGTCATTGCTCAGGTAGACAAAAGGCGGGTAGGAATCGCTGCCCACCGTAAGTTCGGGCAGCGCTGCCGCCGCCTGCGTTTTGCCGCAGGCGGTCAGCCCGGCTGCCGCTGCCGCCGCGCACACTTTTAAAAAGGTGCGGCGGGGTATTTTATGGTTGGATCTCTGGTTTGTCACGCGTAATTTTCCTCACATTACCATTGTAAAATATCCTGCTTCAGTTCCCCCTGCACATCCAGCAGGCACTGGATCAGCAGCGGGTTGAACGCCCCGCACGCGCCGTTTGTGATCATCTGGACAGCAGTCTCGTGCGGGAACGCCTTTTTGTAGCACCGCTCGCTGGTCAGCGCATCGTACACATCCGCCATGGAGACCAGCTGCGCACTGATGGGGATATCGTCCCCTTTCAGCCCGTCCGGGTAGCCCTTGCCGTCCCAGCGCTCGTGGTGCCAGCGGGCGATCTCGTAGGCAGTCTGCAAAAGCGGCTGGTCTGCAAAGCTTTCGGTCTTTTGCAGCATCTCTGCGCCCAGCATACTGTGGGTCTTGATCACCGCAAATTCCTCTGCGGTCAGCCTGCCGGGCTTATTCAGGATGGCTTCGTCAATGCCGATCTTACCGATATCGTGCAGCGCCGACGCCAGCGGGATATCATCCTGCTGCTCCGGGGTCAGGTCGTAGCGGCTGGTCAGCTCCATCAGCCGGTGCAGCAGCGTCTCGGTGATGACGCGGATGTGCCGCACATGAGAGCCGGACTCGCCGTTGCGGAACTCCACGATCTGGCTCAGCACGCCTACCAGCACATCGGTGTTCTTTTCGCGGGCGCGGATCTGGTCGGACACCATCTGCACCAGCCGCCGCTGCTTGGCATACAGCTTGATGGTGTTGACCACCCGGCGGTAGACGATCTTGGCGTCAAAGGGGCGGCTGACGTAATCGCTTGCGCCCAGCTCATACGCCTTGCGGATGGCTTCTTCCGAGTCGTCGCTGGAGATCATGATCACCGGCACATCCTCGATGGTGTGGTTGGTGTTCATGGTGCGCAGCACCTCAAAGCCGTCCATGACCGGCATATTGATATCCAGCAGCACCAGCGAGATCTGCCCCGCCTTTTCCCGCAGCAGCTCCAGACACTGTTTGCCGTTCCCGGCTTCCAGAATACGGTAGTCCTCGCCCAGAATGCCGGTAAGCATCATGCGGTTCATCATGGCATCGTCCACAAGCAGGATAGTGGGCTTTTCCTTTAAAACATCGTCCTGTGCCGCCAGACGGCTGTCCTGTGTGTCCACCGCTACCGCGTCCTTGTGGTTCTTGGCCTGATACATCAAAAGGTCTGCCCGGCGCACCACATTCTCCATGGGGTCGGCAAGGGTCTGCATCGCGCCGCCGATGCTCAGCGAAAGCCGGAAGTGAGGGTAGCCCGGCACCACAGCCTTTTGCACGGCATCGCGGATCTGCTCCAGCTTTGTCTTGAGGTAATCTGCCGGGATGCCGGACAGCACCAGCAAAAATTCATCGCCGCCGTAGCGGATCAGCAGATCCGTCTCCCGGATACAGCTGCGGATGGCCTTTGCAACGGTTTCCAGTGCCAGATCTCCGGCGTGGTGGCCGTAGGTATCGTTGCAGATCTTGAAATCGTCGATATCCATCAGGGCGATGCCCGCCGGGCCGAGGTTATTGCGCACTACATCCTCGTAATAGCGGCGGTTGTAGGTGCCGGTCAAAGCGTCATGGTTCAGCCGCTGCCGGTAGCGCTCTTCTTTTTCCATGTTCCGGGCAGTAGTCTGGGCAAACTGAGTCTTTTGCTCCTCCATCTGCTGCATCATCCGCAGCAGGTTGCGGTTGGCGGTTTCCAGTGCTTCCCGCTGGGTGCGGTTCTGCTGTTCCAGCTTTTCCCGCAGCTCCATATAGGGGGTGATATCCGTGATAGTGCCCACGATATAGCCATCGCCGTGCCATTCCACCCGGTTGGCAGCACTGGAGACCCAGCGGTAGCCGTTTTTGCCCAACATCCGGAAGATGCTGTCGCCCTCCTGTGCGTAAGTCGCGCTGTTTTCTGCGTTCCGGTAGCGCAGCCCGTCCGCCAGATCATCCGGGTGTACCAGCGCTGTATAGCGGTTATCGAACCTTGCCGCAAATTCTGCCCGCTCCCAGCCCAGTATCTCCAGAAAACGGTCGCTGATATAAGCAAACGGATAGCCGTTTTCCGGGTCCTCTGCGCAGCAGTGAAAACCACCCGGTATATTCTGTGCATAGCGTTCCAGCCGCAGAAGTCCTTTTTTTATCGTCTCGCCTGTTTCCATCTGGTTTTCCCTGTCTCTTTCTCTGTGTACCGCACCTTGACAGCACGCGGTACACCCTGTTGCCGCAATTTACAAATTTACCTTCCTATGATGCCCCGATTTTGGGCGTACTGTAACAGTGTAATTTTATCATCAAAACCGCCTAGATGCAAGCATTTTTTGCCAATTTTGCCAATGGGGTGGCAAGTAAAATGTATCAGAAAAAGTTACAAGGGCAGCGGGCTCGCCCGGGATACACCCCTTCCGTCTGCTCACTGCGTTCGCATCCACCTTCCCCAAGGGGACGGCTTTTGGCAATGCCGTAAAGTTGCCCGCCACCACGAAAGCCGTCCCCTTGGGGAAGGTGGCTTGACGCGAAGCGGCAAGACGGAAGGGGTATCGTTGCAGCAAAAAAAGCCGCCGCACAAAAAGTGCAGCGGCTTTGCGGGGTGTCACCTCACAGCCAGCGCTCTGCGATGATCCACCACATACCGGGCAGATTGATCCGACCCAGCAGATGCTCCAATACGATCAGCATGGTATTCTCCTTTCAGACCGTCCGTTTCAGCCGAACAGCCCCTTTAGCAAAAACAGAAGCAGCTTAGTCAAGCTGCCGCCGCCCAAAAGGCCGAGCAGCGGCCCAAGGCCTTGAAACATGGAAGGTTTGCTCCTTTCGTTTTTCGCAAGTCAAGAAATCAGTGCAACATTCAAACAGCATATTTGCGCCATGCAATTCAACGCTGTTGCCGTTGCATTAAAAAGTTGAATTGCTATCTTTCCGTCCCGGCTGCTGCCGGGTGCCGGTCTGCCTTATATACGAACCAGCCCGCCGCAGGATTGCAAATGCTGTGGTGGTAAATATTGGGAAGAAAACCCTCTCAGTCATCGCGCAGCGATGACTGAGAGGGTTCAGCGGGAAGCTGCCTCGCCCTCTCCGTCTTTGCTACGCAAATCCACCTCTCCCAAAGGGAGAGGCCTTGGCATAGCGGAAAAGTTTCCGGTCAAACCGCAAAGTTTGTGGTTTCGCCAGAGGCTCTCCCTTTGGGAGAGCTGGCAAAGCCGCAAGGCTTTGACTGAGAGGGCGAGCCCGCTAAAATACACACGCCAACTATAATAATCGTCTTACTTAGAACGCTTCCATGCCGGGGTAGACGGCGCTTTCGCCCAGCTGCTCCTCAATGCGCAGCAGCTGATTGTACTTTGCCACACGTTCGGTGCGGCTGGGCGCACCGGTCTTGATCTGGCAGGTGTTCAGCGCCACAGCCAAGTCCGCAATGGTGGTGTCCTCGGTCTCGCCGGAGCGGTGGGAGCTGATGGCGTTGTAACCGGCCTTGTGCGCCATCTTGATGGCCTCCAGGGTCTCGGAGACAGAGCCGATCTGGTTCAGCTTGATCAGGATGGCATTGCCCGCACCCAGCTGAATGCCCTTTGCCAGACGCTCGGTGTTGGTCACGAACAGATCATCGCCCACCAGCTGCACCTTGCCGCCCAGCTCGCGGGTCATCTGCTGCCAGCCTTCCCAGTCCTCTTCGTCCAGACCGTCCTCGATGGAGATAATGGGGTACTTTTCCACAAGGCTCTTCCAGTGTGCGATCAGCTCGGCAGAGGTGAACTCGGTGCCCGCCTTGGGCAGCTTGTAGAAGCCCTTGCCCTTGGGGCTCTTCCACTCGGAAGCGGCGGCATCCATCGCCAGCATAAAGTCCTTGCCCGGCACATATCCCGCCTTTTCGATGGCTGCCAGAATGGTCTCGATGGTCTCCTCGTCGCTGGAAAGGTTGGGTGCAAAGCCGCCCTCATCGCCCACGGAGGTAGCCAGACCCTTGGACTTCAGGATAGCAGCCAGCGCATGGAACACCTCGGCGCACCAGCGCAGCGCTTCCTTAAAGGAGGATGCACCCACCGGCATGATCATGAACTCCTGCGTGTCCACGGTGTTGGTGGCGTGTGCGCCGCCGTTCAGGATGTTCATCATGGGCACGGGCAGGCGGTTGCCATTTACGCCGCCCAGAAAACGGTACAGTGGCATTTCCAGCAAAGCGGCTGCTGCGCGGCAGGCTGCAATGGACACCGCCAGAATGGCGTTTGCGCCCAGATTGGACTTATCCTTGGTGCCGTCTGCCTTGATCATGGCGGCGTCGATGGCGTAAATGTCGGAAGCATCCATGCCCACAACCGCGTCCGCAATGACCGTGTTGATGTTCTCCACCGCCTTGGTCACGCCCTTGCCCAAGTAGCGGCTCTTGTCGCCGTCCCGCAGCTCCAGCGCCTCAAACTCGCCGGTGGATGCACCGGAAGGGGCGCAGCCGCGCGCCACCGTGCCGTCCGCCAGCGTGATCTCGGCTTCCACGGTGGGGTTGCCGCGGGAGTCCAGAATCTCGCGGCCTACAACAGATTCAATTTCCAGATAATTCATCTTGAAACCCTCCTGAATATCATTTTTTCTCCCATACTGCCCGGGCGGGCAGACGGGGAACTGTCCCTTTAGATAGTTATATATAACTAACCATCAATATCCTACCACGCTTTGCGCCCCGGTGCAAGAGCCCGGGCGGATGTTTGCGGCCCTAAATTTTTAACAGGAGCGCAAACCGCCGTGGAAAACCCGTTTACAGTCTGCCCCCTTGCGGCAGTGGGGATACGTTATGCTTACCATGTGTTTTTTATATGGCAGATATACCAAAAATTCTCTTTACTTTTTGGTAGTTCGGTTCTATACTGGTTGCGGCGTTTACGCTGTTTTCCCATTTATAGTCGTTATAGAGGAGGATTTTTGCAATGAATAAGGATCTGACGGTGGGCAAGCCGTCACAGGTATTGTGGCAATTCTGTCTGCCCATGTTCGGCAGCATCATTTTCCAGCAGCTGTACAACATCGCCGACAGTCTGGTGGCGGGCAAGTTCATCGGTGAAAATGCGCTGGCTGCGGTGGGCAACAGCTACGAGATCACCCTGATCTTCATCGCCTTTGCCTTTGGCTGCAACATCGGCTGCTCGGTCATCGTGTCCCGCTACTTTGGCGCAAAGGAATACCGCGAGATGAAGACCTCGGTCTACACCTCCCTCATCGGCTCTGCCGTGCTGTGCGCCGTGCTGATGGGCATCGGTCTGCTGGGCTGCGACGCCCTGCTGGAACTCATCAACACCCCGGAGGAGATCCTTGCGGACTCTGCGCTGTATCTGGATATCTACGTTCTGGGCCTGCCCTTCATGTTCTTCTACAACATTGCCACCGGCATCTTCTCTGCCCTTGGCGACAGTAAGACCCCCTTCTACTTCCTTGCAGTCTCTTCTTTGTCCAACATCGGCGTGGACATCCTGTTCGTCGCCGGTTTCAAGATGGGCATTGCCGGTGTGGCATGGGCTACCTTCCTGTGTCAGGGTGTCAGCTGTGTGCTGGCCATGGTGGTGGTGTTCCGCCGCATCCGCGCCTTCCACACCGAGGGTCATGTGCAGCTGTTCTCGTGGAATATGCTGGGCAAGGTGGCCGTGGTGGCTGTGCCCAGCATTCTGCAGCAGAGCTTTGTCTCGGTGGGCAACATCATCCTGCAGAGCATCATCAACACCTTTGGTGCCAGCGTCATTGCAGGCTACTCTGCTGCCGTCAAACTGAACAACATGGTCATCACCTCCTTTACCACCTTGGGCAACGGCATCTCCAACTACACCTCCCAGAACATGGGTGCCGGTAAGATGGAGCGCGTGAAGGAAGGCTTTGGCGCAGGCCGCAATCTGGTGTGGCTGCTGTGCGTGCCGCTGGTGGTGCTGTACTTCTTCTTTGGCCGTTTCCTGCTGCTGCTGTTCATGAACGACCCGCAGGGCCCTGCCATTGACACCGGTATGCTGTTTTTGCGCATCCTCTCTCCCTTCTACTTTGTGGTGTCGGTCAAGCTGGTGGCAGACGGCATCCTGCGCGGCTGCGGCCTGATGGTGCGGTTCATGATCGCCACCTTCACCGACCTGATTTTGCGCGTGGGCATTGCCGCCGTGCTCAGCGCCACCGCGCTGGGCTCCACCGGCATCTGGATGGCATGGCCTGTGGGCTGGTGCATCGGTACGGCGCTTTCCATGGTGTTCTACGTCACCGCCATCCGCAAGGCACTGGCAGAGCCGGTGGCTGTTGCCGAGACCGAGGGACAGGCCGCAGAGATCCGCGCCGAGGCCGAATTTGCCGCCGACGCCGAGATGGAAACACTGTAACCTTTTTGCAACCTGTGAATCCGTTTCATGTCACAGATAAACAAAATGAACAATTTGAAATAGTGCACAAAATCGTGCTTTAATTTTTGTATAAAGTATCAACAAAGCCGAGAAAATGCGCCCAAAAGTATGGACGGTTTGTGAATTGCGGATTTGAATCCAGATAGCTATAATAACAGACAAGGACAGGAGCAAGGCCGCTTTAGAGGGGAAGGGCCTTGCTTCCGTTTTTATCAGTTTACTTTATAGAACACTCCGAAGGAGGAGATTTTTATGAAAAAGATGATCACTCGTCGTCAGTTCATGGCTGCTGCCGGTGTTGTTGCCGCAGCAAGCGCCCTGACTGCCTGCGGCGGTTCTTCCGCAAGCACGGCCGCTTCTTCTGCTGCCGGTTCTACCGCCGGTTCCGCTGCTGCTTCCGGCAGCACCATCAAGGTGGGTGTGATGGGTCCCTTGACCGGTGACGCTTCCGTTTACGGTCAGGCTGTTGTAAACGGTGCCAGCCTGTACATGAAGCAGGTCAATGCCGATGGCGGTGTCAACGGCAAGCAGCTGGAGATCATCACCATGGACGAGCAGGGCGATGCTACGCAGGCTGTTACCTGCTTTACCAAGATGGTGGATCAGGGCATCACCGCTTTGGTGGGCGATGTTACCACCACCCCGACGCTGGCTGTCGCCGCTGAGAGCGCCGATTACAATATGCCCATGGTCACCGCTTCCGCTACTGCCGAGGCTGTCACCTACGATGCCGAGACCGACACCGTGAACGCCAACGTGTTCCGTGCAACCTTCACCGACCCGTTCCAGGGCATCAAGATGGCTGACTACGCTTACAAGAAGCTGGGCTACACCAAGGCAGCCGTTATCTTCCAGAAGGGCGCTGACTACAACGAAGGTCTGGCCGAGAACTTCGTGACCGAGTTCGAGAGCCTGGGCGGCACCGTCGTTGATCAGGAGAGCTACTCCGAGGGCGATGTGGACTACAAGACCCAGCTGACCACCATTCTGGGCAAGGATCCCGAGGTAGTGTTCTGCCCCAACTACTATCAGGAAATTGGTCAGATCCTTGCGCAGGCCGAGAGTGTTGGCCTGAATGTTCCCTTCCTGGGCGGCGACGGCTGGGATGGTCTGGAGGGCTACGCTACCGCCGACCAGCTGAAGGATGCTTACTTCTGCGCAAACTACGCAAAGGGCTCCAACCCTGACTTTGAGAACGCCTACAAGGCTGAGTACGGCGAGGAGTACCCCAACGGCTTTGCACCTCTGGGCTACGATGCAGCCATGACCGTTGTGTACGGCATCAAGGCAGCTGAAGAGCAGGGCCTCGAGGCTGGCTCTGACGAGTACAAGCAGGCCGTTATCGACGCCATTGCCGGCGGCACCATCGAGGGCATCACCGGCACCTTTACCTTCGACGAGCACCACAACCCCGTCAAGCAGACCGCTATCCTGTGCTTCGACGGCGCAACCCCCGTGCTGAAGGAAATGTTCTGATCTGCGCCGTTCCATCCACCGGTGATGGAGCCGCCCGCACAGAGCAAACCCCATGATTTTCTGGAGAACGCCGGAACAGCTTTTTTCTGGTCAGGCGTTCTCCGTTTTTTATATCAAAAAGTGTAAACGCCGCAAAGAAAGGAAGTATCCAACCATGACAGTGTTCTTTAGCCAGCTGATCAACGGCTTGTCCCTTGGCAGCATCTATGCACTGATCGCACTGGGCTACAGCATGGTGTACGGCATTATCCTGCTGCTGAACTTTGCCCACGGCGATGTCATCATGGTGGGCGCATACATGTCGTGGTTCGTCATGAACCAGCTGGGTCTTGGCCCGGTCACCGCTGTGTGCGCCACCATCATCACCTGCACGCTGCTGGGCGTGGTGATCGAAAAAATCGCCTACACCCCCCTGCGCAGCGCACCCCGTATCTCGCTGCTGATCACCGCCATTGGTGTCTCCTTCTTTCTGGAGTACACGGCAGAGCTGATCCTCGGCTCGGGTGCAAAGGTGATCCCCGCCTACTACACCAACCAGACCTTCCGTCTGGGCAAGGTGCCGCTGGGTCTTACCTCCATCATCACGCTGGTGGTCACCGTGCTGTCCATGCTGGTGCTCACCTTTCTGGTGCAAAAGACTAAGCTTGGCAAGGCCATGCGCGCCGTTTCGGAGGATATGGATGCTGCCCGCCTGATGGGCATCAACGTCAACAGCACCATCTCCTTTACCTTTGCCGTGGGCTCGGCGCTGGCGGGCATCGGCAGCGTGCTGTACTGCTGCTCCTACCCGCAGGCTACCCCCACCATGGGCTCCATGCTGGGTCTGAAAGCTTTCGTTGCCGCCGTGCTGGGCGGCATCGGTTCCATTCCGGGTGCCATGATCGGCGGCATTGCCATCGGTCTGTGCGAGTGCTTTGTTTCCGCCATCGGCCTTTCCGCTTGGAAGGACGCTGTTACGTTTGCAATTCTGATCATCGTGCTGCTGGTCAAGCCCACGGGCTTCCTTGGCCGCAAGGTGCAGGAAAAGGTGTAAGGGGGCATAACGATGAAAACCAACCGTAAAACCATCAAAATGCCCGTGCGCTACCTGATGAACGCCGTGCTGGTGGCGCTGCTGTTCGTGGGGCTTTCCTTCCTCACCCAGAATGTGCTGTCCACCTACCAGAACAAGGTGCTGCTGACCGTGGGCATCAACATCATTCTGGCTGTCTCGCTGAACGTTGCCACCGGTTATCTGGGGCAGCTGCCGCTGGGTCACGCCGGTTTTATGGCCGTGGGTGCCTACACCTGCGCGCTGTTTACGAAGTATTCCAACCTGCCCAAGGGCGTTGCCTTTGTTATCGGTCTGGTGCTGGCATGGATCATGGCCGGGCTGTTCGGGGTGCTCATCGGCATCCCCGCCCTGCGCCTGACCGGCGACTATCTGGCCATCCTGACGCTGGGCTTTGGCGAGATCATCCGCATCACCTTGAACAACATTGATGATGTGCTGGGCTTCAAGCTGTTCTACGGCGCAAAGGGCCTGAAGAACATCCCCAAGTACTCCAACTACTGGAATGTGTTCCTGTGCGTGGTCATCACCTGCTTCCTCATCCACGCCATGATGAAGAGCCGCCATGGCCGTGCCGTGCTGGCCATCCGCGACAACGAGATCGCCGCCGAAAGCTGCGGCATCCAGACCACCTACTATAAGGTGATGGCCTTTGCCTTCTCCGCCGCCTTTGCAGGCTTGGCGGGCGGCCTGTACGCCTGCTATCTGGGCGTGCTGGACCCCTCCACCTTCGGCTTTATGAAGTCCATCGAAATTCTGGTCATGGTGGTGCTGGGCGGCATGGGCTCCATGCTGGGCTCCATCCTGTCCGCTACCGTGCTGACCATCCTGCCCGAGGCCACCCGCAGCTTTGAGAGCTACCGCATGGTGGTCTATTCGCTGGTGCTGGTGCTGATGATGATCTTCCGCCCGGGCGGACTGCTGGGCAGCTACGATTTCTCCCTGAGCCGCATCGTGGAAAAGGCCATGAACGGCGAACTGTTCCGCAAACATACCAAAAAGGAGGCCGCTGACCATGAGTGAGTTCAAGACCAGACTGCACAGTGTTCCCTCCGGCGGTTTTCTGACCGATCGCGACAAGGACAAAAAGCCCATTCTGGACGTGCGTGAGCTGGGTATCGACTTCGGCGGTCTGACCGCCGTGGATAACTTTAACCTGATGATCGGCCGCAACGAGATCGCCGGTCTGATCGGCCCCAACGGCGCAGGCAAGACCACCGTGTTCAACCTGCTCCCCAACGTCTACCAGCCCACCCGCGGCTCCATCCTGATCGACGGGATGCCTACCGCCGGGAAAAAGACCTATCAGGTCAACCGCATGGGCGTGGCGCGCACCTTCCAGAACATCCGCTTGTTCAAGGAGCTGAGCGTCATCGATAACATCAAGGTGGGTCTGCACGAGTCCATGAAGTATAATCTGGCGTCCTCCCTGCTGCGGATGCCGAACTACTGGAAAGAGGAAAAAAAGTGCACCGAGCGTGCGCTGGAACTGCTGGATATCTTCCACATGGCAGATCTTGCCAATACACAGGCCGGCAGCCTGCCCTACGGCGCACAGCGCCGTTTGGAGATCATGCGCGCACTGGCTACCGGCCCGAAGCTTCTGCTGCTGGACGAGCCTGCCGCCGGTATGAACCCCTCCGAGACGGCGGAGCTGCCCGAGACCATCCGCCGCATCCGCGACGAGTTCAACATTGCCGTGCTGCTCATCGAGCACGATATGAGCCTTGTCATGGGCATCTGCGAGGGCATTGCGGTGCTGAACTTCGGCCGCATCATCGCCAAGGGCACCCCGGATGAGATCCGCGATAACCCGCAGGTCATCGAGGCCTATCTGGGCAAAAAGGAGGGCTGAGCCATGGCTGATACATTACTGAAGGTGGACGGCATCAACGTCTACTACGGCAACATCCACGCCGTAAAGGATATCTCTTTCACCGTCAACGCGGGCGAGATCGTCACCCTGATCGGTGCCAATGGCGCGGGCAAATCCACCACCCTGAAAACCATTTCCGGCCTTTTGAAGCCCCGCACCGGCGATGTGTTGTACAAGGGCAAGAGCATCAAGGGCGTGCGCGCCCACAAGATCGTGGAAAGCGGCCTTGCACAGGTGCCGGAGGGACGCCATGTGTTCCTGCACATGACGGTGGACGAGAACCTTGACATGGGTGCGTACACCCAGCCCGCTTCCACCATTGCCGCCAACAAGGAAAAGGTATTCACCCTGTTCCCCCGCCTGAAGGAGCGCCGCAAGCAGCTGGCGGGCACCATGTCCGGCGGCGAGCAGCAGATGCTGGCCATGGGGCGTGCGCTCATGAGCAACGCTTCCATGCTGATGCTGGACGAGCCTTCCATGGGTCTTTCGCCGCTGCTGGTGCAGGAGATCTTTGACATCATCCGCGACATCCACAAGGAGGGCATGACCATCCTGCTGGTGGAGCAGAATGCGCAGATGGCGCTTTCGGTGGCCGACCGCGCCTATGTGCTGGAGACCGGCCGCGTGGTCATGGACGGCACCGGTGCCGAACTTCTGACCAACGAGCGCGTCCGCAGCGCCTATCTGGGCGGGTAAACGGAAAAATAGTTTGATTTGCAGTTCCGAAACGCCCTTGGGCGTTTCGGAACTGCTTTTTCCTGCTATCACTTTACTTTCGTAAAAAATTGTGCCATAATGAGTGCAGTATTCCGGCTTTGCAAAAGCCACGCCCCGGCTCGGGAAAGCGGGGCGCAAACCACACAGAATGAGGGGTAAACGTTATGAGCAAGATCATCATCCCGGCAAACTACAAACCCGCGCTGAACCTGTACGACACCCAGCGCGCCATCGGCACGGTAAAGCGGCTGTTTGCCGATACCCTGTGCGCTACGCTGAATCTGTACCGCGTATCTGCACCGCTGTTTCTGGAGGCTTCCACCGGCCTGAACGACGACCTGAACGGCGTGGAGCGCAAGGTGACCTTTGACATCAAGGACAGCGGCACCGAGGCACAGGTGGTGCAGTCGCTGGCAAAGTGGAAGCGGCAGGCGCTGAAGGACTACGATTTCCGCGTGGGCAAGGGTCTGTACTGCGACATGAACGCCATCCGCCGGGACGAGGAGCTGGATAACCTCCACTCGGTCTATGTGGACCAGTGGGACTGGGAAAAGATCATCACGGTGGAGGACCGCAACGAGACCTACCTGAAAAACGTGGTGCGCTGCATCGTGTCTGCGGTGTGCGCCACCGAGATGAACCTGCACGCCATGTTCCCCCAGCTGCAGGATCTGCCCCTGCACCCCCCCAACGTGACCTTTGTCACCTCACAGGAGCTGGAGGACAAGTACCCCGATCTGACCCCGAAGGAGCGGGAGAATGCCTTTGTCAAGGAGAACGGCACCACTTTCCTGATGAAGATCGGTGCACCGCTGCGCAGCGGCAAGCCCCATGACGGCCGCGCCCCGGACTACGATGACTGGGATCTGAACGGCGACCTGCTGTTCTGGAACGACCCGCTGCAGTGCAGCTATGAGCTGAGCAGCATGGGCATCCGCGTCAGCCCGGAAAGCATGGACAGGCAGCTGACCATGGCAGGCTGCGACGACCGCCGCACCCTGCCCTTCCACAAGGCAGTGCTGGCTGGCGAACTGCCCTACACCATTGGCGGCGGCATCGGCCAGAGCCGCCTGTGTATGCTGCTGCTGGGCAGCGTCCACATCGGCGAGGTTCAGGCCAGCGTGTGGGACACGGCCACCCGCGAAGCCTGCGCCAAGGCCGGCATCCCGCTGCTGTAAGCGGAACGATTTTAAATATCCTCCGCTTACGCTCTGGATATTTTCAGCGGAAAAATATTTTTATTTTGAAATACAGCCAAGCCTGCGGGCTTGGCTGTATTTCGTTTTCACGAGAAGGGTCGTAAAGATAAGCTGCATCTCTCCCGTGAAAAAGAAAATCGGGAAGATCCGCAGATCTTCCCGATTTTCAAATATAAAAATAGAGTTCCTTGAATCATGCCCAGAGCAACGCGGAGGGCATTTTAAATCGTCCTCCGGCGGGCATTCCTGCTTATCAATTTTGCTTTTTCCAGCGGCGCATGACGCCCATGCCCAGTGCATAGGGGCCGGTGTGCACCGCAATGGTGCAGCCGATCTGCAACAGCCCTACCTCACACTGTGCGCCGGGGTACTTGGCGCGCAGGGCGGCACGGGTCTGCATCCACAGACGCTTGCCTTCGTCGGCATCGTAACCGTAGCCCACCGTAATGCGGTAGTCGTCCGGGGTGCCGCCGTGGGCATCCAGATAGTTCATCAGCTGTTCCAGTGCCTTTTCAAAGCTCTTCTGCCGGCCGCGGGCTACGCCGCCGGAGAAGATCTCGCCCTCCTTGAACAGGATCATGGGCTTCAGCCCCAGCATATTGGCGGCGCGGCCGGTCACCTTGCCGATGCGCCCGCCCTTGATGAGGTAGTCCAGATCACCCACGGTGAAGAAGATCTGGTTGGTGGATTTTTCCGCTTCCAGCCAAGTCACAGTCTCGTCCAGCGTGCAGCCTGCGTCCCGCATGGCCACGGCATTTTCCACCATGGTGGATTCGGTCACCGTGGCGGCGGCAGAGTCGATGACCTCGATGCGGGCATCAGGGTAGTCCTCCAGCACCAGATCCCGGGCGTTGCGGGCGCTGCCCACGCAGCCGCTCATCTTGCCGGTGAACACCAGACACAGTACATCCCGACCCGCCTCGGCGTGTGCGCGGAAGGTCTTTTCAAAGTCCTCGATGGAGGCCAGACTGGTCTTGGGATAGGCCGCCGGGTTATCCACCATGAACTGATAGAAGTCCCGCACGGGGATCTCCAGCCCTTCCTTGCGGTAATGCTCGCCGTCCAGCGATACATAAAAGGGCACGACCTCGATGCCAAGCTGCTTGGCGGTGTCCAGCGTCAGGTCGCAGGCGCTGTCGGTAATGATATCAAACATCTGTGACGCTTCCTTTTCTGAAACTCAGGGGCTGCTTTTGGCGGCAGCTCAGCCGCGGTGGATGTAGGCTTCGCGCTCTGCGCCCACCGAGATATAGGTGATCTTGCAGCCCACAGCCTTTTCCAGATACTCCACATAATCGCGGGTCTGCTGGGGCAGATCCTCCCACTTGCGGGCTGCGGTGATATCGCAGTGCCAGCCGGGCAGGTACTCCACCACGGGCTGTGCGGTATCCAGTGCTTCACCCATGGGGAAGCGGGTGGTGGTAGTGCCGTCGGTCAGCTTGTAGGCGGTGACCATGGGGATCTTTTCCATGTAGTCCAGCACATCCAGCAGGGTCAGAGCGACCTCATCGCAGCCCTGGCAGAACACGCCGTAGCGGCTTGCCACCAGATCGATGGGGCCCACGCGGCGGGGACGACCGGTAGCTGCGCCGTACTCGTGACCGGCCTCACGCAGGGCGTGCTTCTCTTCCTCGGTCATGGCCAGCTCGGCGGCGAAGGGGCCGTCACCCACGCAGGAGGAGTAGGCTTTCATGACACCGATGGAGTTGTGCAGCTTGTGGCCGGGGATACCGGCACCGATGGGTGCATAAGCACCGATGACGTTGGAGGAGGTGGTGTAGGGGTAGATGCCAAAGTCGATATCGCGCAGTGCGCCCAGCTGTGCCTCAAACAGCACCTTCTTGCCGGCTGCATCGGCATCGGCCAGATACTGACCCACATCGCAGATATAGTCCTTGAAGATGGCGGCATACTTTTCGAGCCAGTTCCACATCTCGTCCACGCTGATGGGCTCTGCGTTGTAGCTGCCCTCCATGACCAGATTCTTGGAATCCACCATGGTGACCAGACGCTTCTTCACGGCGTCATCCAGATGCAGCAGATCGCCCATGCGCAGGGTCTTTTTCATGTACTTGTCGCCGTAAGCGTAGGCGATGCCGCGCTTGGTGGAGCCGAACTGTGCGCCGGTCTTGGACAGGCGTGCTTCCTCCAGACCATCCTGCTCCACATGATAGGGCATGGTGATGGTTGCGCGGTCGGAGATCTTCAGGTTCTCCGGGGTGATCTCAATGCCCTGCTCGCGCAGCTTATTGATCTCGCCGTCCAGATGATGCGGGTCGATGACCATGCCGTTGCCCATGACGCAGACGACATTGGGGCGCAGGATGCCGGAGGGCAGCAGGTTCAGCACGAACTTGCCGCGCTCGTTTTTAACGGTATGGCCTGCGTTGTTGCCGCCCTGATACCGTGCAACGATGTCGTACTCCTGGCTGATCAGGTCGACCATGCGGCCCTTGCCCTCATCGCCCCAGTTGATACCCGTAATTGCAGTAAGCATAATAAATGACCTCTTTATCCTTTTTTCAAAAGACAGCCTTTTCCGTGCACCTTGCCCGGGATACGCTACCTTGGGTAAAACGCACCGGCTCGCTGCCCTTGCGGCACGCACCAATGCTATTATAGTATAGCACAGTCTGCCGCGCAAAAAAAGGGGCTGTTGTAAAATACAACGCCCCTTTTATACAGATACATCCGATTGACAAAACAGCCGCCCGGTCTGCCCGGACGGCTGCTTTGCACGGAAAAGCGCTTTTTCCGCACGCCCGTTTTACTGGATAAAGCCCACGAACACCGGGCAGAGCACGGCGGTCAGCACACCGGCTACGGCAATGGAAAGGCCGCTCATGGCACCTTCCACCTCGCCCATCTGCAGTGCCTTGCTGGTGCCCACGGCATGGGCTGCCGTGCCGATGCCCACGCCCTTGGCGATAGGGTCGGTGATGTGGAACAGCTTGCACACGGTCTCGGCCAGCAGTGCGCCCACGATGCCGGTGACGATGACGATGGCACCGGTCAGGGCGGCAATGCCGCCCAGCTCTGCTGCCACGTCCATGCTGATGGCGGTGGTCACAGACTTCGGCAGCAGGGTGGCGTACTGCTCCTGGGTCAGGTCCATCGCCAGTGCCAATGCAAAGGCGCTGCCCAGACTGACCAGCGTGCCCACCGAGATGCCCGCAATGATGGCGGGCGCGTTCTCTTTGAGCAGGTCCAGCTTTTCATACAGCGGGATGGCCAGCGCCACCGTAGCGGGCAGCAGCAGATAGCTTACCGGCGCAGCGCTGGTTTTATAGTCCCCATAGGGGATATTGCACACCGACAGAAAAACGATGACAAAAATACTGCCCAGCAGCAGCGGGTTAAAGATGGCCTTGCCGGTCACCCGGTTGATGAGCGCACCCAGCCCAAAGGCCGCCAGCGTAAGCAGCACGCCCCAGGCCGCAGAGCCGGTCAAAAAGTTATTCAGCAGTTCCGTCATGGTCGGCCTCCTCCTTTTTATTGCGGGCGGTCAGCGCCTGCGTGGTGCGGCCTGCCGCCGCCATCACCAGCACCGTCACCGGCAGAATGGCGATCAGGATGGGCAGCAGCAGCTGTCCCATCTCTGCCCACAGCTCCATGATGCCCGCAGCAGCGGGCACGAACAGCAGCGGAAAAATACCGGTCAGGTAGGTGCCGGTCTCCTTGACCTGCTCCAGCTTTACGATCCCGGCGGTCAGGGCTGCCAGCAGCAGCACCAGACCGTACACACTGGCAGGCACCGGCAGCGGCAGCACCACGTGCAGCACCTCGCCCAGAAAACAGAACGCGAGAATGCGCCCGAACTGAAAAATATACTTCGTGTCAGAACTCCCCTTTCTGGTCTTATAAACGAACAGACAACGGGCTTTTCGCCCGGAATTTTCTGCCTTACACAAAGTAAAAGTATACCGCGGACAGCCCGCCCCATCAACCGTAAATCTTGCCAAGAAGTTCTGCACCTTTTGCGCAGAACTGTACAAAAAAGCGCACCGGTGCAGTTCCGGTGCGCAAGGCTCAGATCACATAATCGTTGCCGGCCTGATCCGGCAGGGCAAGGTCTGCCAGCGTGATCTTGCCAAAGTAGTCCGAGATCAGGTCGTTGAGCCCCTTCCACATCTCGTAGGTGCGGCAGTTGGCCATCCGGGCGCAGGCAGAAGCTCCGGGGGTCAGGCAGCTTACCGGAGCAAGACTGCCCTCGGTGAGCATCAGGATCTCGCTTACCGTGTACTGATCCGGGCTGCGGGTCAGCCGGTAGCCGCCGCCCTTGCCGCGCAGCCCCTCCAGAAAGCCGTTCTGCACCAGCACCTTGAGGATGTTCTCCAGATACTTTTCCGAGATCTCCTGCCGGGCAGCTACTTCCTTTAAGGGAACATATTTTTCAGACTGATGCTCCGCGAGGTCGATCATCACCCGCAGCGCATAGCGTCCTTTGGTCGAAACGATCATAATCCGTACTTCCTTCCGGTCAAATTTTAATATAACCCATTATACAACAGGGTAAATCACTTTTCAATCCCACTTTTTTCAAAATAACCCTTGACAAGCAGGGAAAACAGGGCTATAATGCCATCAAACCCACAAAGAATGTTGGTTTAAAGGTTTAGAGGGAATCACAGCCGGGCTCACCGGCACAAGACAGGGTCATACACCCCGTAACGATACCAGAAAGAGGGACAAGTATTATGAGCAAGATCTATACCTCCGCAGATCAGTTGATCGGTCACACCCCGCTGCTGGAGCTCAGCCATATCGAGAAGGAAGAGCAGCTGCCCGCCCACGTTATTGCCAAGCTGGAGTACTTCAACCCCGCTGGTTCTGTGAAAGACCGCATTGCGAAAAAGATGATCGACGACGCCGAGGCCAAGGGTCTGCTGAAGGAAGGCTCCGTCATCATTGAGCCCACCTCCGGCAACACCGGCATCGGTCTGGCTGCTGTGGCAGCTGCCAAGGGCTACCGCATCATCATTGTGATGCCCGAGACCATGAGCGTGGAGCGCCGCCAGCTGATGAAAGCTTACGGTGCCGAGCTGGTGCTGAGCGAGGGTGCCAAGGGCATGAAGGGTGCCATTGCCAAGGCCGATGAGCTGGCAAAGGAGATCCCCAATTCCTTCATCCCCGGCCAGTTCGTGAACCCCGCTAACCCGCAGGCGCACATCGAGACCACCGGCCCCGAGATCTGGGAAGATACCGACGGCAAGGTCGATATCTTTGTGGCAGGCGTTGGCACCGGCGGCACCGTGACCGGCGTTGGCAAGTACCTCAAGAGCAAGAACCCCGCCGTCAAGGTGGTGGCCGTTGAGCCCGCTTCCTCCCCTGTGCTGAGCAAGGGCACTGCCGGTGCACATAAAATTCAGGGCATCGGCGCAGGCTTTGTGCCGGACGTGCTGGATACCACCGTCTATGACGAGATCATTGCCGTGGAGAACGACGATGCCTTCGCCACCGGCCGTCTGATTGGCCACAAGGAAGGCGTGCTGGTGGGCATCTCCTCCGGTGCTGCCGTCTGGGCCGCCATCCAGCTGGCAAAGCGCCCTGAGAACGCAGGCAAGAACATCGTTGTTCTGCTGCCCGATACCGGCGACCGTTACCTGTCCACCCCGCTGTTTGCTGAATAATCTCCAAAAACTCTCCTCTCCCGCTCTGCACCCCGCAGGGCGGGAGTTTTTGTTTGGGAACAGGACGATTTGAATGCGCTCCGTGTTGCTCTGCGCATAGTCAGCGGAATAATTATTTTTATTTGTAGTTTCGAAACGCCTGCGGGCGTTTCGAAACTACTTTTTTCACGGGAGGGGTTTGGAACGAACTCCCTCAGTCAAAACCTGACGGTTTTGCCAGCTCCCTCTGGGAGGGAGCCTCTGGCGCACCCGCAAACTTTGCACTTGAGCCGGAAACTGTACCGCCATGCCAAAGGCCCCATCTTAGAGGGGGCTGGCATCGCGCAGCGATGACTGGGGGAGTTTCCCCGTCCACTCCCCTTTCCCCTCACCCGATTTTATGCTACAATACCGGTAACAAAAACGTTTGGAGAAACGCCCATGCTTTATTATGCTGCCCCCATGGAGGGGTTTACAGACCGGGTCTGGCGGCAGACCCATCAGAAATGGTTCGGCGCACAAGGCGCTGCCGACCGCTATTATGCGCCGTTTATCTCCCCGCCGGAGAACCGGGTGCTCATTAAAAAGAAGATGGCAGAGCTTGCCCCGGCGGCAAACCCCGGTGCGCCGGTCATCCCGCAATTGCTGGCGAAGGACGGCGAGCTGGCTGCTTGGATGATCGGGCAGCTGCGGGCGCTGGGCTATACTGAGGTCAACCTGAATCTGGGCTGTCCCGCCGGGACGGTGACCGCCAAGGGCAAGGGCTCCGGGATGCTGCGGGACCCGGCCAAGGTAGACGCCTTTCTGGACGGGGTATTCTCCCGCGCCGAGGGGCCTGTCTCGGTCAAGACCCGGCTGGGTGTGGAGAAGCCGGAAGAGTTTGCCGCCATTCTGGAGATTTATAATCGCTACCCCATCTCGGAGCTGACCATCCATCCCCGGGTGATGCGGCAGCAGTACCGCGGACAGGCCGACCACGCCGCCTTTGCGGCTGCGCTGCCCCGGTGCACCATGCCGGTGTGCTACAACGGCGATGTGACCCCCGCCGCCCAGCTCCACGCGCTGGAAGAGGAGTTTCCCACCCTGTCCGGCATCATGGTGGGGCGCGGGCTCATTGCAGACCCGGCGCTTTTCCGCAGGGCGCGGGGCGGTGCGCCCGCCGCCAAAGAGGAGCTGCGGGGCTACCTGACCGACCTATACCACGGCTACTCTGACCTGTTCGGCAGCGCGGGCTGCGCCATTAGCCGGATGAAGGGGCACTGGTTCTACCTCATCCACTGCTTTGCCGGGGCGGAAAAGCTGGAAAAGCAGCTGAAAAAGCTGCGGGAGCCGTGGGAGTACGAGGTGGTGGTGAACCAGATCTTCACCCTGCCGCTGGTGAAGCAGATATCCATATAAAAAGCTGTACAAGGGCAGCAGCCTCGCCCTCTCCGTCTGCTCACTACGTTCGCATCCACACTCCCCCTTTTGTCGCTGCGCGACATCTTCCCCCGGAGCGGGGGAAGTCTTTCCTCAAAGGGAGAGGCCTTGGCAAAGAGATGAACTTTGCGTGGACTGCCAAAGGCTCTCCCTTTGGGAGAGCTGGCAAATCCGACAGGATTTGACTGAGAGGGCGAGTATGCTAAAAGCAAAAGCATCTGCAATAAAAAAGCCCGCCGTCTTATGCAGACAGCGGGGCTGAAAAGGACCGTATTACACGTTGAGGTAGCTGCGCAGCATAGCCTGCAGCAGATCGTCACGATCCACCTTGCGGATCATGGCACGGGCATTCTTATAGGTCGTAATGTAGGTAGGGTCTTCGGACAAAATGTAGCCCACCAGCTGATTGACCGGGTTATAGCCTTTTTCCTTCAAAGCATCGTACACCTGCTGTACGATCTCGTGGATCTCATAGTCCTTTTTATCGTGGATGGAGAAAATCGCGGTTGCGTCTCCCACGCAATACACCCCCTTCGGTTGAAACTAGTCTCATTGTACACGAAATGCGCCGAAACTTCAAGATAATTACGCCGGATTTGCACATCCTGTACAAAATTTCCAGCAATGTTCCGGCAAGATGAACGATGTCCGGGCGGCATTCTGCCCGCGAAAGGAGCCTTTGTATGCTTTACGGCATCGGCTGCGACCTGTGCAGCCTTTCCCATCTGGAAAAAAGCCTTTCCTCTGCCCACGCAGCAGCCTTTGTGCGCCGGGTGTACGGCCCGGCTGAGCAGGCGGCGCTGGGGCTTTGCGAAGCATCCCCCGCGCCGCTGAACGCCCACCGCCTTGCCAGCGCCGCCGCAGATTTTGCCGCCAAGGAAGCCTTTCTCAAGGCGGCAGGCACCGGCCTGCGGGAGCCTTTTTCCCTGCGGGAGATCGAGGCCGTCCGGCAGGAAAACGGTGCCCCGGCCTACCGGTTCAGTGGGCAGACCGCCGCATGGGTGGCGCAGCACCGGCTGCGCGCCCGGCTCTCCCTGAGCCACGAGGGCGGCATGGCGCTGGCCTTCTGCACGCTGGAAGAGGAAAGCTGACCGCCCTTTGTGCATACAATGGAATATCGCCCCCGCACTGCATAAGCCGCACCCGGTCTGCGCATACTGAGAGCAGACAGGATGCGCCGGACGCATCACATAGCGGGGCACATCCTCCAGAAAAACAGGAGGGAGATTCCATGGAGGTACACAGAGGAGAAGTTTTCTACGCCGATCTTTCGCCGGTGGTGGGTTCGGAGCAGGGCGGTGTGCGCCCGGTGCTGATCGTACAGAACGAGATCGGCAACCGGCACAGCCCCACTGTGATCGCGGCAGCCATTACATCCCGGCTGGACAAGACCCGCCTGCCCACCCACATCAACATCCGGGCGGCGGACACCGGCCTTGCCAAGGACAGCGTGGTGCTGCTGGAACAGATCCGCACGCTGGATAAGCACCGCCTGCGGGAGCGCGCCGGGCAGATCACCGCCGCCGACCAGAAGCGGGTGGATCAGGCGCTGGACGTAAGCCTTGGGCTGAGCTCGTACTAAAAAACAATCGGAAAGATTATTTATAATTTCGGGACACCGGAGCGTCTGCGGACGCTCCGGTGTCCCATTTTCACGGGAAAGGATTTGTGAAACCCCACCTATAACAAAAGGTAAATTTGCGAAAAAGACGTGACGAAACGGCGCAGATGTGGTATCGTTAAAGGGTAGATTTTTGTTCAGAAAGGATTTCTTTGCTATGACCCGGATCGCTTTCTGTGATGACGATGCCGCCCTGCTGCATCAGATGCAGGATTTTCTGGAGCAGTACCGTGCCCTGCGGGGTGTGCAGCTGGAGCTGTTTCCCTATACAAAACCCATGGAGCTTCTGGCAGATATCGAGGCCGGGGTGCGCTTTGACGTGCTGTTTTTGGATGTGCTTATGCCCGGCATCAACGGCATCAATGCCGCCCGGGAGATCCGCCAGTACGACACGGCGGTGCAGATCATCTTTGTCACTTCCTCTTCGGAATTTGCCGTACAGTCCTATGTGGTAGGCGCATACTACTACCAGCTCAAGCCCATCTGGAAGGACAGCTTTTTCCGCCTTACCGATGCTGTGCTGGCCGAGTGCCGCAAGCGCACCCAGCACAGCCTGATCCTGCGCTGCAAAAGCGGCGTGACCCGCATTACACTGGACAGTCTGGAATACTGCGAGGTGCAGGGGCGCACGCTGGTATTCCATCTGCTGGACGGCACCGTCATCGAGAGCAGCGGCAGCATGGACGAGCTGGCACGGCAGCTGGCAGATTACCCGGGCTTTCTGCGCCCGCACCGCTCCTATCTGGTAAACATGGAGTACATCCAGAACATCACCGCCAAGAGCATCACCATGGAAAGCCTTGCCGAGGTGCCGCTGCCCCACGGGCGCTTTACCGCCGTGCGGGATCAGTATCTGGAATACGCCTTTGCGGGAAAGAAGGTCGTCCTGTGACCGCCCCGGGCATTCTGCCGGAAGTGCTGGACGGTGCAGCAGTAGGCATTTTCGGTATCCTGCTCAGTGCGGCGTTCTGCCCCATCCGCTGGACGGGCAAAAAGCGCTGGGCGCTGGCGGGCTGCACCGCCGGGCTGCTGGCACTGCAGGGCATCTTCTACTTTGGCACCAGTCCCACGGCTGCCCAGTACCTTTACCCCCTCATTACACACCTGCCGCTGTATGTCGTGCTGGTGCTGTTCAGCGGACAGAAGGTCTGGCCGCTGGTGGCGGTGCTCACGGCCTACCTGTGCTGTCAGGTGCGGCGCTGGGCGGCGCTGGCCGTGGCGCTGTTCTTCCCGCAGCATCCGCTGGTGCAGCCGGTGGCTGAGCTGCTGTTCACCCTGCCGCTGCTGTTGCTGTTCATCCGGTTCCTTGCCCCCTCCATGCGGCAGCTTTCCCGCTACCCGGCTTCCGTGCAGTGCCAGTTTGGCATCGTGCCGCTGGTGGGTTATCTCTTTGATTACATCACCCGTGTCTACACCAGCCTTTTGTCCGGTGCAAACCCGGCGGCGGTGGAGTTCATGTTCTTTGTGTGCTGCGCGGCCTTTTTGTGCTCTATTTTGCGCGCCTCCCGGGTGGAGCGGCAGCGCATCCAGATGGAACAGCTGCAGACCAGCCTGAACTTGCAGGTCACGCAGGCCATGCGCGAGATCGAAGCACTGCGCCTTTCCCAGCAGCGCGCCAGCACCTACCGCCACGACCTGCGCCACCATATGCAGTTTCTGGCAGGCTGCATCGAGAATGGCCGCACCGAGCAGGCGCTGGGCTACATCCGCAGCGTGTGCAGCGAGATCGAGGCCGGCAAGGTGACCGTCTACTGCGAGAACGAAGCTGCGAATCTCATCTTTTCTGCCTTTGCAGACCGCGCCGCCAAGGCCGGGGTACAGTTCACGGTGCAGGCAGGCATCTCGCAAAAGCCGGCCGTCTCGGAGAGCGATCTGTGCGTGCTGCTTTCCAACGCACTGGAAAACGCCCTGCACGCCGCCGTGCGCTGCCGCGAAGCCGGGCACGAAGCCTTTATCGAGACCTCCGGGCACGAAAAAGGCCACAAGCTGTTTTTGCAGATCACCAACAGCTGTCTGCCGGACGTGCAGCTCCGGGATGGCATCCCGGTCACCGACCAGCCCGGCCACGGGCTTGGGGTGCGCAGCATCTGCGCCATCTCAGAGCGGTACGGCGGCCTGACCAGCTTTGCCGCAAAGGACGGACAATTCACCCTGAGAGTGATGTTATAAAAAAAATCCGTTGCACAAGGTCAGCGTCCTCGCCCTCTCTGTCACGGCATACGCCGTGCCACCTCTCCCAAAGGGAGAGGCCTTGGCAAAGAGATACACTTTGCGTGGATTGCCAAAGGCTCTCCCTTTGAGGAAAGACTTCCCCCACTCCGGGGGAAGATGTCGCACAGCGACAAAAGGGGGAATCTGGCGCGTAAGCGCCTGAGAGGGCGAGCCCGCTAAAAAAGAGCATCTGCAATAAAACCCGCTGATTTTCTGAAATTCAGAAGCGATGGTTGCAGATGCTCTCTTATTTTATATTATAATATTATTTTACAGCTGCTGCTTGCCCAGCACGTCAGAGGTAGGGGTCTGGAACACCGGGATGCCGGCATAGGGGTCGGCAGCGGTGTCGGCGGGCAGGCTCTTCATATACTCGTCCATGGCGACGGCCACCTTCTTGGCAACGGCCACAGCCTCCACCACGGTGCGTGCGCCCATGACGGCGTCGCCGCCGGCAAACACGCCCTCGCGGGTGGTGCGGCCGTCCTCGCTGACGCTCAGCAGACCCTTCTGGTTGGTCTCGATGCCGGTCGTGGTCTTGACGAGGTTGCTCTCAGAGCCCTGACTGACCGACACGATGACGCCGGTGTGGGGGTACAGAGTTTCGCTGCCCTCCACCTGCGTGAACTTGCCGTCCTCGCCCTTGACGGTGTCGCGGCAGATCAGGCCGTTTTCCCGGATCTCCACCGGTGCCTTGCAGAAGCGGAAGCCCACGCCCTCCAGCTTGGCGTAGCTGACCTCGTACTCGGAAGCGCTGATGCAGCTTTCGTCCCGGCGGGCGTAGCAGGTAACATGGCGGGCACCGTTGCGGATAGCGGTGCGGGCGCAGTCCATGGCGGAGTTGCCCACGCCGATGACAGCCACGTCATCGCCCAGACGGAAAGCCTTGGAGTTTGCCAGATAGTCGATGCCAAAGGCTACGTTGCCAAGGCTCTCGCCCTTGATGTGCATGGCGTTGGCCTTCCACAGACCGGCACCGATGAACACGCTCTTGTAGCCGTCGCGGAACAGGTCATCGATGGTGATGGTCTTGCCGATGGTGGTGTTGGGGCGCACCTTGATGCCCTTCAGCTCCAGATGGCGGTACTGGAAATCGTCCAGCACGCTGTCCGGCAGGCGGTAGTTGGGGATGCCGTAGCGCATCACGCCGCCGATCTTATCCCGGGCGTCAAAGATAGTCACGTCATAGCCCCAGCGCGCCAGCAGCACGGCGATGGTCAGGCCTGCCGGGCCGGAGCCCACCACAGCGGCCTTCATGCCGTTTTTCGGGGCAGGGCCTGCGGTCATCTTGTTGGCGTAGGTGGTAGAGATATAGTCCTCGATGATGGAAAAGTGCACCGGGTCGTGGCTGGGCATCCGGTTGCGGATGCAGTGGCCCTCGCACTGCTTTTCGTGGTTGCACACCAGACTGCACACGGTGGTCAGGGGATTGTTTTCAAACAGCATCCGGCCTGCATCGTCCATCTGGTTTGCCTTGAGCAGACGGATGACCTCCGGGATATTGGTGTGGATGGGGCAGCCCTCCTGACACATCGGCTTTTTGCAGCCGAGGCAGCGGTTGGCTTCGTCCAGAACATGAAGTGCCATGGGTTCCTCCTTGTGTTTCCCCTGCGGGGACAGTCGTTTTTTACAAGCTTGTTGTATCCAACATTGCATTGCTTTAATCATACACCCGAACCGCGCCGGATACAAGAGGGCACAACATAAAATTTTTGGCGTTATTTTTTGTCAATTCGTCAAAAAGATAATTTTTTGACGATATATCCCGCCCATCGGCTCCGGTTTTGCCCGGCACAGCGCACCAAGGTCGCTGGCCCTGCTCTGGGCGGCAGCCATTTGGGCGCAGGTCCCGTTTTCCCGCGCAAGACGCGCCAGCGAGTGGGACAGCGGCAGCGCCGTCTCCCCGGGCAGGGGCAGCGCTTCCTTGCGTGCGCCCAGCAGGTGCAGATAGGGCGGCAGCGCCGGGGTCTGGGCGGTGTAGCCCAGCGCCGCATCCATCGCCAGCCGCCGCATTCGCGCCCGGGGGTAGCGCACGGTGGTCAGGGCGTCCAGCAAAGCGGGCAGGCTTGCGGTCTCCCGCACGGCGTTTTCCAGCCGGTGCTCCAACCCCTCGGATACTCCGCGCACTGCTGCAAAGGGAGCTTGCTCTGCGCAGGCAGCTCGCAACAGCGCCAGCTCGCAGTGCCCCATGACCGCAAAATCCGTATACTTTCCGTCATATTCTGTCATTATATACAGTTTCAGTGCTTTTTCCGGCACATAAGGAGCCAGCGCCGCCGCGCCGCCCTCTGCCCAGAGTGCCCGCAGGGCGCTGGCGCTGGCAAAGGCTGCGTGAGTGCTTTCGGTCAGCGCCTGCCCGTGGTCTGCGCCCTGCCGGGGCAGGGCGATGGGCTGCATTTCTACATTTTGTTCTATGATGGCTTTACAATACTCTACGGCAAGATTATTGTTGGGCTTGTCCAGCAAGGCGGCAATGTCCGACCCTGGGCACAGCGTCTGCACCGCCGCCTGCCGGGCGGCGGCAAAGCTGCGTGCCCCGGCGACAAGCTGCTGCCTGAGCGCAGTGCGGTATTCTTCGCTGCACAGCACCCGGGCGGCTTTTTGCAGCAGAGCGGTGTCTGGGGTCTCTGCCCCAAAGACCAGCGCATCGCACCCGGCAGCGGCCAGAATGCGCACGCCCGCCCGGGCAAAGGCCTCGGCACCGGCGCAGGCGCAGGGCGCGGGCAGGGCAAACACAAGGTCTGCCCCGCAGGCCAGCGCCGCCTGCACCCGCACCGTCTCCGGCAAAAGCGGCAGCGCACCCCGCTGGGTAAGCCCGCAGCTCATGGCAACAGCCACCCGCTGCGCCCCCAGTGCCCGCGCCTGCGCCAGCTGCCATGCGTGGCCGTTGTGGAAGGGGTCGTACTCCGCAATGATGCCTGCAAACTTCATGGAACTGCTCCTTTTCGCCAAAAGATTGTTAAATTTATATCGGATATACAGAAAAATCCTGCCGTCTCCGGGATTTGTGGGCAGGATGTACAAAAACCTTGTACACAAGTTTTACCGCTTTGCCCGGGTTGCGCCTTGAAAAGCCGCCATCCCTATTATATAATAAACATAGGAATCTGTAAAATTCTGTCCGCAGGTTTTTCAGGCTGCGGACGGTACAAAAATTTTCAGGAGGCAACACAGATGAAAGTTCTGGTTATTAACTGCGGTTCTTCTTCCCTGAAGTATCAGCTAATCGATATGGACGGCGAGAAGGTGCTGTGCAAAGGCCTGTGCGAGCGCATCGGCATGGAGAGCAGCATGATCACTCACGAGGCCAACGGCACCAAGGCTACCACCCCGGCGATCTTCCCCACCCACACCGAGGCTTTTGCCGAGGTCGTGAAGAAGATGACCACCGGTGCAGGCAAGTGCATCAATGACGTGAGCGAGATCGACGCCATCGGTCACCGCGTCGTGCACGGCGGCGAGAAGTTCAAGCGCAGCTGCCTGATCACCGATGAGGTCATCAACACTCTGCGCGAGCTGAGCCCGCTGGCTCCCCTGCACAACCCCGCCGGTATTCTGGGTATCGAAGCCGCCCGCAAGGTGTTCGGCAACATTCCCATGGTGGCTGTGTTCGACACCGCTTTCCACAGCACCATGCCGCCGAAGGCTTATATGTACGCCATCCCCTACGAGTACTACGAGAAGTACGGCGTGCGCCGCTACGGCTTCCACGGCACCAGCCACAAGTATGTTGCCCACAAGGCAGCCGAGTATCTGGAGGAGCCCATTGAGCGCCTGAAGCTGATCACCTGCCATCTGGGCAACGGTTCTTCCATTGCCGCAGTCGATCAGGGCAAGGTGGTGGATACCTCCATGGGCATGACCCCGCTGGCCGGCCTGATGATGGGCACCCGCTGCGGCGATCTGGACCCCTCTGTGGTCAACTACCTGAAGTACACCCTGAACATCACCGGCCACGAGCTGGACGAGATCCTGAACAAGAAGTCCGGCCTGCTGGGCATCTCCGGTGTTTCCAGCGACAAGCGTGACGTGGAAGAGGCTGCCGAGGCCGGCAACAAGCGCGCACAGCTGGCTTCCGATATGCTGAACTATCAGATCAAAAAGACCATCGGCAGCTACATTGCAGCCATGGGCGGCGTGGATGCCATCGTCTTTACCGGCGGCATCGGCGAGCACGATGCCATTGCCCGTGCAAAGATCTGCCACCACATGGATTGGCTGGGCATCCGCATCGACACCGAGAAGAACAAGCACCCTGTTGGCGATGTGTGCGAGATCACCGCTTGGGGCGCAAAGGTGCGCACGCTGGTCATTGCTACCGACGAGGAGCTGATGATTGCCCGCGACACCAAGGAAGTCATCGAAGAGAAGTAAGCTTTTCCCAAAGGGCTTTGCAGGGGCTGCTGCACAGAATGTGCGGCAGCCCCTTTTCTCTCCTTCCGGCGGTGATTTCACCCAAATATATGCTGTCGGTTTGTGCCATGTGTACAAATAAAAGGGCGAACGGTTGTTTTTTGGTTGACAAATCTCAAAAATAACGGTACAATAGGAAAGTCCTCAATCCGAGGGCGTTTATCTATTCAAGCCCCTGGTAAGCTTACTGATCAGCGCGATGGTCCCAAAACCAAAGGTATGGTTACAATCCTTCCGTGGGCAAGAACTAACTAAAGAGGAGATACTACTATGTTTGAAGACAAGACTCTGGTCTGCAAGGACTGCGGTAAGGAATTTGTTTGGACTGCCGGCGAGCAGGAGTTCTACGCTTCTCGCGGCTTCGAGAACCAGCCCCAGCGCTGCAAGCCCTGCCGTGACGCCCGCAAGAACGGCGGCGCACGCAGCAACAGCGGCGAGCGTCAGATGTTCGACGCTGTCTGCGCAGCTTGCGGCAAGACCTGCAAGGTTCCCTTCCAGCCCCGTGAGGACCGTCCGGTCTACTGCTCTGACTGCTTCGCTCGCATGAAGCAGAACTAAGCGCTGATTTTCATTTAAATCGGTAACAAATCCCCCCGCTGCCAAGCAGGCAGCGGGGGGATTTTTGCGTTCCTCTTCAGGTATTCTTGCGCTGATTTACACCCGAAAGCATCAGCACCGTGCGGTACAGCCGCAGCTTGAGCAGCAGCAGCTTTACCCGGTCGTTCCGGCTCTGCATGGCGTGCAGCGGGGTGCTGCGCACCGCTGTGCGCACCCGGGGCTTTTGCAGCGCACTGCGCAGCCAAGCAGTCTGCTCGGCAAGAGAAAGCGGGCTGCACCCAAGATTCTTGATTCCCATCATCAGGTCGCGGATGGTGCAGTAATTGGCCTTTGTGCGGTGCATGGGGCTGTCCAGCAAACCCCACGCGGCAACGGTGTCCCACACCGCATCGCTCAGGTAGAAGTTATCCTCCAGCCGCTCCGGGTGGTAGCGGTTGGACAGACTGCCCCGCCGGGCTATAATATAATGGTACAGCGGCTTTTCCAGCACCACCAGACAGCCGGGGTTCTGGCGATAGAATGATACAAAAAACATTCCGTCCTCTCCCAATTGATGGGGTGGAAAGCGCAGATGGTACTGTTCCAGAAACGCTCTGCGGAACATTTTTTTTGCAGCCAGATACGAGGATGCCATCTTGTCGAAATGCTCCTTGAAGGGCTCACCCCGGTACACGCCGGAAAAGGTACAGTGGTCAGTCTCAGAGTGCAGCAGCTTTCCGTTTTCATCGCAGGTGTCGTAAAACATCCCAAACTGCACGCAGTCTGCATCCGCATCCCGGGCGGCACGGTACAGCACCTCTGCCGCATCCGGTTCCACCCAGTCGTCCGGGTCCAGAAAGAAGATATACTCTCCCCGGGCGGCATCCAGACCCGCGTTGCGGGCAGCGGCTACGCCGCCGTTGGGCTGGTCGATGAAACGAAAGCGTGCGTCCTCGGCAGCAGCCTGTGCACACAGCGCAGCGCTGCCGTCCTTGGAGCCATCGTTGATGAGGATGGCCTCAAAGTCGGTCAGGGTCTGTGCCCGCAGTGAGCGCAGCGCCCGGGGCAGCAGGCGCTCCATATTATAAATGGGCACTATAAACGAAATACAGGGCATGATTCCAACTCCTTGAAATGATTATCCCGGCAGGCCGAGCCGACGCAGCAGCGGACGCAGATGCAGCCGACCGGCAAGACGGCAGAACAGGTACGGCATTACCAGACTGACCGCACCGCATACGAGAACTGTTCCGCCCGCAGAAACGCCCAGTTTTTCATACAGTACAAGCCCCGGCACTGCGCAGCAAAAGGGCTGGTGATACAGATAGAACAGCATGGTGTTCTGCCCCAGCGGAACCAGCCGCCGCAGGGGCTTTTGCAGCAGCACACACGCCGCCCAGATGCCCACACAGAACCCGCTGACCTTAAAATAGTCCACCCATGTGCGCACAGCCTCTGCAAGCAGGCCGTCAGGCCAGACCATAGTGGGGAACAGCAGTCCCCACACCACCCATAGACCGCACAAGGCACCAAAAAGCATCAGCGGCTTTGCGTGCTGTTCGGCCTTTTCACGCGGGAGCACGCAGCCCAGAAAGAAAAACGCACCCTGCTGGAAATAAGTTTTCACTGCCCAGAACCATTCGGTGAAAAGCAGCTGATAGCACACGGGCAGCGCCACCACCAGTGCCAGCTTTGCCGCCCGGGCTGCTGCCGGGGAGAGAGCTTTGTCCAGCAGCCATGCCGTGAGGACAAACCAGAACAGGGTGGGCAGATACCACAGATGAAAACCGTAAGGGTTCTCATTGCGCAGCATCAGCCAGAGATATTCTGCAGGCTGCTGCAGCTGGTATGCACTGCTGGCTAACAGCGCCCGCACCGGCGGTAGCAGATTTACCAGACAAAACAGCAGGTACAAAAAGGCTGAATACACGCCCCATGGCAACAGCAGGCTGTGCGCCTTTTTGCGCACGAACTGCCGGGCAGAAAGGCTGCGGTTCTTCTGCATGGTCAGGGTGCAGCCCATACCGGAGAGCAGAAACAGCAGAGGGACATGGAACCGGTAGACGAAGGTATAAGAAAATGCACACCATGGATATACGGCGCGCATGGATATCCGAAAGGTGTGGCCGTAGATCACCAGCAGCAGGCCAATGGCCTTGGCGATGTCAATGTGGTCCAGACGTTTGGCGGTTTGTTGCATTCCGTCGCCTTACCTTTCGCCCAGCTGCAAATACTGCTGCTGTAAGCGGGCGGCGGCGATGTTGATATCGTAGCCCGCCTGCCGGATCAGCGCTGCACCGGCAGAGCGGTCACAGGGCTGTTGGAGCATCCGCTGCAAGCCTGCCGCCCAGTCTGCATTGCTGGCAGAAAGCGGGATCTGGATGGCGTGGGGCGAAAGCAGCGCTTCCTCCGGCACCGCGTCCGAAAATACACACCCCAGCCCGGCAGCCTGCGCCTCGATGCCCACCACCGGCAGACCCTCGAAGCGGGAGGGCATGACAAAGAGATCCATCAACTGGTACCAGTCTGCCACATTGCTTTGCAGCCCGGCAAACAGGATATGGTCTGTGATGCCCAGTGTCTGTGCCTGTGCGCGGACAGCCTGCTCCAGCCTGCCGGTGCCGATAAGCACCAGCATCGCCCGGGGCTCCAGCTGCAAAAAGGCGGCAAAGATCTCCAATAGACGCTCGTGGTTCTTGCGGACGTCAAAGCGCCCCACCTGGCCAAGCACCACCCGATCCTCCAGCCCGTAACGCGCCCGCATTTCCGCGCGGACGGCAGGGGAGAAGCGAAAAGCTTCCGGCTCAATGGCGTTGGGAATGATCTGTCCCCGGCGCTCCCAGTCCGCCTTGCCAAAATAGTAGATGCCTGCGTCCCGGCCGCAGGCCCACAGGTGGGTGGCTGCGCCGGGCAGCAGCCGCTTGCAGAGCATCTTCAGCGGCCATTTATAGTCCCGGACGATCCAGATATTATGGGCGTGGGCAATGCGCACTTGCAGCCCCGCCTTTTCGGCGCCCTTCAGGGCATACAGCTCCATCGCCTCGTTGTGGGCGTGCAGGATGCGGATGCGGGGGTCTGCGGCCACGGTCTGCTGCACAAAGCGTAGATACGCCGGGTAATGCAGCGGGTCAAGTCCCGGGCTTTGGTAGATGTGCCCGCCCAGACGGCGGATCTCGTCATCGTAGTCGCCGGGCTTTTTCTTGTTGACGATAAAATCAAACTGAACCTTGCTGCGGTCGATATGCCGGTAGTAGTTCATCAGCATGGTCTCGATCCCGCCGCGGTCCATATTGCTGACCGAATGCAGCACTCGTATCATGGGGTACTCCTCACATTATAACAACTGAAATCTTCTGCCGTAGCGGCACCACAGCCCAAAGTCCTGCTGCCGCAGCGCACGGGTGCCCCAGCGAGCACGGCGGGGCAGTGCGCTCTCCTGCGGCAGCGCCTTGGCATACAGTGCGCAGCACAGCCGGAAAACGGCCTGCTGCGTTTCCTGCGGCAATCCAGATATGGTGGCATAGCAAAAAGCCGAAAGCTGCAGCGTCAGGCTGCAGCGGTACAGGGCATCGTGGGGCAAGCCCAGCGCGGCATCCTGCGCCAGCAGCTGCTCCATGATCCAGTAGCTCTGCACGGCTGCAGGGCGGTGCTGGCTGGTGGCGGTAAGTCCCTTGGGGTTTTTGCGCCACAGGTAGACGACCTCCGGCACAGAGACCACTGCTTTTGCCTGACGGAATACCAGAAAATGGATGATGGTATCCTCAAAGCAGGTATAGTAAGCCGGAAAGCGCACCTGTGCAAACAGCTCCCGCCGGTAGATTTTACCCCATGGCATTCCGGGCAGCTCAAATCGCTCCGGCGCAGCGTTACCGATGTAGACCGCCGCCGGGTAGCACTGCACCGGACCGTAGCTGCCATCCGTGTACAGGTACTGCCAGCCGCCCTGCACCACATCGGCATCAAGGCGCTGTGCGGCCTCCAGCAGGGTACGGATTGCACCGGGCAATAACAGATCATCGCTGTCCACGAACATCAGCCAGCGCCCCACGGCATGGCGCAGCCCTTCGTTCCGGGCGGCAGCAGCGCTGCGGGGTGCGATGCAATTGCACAGCACCACCCCGGGCTGTGCCCGGTAGCGTTCCAGCACAGCGGCTGTACCATCGGTGGAATCGCTGTCCACCACGATCAGCTGCACGGTGCAGTCGGTATCCTGCTGCAAAATGCTGTCCAGACAAGCAGCAATGGTGGCTTCGCCGTTATACACCGGCACGATGACCGAAAGCGTCACCGCTGGGTCCTGCAGCGGCAGCGGCGGGCATTCCCCCTCCGCTGCGGGCTTCGGACACAATGCTGTCAGCGCAGCACGGTCGGCCTGTGTGCTGTCCGGCAGCGGTGCACCGCCCCGGTGCAGCAGATGGTACAACGCAAGGTCTGCGTGGCCGCAGGCGGCGGCGCACACGGCGGCAGCACCCGCCAGCAGACGGCTGTGGGTGCGGCATTGGATCAACTGGTAAGCGCGTCGGTTGCGGATCATACTCCACCTCTTTCGATCCCGGCAAGGGCAGAGCCGCCCTCCTCTGCGATCAGGGACATCTTTTTCTGCGCCGTGCGCACCAGATCCCGCACATTATAGATATCATCCTCCGAGGAGGTCGCCCATGCGGCGGTGAACAGGATGGGGTACTCCGGGTTCAGCTTGTTGTACTCGTCCACCTGACTTTGCAGGATGCGGATCATGACCTCTGCCTTCCGGCTGCTGCACTCACCAAAGAAGGCAAGGAACTTGCCCACGCCGTTGTAGCCAACCACGCCGTCGGTATCACCCATCAGCTGCAGCAGACCGGAAAAATCCTTCAGGATGCCATCGCCTACATGGTAGCCGAAGCGGCGGCTCATATCGGACAGATTATCCAGCTGCAAAGCAAAGCAGGTATAATCTTCCGGCAGAATGCGGTCTGCCATACTGCTGATATAAACATTGAGCTTTTCGCGGTTGGGCAGCCCGGTCTTTTTGTCCACATACAGCAGGTAATCCACAATATCGGAGATACGGCCCAGCAGAACGGCACCGCAGCAGCCGATGACGAAGAACAGCACCAGCGCCAGCATCAGATACAGCTTGACGTTGATAGCAGCAGCAACCTGCACCGAGCTGATCATCTTCAGATAATCCGCGCTGATGTACAGGTTCAGCTCCTTGCTGCTGGTATTGATGATCTCGTAGTATTTTTTCAGCTCTGTCTCGTAATCATTGATCAGGCTTTCCATCTTGGCGTGCTGCTCGTCTGTGCCGCCAAAATCCACGTTGCGGAAGCTTTGCAGGATCTCCTCCTGGAACTGCCGGTCGATCTGGCTGGCAACCACCTGCTGTTCCAGCGACACCAGCTTCAGCACCAGACCATCATAGGTGGTCTGCGCCTTTTCGCCTGCGCCCTCCAGCTCGATGTTGTTCAGGATGTATTCTGCGGACACCACCTCGCCCCGGTCGGTAAAGTAGTTTTTCAGCAGGTCGGCGTTCTTGTACACATACTGACCCGTCAGTCCCCACAGACTGTCCCGCTGCTCGGTGGTGATCTGTTCGGTCTGCTTTGCGGTCTCAATGCAGTTGGCCAGATACTCCTGCAGCACCGTGCCGTCCCGCACCTGCGGACCGTTGAGCACATAGGCGTACAGCTCTGGGATGGTGTATTTTTTAAAATCGGTATAGATATCGCACAGGTCTGCATAGGTGTAGCCGGTGCGGGAAGAACGGAAGTCCGGGTAACTTTCCTGCTTGTTCTGCAGATAGGCCTGCATCTCATTGGTATCGTTTTCCAGAATGCGAATGCACTCGTAGTAGTCGTAGCCGTTGTCCAGCAAGCCGGAGGATGGGTTGAGCGAAAGCTTCTGCTCCACATATTTTTCCGTATAATAGGTACAGTAGCTCTGGATGATGGCATCCAGCATATTGCGGGCGTAGCCTGCACCCTGTGACCCGTCCACCACAAGGCTCACCTTGTAAGTATCGGGGAAATAGGTCACCTCTTCGCCCTTATCCAGCAGCGCATCATTGATGGTCTGCTGCTCGTCCGAGATCACCGGGGTCACCGAGATGTTGGAGCGGATGGTGCTCAGCCGCCCGGAAGCGCCCAGCGCGTCCATGGCCTGCGAGATGACCGTGGAGGAATAGATCTCGTTGACATCCAGATCGCTGCCGTCCGGGGTGTAGCCGTCGGAAATGCCGTCGTTGGTATAGCGGATGATGACCGACGCGGTGTACTGTTGCTTGCCATCCGCATACAGATAGATGGCGGCCGCACCTGCCAGCGACACCAGAAAGATCAGGATGCTGAAACGCTTCAGATAGCGCAGGATCTCAAACTTTTTCATTTGCGTTTTCCTGCCTTTCTGCGTTTGCGCTGCTGGAGCAGCCATGCGCCACCCAGCATGACGGCAACGGACTCCATCAGCGTCTTTTTCAGGCTCAGGCGCTGCAGGAAGGAGACTGCGCCATAGCTAAAGGTGATATAGTTCTGGGATTTGTACTTGATATACGCTTTATCCAGTACAAACAGCTCCTCCGAGATCTCGTTGATGGCGTTTTCCAGCTTGTTCACCATGGCCTGTGCTTCGGCCAGACGCGGCTGTCCGGCATCCAGCTCCCGGATCTTCTGGTTCACATAATTCGTGCTCACGATCTCGGTCTGGTAACCGGTGGCATCGGACAGGGCACTATCTGCCGCCCGCGCCAGCGCGTCCATGGCGGTCTTGGTACGGGACATATAGTATTCGCTGTCCTCATCCACGGTGGGGATCATCATGATGGAAGTCATGGATTTTTCGTAGATGGAAATTCCCTTTTTGTCTGCATCATAATAGGCTTGTTTCTTGCGCATGGCAATATCGTCGATCTTGTTCTTGTATTCCAGAATACTGGTCAGCATGGACGGATCCCGGGCAACGCCGCCTTCGATCACAAAGGCCATGGCATTGGGCAGATCGTAATCCACCAGATTGTTGATCTTTTTGCCCATCGTAGTAAAGTTGTTGGTGGAGGAATCCGGGTTCGCATCATCCGTAAAGCTTTTGTTCTCCTGCAGGCGGGTGTTCAGGTAGCGGTTCAGCCCCTCAGCGCGCACCTCCAGCTCGTTCAGCCGCAGGTAAGGCTCGCAATCGGTGGTCACTTCCAGCTTTTCCTTCAGCAGACTCTGGTTATCGCAGTAGCTGCTCTGAAAGATCTCCCGGTAGGATTCGCACACGCTCTGCAAAAGATCCATGGGCTTGCGGCTGCCAAGCTCCAGCTTGCGGGTATTGATGGAAAGATAGTAGTTGGTGCTGATATACTCGCTGCCGTTGGCGCTGCCGGTGCCTTCCGGGCTGAGATAGAGACACTCCGCCAGCTGAGATGCCGTCAGGCTGTCCTGCAAGCCCACCCGCCGGATGGCGCGTTCCATCACCTCGTCCGAAACGATCTCGTAGGCGTTGAAGCGGGTCTTGTTGGGGTTCATGCCAAGCGCCGCCTCGGAGTAATTGAAGGAGATGCTGGCGGTGGCGCTGTCCGCACTTTTGAAATAGTGAACCAGCCCGAACAGACAGCACAAGGTCAGCAGGCAGAAAAACAGACGGTATTTATTGATCCAGATATGGCGCAGCGCCTGTTTGATCTTTTCTTTGATGTCATCCATGGCATTCTACCCTTTTGCAGCGGCCTGCACGCGCGGTGCAAACTGCTTAGTCGATGTCAATGACCGAAAGCTCCGGCACGTTATTGATGCGGGGCACCCAGCTGGAATCGCCCAGTCCCCGGCTTACAATGAGGGTGGCGTTGTTGGCAAGCTCATAGCTGCCACCGGCATAGTCGGGCAGAAAGCCTTCCTCGGCGCTATAAAGCGGGCCGATCTTCGGCAGACGGACGATGCCGCCATGGGTGTGCCCGGCCAGCCCCAGTTCAAAGGAATAATTTTCCAGATGCTCAGGAAAGTAGGTGGGAACGTGTGCCAGACAGATGCGCAGATCGTAGTCTGTCTGCGGCTCCACGCTGTCCATAAAGGTGCTTGCTCCGTAATTATAAAAGTCCTCCGGGCTGCCCTCCACACCCAGAATGCTGATGACATTGTCGCGGACGGTATAGCGCGCTTCCTGATTGCGCAGGATGGTCACCCCGGCGGCGGTGAACTTTTCCACCAGAGCCTGATCGCCGTTCAGAAAATACAGCTCGTCCTCATGGTTGCCCAGCACCCCGCATACCGGCGCGATCTCGCTCAGCTGACTGCACAGGGAGAGCATATTGTCGTAATTGGAGCCTTCGCCGTAGGTCACAAGATCGCCGCCCAGCAGGATCAGATCCGGGGCAAGGCTGTGGATATCCTGCACCAGCTCGCAGTTATCCTGCCCGTACTCCCGCAGATGTAAATCGGTGAGAAAAACGACCCGGCAGCTCTGGGTCAGCTTGCGGGAATGGATCTGATAAAACTCTGCGGTATAGTGGGTACGGTTATAGCAGATATTCTGCCACAGCGCCCCGCCGATCAGAGCGAGCAGAGCAATAAAGATCAGCAGGGTCAGCAGCACCTGCTTCCACCGGGAAGCCGGCGCCTGTGCGCAGCTGCCGCTGTGTCTGCCGTTTTGCGCTGCGCCTTTTCCGTGCTTTGCTTTGATAAAGGCCACATCCTTTCTGTGGGGGAACGTTGCAAGGAGACGCGCGCGGCACAAGGCCGCAGCCCATCTCTCCAAAAACGAATACAAGAATTGATATATAAAGAAATTATAACATATTTAAAGTGAAAAGCAAAGAGTGCATCGCTGTCGTGAGCGGATTTCACATTTGGGAGTTTCCCATAAAAAAGGGATGCCGCAGCGCAGCATCCCTTTTTTTTTGCATATTTGCGGATCAATCGTCGTCGCTGTCCAGCTTGAGCACGGCGGTAAAAGCTTCGCTCGGCAGGGAAACGCTGCCCAGCTGACGCATCTTCTTTTTGCCTTCCTTCTGCTTTTCCAGCAGCTTCTTTTTACGGGAGATATCGCCGCCGTAACACTTGGCCAGCACGTCCTTGCGCATGGCCTTGACCGTCTCGCGGGCAATGATCTTGCCGCCGATGGCTGCCTGCACCGGGATCTCGAACAGGTTACGCGGGATGTTATCCCGCAGCTTTTCGCAGATGCGGCGTCCCTTGGCGTAAGCGTTGTCCCGGAACACGATCATGGACAGTGCGTCCACGGGGTCGCCGTTGAGCAAAAAGTCCAGCTTGACCAGATCGCTCTCGCGGTACTCCTTGAACTCGTAGTCGTAGCTGGCGTAGCCCCGGCTGCGGCTCTTGATGGCGTCGAAGAAGTCGTACACGATCTCGCCCAGCGGCAGCGCGTAGTGCAGGTCCACCCGCACATCGTCCAGATACTTCATGTCGATCAGGACGCCGCGCTTGCTTTGGCACAGATCCATCAGGCCGCCCACATAGTCGTTGGGGGTGTACAGATGCACATCCACAAAGGGCTCTTCCTGCTTGACGATATTGCTGGGATCCGGGTAGCTGGAGGGGTTATCGATCATCTCCACCGTGCCGTCGGTCAAAGTCAGGCGGTAGCGCACGCTGGGGGTGGTGGTGATGATGTCCAGATCGAACTCCCGCTCTAGGCGCTCGGTGATGATCTCCATGTGCAGCAGACCCAAGAAGCCGCAGCGGAAGCCGAAGCCCAGCGCGGCACTGGTCTCCAGCTCAAAGGTCAGGGAGGCGTCGTTCAGCTGCAATTTTTCCAGCGCGTCCTTCAGGTCGGGGTACTTGGCACCGTCGGCGGGATAGATGCCGCAGAACACCATGGGCTTGACCTGACGGTAGCCGGGCAGTGCTTCTGCGGTGGGGCGCTCTGCCAGCGTGACGGTATCACCCACGCGGGTGTCCTGTACCGTCTTGATGCTGGCGGTCAGGTAGCCTACCTCACCGGCCTGCAGTTGGGCGCAGGGAGTCAGGGCGGTGGCACCCATGTGACCTACCTCCACCAGCGTGAACTCTGCGCCGGTAGCCATCATGCGGATGGTGTCGCCGGACTTCACCGTGCCCTCGAACACGCGGATGTAGACGATGACGCCCTTGTAGCTGTCGTAGATGCTGTCGAAGATCAGCGCCTTTAAAGGTGCGTCCGGGTCTCCGGTGGGTGCGGGGATATCGCTGACCACACGCTCCAGCACCTGATCGATATTCAGGCCGGTCTTGGCGGAGACGCGGGGCGCATCCATGCAGGGCAGGCCGATCACGTCCTCCACCTCCTGCGCCACCTCGTCCGGGTGGGCACTGGGCAGGTCGATCTTGTTCAGGATGGGCACCAGTTCCAGATCGTGCTCCAGTGCCATATAGGTGTTGGCCAGCGTCTGCGCTTCCACGCCCTGCGTGGCATCCACCACCAGAATAGCGCCCTCGCAGGCAGCTAGACTGCGGCTGACCTCGTAGGCAAAGTCCACATGACCCGGGGTGTCGATCAGGTTGAACTCGTAGGTCTTGCCGTCCTTTGCGGTATAGTTCATGGTCACGGCACGCGCCTTGATGGTAATGCCGCGCTCGCGCTCGATATCCATGTTGTCCAGGATCTGGTCTTCCATAGTGCGCTCGTCCACGCTCTTGGTCAGTTCCAGAATGCGGTCGGACAGGGTGGATTTACCGTGGTCGATATGTGCAATGATGCAGAAGTTGCGGATGTTGTCTCTTGCCATGTAGTTCCTCCGGGCAGCTTTATGCTTCTAAGATCCAGTCCTCCACGGCCACGATCTGTCCATGGTCGCGGTAGACGCGGGGCACGCGGCGGGAAACGCCGCACAGCACTTCATAGGGAATGGTATCAGTCTTGCGGGCGATGGTCTCTGCGGTGTCGCTCACGGTGCCGCCCCACAGGATGGCTTCATCGTCCTCGCGCACTTCCGGCACGTCGGTCACGTCCACCATCATCTGATCCATGCACACCCGCCCCAGCACCGGGCAGGCCTTGCCGTGGATCTCCACCACGCCCTTGCCGCAGCTCAAAAGCCGGGGGTAGCCGTCGGCATAGCCGGTGCAAAGGGTGGCCACCTTGGTGGGCTTTTCGGCGGTAAAGCGGCGGCCGTAGCTAGCGCACTGGCCGGGCTGCATCTCCTTGATCATGCTCACCACGGTCTTGAGGGTCATTACCGGCTTAAAGCGCCCAAAGCGCACCTCGTCGCTGGGGTCGTAGCCGTACAGGATGATGCCGGGGCGCGCCATGCAGCGCTCCCGGGGCAGCCCCTCCGGCCAGTCCGGGTGCAGCATGACCCCGGCAGAGTTGTCGCAGTGCACAAGGGCGGGTTCCCGCCCGGCAGCTTTCAGCGCGTGGAAAGCTTTCACGAACAGTGCGTGCTGTTCGGCGGTATAGGCCACATTTTCCGGGGCGGTATCATCGGCCACGGAAAAATGCTGGAACAGGCCGGTCATTTCCAGCCCGGGCAGCGCACAGGCTTCCAGCATCTCCCGGATGGCGGCGTCAAAATCGGTGCGCAGGGCAAAGCCGATGCGCCCCATACCGGTGTCGGCCTTGAGGTGGATGTGCACCCTGCCGCCCGCCGCCACGGCGGCTTCGCTCAGGGCACGTGCCTGCGCAAGGGAGTAGCAGGCCACGGTGATGTCGTTCTGGATCAGGGCGGCGGCGTAGGCGGGCTGCACATGACCCAGAATGAGGATGGGCAAAGTCTGCCCCGCCTTGCGCAGCTGCACAGCTTCGGTCAGACAGCTGACCGCCAGCCATGCGGCGCCCTCCTCGGCGAACACCCGGGCGCACTGTACCGCGCCGTGGCCGTAGCTGTCCGCCTTGACCACTGCGCACAGGGGCAGTGCCCCTGCCCGGGCCTTTACCTCCCGGAAATTATACCGAAGGGCCTCGAGGTCGATCTCGGCCCAGACGTGTTTTTCAAATGGTTGTTTCTGCATGATCTGTTTCCTTTTTTGGTACGATAAAGCTGCCCCGGCCCGTGTGGACGGGACGCCAGCCGTCAATGCCGCTCTCCTGCAAGGCATGGAGGGTCTTTTGGCGGAAGGCGTGGTCGGTGCGGCAGCGCTCCTGCACAAATTCCTTGGTCTGTTCCCGCACGGTAACGCCGTCGGCGGGGCAGCGGCTCTTCACGATGGGCAAACCCGCCTCCCGCACGGCGCACTGCACCTCGTACTCGGTTGCCAGCAGCATGGGACGGATGAGGGTGAGATCCCGCTGGGAGAGGTAGGTCACCGGCGAGAAGCAGCCGATGCGTCCCTCCCGCCAGAGATTCATATAAAAGGTCTCCACGGCATCGTCCAGATGATGCCCCAGCGCCACCTTGTTGCAGCCCAGCTCCTGCGCGGCGGTGTGCAGCGCACCCCGCCGCAGCTTGGCGCACAGGGCGCAGGGGTTCTTTTCCTTGCGGTACTCGAACACCACAGGGCCGATCTCGGTGCGGCGCACCTCGTAGGGGATGCCGTGCCGCCGGAACAGCTCTGCCAGCGCCGAGTAGTCCATGGGCTGATGGTCGAACTGCGGGTCCAGCGTGACCGCCACCACCTCGTAATCGAAGCCGATGTACTTGCGCAGCATGGAAAGGCCGATGGTCAGCGCCACGCTGTCCTTGCCGCCGGAAACGCCCACCATTACCCGGTCGCCGGGGGCGATCATTTCATAGTCCTGCACGGCCTTGCGCATCAGGCCGCAAAGCCGCTGCATTGCACGAAGATCACTCATGACAGGCTCACACTTTCTACCAGATTGACCACATCGCTGATGGACGCCAGCTTTGTCAGCGCCGAAACATAGACCACATCGCCGCTGTCGTAGGTGATGGTCGCCAGCACGGCGTAGTAGGTGCGGATATCGCAGCGCACCGCCTCTACCGTCGCGCCCTCCACGGTCAGGTTGACCTTGCGGGGCTTGATGACGCCGTAGGCCTGCTTGAGGTCGGCTTCCGAATCCTCAATAAAGTTGTCGTAGCTGTCGGCGGTGCCGCGCTGCAGCAGCACGGCCTGATAATCCTCGCTGTCTGCCGTATCGGCGGTGGCAAGTTCCAGCACGGTGCCGAGGGTTGCGTCCTCGGTCATGCGGCACACGCTCCACACGCTGCTGTCGTAGTAGACAGAGACGCCGTTCGTGCCGGTATAGTGGGTGTCGGGTGTCGCGGGGGTCTGCCGGTTCACCAGCAGGGTAAGCACCATGTAGGCTGCGATGCCCAGACAGATGAAAATGGCCATCGCCGTCAGCAGCCTGGAGCTGCGGCGCTGCGCCGAGGAAGTGCGGTCGATCTCATTTGGCATGGATGTATTCTCCTTGTGTTGGCAAGGCGGCGGTACGCCGCCCATATCCTTTATAGTATACCACAACCGCAGCGGGATTTGTAGCGGGCAAATGGCAAAAATATGCCGGGGCGGGCAAAAAACTTTTGCAAAAATCGAAATTCAGAAATCAAGAGGATTCAAGAGAAAACAAGTGATTTTGAGAGTTTCAAAAAATTCCACTGAAAAAATCCAAAAATCATGTTGACAGGCGCGTTTTTGTGTTGTATACTGACACTCGCGCCCCAAAAGGACGCCTGAAACGTACAAAAAGCTTATCAGGAGGAAATAGATATGAGCACTACTCTCGTAAAGCCCGCTGAAGTCGAGCGTAAGTGGTACCTGCTCGACGCTGCCGGCAAGAGCCTGGGCCACGTCGCTGCTGAGGCCGCTGTTCTGCTGCGCGGCAAGCAGAAGGTCGATTACACCCCCAACGTTGACTGCGGCGATTTCGTTGTTGTCATCAACTGCGACAAGGCTGTTCTGACCGGCAAGAAGGCCGAGCAGAAGTTCCACATCACCCACAGCAAGTACATCGGCGGCCTGAAGAAGGTCCAGTACAGCAAGCTGATGGCTGAGAACAGCGATCTGGCTATGACCTACGCTGTCAAGGGCATGATCCCTTCCAACACCATCGGTGCTAAGGCTCTGACCCGCCTGCACTGCTACCAGGGTGCCGAGCACGCTCACGCTGCTCAGAAGCCCGAGAAGATCGAGTTCTAAGAAGGAGGCAATCGAATATGTACGAAACCAAACCTTATTTCTACGGCACTGGTCGTCGTAAGGATTCCGTTGCCCGCGTTCGCGTTTACACCGGCACCGGTAAGATCACCATCAACGATCGTGATATCGACAACTACTTCGGTCTGGAGACCCTGAAGCTGATCGTCCGCTCTCCGCTGGTCCTGCTGGGCCTGGAGGGCAAGTACGACGTCGTCGTCCGCGTTTCCGGCGGCGGTGTTTCCGGTCAGGCTGGCGCTATCCGTCACGGCCTGAGCCGCGCCCTGCTGCAGCAGAGCGACGAGAACCGTCCTGTGCTGAAGAAGGCTGGCTTCCTGACCCGCGATCCTCGTATGAAGGAGCGTAAGAAGTACGGTCTGAAGGCTGCACGTCGTGCTCCCCAGTTCTCCAAGCGCTGATTATATTTCAGATGCAACTTTACGGCTCTGCTTCGGCAGAGCCGTTTTTTGTTATCCTTTTCTCAGCAAAGCGAGAGAGCCCATGCACAGTTTGCTGTGCAGGGGCTCTCTCGCTTTTCACTTCTCCTTCCGCAGCTTTTCCAGATAGCCGTCGGCTTCGATGGCCTCCGGGGTGAAGGAGTTATTCTTCCACCAGCCCGCAAGGGCGGCGGCCACGGTCAGACCGGTGGTCACCAGCTGCTCCACGGTGGCGCTCTCAATGGGCAGCATGGGTTTTCCGCAGGCGCTCAGCACCTGATTGGTCAGTGCCAGCGCCAGCGCAGCCGTGCGCGCCAGCGTGGCGGCAGAAATTTTGCAATGGGTATCGTTCATAGCTTCAGTTCCTCTCTTTCTCCAGATCTGCGATGCGGTGGTTCGCCACCTTCATCTGTTCTTCTAAAATGGGTACGCGGCGGGCAAAGTTGTTATGCTCCCGCACCTCCCGGGTCAGCTCCTCCAGCTTGGTGTCGGTCACCGCCTGACTTTTGCCGTTGGCGATCAGCACACCGATCAGGGTCACTGCACCGGCAAGAATGGCCGAGATGATGCTCTCCATCGCGCTCACCCCCTCCACCGGGCTTTTTCTGCCCGGGTGTCCACGTGCACCCAGCCGGCGGCTCTGCCCGCCTTTGCCGGGTATCTGCCCACGCCGCCGCAGCCGTGCAGCAGGCGCTCGGCACAGGCGGCTACCTCCTCTACGCTTGCGCCCTGCACCCGGATATCTGCCGCCCGTCCGTACAGATGCTGGCTGAACCTCGTCCCGCCCGCTTTGGCGTTGTGCGCCGGGGTGCGGTAGCCGCTGGTAATGGTCACCGCCTTGCCAAAATGCGCCCGCAGCTGCTCCAGAAGTTCCACCAGCGCTGTGTCAACGAAAACCGGGTCGCTGCCGTCTTTACAGCGGAACTCCTGCACCCTGAAATGGGGCGAGAGGTACGCTTCGCCGTCCCGGGCAAGAGAGTATGCCTGCAATGCCATTGTGTCCCCCCTTACAGCCGCTTCAGCAGCGCAGCGATGGGCTCCATGTAAAACCGCTCGTAGCCGGCCTTGTTGGGGTGTGTGCCATCAATCGTGTACTTGTCGCTCAGCTCGCTGACGCCGTGGGCACCCATGGGCGGGGCGCATTCCTCAATATCCACATAGGGCACGCCCCACTTTTTAAGCGCCGCAAGGATCGCGGGCTTGTAGGTCTTGTACCAGTTTTCGCTGCTGGCAAACAGTCCGCCGTGCGGGAACACATAGGCCACACGCTTATCACTGCGTTTTTTGGCCAGATAGTCCAGCATCGCTTCCAGCGTACCGATCGTGTCCCCCATATAGAACGCCGGATCAAAGCTTCCGTTCAGCGTGCCTAGCTTGGCATTGTTCCATGCATCATTCACGCCGCCCTCCAGCAGGATGTAGTCTGCCTTTTCCAGCTCCGTAGAGCTTTTCACGGTCATGCCGATGCTGGTGCGGTAACCGCCGTTCACATTGTCAGGGACCAGTGTCGCCAGCGTTGCACCGTCCACCGCTTCGTTGATCAGCTGCATTCCGTACCGGTCTGCAATGCACTTGCCGTAGCCGCCCGCGCTGCCCTTGCCATAGGCGATGCTGTCGCCTGCAACGTACAGTGTTTTTCCCGCCAGCGGGTCGATGATCTGACCGTTGATGTCGTATATCTCCATCTTACCACCCCTTATTGATATATGCTTTTATCCGGTTATCACTCAGCAGGCCCTTGTACACCTTGCACTGATACAGTGTGCCCGGCCAGAACTGCTGCTTTTTGCTGCCGTCCGCGCTCTGTGCCGCACCGATCAGGAAGGTCTGGGGCACATCGGTGATCGTGCCGTTGCAGGTCAGCCATTCAGTCATCGGGCAGTAGGTGCTGCCGCCGCGGTACTTTTTACCGTCAAGCTGCACCACATACCGCGTGCGGGTCTTGAGGTGCTCGATGCTGTCCGACAGGGTAACGCCGCCGTAGTTGTAGTAGGCGAACTCCGTCTTATTATTCAGCGGACTGCTGGTGGAGTTAAAGCCGGGCAGGTTGGCGGTGCTGCCGGTCTCGGTCAGGCAGTGCAGGAAGGCTGGCCATGTGCTTGCATCAAAGTTGTCCCCCGCCTTTGCGTCCACCAGAATGGTGTACTGCGGCGACTCGGTGGAAGCGTGCTCCAGCAGCTTCAGACCGGTGTCAAAGCCGCTGGTCAGCTCCGTTTCGGCGGGCAGAGTGTAGATCAGCTGTGCTGTCTCCGCCTGCGCAATATTCACCGTGCAGCTGGCGCTCTTGCCGCCTGCCGTAGCTGTCACCGTGCAGATGCCGGCCTTCACGGCAGTCACCGTGCCGCCTGCCACCGTAGCAAGACCGGCAGGCGAAACGCTCCACCACACCAATTTGTTGGCAGCGTTCGCGGGCAGCACCATGGCGGTCAGGGTCTGGCTCTCGCCCTCGCTCAGGTTCAGGATCGCGGCGCTCAGGCTCACGCTCTGCACCGGAATGTCCTGTGCACTGCCGCCCCACTCTGCGCGCAGGGCATTCAGGGCAGACTGTGCATCGCCGGTCTTGTAGGCCGCGTTTTCAAACAGGGTCAGTAGCAGTTCCTTTGCACCTGCGGTAAAGCCGCCGGCTGCTGCAATGCCCTCCTCCATGTGGTTCAGGTGGGCAGCCGTCAGGGTCTGGCCGTCCACAAAGTTTTGTTTTTCGTAGCTCATTCGTTCCTCCCTAAGCTCATTTTTCCAAGGATCGCCCGTCCCAGCACGGCAAAAACGTTCTCCTTCGGCGGCTGCGGGGCGCTCCACAGCGCTTCCAGACGGGCATAGGCCGTCATGGCTGCGTCATTGCCCGCCGCCAGAAGCCGCAGCACTGCCAGCAGCGCCTGTTTTTCCTCTGCGGAAATGCCGCCCGCGCCCAGCAGCCTTACCAGCGCCTCCCATGCAGAGGTAGCCGGTGCGGGCAGTGCACCCTCTGCCGTGCCGCTGTTGGCACACACTTTGCACCGCACATCGGCGCTGGTCACGGTGCGGCTGCCGTCCGACCCCTCAAAGGTGATGCAGCCCGCACCGGGCACGGCCGTCACCGCCGCCGGAACCTCCAGAACGCCGTTTTCCACAAGCTGGGCTGCACTTGCACCGGGGGTGTGCCAATGGGCGCACACGGTCAGTCCCTTCCACTCGCCCCGCTGCTCGATACGCAGCCGGTAGTTGCCCCGGTTGCCCGCATACCCCAGCAGCAGCTGCCCGCCGGGCACGGCTGCTGCGCCGTTTTTGTCCAGCCGGATGGTCATCTCGTTCATGCCGCACCACCCTTACACATACTGGTAGCCCTCTACGTTGAAGGGATACTCAAAGTTGAGACTCGTGTCCGTTCTCACAACGCCGATACTCAGCACGCCGCTGTCTGCAAAGTTCATCCGCACAGGCGCTGCGCCGCTGCACTTGACGCCGTTGCTCAGATCAGAGCTTGTGCCGCCCACCATGGCCACTGCTGTGCCGCCCCGCACGATGCGGGTGCTGCCGTAGTCCGCAGCAGCGGCGACCGGGTTTGCGTCGTTTTCTGCCGTGGGTGCCACCATCCGCACCACAATGTAATTCACCGTGCCCGGCACGGTCAGGCTCGTGGCAGATTTGCCCGCAACGCCTGCGCCGGTGTAGACCAGTTTTCCATCCATATTCATCATCCTTTCCAGTCGTTCCAGTTTTTCTGTCAGGCTAAAGCCCAGTACCGCGTTCAGGTTTTCTCTGGTCACCTCCAATGTTCCGTCTGCGCCCACAGTCACTCCCCGCCCGGCCTTTACGCCGCCCAGCACGGCGGCGGTGGCACACGGCAGCGTGTAGGCCGTGCCGAATTTCCGGTCAGCTTCGGCCTTGGAGTAGAACCGGTCATCTGCGCCCAGCTGCAGCAGCGCTGCAGCCTTTTCCTGCGCCGACCAGCCCGCCGCCCCGGCGGCGCTGGTCAGCGCTTTTTTTACGCCGTAGGGCAGCAGCGCCGGGGTCAGGGGCGCATAGGCTTCGGTCATGCGGTCCAGCTGTGCCGCTGTGGCGGGCACGGTGGTCAGGGTGGCGTCTGCCCGCACCGCAACACCGTACTGCCCGTCTGCACGCACTGCGCCGGACGTTTTCGCTGTGGGCACGGTCTCGCTGCGCACATAGGGGCGCAGATCCGGCAGCGGGGTCGTGTCCGTCTGCACCGCACCGGTGGCACTATTCACGCTGAGGATGCGCACCACCGCGCCGGGCAAAGGCTGTGCCGGGCGCGGCACCGCCGCCACATCCTGTGCGGTCAGCCGCACCGCGCCGCCCTTGCCGTTCACGCTCAGCACCCGTCCATCGGCAGGGGCATAGCTCTCGGCCCGCAGCGCAGCGGCCTCCGCCCGCTTTGCGCAGGCGTCGGCATCGGTGCGGTCGGCAAGGATCTTGTCCGCAGCCTTTTGCGCCAGCGCCGCCTGCACGGCCGTGTCTGCCGCACCGTTCTCGGCGCGGCGGGCGCTCTCCGCTGCGGCGCGGGCGCTTTCCAGCACGCGCGCCACGAACTGCTCGTACACCGAGGGCGGCAGCTCCTCACTGCCGCCGTCCGTGGGCAGGGTGGCGTACACGTCGTAGCTGCCGGGGCGGGTGTAGGCGGTGTAGCCGCTGCTGCCCATGGCGGCCAGCATCCACTGTCCCCGCACACTGCCAGTCAGGCGGCGGTCCACCGTCACGCTGCCGTCGGTGTCCAGCGGAATGGCGGCCAGCTGCACCCCGTCGCTGCGGCGCAGGTACAGCGCCAGCGTGCACTCCGCCCACGCTGCGGGCAGGATGAACTGCAGCCGATCCACCCCCTCGGCGTTCTGTGCGCCAAGGTGCAGCCGGTGCGGGCTGGGCACAAATTCGGTGCCGCCGCACTGCTGTTCAAGGATCTCGATCTCCATGCAAAACCTCCTTTTCTGTTTGCTGTCCCGATTGTACCGCCGGGGGCGCAAAACTATCCAGTGTGTACAGAAAATGTGAAATTTTCTGTTCTTCGGCATTTTGCTAAACGGGGTTTTTGCACCGCAGAGGCAGGCCGTTTTCCCCTGCCGGAGCAGGGTAATTCCCCCGCAGGTTTTCCATGCAAAACCCGCGATGTGGGGCAGCTTGTTTTGGGCGCAGCGGCAGTATCTGCGGCCTTATTTGCAGGAAAAAAAGCCGGTGCAAATGTTAAAAATTCATGAACAAATCATGCGCAGAAAAAAGGCAAAAATCAGAAGGAAACCACCTAAAAACCAAAATATAAAAGAAAACACTGTGAAAATTGCACAAAAAACTATGTTACAAATCTAACAAAATGCGAGACACAGATTTGACAGATGCTTTACGGTCTGGTAAAATACCGTTTGTGCAACGAACGTTGCAGCGTTTAAATTCTATCTGGATGAAGTAAAAAGCCGTCCTGCGTACGGCACGGCATGGGCAGATGCGGCCCGTGCCGGGGCAGTTTTGTGGTCTGCCCAAAGCGGATTCCAACCTGTAATACGATGCTTCTTCTTTTACCCAAAGAGAGCATCGTATTTGACTGTGCGGCGCTTATATCCCCAGCCGCCGCAGTCCGGGCGGTCGGGGTGCCGATGCAATACCTGCGGCCGCGCCAAATACGACAAAGAGAGGAGTTGTCTCGTATCGCTTCCGTTAAATTGAAGAAAGCAGTTACTGCCGCAAAGCAGGCAGTATCTCCCCGTGTGCTGGCATTTTGTGTCATGGTGGTATGCCTTGTGGCTACCCTTGGCGTCACCGCTGCAAATCTGCGGCTGACCTACGTCACCGACTCCAATGGTGCGCGGCAGGTTCTTGTGACCGATGCCGCTGCTTCCCCCGCACAGGTCATGCACCTTTCCGGCATCCGCTCTGAAGAGGGCGATGAGGTCTACTACACCGCGTTCAGCGGCAATCTTGCATCCCTGAATATCGAGCGCGCATTCTCCGTCAGCATCACCGCCGACGGGCAGGAGTACCCGGTCAAGCTGGTGTACGGCACCGTAGCCGATGCGCTGGAGCGCGCCGGCATCACCCTTGAAGGGGACGACTACACCGAGCCGGCGCTGGATCACATCGTGACAGCCGGCAGCAAGATCGTGGTCCACCGCGTGGACTACGAAGAGCGTGTGGAGACGCAGGCTATCCCCTACGACACTCAGTATGTCTACACCAGCCTGTACTTCCGCAACACCGGCCGCACCACTACTATGCAGCACGGCGCAGCCGGTCAGCAGACCGTGACCACCCGCGACCGCTATGTGGACGGTGAGCTGGAGAACAGCACCGTTGTGGATACCACCACTACGGTGGAGCCCACCGACCACGTCATCAAGACCTACGGCGCAGGCGCACCGGTGTCCCCCCTGACCGGCGCGGACGGCACCACCAACGCCCCTACCTCTTATAGCAAGGTGCTCACCGGCAAGGCCACCGGCTACTATTCCCGTGGCGGCAAGGGCTCTTCCGGTCTGGGACTGGGCTACGGCACCGTGGCTGTGGACCCGGACGTGATCCCCTACGGCACCAAGCTCTACATCACTTCCACCGACGGCAAGTTCGTCTACGGCTACGCCGTAGCCACCGATACCGGCATCGCCGTCCAGAAGGGGCAGATCCTTGTAGACCTGTTCTACGAGACTTACGCCGAAAGCGTTATCAACGGCGCCATTCAGGTCAACGTCTACGTTGTGGGCTGAGCCGTAAACAAAACACAATAACCACGCAAAGAGACCGCTGTACAAACTGTGCAGCGGTCTCTTTTGATGTGAGCGGAAGAACTTTTTTATTTCGGAGCACCGGAGCGTCTGCGGACGTTCCGGTGCTCCTTTTTCACAGGAAGGGACCCTAGCCGAAACCCTTTCTTCTTTTTTCGCAACGCTTTCGCCGGAACCGTTTGTCAAATGAGCAGTTTACACGATGTCGAGCTGCAAATTTTGGATGGTATGCCCACAACATACAGAGAATGCCAGAAAATTTGTGTTAATTGTATTTGATTTTCGGACAAAAAGTCTTGCAAAAATGGTAAAAACCTTTTAATATAAAAGAGTACAAAGCTGCGAAAGCCGCTTTCGGCTTCCGCACGGGGAGGAGCAGTCTATGAAACCGACCGAAGAAAAGATTCAGAGCAATACATCGGATCTGCCGGTGTACCTGTTCAAGCAGGGCAATAACTGCGAGGCTTACCGCTACTTCGGCGCACATCTGGAAACACGGGTCGGGGAGTCCGGCGTTGTGTTCCGTGTATGGGCACCGCACGCCGCAGCCATCAGCGTTGTGGGCGACTTCAACAGCTGGAAGCCCGGCAGCCATCCCATGCGCAAGGTGGATGGCGATTCCGTGTGGGAATTGTTCATTCCCGGCATGAAGGAATACGATGTTTATAAATATTGCGTGACCACCCGCGCAGGCGACCTTGTCTACAAGGCCGATCCTTACGCTTTCCACGCCGAGACCCGGCCGTCCAACGGCAGCAAGGTCTACGACCTGTCCGGCTTTACATGGCACGACGCCGCATGGCAGGCCGCACAGAAAAAGGCGGACGTGATCAACGGCCCGATGAATATCTACGAGATGCATGCCGGCAGCTGGAAGCTGAAGGAGGGCGGCAAGCCCTACAACTATTCCGAGCTGGCGGACGAGCTGATCCCGTACATCAAGGATATGGGCTACACCCATGTAGAGCTGCTGCCGGTGATGGAATATCCGTTTGACGGCAGCTGGGGCTATCAGGTCACCGGCTATTTTGCTCCCACCAGCCGCTACGGCACCCCCAAGGACTTTATGGCCTTTGTGGATAAGATGCACGCCGCAGGCATCGGCGTCATCATGGACTGGGTGCCCGCCCACTTCCCCAAGGATCAGTTCGGACTGTACAATTTTGACGGCGAGGCCTGCTACGAGGACCCCAACCCCAAGCGCGGTGAGCACAAGGAGTGGGGCACCATGGTGTTCGACTTCGGCCGCAACGAGGTGCAGAGTTTCCTCATTTCCAGCGCACTGTACTGGCTGGAGCAGTACCACATTGATGGTCTGCGGGTGGACGCCGTGGCTTCCATGCTCTATCTGGACTACAACCGCAAGCAGGGCGAATGGGAGCCCAATAAGGACGGCGGCAAGGAGAACCTTGAAGCCATCGCCTTCCTGCGCAAGCTGAACAACACCGTGCTGGGCCGTCACCCCCACAAGTACATGATCGCCGAGGAGTCCACCGCGTGGCCTATGGTCACAAAGCCCGCTTCGGACGGCGGTTTAGGCTTCAACTTCAAGTGGAACATGGGCTGGATGAACGATATGCTCAGCTACATGAAGACCGACCCGCTGTTCCGCGCCGGCAACCACAACAAGGTGACTTTCAGCTTCTTCTACGCTTTCAGCGAGAACTTTGTCCTGCCCATCAGCCACGATGAAGTAGTGCACGGCAAGGGCAGTCTGCTAAACAAGATGCCCGGCGAGTATGACGACAAGTTTGCCAACCTGCGCACCTTCTTCGGCTATATGATGGCACACCCCGGCAAGAAACTGCTGTTCATGGGACAGGAGTTCGGTCAGTTTGCCGAGTGGAACGAGACAAAGCAGCTGGACTGGATGCTGCTGGACTACGACAAGCACGCCGAACTGCAGAACTACGTCCGCACCCTGAACGCCTTCTATAAGGAGCACCCTGCCCTCTGGCAGATCGATTACAGCTGGGAGGGCTTCCAGTGGATCGTGCCGGACGACTCGCAGCAGAGCGTCATCGCCTTCCTGCGCAAGGACGCCGCCGGTAAGCAGATCCTTGTCATCTGCAACTTCAACCCCGTCCTGCGCGAGGGCTACACCCTCGGTGCACCGGTGTCCGGCACTTACAAGGAAATTCTGAACAGCGATGATGCCGCTTTCGGCGGCTCCGGCACTGTGCACAACAAGCCGGTGCGTACCCACAAAAAGCCGCAGCACGGCTTTGAGCAGAGCATCACCGTTACCCTGCCGCCCATGAGCACCCTGTACTTTGAGGTACCCACAAAGCGCACCCGCAAGGCAGCAGAGGACAGCGCGGACAAACCGGCAAAAAAGACCGCCAAAAAAGCCACCGTCAAGGACGCCGTGGAAAAGGCGGTAAAAAAGACGACCCGCAAGGCCAAAGCCGAGCCGGACGCCGACAAGCCGGTAAAAAAGACCCGCACCACCAAGGCCAAGGCCGCCGAAACGGCGGATGAAAAACCGGAAAAAGCAAAAAAGACCGCTGCCAAGTCCAAAGCAAAGCCCGAGACGGCAGCGGAAAAGCCGGTAAAGAAAACCGCCGCCAAGGCAAAGACCGCGGCAAAAGCAAAACCTGAGACCGAAGCAGAAACCAAACCCGCAAAGCGCACCCGCAAAGCAAAAGCACCCAAGGAGTAAGGATGCCCACACGGATGCACGCACGAACATTCTGATCTGTTGACTATCATTTCCAAAACGGAAATGCTAAAGGGGAGAATAAAGCTATGGCAAAAGAAATCGTGGCAATGATCCTTGCCGGTGGACGTGGCTCGCGCTTATACGCGCTGACACAAAAGACGGCAAAACCTGCGGTGTCCTTCGGCGGTAAGTACCGCATCGTGGACTTCCCGCTGTCCAACTGCGTCAACTCCGATATCGACACGGTCGGTATCGCAACGCAGTACCAGCCCCAGAAGCTGAACGAGTACATCGGTAACGGTCAGCCTTGGGATCTGGACCGTCTGCACGGCGGTGTGCACACTCTGCCCCCTTACGAGCAGGCAAACGGCACCGACTGGTACAAGGGCACTGCAAACGCCATCTACCAGAACATCGGCTTCATCGACAGCTATGATCCCGAGTACGTCATCATCCTGTCCGGCGACCAGATCTGCAAGCAGGACTACGCCGACTTCCTGCGCTTCCACAAGGAAAAGGGCGCAGAGTTCTCTGTGGCCGTTATGGAAGTGGACTGGAAGGAAGCTTCCCGCTTCGGCCTGATGGTGGCGGACGAGACCGACCGCATCACCGAGTTCCAGGAGAAGCCCCCGGTGCCCAAGTCCAATCTGGCATCCATGGGCATCTACATCTTCAACTGGGATGTGCTCAAGAAGTATCTGATCGAGGACGAGGCTGACCCCAACTCCAAGAACGACTTCGGCATGAACATCATCCCCGCCCTGCTGCGTGACGGCCGCAAGATGTACGCCTACCGCTTTGCCGGCTACTGGCGCGACGTGGGCACCATCGACAGCCTGTGGGAAGCCAACATGGAGGTGCTGGACCCCGAGAACTCCGGCATTGATATCTTTGATAAGACTTGGAAAATTTACAGCCGCAACCCCGTGCTGCCCGCCCAGAAGATCGGCGAGCGCGCCGTTGTGCAGGACTCCCTCATCACCGAGGGCTGCAAGATCTACGGCAATGTCAAGCACTCTGTGCTGAGCGCAGGCGTCGTTGTGGAAGAGGGCGCTACCGTTGAGGACGCCGTGCTGATGGACGGTGTCGTAGTCAAGGCAGGTGCCGTGGTCAAGCGCTGCATCCTTGCTGAGGACGTTGTTGTGGGCGCAGGTGCAAAGGTCGGCGGCGAGGGCGCTATTGCCCACGTTGGCACCGGTCTGACCATCGGCGCAGGCGCTACCGTCAAGGAGGGCGCAAAAGTGTTTGAATCCGTCAAGGAGGGTGTGGAAGTATGCTGAGACAGAACACCAATGCGTTGGGTATCATTTTCCCCAACAGCTATGACAATACCGTTCCCGAGCTGGTGACCGAGCGCGCTATGGCCTCGATCCCCTTTGCGGGCCGTTACCGCATGGTAGACTTTGTGCTGTCCAGCATGGCCAACTGCGGCATTTCCAACGTTTCCATCGTGGTGCGTAAAAACTATCACTCCCTGATGGATCATCTGGGCACCGGCCGCGAGTGGGATATGGCACGCCGTCACGGCGGCCTGAACATCGTGCCGCCCTTTGCTGAAAAGGGCGTGCGCATCTACTCCGGCCGTGTGGAGGCTCTGGGCTCCATTCTGAGCTTCCTCGAGCACCAGAAGGAGAAGTATGTGGTCATGAGCGATGCCAACATCGCCGTCAACTACGATTTCAACGCCCTGCTGGCTGCCCATCAGGCCAGCGGTGCCGACGTGACTGTGGCCTATCAAAAGACCGAGATCCCCGAGGGCCGCAAGAACGACAACTACACCCTGACCATTGATTCTGATGGCCGCGTGACCGAGCTGCTGTTCAACGACTACCGCTCCGGCGTGCAGAATCTGGATCTGAACATCTATGTGCTGGAGCGCGAGACCCTGATCAAGCTGGTCAAGGACGCCACCGCCCGCGGCCTGATCTACTTCGAGCGCGATATTCTGGCACACAACGTCAACATCCTGAACATCCACGCTCTGGAGTACACCGGCTATGTGGCTCATGTCTGCGACATGAAGAGCTACTTTGACGAGAACCTGAAGCTGATCAAGGACGAGAATCTGGAGGCACTGTTCCCCAAGGGCTGCCCCATCTACACCAAGATCCGCGACGATAACCCCACCCGTTACGTCACCGGCTCCAAGGTTTCGAATTCCATTCTGGCCGACGGCTGCGTCATCGAGGGCACTGTGGAGAACTGCGTGCTCTTCCGCGGCGTCAAGGTCAAGAAGGGTGCTGTGGTCAAGAACTGTGTCCTGATGCAGGATACCGTGGTCGAGCCCAATGTGGAGCTGGACTGCGTTGTCACCGATAAGAACGTGAAGATCACCGCCGGCAAAAAGCTGTCCGGCACCGAGAGCTTCCCGGTCTACGTCCAGAAGAACCACACCGTCTGATCGATGCAATATCCATAGGGGCGGCTTCCTCCCCGGTAGCCCCTCTTGAGAGGGGCGGGGGCACCTGTGTGCCCCCGCCTGCTCTTTTGTATGCAAGGTTCGCGCCGCTTTTCATGGCGGCGGGGAGCGCGAACATCTGCCTGTATCATGGAAGGAGCGAATCCTATGAAGATCCTGTATGCTGCTTCGGAAGCCAATCCCTTTGCCAAATCCGGCGGTCTGGCCGATGTGGCAGGTGCCCTGCCCAAAGCGCTGGTCAAGGACGGCGTGGACGCCCGCGTCATCATGCCCCTGTACGGCGATTTGAAGTACCGCGATAAGCTGGAATACGTCACCAACTATTCCGTGCCTGTGGGCTGGCGCAGCCAGTACTGCGGTTTGTTCAAGGCCGATGTGGACGGCGTGACCTACTACTTCCTCGACAACGAATATTACTTCAAGCGCCGCGGCCTGTACGGCTTCTACGATGACGGCGAGCGCTTCGCCTTCTTCTCCCGCGCCGTGCTGGAGACTTTGTTCTACATCGACTTCACCCCCGATATCATCAACTGCAACGACTGGCAGACCGCTCTGGTGCCGGTGTACCTGAACCTGTACTATCGTCATCTGGACAAGTTCAACCGCATCAAGACCGTGTTCACCATCCACAACATTGCCTATCAGGGCAAGTACGGCACCGATATTCTGGAGGACACCTGCGGCATCGGCCACCGGGACCAGCATATCGTGGAGTACGACGGCTGCGCCAACTTCATGAAGGGCGCCTTTGAGACTGCCGACAAGATCACCACCGTCAGCCCCACCTACGCACAGGAGATCCTCGATCCGTGGTTCAGCTACGGTCTGGACGCTTTGCTGCGTGAGAAGCAGTACAAGCTGTGCGGCATCCTGAACGGCATCGACATGGACGCCAACGACCCCGCTACCGACAAGAACATCCCCTTCAATTACAGCATCAAGACCTTTGAGACCGGCAAGGCCAAGTGCAAGGAAGCTTTGCAGGACAGGTTCGGTCTGAACAAAGACGGCAGCCCCGTCTTTGGCATGGTCAGCCGCATGGTTGGCATGAAGGGCTTTGACCTTGTGCAGAGCATTGCTGATGGTCTGGTGGACCGCGGCATCCAACTGGTCATTCTGGGCAGCGGCGAGAGCCAGTACGAGAACTTCTTCTCCGACCTGTGCGCCCGTCACCCGGGCCGCGTAGGCACCTACATCGGCTTTGAGCCCAAGCTCTCGCAGGAGATCTACGCCGGTGCAGACGCCTTCATCATGCCCTCCAAGAGCGAGCCCTGCGGTCTGGCACAGATGGTCGCCTGCCGCTACGGCACACCTCCCATCGTCCGCGAGACCGGCGGCCTGCGCGACTCCATCCACGACAGCACCATGGGTGACGGCAACGGCTTTACCTTTGCCGGTTACAACGCCCACGAGCTGTATGTGGCCTGCTGCAACGCACAGAATGCCTACAACAACAAGGAAAACTGGAAGAACCTCGTGCGTCACTGCATGGAGTGCGATTTCAGCTGGGACGTTTCCGCCAAGAGCTACGAGGGTCTGTACAACGAGACCGCAAACCTCTGGTAAGCACCCCTAGATTCCAAAGCACCCGCCGGGGCTGCCGCACAAACGTGCGGCAGCCCCTTTTTTGCTTCTTTTTCCGCTTTTTTACATTCTGCACAAACTTTTCTGCAAAGTTTGTGCAATGATGTGCCCGCAGGCGCACAATGTGTGTTTTCGGCGCACATTTATGGAATCAGTCTTAACAAACTATGAAATTTCACTATATTTCGGTGGAGAATTGATTGCAATATCCAACGTTTTGAAGTATACTGAGGGCATAGACTTTTTGGCTGCCTGTCCATCTCTGGCAAGACTTCCAGATACTGGAATACAGGCAGCACCCGCAGAAAGGAGCGGCGCAGGACTTGAAGGGCTGGTATAAAGCTTTAGAGGATCTGGTCTGGCTGACCCAGCTGGGGCTGAATATGCTGCTGCCGCTGGTGCTCTGCCTTGCCGGGTGCTGGTGGGCTGTGGAGCACTGGGGCTGGCCGGAATGGCTGTTTTTGCCCGCTGTGGGTCTGGGGCTTGCCGCCGGGGCGCAAAACTTCTGGGTGTTCTGCAAGGAACGGCTGGAGCGCTCCAAACACGAAAAAAATCATCGGGTGGGCTTTAACTCCCACCAGTAATGGAGGTCCGTTTTTATGAAATTGCAGCCGGAATCCAAAAAGGAGCTGCTGCGCATCGCCTGCGGCGTGTCCTTATGCACCGCCGTGATGTGGGTGGTGTTTGCAGCGCTGCATCTGGTGGGCTGGGTGGTCTTTGACTACCGGGTGCTGCTGGGCGGCATCATCGGTGCGCTGGTGGCTATCGGCAACTTTGCCGGCATCTGCTTTGTGGTGCAGAAGGTCATTGACGAGCCGGACGAAAAAAAGCGTAAAGCACAGCTGCAGATATCCTATAATACAAGGATGCTGCTGCAGGCGTTGTGGATCATCATAGCCATTGCGGCTCCCTGTTTCCAGGCGTTTGCAGGCGTTCTGCCGCTGCTGTTCCCCAGAGTTACGATCTATTATCTCCAGATAACCGGGAAGTACAAGCCGCTCACACCCCCGCAGGAGCCGGTGGACATCGCTGTGGAAGATGACCCCGCCCCCGCCAAGGCGTCTGCGGTGCAGCCCCGTGACGAAGGGGGTGAACAAGAATAAATGGAACTGAACGGCGCAAAGATCCTGTATACCATCCACACCAATATCCCCCTGCTGGGTGATTTTAAAATTACCCAGACCTTGGTAACCACTTGGATCGTCATGGCGCTGCTCTCGGGTTTTGCCATCTGGCTGGGGCACGACCTCAAGCTGGAAAATGTGTCCAAACGACAGGCCGCAGCCGAGTTCATCGTAACACGGCTGGAGCAGTTCGTGCACGACAACATGGGCTTCCACTTCGATCAGTATATCCCCCTCATCGGTGCCATCTTTGCACTGAGCATCGGGTGTAACCTGATCAGCGTCGTCGGCCTGTGGAGCCCCACAGCCGACCTGAACACCGAGGCAGCGTGGGCCATCGTGGTGTTTGTTCTGATCATGTACTACAAGATCAAGACGAACGGCATTCTGGCCTATATCAAGGGGCTGCTCGATCCGATCTTTATCATGGCACCCATCAATGTGCTGTCGGAGATCTCTACCCCTGTCAGCATGGCGTTCCGTCACTTCGGCAACATCCTGTCCGGTACGGTCATCTCCACACTGCTGTACTGGGCACTGGCAAGCCTGAGCCACGTCATCTTTGGCTGGCTGCCGGGCTTCCTGAGTCAGATCCAGCTGTTCCAGATCGGCATCCCGGCCTTTACCGGCTTGTATTTCGACTGGTTCGGCGGCTGCATTCAGGCGTTCATCTTCTGTACCCTGACCGCAATCTTCATCAAACGTGCTGCCGGTGAGGATTAACCCTTCCGGCATCCCCCAAAACACAAACACATTTTAGGAGGACAAATCTTATGACTGATTTCCAGTATCTGGCTCGTGGTATCGCTCTGGCAGGCTGCGGCATCGGCGCAGGCTGCGCACTGATCGCAGGTATCGGCCCCGGTATCGGCGAAGGCAACGCTGCTGCCGCTGCCTGTGAGGCCGTTGGCCGTCAGCCGGAGTGCAAGAGCGACGTTACCAGCACCCTGATCCTCGGCGTCGCCCTTTCCGAGACCACCGGTATCTACGGCTTTGTTACCGGCCTGCTGCTGATCTTCCTGGCTCCCGGTATGTTCATGAAGTATCTGGCATAAGCCTCCCGATCCGAAAAAATAACGAAAGGAGACGCTTATGGAACTGTATCAGGCGTTGATCACGCTGGATGGCTGGACCTTTCTGGCCCAGATCTGCAACCTGATGATCCAGCTGGTCATCTTCAAAAAGTTCCTGCTGAAGCCGATCAGACAGGTGATCGCCGACCGCAAGGCCAAGGCCGACAGCGAGATCGCAGATGCGCAGAAGCTGCGCACCGAGGCCGAAGCCATGAAGGCGGAGTACGAGCAGAACCTGCAGAATGCCCGCACCGAAGCCAACCAGATCGTGGCTGCGGCGCAAAAGACCGCCACCGCCCGCTCGGAAGAGATCGTGGGCGAGGCCCGCGCACAGGCCGCTGCGCTGAAGCAGAAGGCCGAAGCTGACATTGCGCAGGAGCGCAAGAAGGCTGTGAACGAGGTCAAGGACGAGATCGGCGGCATCGCCATGGAGATCGCATCCAAGGTGGTGGAGCGCGAGATCAGCGAGAAGGACCACAAGGACCTGATCGACGAATTTATCAAAAACGTGGGTGAAGCATCATGACCGAAACTGCAAAGATGTACGGCGGCAGTCTGTACGATCTGGCGGCAGAGGAAGGGCTGGAGACCCGCATTCTGGGCGAGCTTGACGAGGTGCAACAGCTTCTCAAGCAAAACCCGGACTACCTGCGGCTGCTCAGCACCCCCAGCATCCCCAAAAAGGAGCGCTGCGGCCTGCTGGACGAAGCCCTGCGCGGGCAGGTCCACCTCTATGTGCTGAACTTTTTAAAGATCCTGTGCGAAAAGGGCACCCTGCGGGAGCTGTCCGGCTGCGCACGGGCCTACCGCATCCGCTACAATCAGGCGCACGGCATTCTGGAAGCTACGGCCATCTCGGCTGTTCCGCTGACAGAGCAGCAGTGCACTGCGCTGCACGCCAAGCTGGAAAGCCTGACCGGCAAGACCATCGACCTTAAAACCAAGGTGGATGCCAAGGTGCTGGGCGGTATCCGGCTGGATATCGAGGGCACCGAGCTGGACGGCACCGTCCAGAACCGCCTTGCCTCCCTGCGCCGGGATATTGCGGCGGTCACTTTGTAACTTTTTCCCTGCCCTTTGCAAACGGGGCAGAGCACAGAACGAATTTCCACCCGAAATGACTATTATGAATTGAGTGGTGAACAAACAAAGATGCAACTGAAACCTGAAGAGATCTCCAAGATCATCCGTGCGCAGATCAAGCATTATGAAAACGCCATCGAGCAGAGCGAGACCGGCACGGTCATTATGGTGGGCGACGGCATCGCCCGGGCCAGCGGTCTGGAAAAGTGCATGGCAGGCGAGCTGCTCCAGTTTGACAACGGCGAATACGGTATGGCCCAGAACCTTGAGGAAAATACCGTTTCCATCGTGCTGCTGGGCTCGGATGCCGGCATCAAAGAAGGCAGCATCGTCAAGCGCACCGGCAAGGTAGTCTCCGTGCCGGTGGGCGATGCCATGATCGGCCGCGTGGTCAACGCACTGGGTCAGCCCATCGACGGCGCCGGCCCCATCGAGACCACTGAGTACCGCGCCATCGAGAGCCGCGCCCCCGGCATCATCGAGCGCCAGCCCGTCAAGGAGCCGCTGCAGACCGGTATCAAGGCCATCGACTCCATGATCCCCATCGGACGCGGTCAGCGCGAGCTGATCATCGGTGACCGCCAGACCGGCAAGACCACCATCGCTTCCGATACCATCATCAACCAGAAGGGCAAGGACGTCATCTGCATTTACGTTGCCATCGGTCAGAAGCGCTCTACCGTGGCAAACCTTGTGCAGAGCCTGACCGAAGCCGGTGCCATGGGCTACACCATCGTGGTGTCCGCCACCGCCTCGGAGCTGTCCCCCCTGCAGTATATCGCCCCCTACTCCGGCTGCGCCATGGGCGAATACTTCATGCAGCAGGGCAAGCACGTCCTCATCATCTACGATGACCTTTCCAAGCACGCTGTGGCTTACCGTGCCCTGTCGCTGCTGATCCGCCGTCCCCCGGGACGCGAGGCTTACCCCGGCGACGTTTTCTATCTGCACTCCCGTCTGCTGGAGCGCGCTGCCAAGCTTTCCAATGAGCTGGGCGGCGGCAGCCTGACGGCTCTGCCTATTATCGAGACGCAGGCGGGCGATGTTTCCGCCTACATCCCCACCAACGTCATCTCCATCACTGACGGTCAGATCTTCCTGGAGACCGAGCTGTTCCACTCCGGCGTCATGCCGGCAGTCAACCCCGGTATCTCGGTGTCCCGTGTCGGCGGCAACGCTCAGATCAAGGCCATGAAGAAGGTTGCCGGCACCCTGAAGCTGATCTACTCCCAGTACCGCGAGCTGCAATCCTTTGCACAGTTCGGCTCTGATCTGGACGCCGACACCAAGGCGCGTCTGGCACAGGGCGAGCGCATCGTGGAGGTGCTCAAGCAGAACCGCTCCGCGCCCGTACCTGTGGAAAAGCAGGTGGCTATTCTGTACGCTACCATCCATGACTACCTTGTCAACGTCAAGGTGCCGGATGTGGCAGAGTACGAGAAGAGCCTGTACGAGTATCTGGACAACGATGCCGCCGGGGCTGCCGTGATGGACACCATCCGCACCACCGGCAATCTGGATAAGGACACCGAGGAGCAGCTCAAGACCGTGCTGACCCGGTATACCGAAAGCTTTGTCAAGGCGCATTAAAGGGAAGGAGGCGTAACGCATGGCTGGTTCCATGAAGGACATCAAGCTGCGCATCAAAAGCGTAGAGAGCACCATGCAGATCACCAAGGCCATGGAGCTGGTGGCTTCCTCCAAAATGCGCCGTGCCAAGGAGCGGGTCGAACACAGCCGACCCTATTTTGAAACGCTGTACAAGACCCTGACCGAGATCGCGGCAGCGGACCCCCGGGCCCGCAACCCCTACCTGCGCCGCAGCGAGATCAAGCGCACGCTGCTGGTGGTCATTGCCGGTGACCGCGGCCTTGCCGGCGGTTACAACGCCAATGTGCTCAAGCTGGCCGCACAGGAAAGCGGCAACGTAGAGGTGCTGCCCATCGGCAAGCGCTCGGCAGAGTACTTTGCCCACCACGAAGCCGAACTGTTCACGCAGGAAGTGCTGCTGGCCGCCGATATTTCGGTGGGACAGTGCTTCCAGCTGGCGCGCCAGATCACCGAAGGGTACCGCAAGGGCGAGTATGACGCCGTAAAGCTCTGCTACACCCGGTTCGATTCCATGATGACCCAGACGGCTGTCTCCATCGAGGTGCTGCCGCTGGCCATGGAGCCCACCGAACAGCAGAAGGCAGAGGCGCGCCGCAGTCAGATTTTGTACAAGCCCAGCAGCGAGGAAGTATTCAGCGCGATCATCCCGGAGTATGTGGCGGGTGTCGTCTACGGTGCTGTGTGCGAGAGCGTGGCCAGCGAGCTGGCTGCCCGCCGCACCGCCATGGACGCTGCCACCAAGAACGCCGGTGAGATGATCGACCATCTCAACCTGTATTATAACCGTGCCCGTCAGGCTGCCATCACGCAGGAGATCACCGAGATCGTGGCCGGCGCGGAGAACTAAGACTATCAAGAAGGAGTTGTAGCCTATGTCCGAAAAACATATCGGCAAGGTGATCCAGGTCATTGGCCCGGTGCTGGACATCCAGTTCAAGGATGGCGAGCTGCCGGAGCTGCTCAACGCCATTGAGATCGACAACCACGGCCAGAAGCTGGTGGTGGAGGTCGCTCAGCTGACCGGCGACAATGTGGCGCGCTGCATTGCCATGAGCAGCACCGATGGTCTGGTGCGCGGCACAGATGCCGTGGACACCGGCGAGTCCATCAAGGTGCCCGTAGGCGACCAGTGTCTGGGGCGCGTGTTCAACCTGCTGGGCGAGCCGGTGGATAACAAGCCCGCCCCCACCCCGGATGCCTACTGGCCCATCCACCGTCCCGCTCCCAGCTACGAGGAGCAGCAGTCCACCACCGAGATCCTGGAGACCGGCATCAAGGTCGTTGACCTGATCTGCCCCTACGCCAAGGGCGGTAAGATCGGCCTGTTCGGCGGTGCCGGTGTCGGCAAGACCGTCCTGATCCAGGAGCTGATCTATAACATCGCCACCGAACACAACGGTTACTCGGTATTTACCGGCGTCGGCGAGCGCACCCGCGAGGGTAACGACCTGTACGGCGAAATGACCGAGAGCGGCGTTATCAACAAGACCGCACTGGTCTACGGCCAGATGAACGAGCCCCCGGGAGCCCGTATGCGCGTGGCACTGTCCGGCCTGACCATGGCAGAGTATTTCCGCGATGTGAAGAATCAGGACGTGCTGCTGTTCATTGATAACATCTTCCGCTTCACGCAGGCTGGCTCCGAGGTGTCCGCACTGCTGGGTCGTATGCCCTCTGCCGTTGGTTACCAGCCCACGCTGGCCACCGAGATGGGCGCTCTGCAGGAGCGCATCACCTCCACCCGCAAGGGCTCCATCACCTCGGTGCAGGCCGTCTACGTGCCCGCCGACGACCTGACCGACCCCGCCCCTGCCACCACCTTTACCCATCTGGATGCCACCACGGTGCTGAGCCGTGACATTGCATCGCAGGGCATCTACCCCGCTGTGGACCCGCTGGATTCCACCAGCCGCATCCTCAGCCCGGAGGTCGTGGGTCAGGAGCACTACGAGATCGCCCGTGCCGTCCAGAAGGTGCTGCAGCGCTACAAGGAGCTGCAGGACATCATCGCCATCATGGGCATGGACGAACTGAGCGAGGAGGACAAGCGTACCGTCAGCCGCGCCCGCAAGGTGCAGCGCTTCCTGAGCCAGAGCTTCCATGTGGCAGAGCAGTTCACCGGTATGCCCGGCCAGTATGTGCCGCTGAAGGAGACCCTGCGGGGCTTCAAGATGATCCTGAGCGGCGAGTGCGACGAGCTGCCCGAGAGCGCATTCCTGTTCGCGGGCACCATCGACGACGTGTTCGCAAAAGCGAAGAAGGGGTAAGCCATGACGACCTTTCATCTGACGGTGGTCACGCCGGACGGCTGCGCCTTTGAAGGTCAGGCCGAGCGCATCGTCTGCCGCGCCATTGACGGCGATATTGCCATTCTGGCAAAGCACGGCGATTACTGCACGGCACTGGGCATGGGCGAGGCGCACATTGTAGATGCCGACGGTCAGCGCCGCCGTGCAGCCTGCATGGGCGGCCTGCTCAGCGTGCTGGACGGGGACGTGCGTCTGGTGGCTACCACTTGGGAATGGGCGGAGGACATCGATCAGGCGCGTGCGGAGGCTTCCAAAAAGCGCGCCGAGGAGATCCTTGCCCGCAAGAACCTGAACGACCGTGAGTACGAGCTGGCACAGGCGCGCCTGAAACGCGCGCTGGTGCGCACCTCTATCCATTAAACCCTGTATGCAAAAAGCACCCGCAGCCATTCGGCTACGGGTGCTTTTTTTGCGCGGAACAATTTCAAATGCGCTCCGCAGGAGAAGTTACTACCTGCCGTCAGCGTGCAGGGACGCTCCGCTGGGCCAGAGGCAGGGAGGGGTGTTCCGACTCCCCCCTCCCTACCTCTGGACTCCAC
>SKEE01000228.1_pt1 | contig 66409 bp, 62 predicted proteins | sample 4826661 | NCBI WGS metagenome assembly SKEE01 (sample SAMN11008817, study PRJNA524170) | human gut metagenome | biome: Human fecal sample; material: Feces; isolation source: fecal sample from pouch patient p20 | host: Homo sapiens | place: Israel: Tel-Aviv | collected 2016-11-14
GGCGACAAGCCCATCCGCAGCCCCTACTACATCAACCAGGCTGACTTCGTGGCCTGCCACAACCCCGCTTACATCCACATGGGCATGAAGATGGTCCAGGATGTCAAGCCCGGCGGCGTGTTCATGATCAACTGCCAGTGGAACGATGAGGAGCTGGGCCATCACCTGAACGCTGAGGCCAAGAAGTACATCGCTGACAACAACATCCAGCTGTACACCATCAACGCTATCGACAAGGCTATCGAGATCGGTATGGGCAAGCGCACCAATACCATCCTGCAGTCCGCTTTCTTCAAGCTGGCTGACGTTATGCCCATCGAGGACGCCGTCAACTTCATGAAGCAGGCAGCTCAGAAGAGCTACGGCAAGAAGGGTCAGGACGTCGTTGAGATGAACTGGAAGGCCATCGATGCCGGTGTTGACGCCATCCACAAGGTGGACGTCCCCGCTTCCTGGTCCAACCCCGAGGCAGATCCCGCTCCGAAGGAGCTGGCTGGCCGTCCCGAGCTGGTCAAGCAGATCCGCGACGTCATGGAGCCCATCGCTCGTATGGACGGCGACAGCCTGCCTGTCTCTGCTTTCGTTGCTAACGCAAACGGCGAGTGGGAGCAGGGTGCTTCCGCTTACGAGAAGCGCGGCACCGCTGTGAACGTCCCCGAGTGGGATGCTTCCAAGTGTGTTGGCTGCAACCAGTGCGCATTCGTGTGCTCTCACGCAACCATCCGTCCCTTCCAGCTGACCGCTGACGAGCTGGCAGCAGCTCCCGCACAGACCAAGAGCCGCGACAACAAGCCCGCTAACGAGTACAAGTTCGTTATGGCTGTGTCTCCTCTGGACTGCATGGGCTGCGGCGAGTGTGTCACCGTCTGCCCCACCAAGGCTATCCAGATGGTTCCTCAGGAGTCTCAGGCCGATCAGCAGGCAGTCTTCGACTACTGCGTCGCCAACATCTCCAAGAAGCCCTCTAAGTTCGCAGACGACACCGTCATCGGCTCTCAGTTCAACCAGCCGCTGCTGGAGTTCTCTGGCTCCTGCGCAGGCTGTGCTGAGACCTCTTACGCACGTCTGATCACCCAGCTGTTCGGCGAGAAGATGTACATCTCCAACGCCACCGGCTGCTCCTCTATCTGGGGCGGTACTGCTTCCATCTCTCCGTACACTGTCAACAAGGACAGCGGCCACGGTCCTGCATGGTGCAACTCCCTGTTCGAGGATAACGCAGAGCACGGCCTGGGCCTGTATCTGGGCCAGAAGACCGTCCGTGAGAACCTGATCAAGCGCATCGCTGAGGTCGCTGGTTCTGACAAGGCTTCTGCTGAGCTGAAGGCTGCCTTTGACGAGTTCATGGCAACCAAGAACAACACCAAGGCTAACGATGCCCCCGCTAAGGCTCTGATCGCTGAGCTGGAGAAGGCTGCTGCCGCTGGCTGCACCGAGTCCGCTGAGATCCTGAAGAGCAAGGAGTTCATCGCCAAGAAGTCCGTCTGGATCTTCGGTGGTGACGGCTGGGCATACGACATCGGCTTCGGCGGTCTGGACCACGTCCTGGCTTCCGGCGAGGATGTCAACGTCATGGTCTTCGATACTGAGATGTACTCCAACACCGGCGGACAGGCATCCAAGGCCTCCAACATCGGCGAGGTCTGCCAGTTCGCTGCTGCTGGTAAGGAGATCAGCAAGAAGAGCCTGTCTGAGATCGCTATGACCTACGGTTACATCTATGTTGCTCAGATCGCTCTGGGCGCTAACATGAACCAGGCTGTCAAGGCTATCGCAGAGGCTGAGGCATATCCCGGCCCCTCCCTCATCATCGGCTACGCTCCCTGCGAGCTGCACGGTGTTAAGGGCGGCATGACCAACTGCCAGAACGAGATGAAGAAGGCAGTTGAGGCTGGTTACTGGAACCTGTTCACCTTCAATCCGGCCAACAAGGCTCAGGGCAAGAACCCCTTCACCCTGACCTCCAAGGCTGTGGATGCCGAGAAGTATCAGGCCCTGCTGGCAAACGAGACCCGTTACAGCCGCCTGACTCGTGCATTCCCGGATCGTGCAAAGCAGCTGTTCGCTCGCAACGAGCAGGTCGCAAACGACCGTTACGAGCATCTGACTCGCCTGGTCGAGCTGTACAAGTAAACCAAAGTTCTTTTGACTCTGGCTGGAATTTTGCCGCAGCGGCACCTTAGTCCCGAAAGGGCGGCTGCTCCGTGCTGGCGATTACTGCGCAACGCAGCAGTACGAAACTGTGGCCCCGGCCAGAGAAGAAATGACAGGCTTATTTCTACGCAGAGACTGGAGCTTTGTACTCCAAACTGATTTCAACTCTCTGCCCGTGTCCGAACGCGTCGGGGCGGGCAGAGCCTGAAATACCAAAGCGCCCGCGAGGGTCCTTGAAAGCATACTTCGCGTGTGTCAGGAGCATAAGGTCTGTTCGCAGATACCTTGCCCCGCCTGCTGCATAAGACCTGCTTGCAGGTATCTTGCCGCAGTCAAAAACGGATCCCGTTTTTAGCGCCCCGCTCACTGGAAACAGTGTCCGGGGCGTATTTTTGTGTCTTTTACACTTTCTTCATAGGTTTTTCATGAAATCCGGTGCGGAATCTGCTATACTACAGCCATGAGGATTCGGGGCCGCAACCGATTCCTTGTACATGATTCCTCCTCACACCAAAGCAATATCCAAACACAGCGCCCTTTCCGGTGAAGCCGCAAGCACCGGGGAGGGCGCTGTGCGTTTTTTCTGCGTCAATATTCCGGAAATGGACGCCTTACAGGGTTGACCGGGCATTTGAGTGGAGATATAATAAACCTGTAGGCTAAGAAACTTAGTAAAACGAATTTGTGGAGGTGAACGCAGGACAATGGACCCGGATCATAGTCGAAGACGATGGAATGATGCGGCCGGAACGACCGCGAAAGGTGCTGCGTTCGCCTTTTTTGTACGCTGAACAGCGGAGTATCCGCTGTCCGGCTGCCGTACAAAAGAGGCGCAGCTTTGTGTGTGCAGATGGGCAGTGCGGCCCGGGGTCTGCGGCGCAGGAGCGGCGCTTTTTGCGTTGATGCGGCTGTGTCCTCCTGAGACAGAAAAGAGGAGGAACACAAATGGAAGAAGAAAAGAAGACCCCGGAGCGCGAAGAGGAACAGGCTCTTCCGGTGCAGGAGCTGCCCACGGATATTCCCGCTGAGGTGCGCCAGAAGCTGGCCGAAGACCTGAATGAGCAGGCCACCGAAGACCTCAAGCAGGACGTCCGCGAGGCCGAAAAAGAGGAGGCCAACGACGAAGAAGTCAAGGCCAACCCCGAGATGCTGACCAAGAGCCGTCTGCTCAAGCTGCTCGTCAAAAAGCAGTACGTCAAGCTGCGCGAAGTGACTGAGGAAGAGCAGCCCGCCGACCTGGCCGAGCTGCTGGAAGAGCTGGACGAGAACAACCGCCTCGTGGTGTTCCGTCTGCTGAAAAAGGACGTTGCAACGGAAGCATTCGCCTATATGTCCGATGAGGCCCGCGACGACCTCGTGAATGCTTTCTCCGACGTCGAGCTGGTGAGCGCCATCGAAGATATGAGCCTTGACGACGCCGCCGACCTGCTGGAAGATATGCCCGCAGGCGTGGTCAAGCGGGTGCTGGAAAAGTCGTCCCGCCAGACCCGTGAGAGCCTGAACAAGCTGCTGAACTACCCCGAGAGCTCTGCCGGCAGCCTGATGACCCCCGAATACGTCCGTCTGCGGCAGGAGATGACCGTCGGTGACGCCTTCGCCGCTATCCGCAAGCAGGGTGAGAACGCCGAGACGGTCTACACCTGCTATGTGGTGGAGCGCAACCGCCTGCTGGGCGTCGTGTCGGCCCGCAGCCTGTTGCTGTCTGACCCCTCTACCCCCATCGTGGACATCATGGACGACAATGTCGTCACCGTGAAGGTCACGGATGACCAGGAATATGTGGCCCGCGAGATGCAGCGCTACGACTTCACCGCGATGCCTGTTCTGGACAACGAGGGCATGTTCGTCGGTATCATCACCATCGACGACGCTATCGACGTCCTGACCGATGAGAGCACCGAGGATATGCAGAAGATGGCAGCTATTCTGCCCGACGACGATGCCACCACCTACTTCGGCACCAGCGTCTGGACCCACGCCAAGCAGCGTATCCCCTGGCTGCTCATCCTGATGCTCTCTGCTACCTTCACCGGCATGGTCACGACCCACTACGAAGAGGCTTTCGTCAGCCTGCCCCTGCTGGTCTCCTTCATGCCCATGCTGATGGATACTGCCGGCAACTGCGGCAACCAGATCAGCACCCTGATGGTCCGCGGCCTCGCTCTGGGCGAGGTGGAGCCCAGCGACTTCCTCAAAGTTCTGGGCAAGGAGCTGCGGGTCTCCGCCATCGTCGGCGCGGTGCTGGGCCTCGTCAACGGTCTGCGCATCTACCTGATGTACACCTACCTCTACGCCGGCCAGTATGACAATGTCATCGGCTACGCAGTGGTCGTCAGCGTGTCGCTGTTCTTCAGCGTCATCCTCGCAAAGCTGGTGGGCGGTATGCTGCCCCTGGCCGCCAAGAAGCTGGGCGCCGACCCGGCCATCATGGCGACCCCCTTCATCACCACCATCGTGGATGCCTGCAGCTTGATCCTTTACTTCCAGATCGCACAGGCTGTCTTCCGCGGCATGATGTAAATATGCAAAACGCCCCTGCTCAGGAAATGCTGAGCGGGGGCGTTCTGTTTCCCAGATACAACAAGGCCCCCGTCTGGCGCTTGCGGCGACGCCAGAGGGGGTCTTGCTGTTTGGGGTATTGCTTTGGTGTGAGGAGGAATCATGTGCAAGGGGCGGTTGCGGCCCCGCACCCTTGTGAGCTATAGTATACCCGAATTACCGGCCAAAATCATGTCTTTCCTGTGAAAGATTTGTTAATCGGCCTGTGAAATTTTTGGAGCGGAAATGCAGAGCTTTGCTTACAGCGTCTCGATGTCGCTCACGGTGATTTCGTCAGAGCGGGAATTTTTGGTGTAGGTCACGCGCTGATTGCCGCAGGTAAAGCTAACGGCGACGGTGCGGCTGGAACGGTACCAGCTGTCATAGGTTGGCTGGCTGATTTCATACGCCAAGGCAACACTGCGCTCCTCGCCGGGTCTGATGGTGAGACTGTCATAGGTGCGCCAGATGTCTGCATCTCCCACATCCCGTGCGCTGAAGTTGAACGGGGGGATGGGGGTACCATCCAGCGTAGTGGCAAAGTTATCACCGCTGAGCGTCACAGGCTTCGAGCTGACATTAGTCATGACGATTCTGAAAGAAATCTCGTTGACGGGAACAGTGGCATTTGCGGCCCAATATCTGCTTCTGCCAATTTTGCAATCCGCAGCCACGATGCCGCCGACTGCGCCCTCGATCAAAGCCTGATTGACAGCCTCATTGGTGGAAGAGCAGGCCGTCAGGGCAGCGGCCGCAGCCACAACGCCCAGACCTCTCAGGAATACTCGGCGGGAAAACATCTCAGACATTCTTCATACCTCCGTGCGGGCGGGACGCGCCCTGTTTTGACTCGATGATAGCATAGAAAAGCCAGCGGTACAAGCGGTTCGGCGTAATATACAACGTGGTATCTCACAGCGCCGCATGCTGACGGCCCATCTCCACATAGGCTTCGGCGTTCTCGATGTTGTGGGCCAGCTGGTCGTCCCGGATGGTCTTGATGACCCGGGCAGGCACGCCTACCGCCACCGAATTGTCGGGGATGACCATTCCTTCAGGCACCAGCGCCCCGGCCCCGATGATGCAGTTTTTGTCCAGAACGACCTGCCCGCCGGGGTCGCAGTGGAGCACGGCGTTGTCCTGCATGTTGAAACATGATCGTAAAAATAAAAGCGCGCCCCATAAAAATAGGGGCGCGCTGCGATTCAGCTACACAGCCGGAAGACTACAATTACGGAAATCAGAAAATATCAGGGTAGATACCGGTAGACAGATAGGGCTTCTCAGCTTTGTCGCTGTCTGCATTTGCTTTGAACTTGATGCACTGACCGTTGTATGTGATCTTGAATGTGGGCGTTCCTTCCACATAGTTGAACTTGGCGAGAATATGTTTGGGGGTAGTAGCGTTAATCGTAGTACTGGATGTAATTGTGGAATCGGGATTGGACTCAGATGGCGTTCTGGCAGTTGTATTTATGCCGATACAAGTCATCGGTGCAGTCACATAAGCAGCAAAATTGAGAGGAGAAAGAGTAGCGGTTGCATTGTCTGGCACAGTAAATGTGAAAGTGATTGCATGATAGGGAGACTTTCCCTCTACACTCTTTGCACGGCTTTTAATATTATAGAAAACAACCTTCGTGCCGTCATTGAAAGTAAAAGCATCATCTTTCCCGTGCTTTACGAACTGGGGGTTTTTGGTGTCATTGTCCTTGCTGCTGTCACAGCCGGTCAATACCCCCCCCCGCTAAAATAAGCGAAGCAGCGGCGGTTTTCAGAAAATTGCGGCGAGAGATCTCAATACTCATAATAGCTACCTCCAATAAATATTTGCGGAATGGAACTAGGGATTCCTAAACTAATAATAGCGCAGAACGATGCAAAGAACAAGTAGCTGATGAAGTATATTTCAGGGGCTGACGAGCGCCGCGTGCTGACGGCCCATCTCCACATAGGCTTCGGCGTTCTCGATGTTGTGGGCCAGCTGGTCGTCCCGGATGGTCTTGATGACCCGGGCAGGCACGCCTACCGCCACCGAGTTGTCGGGGATGACCATTCCTTCAGGCACCAGCGCCCCGGCCCCGATGATGCAGTTTTTGCCCACGACAGCGTGATTGAGGATGGTAGCATGCATCCCGATGAGGCTGTTGTCCCCCACCGTGCAGCCGTGGACGAGGGCGCTGTGGCCTACCGTGACGTTTTTGCCCAGAACGACCTGCCCGCCGGGGTCGCAGTGGAGCACGGCGTTGTCCTGCACATTGCTGTTTTCGCCCAGGATCAGCGCGCCCTCGTCGGCCCGCAGTACAGCCCCGTACCAGATGTTCACGCCCCTGCCCAGCGTCACGTCGCCCAGTACCGTCGCATTCGCCGCCACAAAGACAGCGCCCTCATCCCGGGGCATTTTTCCACCAAAGGAGAGCATCATTGTTGAAAAACCACCTTTCTCTTTTGCTTTATTTATGGTATTCTTTATTATAGCTCTTATTGTCGGAGCAAGGAAGCCCCCAGGCTTCCGAAGGAGTATCAATTTATGCAGTTTCATCCCGTTGCGCGGCGGCTTCTGGCTCTGGTCCTGACCGCTGCATTCATGACCGCAGCGGCGCTGTCCGGTTTCGCCGTCTACGCGATGCCCATTCAGGCCGCCTACCCGCAGGAATCCATCTACCTCTTCGATGCCGACACCGGCGAAGCTCTCGTGGAGCAGAACCCCGACCTTCCCCGCTGCGTCGCCAGCCTGACCAAGATGATGACGGCCCTTCTCGTGCTGGAAAGCGGCACTGACCTCAATGCCGGTATCACCATCCCGGCCAGCCTCACGCCGGAACTTCAGTCCATCCGGGCCAACCGGGGCCACACCATCGGCCTGCAGGCCGGAGAGACGGTGCGCCGCATCGATATGATGTACGCCATGCTCCTGCCCAGCGCCAACGACGCGGCCAGCGTACTGGCGGTCGATACCTCCGGCAGTCTGGCCGCCTTCGCGGCTCAGATGAACGTCCGGGCCAGTCAGCTGGGCTGTACGGCCACCCATTTCACCTGCCCCCACGGCCTCTACGACGGCGGCAACTACTCCACGGCCCGCGATATGGCGAAGATCGCGCTGGCCTGCTATGCGAACCCGACCTACCGCCAGATAGCGGACACGGTGTCCTATGAACTGCCCGCCACCAACGTGCATCCGGCCCGGACGGTCACGACCACCAACAGGCTTTTGCAGCCCGGCAGCGGCTATTACCGCAGTTATGCTCACGGCATGAAGACCGGATTCACCACCCAGGCCGGGCGGTGCTTCGTCACCTTTGCCCGGCAGAACGGCCATACGTACGGGCTGGTCATTCTGGGCTCGAACTCCCAGAATATCTTCCGGGAGGCGGCAGAGCTGTTCGACTGGGCCTTTACCAGCCCCGAACTGCACCCCGCCCCGGCAGAGCCCGAGGCCGAACCCGAGAAGCACGGGCTGAGTGCATTCTGGCACAAAGTGTTTGGCTGATGTTTGAATGTTAAGGAGGACAAGCCTATGAATCGACCCACCTTCCTGCGCCGGAGCACGGCGCTGCTGCTCACGCTGGTGCTGATGGTCTGCGCCGCCCTGCCCGGGTTTGCCGCTTATCAGATGCCCATCCAGACGGCCAGCGACACCGAGTCGGTCTATCTCTTCAATCTGGATACCGGCAAACCCATCCTCCGGCAGAACTCCGACCAGCAGCGCTACATCGCCAGCCTCACCAAGATGATGACGGCTCTGCTCTTCCTCGAGAGCGGCAAGGATATGAACGCGGAGATCACCATCCCCACCAGCCTGACCCAGGAGTTCAAGGACATCCAGAACGCCAACGGCTCCACCATGAACCTCCGCATCGGCGAGACGGTGCGCCGCATCGATCTGCTCTACGGTCTGCTGGTGGCCAGCGCCAACGACGCGGCCAGCGTCATCGCCAGCGACGTCTCGGGCGGCGACCTGACGGCCTTTGTGGCCCAGATGAACGCCCGCGCCAAGGAGCTGGGCTGCACGGATACCACCTTCTCCTGCGTCCACGGCCTGTACGACTACGGCAACGTCTCCACGGCAGAGGACCTTGCAAAAATTGCCGCTGCCTGCTACGCCAACGAGACCTATATGCAGGCCGCGAACACCCTCACCTATACGCTGCCCGCCACGAACCTGCACCAGAACGAGCGGACCATCAAGTCCACCAACCTCATGCTGGACCCGGAGTATGCCTATCACCGCGACTATGTCCGGGGCATGAAGACCGGCTTTACTACCCTCGCAGGCCGGTGCTTCGTCACCTTTGCCCAGCAGGACGGCCACACCTACGGCCTCGTGGTGCTGGGCAGTGATATGAACAACATCTACCGCGAGTGCGCGGAGATCTTGGACTGGGCCTTCTCGAGCTTTTCCGACCGTCAGCTGGTGGACACGGAGACGGTGCTCACCACCGTCCCGCTGACCAAGTGCCGCACGGAGGAAGCCGTGGAGCTCTACGCCGCCAGCGGCCTCAGCGGCTACGGCCACGCCGACGATGAAGTGACCTTCGAGTTCTCGGTGCCGGAGAGCACTTCGGCCACCGTCAAGGAGGGTGCTGTGCTGGGTACGGCCACCGTCTACCTCGACGGCTACGAGATGGGAACGGTGGACCTTGTGACCCACAAAGAATATGTGTCTGACTTTCGCACCGACGCCAAAACGACCCTTCTTCTCATGGCCGCGCTCATCGGCATCCTCATCGTGCTGGGCTTCCTGACGATGGTGGCCGGCGGCGGTTCGCTGAACCTGCGGCGGCGGAGTCGGTCCCGCAGAAGATAATAGGATCAAATCGTAACAGCAAAAGCTCCCCGGAAGGGGAGCTTTTGCTTTATCCAAGCTTCGCTGCAAGAACGGAAAGTGTGATTTTGGGGTTCACCTGCGCGGCGAGCCGCTGAATGGCCGCATCGGCCAGCGAGAGGGCGCGGCGGGCGGCGTCAGCCGTCAGAGGGGTGCTGGCGCACCCCCGGAGCCCGGCGGCGGCTACGGCCCGGAAATCGCCCAGCAGGGCCGCTGCTGCGGCCTTGTCCTTCTCGTATCCGGCCAGCAGGACGGCGGCGGCATAGCTGTCGTGAGCCGCCGCGGCCTTGGCCAGCGTCAGGGCCTTTTCCACCTGTTCCCGGCGGGCGTCGTCCCGGGCGGCGGCAAGCACTGTGCCGATGTGGCCGTCGAACAGCTCACTGTAGAGCTTGGCCTGCTTTTTGTCCACGCCCTGCCCGATGCACCACCGGGCGCATTCCTCGGGGCTGACCGGGGCCACGGCGAAGCTGATGCAGCGGCTGCGGATGGTGGGCAGCACACCGGCCAGCGAATCTGCCGTCAGCAGGAAGAGCACGCCTTCCGGCGGCTCCTCCATCACCTTCAGCAGGGCGTTGGCAGACTCCTCGTTCATCCGCTCCACATGGTAGAGCAGGACGGCGCGGCCCTCGGCGGAGAGGCTGGTATTGAAAATTTCGGTGCGCATGGCCTTGACCTGACTGACGAGATACCGCCCGCCCGAGCCCATGCCGGTGACGGAGATGGCCTCCCGCACCACGCCGGTCTCGATGCGGCCGCTGTCGCGGTCACCGGCTTTGCCCACGGCACGGCAGCATTCGCCCCGCAGAAGGGCCTCAGCAGGCGCGCCGCCTGCCGGGTAAAGATAGTCTGCCGCCACGCACCGGGCCGCGTAGCCCGCGCCCAGGCCCGTCTCGCCCACCAATAACACGCTGTGGGTCAGACGGCGGCTGCCCAGCATCAGGCGGACGCTGTCTTTCAGGGCCGCATTGCCCGCAAGGCGGTCTATCATCATGTGCGGCTCACCTCCGGTTCTTCCGCTTCCACTGCTCCCGGCGTATCCACGCCCGGACGCTGCGCAGTGCCTGCGGCCCGAAGAAGAGCACAAACCCCAGCATACTCAGCAGATAGCTCACCTTATACAGCCACCCGGCAGTCAGGAAGCTGAACAGCCACATGGCAGCGGCGAAGAGACCGAAATACTTCACCCTTACCGGGATGACGAAGAACAGCAGCACCTGTACCTCGGGGTAGAGCATGGCGAAAGCCAGCAGCAGCGACAGCGACAGGCAGTAGGTGTCGGCGGGGATGCCGGTGACGAGACAGCCCAGCGCGGTGCCGAGCATCCCCAGCAGGAAGTAGAGGTTGAAGCGGAAATCGCCCCACTCCTTTTCCAGCGCCGTGCCGATGAACCATGTGAAGTAGATGCCGAGGATGACGCTCAGCGGCCCGCCCCCCGAAAACGGGATAAAGACGAAGGTGATGAGCCGCCACACCTGCCCCATCAGCAGCAGGCTCCGGCTCAGGCCGAGATAGACTGAGATGAATTGGTTGACGAACAGTTCGATGGCGTAGACTAAAATCTGTCCGCCTACGATGATAGAGATGAGGTTGGGGATGCAAAAGCGGCCGTATTTCCGCTCAAGGCGGGAGATCCAGTTCATAGACAGACGCCTCCGTGAAAAGAATTTTTGCGGCCCATGTCCGGGGCCATTTTCTGTCTTTCATTGTATCATGTTTGCCCGGCCCATTCAAGAAAATCCGTGGGAAGTGCGGGATTCCGTTTTGGTGCGTTATCGGAAGAGTATCCCATCTGGAATGATTTTTTAACTTTTTCCACGGGGTTTTCCACCGATTTTGTGAAAAAGAAGTGGGGTTTCCCACAGTGTTTTCCACTTTTTCCACCGAGTTTTCCACAGAAAATTGAGCTTTGGGTTATACACGATGTATTCTAAAACGGGAAAAGAGGGAAAATCTGGGGAGAAAAGAGGTCGCAGAGCCTTTTTTTGAAAAGGAAGTCGAGGCCAAAAATTTATTTTCTGCGGCGTTTCGCGCGTGGGACAAAAGCGCCTCTCCCCTCTGGAATTTTTGGCGCAGGAGTTTTCCACAGACGCTGCCCGGCAAAAACCATGTGTGGAAAACCGTGGAAAAACCCGGGTTTTCCACAAACTTTGCAGGGAGAAAGAAAAGCGCCCCCGGGGCCGGACGGCCCGCAGAGGCGCTGGAATGCTGGAAAAATTATACGGCCCCGTAGATGCCGTGGACGGAGACTTCGCCGGTGAAGACCTTCTCCTCGCCGCTGTCGGTGCGGACGATGAGCTGGCCGTCGGCGTCCACGTCGATGGCTGTGCCGCTGCCTGTACAGCCGCCCGGCAGATCGAAGGTGACGTGGCGGCCCAGGTTGACGCAGGCCGCCTTGTACTCGTCCCGGAAGGGAGCGAAGCCCTCCCGCGCGAAGGTGTAGAGCGGACGGTCAAAGCCGAAGTCCGTCAGCGCCTCGGCCAGCCACTGGGGGTCGGCGGCAAGGTCCACTTTCGCGCCCTGCAGCTCGAGGGAGGTGCCGTTGGGCAGGTTTGCGGCGTCGAAATAGCTCTGGGGCTGTGCCAGATTGATGCCGATGCCGCAGACGATGCCCCGGCCCTGCATCTGGAAGCCGTAGCTGACGCTCTCGCAGAGGATGCCCACGATCTTTTTGCCGTTCAGCAGCAGGTCATTGGGCCATTTTATCTGGCAGTCCACGCCGTAGCGCTGGGCCAGCTGATCGCGGACGGCAAGGCTTGCCAGCAGCGGCAGGGTGGCAGGCTGGGCCAGCGGCTCCCGGATGACCGCCGTATAATAGAGGGCGCGGCCCTCGGCGTTCACCCAGCTGCGGCCAAGACGGCCCCGGCCTGCGGTCTGATTGGTGGTGTATACCGCGCCCACCGGGCCGAACTCTTCAAAATGCTCTTTTGCGTAAGCGTTGGTGCTGCCGCACTCGGACAGCCAGCGCACCTCGTTGATGCTCATGCTCTGGGTACCTCTTTGTGCTCGTGGCTGACCACCTTGCCGTCGGCAAGGGTCAGGATGCCATAGGTGTTGGGGCCGGTATAGCACCGGCCGCAGGAGCCGGGGTTGAACAGGAACACCCCGCCCCGCTCTTCTGCCACCGGGATGTGGGTGTGACCAAAGAGAGCGACGTTCGCGCCCCGGGCTGCGGCTGCGTCAGCCAGCGTGTCGAGGTCGTATTTCACCCCGTACATATGGCCGTGGGTGTAGAAGACGACCACCCCGTCAAAGGCGGCAAGCCCGTCCAGCGGCTCCAGCGCACCGAAATCGCAGTTTCCGGCTACAGCATAGGCCCGCAGAGAGGGGTAAAAGGTGAGCGCCTGCTCGAGGTCGCGCAGGCCGTCGCCCAGAAAGATGAGCGCGTCGATGCTGTCCGCCTCGGCGGCCAGAATGTTTTCGATGGCCAGACGGCTGTTGTGGCTGTCGCTCAAAATCAGAAGTTTCGTCACGGGAAAAGGATCCTCCTCAAATTTTATTCCGGGTCGCGCTGCTGGATGGTCAGCAGTGCCTTATATACTTCGCTCTTGGAGTAGGGCGTCCCCTGGGCTGCGGCCTTGGCGGCGGCAGTGGGGCCGAAGCCCTGTCCGGTCAGCTCGAGGGCGCGCTGTGCGGCCTGCTCGAGGGTCATTTCTGCTTCCGGCTCTGTGGAAGCCGGCGCACCGGCCATGACCAGAACATACTCGCCTCTCGGCTCGTTGGCGGCGTAGTGGGCCTGTGCCTCCCCGAGGGTGGTCTTCCAGATCTCTTCGTGGAGCTTGGTCAGCTCACGGCAGAGGGTGATGCTCCGCTCCGGGCCGAAGGCGTTCACGAGGTCGTCCAGCGTCGTGCGCAGTTTGTGGGGCGCTTCGTAGAAGATGACGGTCCGCTTTTCACCCAGAAGCTCAGCAAGACGCTCTTTCTTCTGCTTCCGGTTCACAGGCAGGAAGCCCTCGAACACCCAGCGGGAGGTGTCCTGGCCCGAGACGGCCAGCGCCGTCACGCAGGCGGACGCCGCCGGGACAGGCACGACTTTGATGCCCCGGGCCAGCGCGTCCCGCACGATGACCTCGCCCGGGTCAGAGACGCAGGGCATTCCGGCGTCAGAGCAGAGGGCGCAGTTCTCGCCCGCCTCAATCCGGCGAAGGATGCCCTCGCCCTTCTGCAATGCGTGCTCGTAGTAGCTGACCATCGGCTTTTTCAGGCCCAGATAGTTCAGCAGCCGCATGGTCACGCGGGTGTCCTCGGCGGCCACGAAGTCCGCCGCGCCGAAGGTGGCGGCCACGCGGGGCGGCATGTCGTCCAGATTGCCGATGGGGGTTGCCACGATATAAAGAATACCGGCCATGATTGACCTCCCTGATGTTTACGATGACATGGATTTTACAATAGGTTAAGTTCTCTTTTGCGTGCCAAAAGAGAACCAGAAAAGCACCCGCTACTTTCGAGGCGCGGGAGGCACGAGAAAGGGGCTGCTCGCCCCTTTCAGACCCCGAAGGGGTAGTCGAAACGGAAAAAAGCTAAGCCGCTTCGCTAGAAGCTTTTTTCTCGTTTCTCCGATTTGCTGCTTCGCAGCGGGTGTTACGTTTATGCGCGAGGGAAAGTGAAACAACGAGATAAACTGCTTATTCTTCTTTAGAAGAAGGGCCGTAGACGGCCGCCCCGGCGGTGATGAGCACATCCGGTTCGATGTGCAGGCCGGTGCGGCGGTTTTTCTGGGCTTCTACAAGAAAAAGCCACGGCGCGGCGCTGGGCTTATTCTTCACAAAGGCCAGACGCTTCGGCTCGAGGCGGTGCGCCCGCAGCACAGCCAGCACCTCGGCCAGACGCTCGGGCCGATGGCAGAGGGAAAGCTTTCCGCCGTCCTTCAGCAGGCGGAAACCACAGGCGCAGACATCCTCGAGGGTGCAGTCCGTCTCGTGGCGGGCCGTGGCACGGCCCGCGTCGGTGCTCTGCGGCCCGGCGGTAAAATAGGGCGGGTTGCAGGCGCAGACATCGAACTGGCCCTCCCCTTCCCGGAAGGTGCGCAGGTCGGTGAGATAAGGGGTGATGTGCCCGATGCCCTGCGCGGCCACAGCCTCCTGTAAGAGCGCACTGGCCTCGGGCTGCAATTCCACGGCGGCGCAGAGGCCGCGATGGCCCCGGTCGTGCCACTCAAGGCTCACGATGCCGCAGCCGGAGCACAGGTCTGCCGCCTTCTGGCTGCGCCGCGGCTCACAGAAGCGGGCCAGCAAAAGCGCGTCCGAGCCGAACCGGTGGACGGTGGAGCAGTATACTTCTGTTTTATTATACAAAATCTCGGTAGAATGTTCCATACGCCCAGCCGAAATCCTCCGACAAAATATTGTGTCCCGAAAGATGAAAAAATTATGCAAGAAAGAAAAGCAGCAGACCCGCCTGGCAGGTCTGCTGCTTTTGATGCGTTATTCGCGCGCTATCTGCTAAAAATTATTCAGCGGTGATAGCACCGGTGGGGCAAGCGCCCTCGCAAGCGCCGCAATCGATGCAAGCGTCTGCGTTCACAACTGCAACGCCGTTCTCAACAGCGACTGCACCAACGGGGCAAGCGCCCTCGCAAGCGCCGCAGCCAACACATGCGTCAGAAACCTTGTGTGCCATAATAGAACTCTCCTTTATCTCCCCGTGCTCAGTATTTATGAAGAAATCTGCCCCTGCACGGCTCTGGCAGACCCCTCGGAAATCGTATCCTTGACTGCATTTTAACAAAGCCGTTTCAAAAAGGCAAGACTAACCGTACCCACCCAAAAGCAATTTTTCGTTTTTTGGTGGGTTGCACAAAAGCACAGGCTAACTTTTGGAGAAATTTGAAGAGGTTTTTTGGCGAAAATCACGAAGCAAAGTTAGTTTTAACAGACTAACCGTTCGGAGACCCCGCCATTTCCAGCCTCTTATTTTTTATCTTTTCTGCCGCAGCCGGGGCAGGACGAGGTGCCGTCGGCGTTGGCCGAAGCCACCACCGGGGCGGGATTGCGCACACCGGAATAATCGTCGTCCGGGTCGGGGCGGCGGGGTGCGCGCTTGCCGCCGGAGATATACTCGCAGACGCTCACCTTATAGTACCGGGGCGCGAAGGCCTCGGTGCCGCAGCGCACCCGCAGATAGCCGGAGATGGGGTTGACCTCGAGCACGGTGCCGAGGCCGTCCGGCGTGCGGACGGTGCTGCCCACCATGGGCATGATGCTGTTCAGGTATTCGTAGGCGCTCTCCTCGTAGGCCAGGCAGCACATCAGGCGGCCGCAGGCACCACTGATCTTGGTCGGGTTGAGGGAAAGACCCTGCTCTTTTGCCATCTTGATGGAGACGGGCTGAAAGTCTTTCAGGAAGCGGCTGCAGCAGAAGGGCTGGCCGCAGATGCCCAGACCGCCGATCATCTTGCTCTCGTCGCGCACGCCGATCTGGCGCAGCTCGATGCGGGTGTGGAAGATGCCGGCCAGATCCTTGACCAGCTCACGGAAGTCCACACGGCCATCGGCGGTGAAATAGAACATGATCTTGGAGCGGTCGAGGGTGTATTCGGCCTCCACCAGCTTCATTTCCAGCCCGTGGCGGGCGATGCACTCCTGGCAGGTGTGGTAGGCGCGCTTTTCGTCCTCACGGTTCTGGCGCATCCGGCGCACATCCACGCTGTCGGCCATCCGGGTGATGGGCTTGAGGGCCTTGGGGACAGCGGAGTCGGCGATCTCCTTCACGCCCTGCACCACTTCGCCGCACTCCACGCCCCGGGCCGTCTCAACGATAACATAGTCGCCGGTCTTGATGGGGGTGTCTGCGGGGTCAAAATAATAGGTCTTGCCGTTGTCCTTGAAACGGACGGATATAACTTTCTTCATAGCATTCCTCTTTGGGGTCGTATCGAACGTATATAAGCCCGGAACATGGGCCTCAGGCAGCCTGGATAGGCGCTGTGCCTGAAATTGCGATAAAATTCCATTCTGCATTCTAGTATAGCATAATCCGGCCCGTATTTCCACGAAATATGGCAAGAAAGTAGCCGGGATCTTCCCATGGACTTCCTAAACGAAGGTGGATTAAGGAAAGTTTTGTTAAATATTAACTTCAGGACTATTGCAAGGGAGATTCCCTCGTGTATAATAGGAACGATAAGAAGCGTTCAGAGGGTGCTGCCGTGGTTGCGGCGTACCTTTTGCCGCGCGGCGGCATAAAAAAGAAATGGATAGGAAATCATGGAAAAATTCAGTGTCAAAAAGCCGTTCACCATCCTTGTTGCGGTCATCATGGTCCTGCTGCTGGGCTTCGTGTCCATCACGAACCTGCAGACGAACCTTCTGCCCGACATCAGCACGCCATACCTCATGGTGGTCACCGTCTACCCCGGTGCCAGCCCGGAGCGTGTGGAGTCAGAAGTCTCCGATGTGATGGAGAACGCGCTGGGTACAGTGTCCGGCGTCGAGAGCATCACGGCGACCTCGGCAGAAAACTACAGCCTTCTGCTCATGAAATTCGCCGAAGGCACCGACATGAACAGCGCGATGGTCAAGACCTCCAACAAGGTGGACCAGACCGCGTCCAGTCTGCCCGGCACCTGTCTGACCCCCTCCATCATCGAGTACAGCCTGAACATGAACGCCTTTATGACGGCGGCTGTCAGCCGGGAGGGCAGCGATGTCTACGATCTGTCGGACTTCGTGGATAACACCCTCGTGCCTTATGTGGGCCGCACCAGCGGCGTTTCCAGCGTGTCGGCCAACGGCCTCATCGAAAAGATGGTGCAGGTGCAGCTGAATCAGGATAAGATAGACGAAGTGAACGCCCGCCTGCTGGAGCTCATCGACACCCAGCTGGCCGACGCCCGCGCCCAGCTCGATGACGCCGAGGCACAGATCGCCGCAGGCCGTGCCGAGTACGAAAAACAGCTGAAAAACTTTGGTGACACGGTCTCTGACACCGTCATGGCCCAGATGGGTACGGAGGTGGCCGACGCCGTCACCGTCGTGCGCGACCAGGCGCAGGCTTTGCTGAGCAGCATCAACCAGCTCATCGGCGTGGTCAATGAGCCGGAGATCCAGCAGGCCCTCATCGACGTCCGCGACGGCCTGCAGCGGGTCGTGGACCAGTTCAACCAGACCGGTATGCGGGACATCGACTCCCTCATCGAGATCGTCGGTGAGCTGCGCGACATCACCGATAAGCTCACCGCCGCTCTGCAGGAGCTGCAGGGCCGTCTGGGTACCAGCGACGGCACCGTCTCCGACCTTGCCGACGAGCTGGAAGTCTCCAACAGCCTGAGCACCATTTATAAGACTCTGGACGAGGTCATCAAAGCCATGGATAATGTCCCCGGCCTGATGAACCAGTTCTCCGTCGCTCTGGGCAACTATTCCAGCCAGCAGCTCAGCGCCTATATGCAGTTCACCGAGGCCCGGGAGAAGCTGAAGGACTACGAAAACCAGCTGGAAGACGCCAAGCAGCTCTACGAGGAGACCAAGGAAAAGGCCCTTGCCAGCGCCGATGTGGCCAAGCAGCTGGACATCAAGACCCTCGCCCAGCTCATCTACGCTCAGAACTTCTCGATGCCTGCCGGCTACGTCGCCGATAAGAGCGGCGAGTCCTGGCTGCTGAAGGTCGGCGAAGAGTACGACAGCGTTTCGGACATCGAGGGCGCACTTCTGCTCCACGTCGATGGCTTCGGCGATGTCCGCCTCTCCGATGTGGCCGACGTGGCCGTCATCGACAACGCCGAGGCCAGCTACACCCGCCTGAACGGGGAGCGGGCCGTGGTGCTGAAAATTTTCCGCAACGCCAATTCCAGCGCCAGCAGCGTCTCGGACGGCTGCCTGAATGCCTTCAAGGAGCTGCAGGCCCAGTATTCTGACCTTCACGTCGTCGTCCTGTCCAACCAGGGCAACTACATCACCATCATCGTCAACAGCATCATCAGCAGTATGCTGGTGGGCGCTGCGCTGGCCATCATCGTGCTGGCCATCTTCCTGAAGGACATCAAGCCCACCCTCGTGGTCGGCGTCAGCATCCCGCTGTCCGTCCTGTTCGCCGTCGTTCTGATGTACTTCACCGGCCTCGACATGAACATCATGACGCTGGCGGGCTTGTCGCTGGGCGTCGGTATGCTGGTGGATAACTCGGTGGTCGTCATCGAGAACATCTACCGTCTGCGGGGCCGGGGCGTACCGGCGGCCCGCGCCGCCGTGCAGGGCGCTCGTCAGGTGGGCATGTCGGTGGTGGCCTCTACCCTTACTTCGGTCTGCGTCTTCCTGCCGGTGGTGTTCGCCTCCGGCACGGTGCGCAGCCTGCTGCAGCCCATGTCCATGTGCATCGGCTACTGCCTGATGGCCTCTCTCATCGTGGCCATCACCGTCGTGCCTGCCGCTGCTTCCACTGTCCTGAAAAAGGCTGAGCCGAAGCGTCTGGTCTGGTTCGAAAAGATTCAGGATAAGTATGCCCACAGCCTCGAGTGGTGCCTGCAGCACCGCGCTCTGCCACTGCTGGCCGCTGTCGTGCTGCTGGCCTTCTGCGGCTGGAAGGTCTTCTCCATGGGCGTCGTCCTTCTGCCCGAAATTTCCAGCAATGAGGCCACCATCGCCCTCTCCACCGACGACGGCCTGACCAAAGAGGAATCCTACGGTGTGGCCGGACAGGTCGTCGAGGCCGTCATGGCCGTGGACGGCGTGGAAGAGGTGGGCGTCACCACCGATACCACTGTGGCCGGCATCGACATCGGCCAGCTGGGCCTGCCCAGCGCTATCACCGACCTGCTGAGCGCCGCCAACAGCTACGGCAGCTACCAGTTCAACGTCATGCTGGACGAGTCACTGTCCTCTACCCGGATCGCCGCCGTGGAGCAGGCCCTGAATGATGCCGTTTCCGGCGTCGGGAACTGCACCGGCACCGTCGAGATCAGCGGTATGCAGGACCTGACCAGCCAGCTGAGCAGCGGCCTCTCTGTCAAGATCTACGGCCCCGACGCCGATACCATTACCGCACTGGGCGATAAGGTCGTCCAGATGGTCAACGACACCGAGGGCTTCGCCAATGCCGCCACCGGCCTCGGTCAGGGCGATGCGACCATCAATCTGGACATCGACCGCGACAAGGTCCGCGCCTATGGCCTGACGGTTGCGCAGGTCTACCAGCAGATCGCCGCCAAGCTCACCACCACCACCACGGCGGAGACGCCCGTCACGGTAGACGGCTCCACCATGAAAGTCCAGATCAGCGATAATCTTGACCCTGTGACCAAGGAAAACATGATGGACATGACCTTCACCACCAGTGTCATGGACGCCACCGGCACCACCACCACCGGCACCTGCACGCTGGGCGATATTGCTTCCTGGACGACGGGTACTGCCCCCGACTCCATCACCAGCGAGAACCAGACCCGCTACATCACGGTGACGGCAGACACGCTGGACGGCTACAACACCACGGTCCAGTCCCGTGTGCTCCAGAAGACGCTGGACGACTTCGCTCTCTCCGATGAGATGCCCGAGGGCTGCTCCTTCTCGCTGGGCGGCGAGTCCTCCACCGTCAACCTGATGGTCGACGAGATGGTGCAGTGGATGGCTCTGGCCCTGCCCTTCGTCTATCTGGTCATGGTGGCTCAGTTCCAGAGCCTGCTGTCCCCCTTCATCGTCCTGTTCACGGTGCCGCTGGCCTTCACCGGCGGCCTGCTGGGTATGCTGGTCACCGGCCAGCAGCTGACCATGATCTCCCTGATGGGCTTCATCGTCCTGATGGGTACCGTCGTCAACAACGGCATCGTCTTCGTGGACTACGCCAACCAGCTGCGTCTGGGCGGTCTGGAGCGCCGTGCGGCCCTTGTCGCCACCGGCAAGACCCGTATGCGTCCTATCCTCATGACCACCCTGACCACCGTTCTGGCCATGCTGCAGATGGTGTTCAGCAACGATATGGCGAGCCAGCTCATGAGCGGCATGGCCATCGTCATCATCTGCGGCTTGAGCTATGCCACCCTGATGACCCTGTACATCGTCCCCATCCTCTACGACATCCTCTTCAAGAAGCCGCCGCTGGTGGTCGATGTGGGTGACGACGGGATGGACGACATCCCCGACGATGCCGCCGAGTATATCGCGCAGTCGAACGCCGCCGAGGCTCAGCCGGAGACGTGACCTTTACATTGAAACGCAAAAGAGACTGCCGCAGCGCGGCAGCCTCTTTTTTGCGTGAGGGCAAAGCCTCTCCCTTTGGGAGAGGTGTCACCGAAGGTGACGGAGAGGGCAAGCCCGGTAAGATAGAGCCGCTATGCAGCGATAAGCAGACTTTTTGTCAGAGCGAGCCATCGCCGCGCTCGAAGTTTTTTTATCAGCGTCCTTGCCCTCTCAGGCGCTTCGCGCCAGCTCTCCCAAAGGGAGAGCCTTTTAAGATGAAAGGCGTTTTCGCAATATGTCCAAAAAATCTCTCGAAATTTTGGAAGATAAATCTAAAAGCATTCTCACACAAGTCTGGAAAACTGTGCTATAATCATAATTATGGACGAGGTCGGGGCTGCGCTGCCCTGACCGAAAATAATGAAGAAGGAGGCGAGCCTTATGGCACAGTTCCGCTCCAAGCCCTTTGGTGTGACCAAAAACGGCGATAAGGTGGATGAATACATCATCTCCAATCCCGGTGGACTTGAGATCAGCGTGCTGAACTATGGCTGTGTGATCAAAAATCTCTTCGTCCCTACAAAAACGGGTCTGGTGGATGTGGTCGTCGGACACGACACCCTCGCCGACTATGAGGCGGATTTCAACTCATCCGGCAGCACCTGCTGCGGTGCGTTCGTGGGCCGGTACGCCAACCGCATTGAAAATGCGGAATTTTCTCTCAGCGGCAAGACCTACAAGCTGGAAGCCAACAATGGCAAAAATCACCTGCACGGCACCTTCCCCCGCAAAATTTACGATGTGAAGATGTTCGGCGACACCCTTTTGATGGAGACCGAAAGCCCGGCGGGCGAAGACGGTTTCCCCGGAAATCTGAAGGTCAGTGTGCGGTATATCCTCACGCCGGACAACACCCTGCGGATGGACTACCGTGTGTCCACTGACGAGGACACCATCATCAACCTGACCAACCACACCTACTTCAACCTCGACGGCGGCGGCAATGTGCTGGGCCAGAAGCTCCGCATTTACGCTTCCAACTACCTCGAGGGCAACAACGAGACCTGCCCCACGGGTAAGATCCTGCCCGTGGACGGTACGCCGATGGACTTCCGCACCGGAAAGCCTCTGGGACGCGACCTCGACACCGGCTTCTACCAGACCACCATGGCGGGCGGCGGCTTCGACCACTGCTATGTCCTCGACCGGCCCCGGGGTGCCAGCCAGAGCCTCTGCGCCTGGGCGTCCAGCGACAAGACCGGCATCAGCATGAAGATGTACACCACCCAGCCGGGCATCCAGCTCTACACCGGCAACTTCCTGCAGAACTGCCCCTCCCCCGGCAAGGGCGACGTCCCGCTGGAAAAGTACGGCGGCTTTGCCCTTGAGACCCAGCACTTCCCCTGCAGCCCCTCTCACCCGGAGTTCCCGACGACGGTGCTGCGGGCAGGCAAAGTCTTCCGCGCCAACACTACGCTCCGCTTCTTCACCGGCCGTCAGTGCGGCCGATTATAAAAGAGAATCCGTTTTCTAAGCAAATATCAGCCGCAGCAAAGGGCAGCTCTCTTGCGGGAGCTGCCCTTTGCTGTTTTTGCGTGTCCTCTCCATGCCTTGCGGACTAAAAATCTTTGCAGTTCATCAGACTGGCTGAAAAGATGCAACAAAAATACATTTTAATAAAAAAGCCGGTACTTGATTCTCTGTGCAAAAAGCGGTATCCTTTAGGCAGACAGAGCACAAGGGCTCTGTGCGAAGCAACATTTGGAACAAGAGAGGTACTGGACATGGCTATTTTGGTTTCCGGCGGCGCAGGCTACATCGGCAGCCACACCTGCATCGAGCTTCTGAATGCCGGCTACGACGTCGTCGTGGCGGACAACTACTATAATGCATCCCCTGTGGTCCTCGACCGCGTCAAGCAGATCACCGGCAAGGACTTCCGCTTCTATCAGGCCGATATGACCAAACACGAGGATGTGGAGAAGATCTTCGCCGAGTGTCCCGACATCACGGCGGTCATCCAGTTCGCAGCCTATAAGGCCGTTGGCGAGAGCGTGTCCAAGCCCATCGAATACTACTACAATAACCTCAACTGCACGCTGGTCATCCTGGATGTGATGCGCAAGCACAACTGCCACAACTTCGTGTTCAGCTCTTCCGCCACCGTCTACGGCGACCCCGCCAGTGTGCCGATCACCGAGGACTTCCCCGTGGGTGCCACCACCAACCCCTACGGCACCACCAAGGCCATGACCGAGCGCATCCTCACCGATGTCTGCAAGGCTGACCCCACCCTGAACGTGGCTCTGCTGCGCTACTTCAACCCCATCGGCGCCCACAAGTCCGGCCTCATCGGCGAGGCCCCCAACGGCATCCCCAACAACCTCATGCCCTACATCGCCAAGGTGGCTGTGGGCAAGCTGGAAAAGGTCCACGTCTTCGGCAATGACTACCCCACTCCCGACGGCACCGGCGTCCGCGACTACATCCATGTCGTGGACCTGGCCCGCGGCCATGTCTGCGCCATCAAGAAGCTGGAAACGAACTGCGGCCTCTTCATCTGCAACCTCGGCACCGGCAAGGGCTACAGCGTGCTGGATGTCATCCACGCCTTCGAGAAAGCCTGCGGCAAGCCCATCCCCTACGTCATCGATGCCCGCCGCCCCGGCGACATCGCCGAGTGCTATGCTGACCCCACCAAGGCCAGGAATGAGCTTGGCTGGGTGGCTGAGTACGGCATCGAGGAAATGTGCGCCGACAGCTGGAACTGGCAGAAGAAGAACCCTGACGGCTACCACACCGCGAACTGAATAAAAAACGATAAGAGCCTGTACGGCGGGTACTTCCCGGGTACAGGCTCTTATTTTTTGCACTTTTTCGGATATTCGAGGATGGCGGCATGATTTTTTTCAGAGAACAGTTCAGAACAGCCCCGTTTCTCTTGACAACGCCGGAAAGTTAGCCTATATTACTGTTGTTAACGCAAACTAACAAACGCGCTCGAGAGGAACATTCCATATGACGTTGAAAGATTTGAACATCGGCGAGACTGCTGTGGTCGGGACCGTGGGCGGCGAAGGGGCTCTGCGGCAGCATTTTCTGGATATGGGGCTGATCCCCGGTGAGGAGGTCACGCTGGTCAAATTTGCCCCCATGGGCGACCCGATGGAGCTGAGCATCCACGGCTACGAGCTGACCCTCCGGCTGGACGATGCCGCCCGCATCGGGGTCACGCTGGCCAAAGCCCCGGCGGCGAAAAAGGCGGCGGCAGAAAGTGAAAAGCCGGTGGAGCACCCGGGCCTCGGCGAAGGCGGACGCTACCACACCAAAAAGGGCGAGAACCCTCTGCCCGACGGCACGACCCTTACCTTTGCGCTGGCGGGCAACCAGAACTGCGGCAAGACGACCCTCTTCAACCAGCTCACCGGCTCCAACCAGCACGTCGGCAATTTCCCGGGTGTGACGGTGGACCGCAAGAGCGGTGCGATCCGGAATAACCCGAATACGGAGGTCACAGACCTGCCCGGCATCTACTCCATGTCGCCCTATACCAGCGAGGAAATCGTGACCCGGCAGTTCATCATCGGAGAGAAGCCCACGGGCATCATCAATATCGTGGACGCCACCAACATCGAGAGGAATCTGTACCTCACCATGCAGCTCATGGAGCTGGATACGCCGATGGTGCTGGCGCTGAACATGATGGACGAGATGCGCGGCAACGGCGGCACTGTCCGCATCAATAAGATGGAGGCCATGCTGGGCATCCCGGTCGTGCCGATCTCTGCGGCAAAGAACGAGGGCGTGGACGAGCTGGTGGACCATGCGCTCCATGTCGCAAAGTATCAGGAGCGGCCGGGCCGGATGGATTTCTGCGGCGAGGAGGATCACGGCGGCGCAGTCCACCGCTGCATCCACGGCATCATCCACCTGATCGAGGATCATGCCAAGGCCGCAGGCATCCCGGTGCGCTTTGCGGCCACAAAGCTCGTGGAGGGCGACCAGCGCATCGAGGCGGCCCTGAAGCTCGACCAGAACGAAAAAGAGATGATCGAGCACATCATCGTCCAGATGGAGCAGGAGCGGGGTCTGGACCGCGCCGCCGCCATCGCGGATATGCGGTTCCACTTCATCCACCAGCTGGTGGATCAGACTGTCGTGAAGCCCCGCCAGAGCAAGGAGCAGCTCCGCTCGGCCCAGATCGACCGGTTCCTCACGGGCCGCTATACCGCCATCCCGGCCTTTGTGGGCATCATGGCGCTGGTGTTCTACCTCACCTTCGGCGTCATCGGTCTGGCACTCCAGAACCTGCTGGAAGTGGGCATTGATGCCCTGACCGCCGCGGTGGACTCCACCCTCACGGCGTGGAATGTCAACGCAGCCGTCCACTCGCTGGTCATCGACGGCATCTTCACCGGTGTGGGCAGTGTGTTGAGCTTCCTGCCCATCATCGTGACCCTGTTCTTCTTCCTCTCTCTGCTGGAGGATACCGGATACATGGCCCGCGTGGCATTCGTGATGGATAAGCTTCTCCGCCGCATCGGCCTCTCGGGGCGCAGCATCGTGCCAATGCTCATCGGCTTCGGCTGCACCGTCCCCGGCGTCATGGCCAGCCGCACCCTGCCCTCGGAGCGCGACCGCAAAATGACCATCCTGCTCACCCCCTTTATGAGCTGCTCGGCCAAGCTGCCCATCTACAGCCTGTTTGCGGCGGCCTTCTTCCCGGAGCACGCGGCTCTGGTGATGGTCAGCCTCTATTTCCTCGGCATTGCGGTGGGCATTCTGATGGCCATCCTGCTGAAGAGCAGTGTCTTTAAGGGCGAGGCCGTCCCCTTTGTGATGGAGCTGCCCAACTACCGCCTGCCCGGCCTCAAGAATGTGGTCCAGCTGCTCTGGGAAAAGGCCCGCGATTTCCTCCAGCGCGCCTTTACGGTCATCTTTGTGGCGACCATCATCATCTGGTTCCTGCAGAGCTTCGACCTGCGGCTCAGCCTCACCGCTGACCCGCAGCAGAGCATCCTTGCATGGCTGGCCAGCGGTATCGCACCGCTGTTTGCGCCGCTGGGCTTTGCCGACTGGCGGGTGTCTACGGCCCTGATCACCGGCTTTATGGCCAAGGAGAGCGTCGTTTCGACCCTCACCATCCTCTATGGCTCCTCTGCGGCCTTTGCCGCCGCGCTGTCCCCGGCGGCTGCTGCACCCCTGCTGGTGTTCTGCCTGCTCTATACGCCCTGCATCGCGGCGGTGGCCTCGGTCAAGCGGGAGCTGGGCGGCAAGTGGGCGTTTATCATGGTGGCAAATCAGTGCATCGTAGCATGGCTGGCGGCCTTCGGCACGCGGCTCATCATGATGCTGTAAAGAAAACGGAAACAGGGAGCGGCCTGCAAGATGCGGGCCGCTCCTTTTCTCTTGACAATCGCTGCGTTTTTGTGCTATTATTACTTCAAATTTGAATGATACAATTTTGAATCACAAGGAGGCGCCCCATGAATACCCCGGGCATCGAATTCGGGCGGAAGACCTCGGCGGCTTACGCCGCCCTCTGCAAGCCCCTGTGCCAGAAGCTCCATCTGCCCCAGACGGCTTTTGACATCCTGATGTTCCTCGCCAACAACCCCGGCTACCAGACCGCCAGCGACGTGGTGGAGGTGCGCAAACTGAAAGCAAACCTCGTCTCGGTGAACGTAGACCGTCTGGTGCAGGAGGGCTACCTCGTCCGCGAGGCTGACCCCGGCGACCGCCGCCGCACCCTGCTGCGCTGCACCGAAAAAGCCTGCCCCATCATTGAGCAGGGCCGGGCCTTGCAGGAGGAATTTGGTGCGCGTCTGCTGGAACACACCAACGAAGCACAGCGAAAGGCGTTCTTCGAGACGATGGACATTATAAATGAGAATCTGGACGCCATTCTGGAAGGAGAAGCATGAACATTTTATTTACGATCTTCGTCACCTTTTTCGCCGGCATGGGCGCGGGCCTCGGCACCGGCTTTGCGGGCCTGAGCGCGGCGGCTGTCATCAGCCCCATGCTCATCACCTTCCTGCACATGGACCCCTATATGGCCGTGGGCATCGCCCTCTCGTCGGATGTGCTGGCCAGCGCCGTTTCGGCCTACACCTACTATAAAAACAAGAACCTCGACATCAGAAACGGCCTCATCATGATGGTGAGCGTGCTGGTGTTCACGGTGGTGGGCAGCTGGGTGGCCAGCCTGCTCCCCTCGGCCACCATGGGCAGCTTCTCGGTGTTCATGACCTTCCTGCTGGGCATCAAGTTCATCGTCCGGCCCGTCATGACCACCAAAGAGGCCATGCAGGGCGTCAGCGCAAAGAAGCGGGCCATCCAGTCCATCGTCTGCGGCATCCTCATCGGCTTTATCTGCGGCTTTATCGGCGCAGGCGGCGGCATGATGATGCTCCTCATCCTCACCAGCGTCCTCGGCTACGAGCTGAAAACGGCTGTGGGTACCAGCGTGTTCATCATGACCTTCACGGCCCTGACCGGAGCTGTCAGCCACTTTGCCATCGGCGGCGCACCGGACTGGCACGTCTGGGTGCTCTGCGTCGTCTTCACCCTGCTGTGGGCGCGCATCGCGGCGGTCTTTGCCAATAAGGCCGACGCCAAGACCCTCAACCGCGCCACCGGCATCATCCTCGTCATCCTCGGCGTGGTGGTCATGGGCTTCAACTGGCTCAGCTGACCGTATCCGGACAAAAAGAAATGCCTGTGCGGCAGATGCTGCACAGGCATTTTGAATGTTCTTTTAACGGACGAACTCGACCTCAACGTCGCCGTTCTTGGTGGCGAGGTTCAGCTTGTTGGGGGCATCTGCATTCTGCTGCAGGGTGTCCTTGCCGAAGAAGAGGAAGTTCTTGTCGCTGGCGTCGGAGACGCGGATCTTGCCGCCGCCTGCGGCCAGATCAAAGCCGTAAGAGCTGCCGCTGCCGATCACGGAGCCGGTGATGCTGCCGTTCTGCACCTTGGCGTTGCAGACGTTGGCAGAGATGTTTTCCAGCTTGAGGGTGCCGCTGTTCTGGATGGTGGCGGCCACATTCTGGGAGGTGACGCCGCTCATGGTGATCTTGCCGTTGCGGGTGGTGCCGCTCAGGGTGGAGCCGTTGAAGTTCGACACCTCGATGCGGCCATTGTCGGTGGTGAGGCTGGCGGTCTGTGCCGAAACGCCGTTCAGCGTGATGCTGTCGTTGGTGGTGCTGACGGTGATGTTTGCCAGCGTCTGGCGGGGTACCTGCAGCGTCAGGGTGCAGCTGCGGGTGTCCTGGCTCTGGATGATGAGGGAAGCGTTGGGCTCCCGGGTCTTGGTCACGGTGAGGGTGCTGCCCGCCACCGTGAAGTCGTAGAGCTTGGAGCTTTCAAAGGCGTAGCTCGAGGTGTAGGTGTAATCGGCGCGGATGTGGTCGATGTCGGCGGCCTGCAGAACGACCGCAGCGCTGTTGTCCTGCACTACGATGGCGTTGATGCCGGCCGGTGCGTCATAGCTGGCGCTGTAAGTGGCCACAGATGCCGCCGCGCCGCAGAAGAATGCAGCCGCCGTGGCAGCTGTCAGAAGAGCGAGAAGAAACTTTTTCATAAGGAAAACCTCCTGTCGCAATAAAATAGATGAGCGGAATGTCCCGCAGAAGATTTTACTTTATCCGTCCGGGCCGCAGCTGCGGCTCGGATAGAATTTCTCACCCTAAAAATACCGCAGCAGAGAAAAAAAGTCAAGAGAGAAAAAATGAACAATAAAAAACGCCTGCACAGTGGTGCAGGCGCAAAAGCAGGATAAATTATTTTTCTTCGATGGTGGAGTGCTCGATGACATAGTCGGCAGCGCGGCGGATGCCCTCGTTGCGGCGGATGGCCTCCACGTTGGATGCAGCCTTGACTTCCTCGAGGGTCTTCTTGGTGCGCTCAGCGCGCTCGGACAGGGTCTTGTCGATGTCCTCCTCAGTGGGGACGAGGCCCTCGTTCTGAGCGATCTGCAGCAGGGCCATCCGGGCGCGGGTGTTCTTCTCCGCAGCAGTGTGGACAGCGGCAGTGAAGCTCTCGCGGGTCTGATGGATCTGGCTCAGGTAGCGGTCGAGGCTCAGGCGCTGCATCTGCAGCTGCTGCTGGATCTGCTCCATCTCCTGCTGATAGGCGCTCTCGACGAGAACGCTGGGCAGCTCGCCCTCAGCGGCTGCGGCCAGCTGGGTGAGGATGGCGTCCTTGGCGCGGTTGAGCGCAGCGGCGTGTTTGTTGTCGTGGAGCTGCTGACGGATCTGGGCGCGGAACTCGTCCATGGTGTCCACATTGGCAGCCTTCTTGGCAAAATCGCTGTTCAGTGCGGGCAGCTGGCGGACGCAGACGTCGTGCAGCTTGATTTTGAAGACCACGGGCTTGCCGGCCAGGTCCTTGACGTGGTAGCGTGCCGGGAAGGTGACGAAGATGTCGAACTCCTCGCCGCCCTTGTGGCCGAGGATGCCTTCCTCGAAGCCGGGGATCATCCGGCCGCTGCCCAGCTGCAGGGTCTGGTTCTGGGCGGTGCCGCCGTTGAAGGGCTTGCCTTCCAGCAGGCCCTCGTAGTCGATGTGGACGATGTTGCCCTTGACGGCCGGACCCTTGTGAGGCACCAGCTCAGCGGCCATGGCGCGGCGGCGCTCCAGCACAGCGTCGATCTCCTTGTCGGTGACTTCCGGGGTGACGCACTCGGTCTTGAAGCCGGTGGTCTGGGTCAGGCTCAGCTCGGGCTGCAGGGCGGTGGTGGCAGTGGCCACAAAGCCCTCGTCCTTTTTCACGCTGACCAGGTCGTATACCGGCTCGTCCACAGCGTGGAAGCCGTGTTCTGCCATCGCTGCATCGTACAGGGCCGGGACGTCCTTGTCCATCAAATCGTTGATGGCGTCGTACCAGAAGGTGTGCTCGCCGCGGTCGGCCTCGATCTGGGCGCGGTCAGCCTCGCCCTTGGCAAAGCCCTTGATGGTGTACGTTGCGCGGGTGCGCTCGTACACGGCGTTGGACGCAGCTTCCAGCTCCTCAGCCGAAGCGCTGAAAGTCATTTTGCAGACACTCTTTTCGGGAGTTTCCACGCTTACCAGTTTCATAGGTTCTACCCTCCGTGCTGCCCCCTGAAAGGGCAAGATTCAAAACATTATGAAGTTATTATAGCACAATAAGCTCAAAAGCGGTATAATAAAAAGAAAGAAAATCTGTTCTTTTGTCAGCGAATGGGATCCCGGGCGCTGCAAAACGGAAGGAAGTGTACACCTCATGCGTCTGTTCGACGTTCTCGGGCCGGTGATGATCGGCCCCTCCTCCAGCCATACGGCGGGTGCCGCCCGCATTGGATATACGGCCCAGAAGCTGCTGGGCGACGTCCCCGCCGAGGCGGACATTGGGCTCTACGGCAGCTTTGCCACCACAGGCCGGGGCCACGGCACCGACCGTGCGCTGGTGGCGGGTCTGCTGGGTCTCCGCCCGGACGACCCCCGCCTGCCCGACAGCTTCGCGCTGGCCGAGGAGGCCGGCATGAAGTTCACCATCCATCCGGTAGAGCTCCGTGCCGCCCACCCGAATACGGCGGTGCTTACCTTAAAGAGTAAGGCGGGCCGGACCCTTGTCCTGAAGGCGGCCTCTGTGGGCGGCGGACGCATCCGCGTGACGGAGATCGACGGTGTGCCTGCCGACTTTGGCGGGGACAGCAACACCCTTATCATCCATAACGAGGACACCCCCGGCTGCATCGCCGAGGTCACGATGTCGCTGGCCCAGCGCCGCATCAACATCGCATCCATGCAGGTGTTCCGCGCTGCGACGGGCGGCTACGCCGTTATGGTGCTGGAATGCGACTCCCACATCCCCCACGTGCTGGAACAGCAGATGGCCGTGATGCCGGGCATCCGCAAAGTCACCTGCCTGAACATCGACGAGCCGGAAGAATGCGAGGAGGACTGAGAAGTGTCGTTTTTATCCTGTGAAGAGATGCTGGCCGCTGCCCGCAGCCAGAATATTTCCCTTTCGGAGGCCATCCTCCGCAGCGATTTGGCCGAGAGCCGCCTCACCGAGGCCCACAGCCGGGAGATGATGCACCACCTCTGGCAGGTGATGCAGGCCACCAGCCGGGACTATGACCCGGCCCAGCGCAGCCGAAGCGGCCTTTCGGGCGGCGATGCGGCCAAGGTGGAGCAGGCCCATCAAGAAGGAAAGAGCCTTGGCGGCGATTACCTCGCCGCAGTGACTGCCGAAGCTCTCAAGACCGCCGAGTGCAACGCCTGCATGAAGCGCATCGTCGCTGCCCCCACGGCGGGCAGCTGCGGCGTCCTGCCCGCTGTTCTGCTGCCGCTGGCCCGCAGCGGCGAGGCCAACGAAGAGTCCATCTGCGACGCCCTCTATGTCGCCGCCGGGTTCGGTCAGGTCATCGCGGCCCGCGCCACTCTCGCGGGCGCGGAGGGCGGCTGTCAGGCTGAGGTGGGCGCGGCCAGCGCGATGGCCGCCGCCGCTCTCTGCCACCTCAAGGGCGGCGCGCCCGAGCAGTGCGCCGCTGCCGCCGCAATGGCTCTGGGCAACCTGCTGGGCCTCGTCTGCGACCCCGTGGCTGGCCTCGTGGAAGTTCCCTGCGTCAAGCGGAACGTCGTCGGCGCCGTGAATGCCGTCTCCTGTGCGAATATGGCCCTTGCCGGGGTGGACTACGCCATCCCCTGTGATGAGGTCATCGACGCCATGGGCCGCGTGGGCAGCCTCCTCTCCCCCGACCTCCGGGAGACCGGTCAGGGCGGTCTTGCCGCCACGCCTACCGGCGTCCGCATTGCGCAGGCTCTGGCAGAGCAGGGCTGATGCATAGAAAATAAAAGAAAAGTGGATGAAAAGACGTTCTTTTTCAGAAATCTCAAAAATATTTCCGAAAAAGTGTTGACAAAACCCCGGTTCAGTGATAAAATACATCATGTTCCGAACGGAACGTATGCGTTGGTAGCTCAGCTGGATAGAGTGACTGACTACGAATCAGTAGGCCGGGGGTTCGAGTCCCTTCCATCGCACCAAGTAAAATCCCACGATTGACCGTTGAAAATACGGTGTAAATCGTGGGATTTCTTGCTTTATATAGCTGTCAGAATGGCTGGAAAGTGCCTTGTTTGTGCCTTATTGCCCCAAAAACTGCCTTGCCGTGTGCCTTACCGTGTGCCTCATACTAGATGCCCGGCGGGGTGGTCTGAGGGCAAAGAAAAAGCCTGTCCGGTGTGTAGCTGGGCGGGCTTTCGTGCTGTCTGTAGGTGCTGCGGCTCTATCGTGGGTCATGCACTCTGGGCGGTTGGTTTCTCTTTTTCAGTCTTGGCAAGGTAATTGTAGGCCATGCGGCAGACACCCTCCTCGGTGTAGTAGTCCCCCAAGAGGTCCGCAACCTCTGCCCATGTCAGGCAGCGGACAAAGCGCAGACCAGGCGTGCGTCCTGAATCGTGGAGCAAAAGGCAACGGCCTTATCTCGCTCCTGTTCGGCCTGTTCCTCAAGGTAGGTGATTCGTGCATCCATATCGGCGATCTCAACGGCCAGCCGCCCGGTGCTGTCTTTCACGCCGGATGCGTGGGGCATACCGTTCAGTGAGGGTGCAGCGGGTTCGGCTCGTTCACGCAGGAACTTCAAAGCCTCACGGTTCTTTTGGATGGTCTCATTCAGGTGGAAGTAGCGAGAGATCTCTGTGAGTGTCATTGTTTCCCCTTTCATCAATTCGACTGCGCCTATTTTACCACAGAAGAAACCAAGAATCTATCATAGAACGATGAAAAACACCCTCTGCGGCCGTTTGTGGGCTGTCAGAGGGTGTTTCTGTCACTGTTCGATGGTCTGTGCCTTGCGCTTCCGCCGGGCGCGTTCTTCCCGGATGCCCTGCACCCTGCCAGCGTTCCAAAGGGCGGTGATAAGCCCCATGAAGCGATATGCGCCTGTTAGGCCAAATTCATTGGGGACTTCTGTAATGGCGTTGAAAAGCTGACTTACTTCCTTGAGGGTCTGGGACGAACTCCACAGCCACGACATTTTCACGGCTTCTTCTGCGGTAACGGTGGGAATTCTGGGGGTGCAATCAGAGTGCTGCATAGTGTACCTCGCTTTCATAATTCAATTAAAGTGCCGGAAATTTTCTCCGCTGACTGGGTAAAGATAGGGCTTGTAAAGCCCGCTGCCAGCCCGGCGGGGGCTTTACAGTACCTTGGGCGTGTTCGGCATGGCTTCTGCTCTCTGGGGCTGCTGCGCTGCATCGTGCAGCGCATGGAGATAGGTCAACAGGTGGTCTTTGTCGGCGGCTGACAGGCTGCGGACACGGCAGAGGACTTCTTGCCACTGGGCTGCGGTCATACCGCTGCACCCCCTTCCAGCAGCTTGGGCACGCTCTTGCCGGCCTTTGCTGCGGCTGCATCCAGTGCGGCCAGCTTCCACAGAAAGCTGGTGTCAACCTTGGCGGTCAGGATCTCGCCCTTGTGAATTGCTGCTACGGTGTAGCCCTGCTGGGCGTACTGCTGTCGGATCCAGCTCTGCGGGGTCTGGTTCAGGTGGTCGAGCGTGTTCATCCGGCCACCATCCAGCACGATGCTTTCCCTGTGCAGGGTGCGGGGCTTTGCTTCCCGCTGGTCGATGTACTCCACCTCAAAGGCGTGCAAGCTGATTTTCTTCTCCAACTTCATGGTCATATCCTCCCATCATTCCCGGCGGGCTTCCATCTTCCCGCCGGGGGTCTCTGCTCGTGTTACAGGGCTTCCAGCGGCTGCACCTGCGATGCACCGAAGAACGATGCCCGGTAGGTCTGGCCGTCTCCCCTGCTGCTGTGGATCAGCACCGCCTGAAACAGAGCCTTTGCACCATGCTCCACCATGTACCCGGCGGCTTTCCAGCCTGCCCAGGTGTTCACGGGCTCGGTGATCCCGGCGGCCTGCTGGGCTTCCTCGATGCGCTGGGCGTTGACCGGAGCAGCCTTTGCGCTGTTCCATGCCCGGTGCAGGGCTTCGGCAAAGCTGCTCACACCCTTGCGGTACAACTTCCACGCCTTGTGCATGATCTCGGAGAGATTGTACTTCTTCATACTGTCCTCGCTTTACTTTGCGGGTCAGCTCCTGTATAATGGGCTTGACCCTGTTGTGGGTTTGGCTCGGTGTGTGTTTGGTAGACGGCACCGGGCCATTTTTCATATACAGCTTTCAGGAAGTGGGTTACTGTCTTAGCTGGCGTTCTGCTCTTGCGCTCCCGGTACATCCTTCGCCCCTTGCCTTCCGGTCGTGCTTCCCTTGCTGTGTCTATATTATAGCACTAATATTTCGTGCATTCTATTGACGAAATACACGAATATCAAGTGCTGTTACTGTGTATATTTGAACTTGATTCTAGTGCAGCTTCTGGATATAATAGAAAGGGATAGAAAGGAGTGAAAGCACATGGCGATACAGTATAAGGCTGATGTTTTGGCATTGCTGAAAGCGGCTGGGTATCCATCCACCAGAATCCGAGCAGAAAAGCTGCTGGGGCAGTCCTATGTTCAGCAACTGCGAAAGGGTGAATTGATTTCATGGGCTGCGCTGAACACGGTTTGCCGCTTGCTCGACTGCCAGCCGGGTGATCTGGTGGAGTATGTGGCCGATGAGATTCCGAACGCTGAAACAATAGCAGCCATCAAGGAACTGGACAACGGCGGCGGTGAGCATTTTACTGGCTCAACAGAGGAACTTTTCAAAAAGATTCTCAGTGAACCTGATGAAGCTACCGGGAAATGACGATTTTTTGTCGTTGAATCGTTCTGCACTTTATTTTGGGGCTTGACAAAGGCCCGCCCATCGGGTATAATGCCATTAATGAAACCCGACCGGCCTCTCAACGATGCGCATTAGGTCGGGTATTTTTTTGTTTATAAGACATTGGAAGTGAAACCATGCCAACAACAGACCAAACAAAACCGTTCAAGAGCTATGATGAACAAATCGCGCTGCTTCGTGAAAGAGGGCTTATCATCACAGATGATGTCTATGCCCGCGATGTCTTGAAGCGGATGAACTATTATCGGTTCAGTGCGTACTCGCTGACGCTGCGAGAGAATGACCGATTCTTTCCAGAGGTCACACTTCAGGATATGGTGGCTCTTTACGACTTTGACCAAGAGTTCAGGAGCATCATTTTCAAGTATGGTGCAGTCGTTGAAACTGTGGCCAGAGCGTACATCGCCTACTATCATGCTCGGCAGCATGGCCCCATTGGCTACCTGAATAACCAGAACTTTGAAAGCGAACAGTATCACGCCGTATTTCTGAGCACTCTGAACCGTGAAATTTCTCGCTCAGATGAGCCGTTCATTGTCCATCACAAAAGAGATAAGCGGGGCGTGTATCCGCTTTGGGTAGCTGTTGAGGAAATGACATTCGGCACACTCTCGCTGTTTTATAAGAACATGCTGGAAGCAGACCGCGAGGGCATTGCACAGGAGTATTACGGCCGCAAGTCGATTTATATTGAAAACTATCTGCAGTGTGCTGTTGTGGCTCGGAATATCGCCGCTCATGGTGGCCGTTTCTATAACCGCACCAGACTCAGCCCGGCGGTCAAGCTGCCGTTGGTTATGCGCCGTGCACATGTGGATAACAGCTCTCCGTTTGCGTACTTCTATGCGATCTTTGAGCTGCTGCCGGATGCCGAAAAATTTAACCTCATTCGCGCAATGGAAAAGCTGTTCAAGAAGTACCCGGCGGCGGAGCCGTCCCGAATGGGCTTCCCGGTAAACTGGAAGGCGTTGTTGAATCTTCCAAGTGAACCGGAAGAAGCAAATACTTAATCCGCCAGAGGACGGAACAGGCAGCCGTCACCCTTTGTTTGGAGATGCGGGAAGCGTCACCCCGCCTGGCAATAGGTCGTTGCAGAGATGCAGCGGCCTTTTGTTTTTGCACCATGCAGGAACCGCCCGCCGGGACTGCCTGAGCGAGAATAGAACCAACGGCAAGGAAAACACCCACAGAAAGAAGAAAAGCCCTCAGACACGCGCTGTCGCGGTCTGGGGGCTTTGTCATGCAGCGATTTTGTTGAGGTCAACAGAATCGCGTGGCTGAAGTGCAGCGCCCGGCGGGTGCTGCACGGTCAAAGGGTTTGGGATGTTGCCCAACAAGTTCTTGCAAAGCAAGAGGGCTTTGTATAGACAAAGACATTGCTTGCAAGGCTTTGTGCGTACAAAAGCACTGCTTGCAAATGCTAGGCCCCCTGCAAGGGCACACGGACTTTGGAACAAAGTCTAGTGTGTTACGCCTCGCCCGGCGGGGTGTAGGTTATTCGGAACTGCTGTCAGCGGATGAGGATGCGGCTTCAGCGTTCTTCCGCTGCTGATATTTTTCCCATGCATCATCCAGTAGTTCTCGTCCGTTTGGCATGGCGATGATCTGATAATAGAGCCGTAGACAGCCGCGAGCTAGAGTGTCAGCGACTTCCGGGGGGATTTCGTCAAGATGAATGTGAATATCATTGCCCATAGTCTTACCTCCTGAAATATCCTTTGTTTGTTTCATCAGCGTGTGCAAAGAGGATGCAGATCCGGGTGCAGGATGCGTAACGAAACGGTCAAATTTTCCCTATAAGACTAGCTCACAACAGGGGTCGACGAGCCCGCTAAGGACTAGGGTACCCGTTCCCAGTACCTTGAGGGGGCTTAGGGTGTGCGCCGGATGGGGCGGAGGAGCACAAACTTTGCAAAGAGGACGAATAGCCGCCGGGTCGGAACCCCTTCAACCATTACTCGTGCACCTTCGAGGCTGTAATACTTCCCATCTTTGGCAGAGAGTTCAGCAACGATACCTTTGGCGATTGCGTTGCAGACGTGCCAGCGGAGGCCGTGGCCGTTGATGGCGATGATGATTTTCATGTAGCTGTCCTCCTTGCATTAGTGGGCCGCCGGGCTTGAGATGGGCTGCCGGGTGTGATAGAATGGCTGCGGGATGTGGTCTGTCAATCGCTCCCGCCTGGCTGCCTTGCGAGTTCGCTGCTTGCATGGCGGCCTTTTGTTTTGCCCTATGGTCTGCCCTTCGTTTGCTGGCCGCTCTCGTTGCCTTTATGATTCGGATGGCGTGCGGCTCGGTATGCCTCTAACTCAGCCATGAGTTCGGGATTCTGCTGGAACCGCTTGTGGAATCCGAGGAACACGCAGCCGATTCGCTCTGCTACCTCTGGCGGAATCTCGTTCACGTTGACATGGATGTTGGTGTTCATTGGCGCCTCCTGTTGTTGAGTGTGGTAAGCGGTTTAGTTGTGCATATACGGCAGCAGCATATGGTAGACCAGCTGCAAAACGTGCACCGGGATGCTCTGGCCGTGCTGCAAGGCGGTTTCGATACAGGCGATATACTGTGCACCGCTTGCGTCATAGTGGTACGGTTCCCGGCGGCGTGGTTTGTTCTGACTGTGCTTCATGTGTGTTCACCTCCCTTCCAGTTCACTCGTGACGGCGAGAAAGCGCTGGCGGGTCTTGTCGAAGGTCAAGGGAATTTCGCCAATTTTTCCTTCCTTATTCTTGGCCAGAATGGCTTGATACTCTTCCTTGTCAGCAGACAGGAGCAAAATAGCGTCTGCATCCTGTTCCAGCTGGCCGGATTCCTTCAGATCGGCGGTGCTGGGGGATGCGTGTGCAGCGTTGCGGTTCAGCTGGGCCAGAGCTACCACAAGGATTCCTGTGGTCTGTGCCAGTTCGTGTAGGGCGATGGAAATGCTGGTGATTTGCTGGTATCGGTCTTTTGCCTTGCTGGCGGTTAGCAGCTGCAAATAATCGATGAAAATAACCTGTGCTTTCATTCGCTGGGCCTGTGCCTTGATCCATCCCGTGCCCTTGCCGGATGCAGAGCGGATGAACAGCGGCAGCTTGTGCAGATCTGCAAGACTATCAAGGTCAGACTGTGGAACGGTCTTGCTCTTTACATCTGCCAGCGGAACCGCCAGACGGTTTGAAATGATGCGGGCGGTCAGGGTATCCGGGTCGGTTTCAAGGCTGAAATAACACACGCGTAAGCCCCGCCGGGCCTGCTCGCAAGCCATCTGCAGGGACAGGGCGGTTTTACCGGCTGATGGTCTGCCGCCGATGATGAACAGGTTACCCGGGGCAAGATGCAGGTGCTTGTCCAACACCGGGATACCGCTGGGGATGTACTTCGGCTTTTCATTCAACTTGCGGACATAGTTGTCTACCAGTTCCCCGATGGGTTTGAAGTCCTGTTCTTCCCGGTCAAGGGTCAAGGCTTCGCCCATCTGGGAATACAGGTCGGGCAGGTCTGCAAAGGTGGTCAGGCTGCTGCCTGCCTGAAGGGCCAAACTCTGGAACTGGGTCAAGGCGGCCTGTTCTCGAATGAGCTGCGTCCAGCTCTCCACGGTTTCACGGGTGATGCGGATGCATTCTGCTTCACACGCCTGTGCGCATTCCACAATGGCTGTGCTCTGCTCAGGGTATCGGGCACAAGCCTCCACAGCGTCCAGCTTCCCGGTCGCATTCCAAAAGCCAGACAGGGCGGCGAATACTGGTTGAAGATCCGCCGGGAAATATTCGATTTCCAGCTCTGGCAGAGAATAGGGTGCTAGGTCGGGCTTTATGAGCAGGGCACCCAGTAAAATTTTGTGTGTGTTCATGTTAGTACCTCCATTTTCTTTTCCTGCGGCGGTTCAGGCTTCCGCCGGGCCTCCCGGCGGGCTTCTACATCGCCCAATGTGCGCACCCCATCAGCCTGCCAGCCTTTCAGAATGCCGTCAACATAGCGCCACTTTCTCACGCCGTTTTCTGCGGCTTCATCAATGGCCTTGCAAATCAGCTCAGTTGAAAACGCTTCCCGGTAGCGTTGCAGCTTGTCCAGTGCAGAGCGTGGGAAGCTGCCTATCACCTGCTCGAAGTGTTGAACGACTTCGGCAAGACCTGAATCTGTGCGAGAATCGGCGGCGGTTGTGGCGGCTTTCTTACTACTTCTTTCTAAGCTATGCTCTGCTATGCTATGCTGGGTTGTCACTTGGTTGTCAGATGGTATACCAATGGTATCCATTTGGTTGCCAGTTGGTATACCAAGACTGGTTAAAATATATCGCTTATTCGTGCTTTCCTTCAACTGTACAAGTTCATTTTGAAACGCGGTCGGTTTGTATCGGTCATTGCGTAAATTGTTGTTGACTTTCCAATCGGTGATAACGAGCACTTTTGAAGGGAAAGAAATGACGTATCCGGCAGCTTCCAAAGGCTTCAAATCGCGGGCCGTACAGCCGATAGAACGGATAATGGCGCGCGGGTTTGCCACGAATCCATCATCATCGCCTTGCATCCCGAGATGGAAGTATAGTGCCTGCGATTTTAGCGGCAATTCCAGAAAGTTGTCTGTTTCAGTCACGGAACTTGAGAACATTCGTTTTACAGCCATTTGCCTACCTCGCTACCCGGCGGATGCCCCCGACGGTCTGGCTGTTTTCCGCCGGGTCGCCCTGTTCAAAATACCGGGCCAGGCTGTCCAGATTGACCAGCCACATATGCCCAGCGTTGACGTACCGGATTTTCCCTGTCTTGCAGAGCCGCCGGATATAGGATGGTGACAGTCCATAGATTTCAGCAGCCTTTTTGACGGTTCCCATATTGGGATAGCGGATAGCGTCACCCATGCTTCAACTCTCCTTTCTATCTTCCATCAGACTTTCCACAGAGACGCCAAGAGCACGGGAAACGTGGACGGCAGTGGTGCGCCAGACGGGCTGACCCTTGCGCATTTTGTAGATGGCACTGTTGCCAGTTCCAGCCTTCTGGGCCAGTTCTTCACCGGTTAGATTCTGCCGTGCCATTTCAGCGATGACTTTCACTCGGTCTACGGTTACGGTTTTAGCCATTCTTCTATCACCTCAACTGTCGATTTCGAAACAAGCAAAATCTTGTTCAACAAGAATATACAACAAGAGAAATCGTTTGTCAATGAGATTGGAAAAGAAAATTCTTGTGTTTTACAAAAAAAGCTGTTATAGTAAAGGCGGAGGTGGTGTTGTGACACTCGCGGAAAAAATAAAGCAGATTCGAGAAAAGAAGGGAATGACACAAAAGGAAGTGGCTTCTCTTATGGGCATAAGTCAACAGGCTTATGGTCAATATGAATCCGGAGGCCGAGTTCCAAAGACTGAAACGGTTACAAGAATTGCGGAGGCTTTAGGCGTTGACTACTATACGCTTGATTCGGAATCTTTTGCGACAGATAAGCTTTCTCCGACATTTGTTCTGGATAAGAGGATGAGAGAATTCATTGAACGCCAGATGGCAGCAGAGAAAACAATAACCTTACAGAGCGCACAGGAGGAGTGGGATAAGCTTGTTCAGAAGCTGATGAAGGTCAATCATAAAATTTCGGAGGCTGAGTTAAGAAATGCTGTCCCGCTGTACGGTGAAGATGATTTGCGGCGGTTTATAGAAAAAGTCAACTGGGAGGCTGGTGAGGCTATCAGAGCAGAGGAAGAGAAAAAGCTTTTGGAAAAGTTTAGACGCTTGAACAAAACTGGAAAAAAAGTTGCAGTAGAGCGTGTTGAAGAGCTGACGCAAATCCCCAAATATCAGTGCAAAGATGCCGCTGCAGAGCTTAAAATGGGTTGAGTAGAGCAAGCAAACACAGGATGTCGGAGGGGTGACACATGGCAAAGATAACAAAGCGGATGAAGAAAGACGGCTCCTGCTCCTACTGCATCCGGGTTTCCAACGGCTATGACCGGGCAGGCCGTCAAGTGCTGGTAAACCGCACCTATACGCCCCCGCCGGGAATGACCGGGAAGAAGCTGGAAAGAGAGCTGAAACGGCAGGCGGACGCATTCGAGCAGGAAGTGCGCAACGGCATTTCGCTTGAAGCGTCTATGAAGATGGATGATTTGATAGAGCGGTGGTTCACCGAGTACGCAGAAAAGAAACTCAAGCCCAAGACTGTTTACAACTATCGGCGGCTCATGCCGCGTATTTCCGCCGGGCTGGGGCAGCTCAAGGTCTGCCAAGTCAAGCCCTCGCACCTTATGGCCTTTTACTCGAACCTAGAGGAACAGGGCGTGCGGGAAGATAGCACCTGTACGGCAACGCCTGTTTTGCTGGAACTGCTGCCGCACGGCAAGCGGGGCGGGATTGCGAAAGCGGCAGGCATTGGGGAAGATACCATGCGGAACGTACACAGGGGCGCGAACGTGAGCCAGAGCACGGCGGAAAAGGTTTCCCGGGCCGCTGGGCTTCCGCTTTCCAAAGCGTTCACAGAGCACACCAGAGAGGGCGGCAGGCTCAACGGAAACACAGTGCAGCACTATCACCGGATGTTGTCCAGCGTATTCACAAAGGCGGTACAGTGGGGGCTTGTGCCGGAAAACCCTTGCAAGCGGGCAGAAGCACCCAAAGCCGAAGAGATAGACGTGCAGGCCCTCGAAGAACTGGACGTTGCCAAGCTACTGGACGCCTTGCAGGATGCTCCCACACAATTCAGTGTCATTACACAGCTTGCCTTGTTCACGGGCGCACGGCGCGGCGAGATTTGCGGCCTGCGCTGGTCTGACGTGGATTTGGACGCGGGTACAATTTCCATTGAACGCACCTTGCAATACATCCCGGGCAAAGGCACGGTGTTCACCTCGCCTAAAACAAAACGCTCCCGGCGGTGCATCAAGATGGGCGTAGACTGTGTGCAGCTCCTACAGGAATACCGCAAACACCAAAAAGCGGAACGGTTCAAAATCGGTTCCGAGTGGGTGCGCAAGGTGGAAATAGAGGGTAAGACGGTGGAAAATGACCTGTTGTTTACCAAATGGAACGGCGCACCCATCGACCCCAAGACGGTAACAACGTGGTTTCCGGGCTTTCTGGCAGCGTATGACCTGCTGCCGGTACACTTCCACAGTCTGCGGCACACCAATGCCAGCTTGCTGATAGCCGCCCATGTTCCCGTTACGGCGGTTTCTGGCCGTCTGGGCCATGCCAAGACCAGCACCACCACCGACATTTACGCAGGGTTTATCCGTTCGGCGGATGCAGCGGCGGCGGACGCTCTAACGGATGTGTTCACCCGCATTCGGGAAGAGAACCACGCATGACCGGGAAACAAAAATACAGCCCACAGAGGGCGGGGATAATTCCGCCGGGTCTGTGGGCTGCTTCTTTTTCTGTTCATTGTTGGGTGTCCTCTGGAAAGTGCCTTATTTGTGCCTTATCCACCGAGAAAGGCTGGGTGCGCAGATGCACGACTGAGAACAAAAACAACGATGATTCTATATAAAAATGAACGACGAAAAACGGCAAAATCCTAGAGCGGCCATTCTTTTAATCAGAGGGCCAGGGATTCGAGTTCCCTCGAGCGCACCAAAAGGACGATAAATCGTTGAGATAAACGGTTTGTCGTCTTTTTTGTTTTATACGGTTTTTTTGAGCTTGTACCTATGATTTTTTCAAAAAATTTAGAGGTCAGAGGTACAGAAAAAATGAAGAAGATTCAGAAGAATGCAGCCCGGTTTGATAATCTAAAGCAAGATTTTTTGGACGATAAGAAGTATTCTGGCACAGCAGAAGCCACGTTGAACGGCTATCAGTATGATATTACACGTTTTTTGAAGTTCCTGTCAGATGAACAGTTAGCCGTGAATGAAGCAGGATATATCTTTTGATGACCGAACGATTACATTTCGGCATCTAAAGAATAAACACGTTCAACTGCTGCCAATGTCGGAAGCACTGGAAAGTTGTTTGAAGAAGTATAGGCTTGGGCATCTGTATCGCTCACTGGCTGTGAGCTTCTCAGAACCAACACCATTGCAGCAAGCAGTGCAGACGTATATACATCTGCTATTTTGCGTTGCAAAAGGCTTGTTGGGAAATTCCAAACCCTTTCGGATCTGCACCGTCCCGGCGCAGGCTGCGCGATGGAATCGCTGAATAGCACAAAGGCATGTTGGAGTCCAGATGTGAAGAAAAAACGGCAAGGCAGATAAAATTCGCTTTGCCGTTTTATAGCAATTCAACTTCTTCATGCAACAGCAACAGCGTTGAATTGCATATCGCAAATTGCTGTTTTAACGTTCCGCTAACTTTTTGCCTTGCGATCAAGAAAGCACTTCCGCTAAACACTCTACATTGAAAATGCAATCGTACACTGCTATAATAAAATTGTGATATTATCACCAAAAATTCAAGATGCAAAGCGTTTGCGATTGGCAAACATTCAGGAGGAACGCATGGTAACAGGAGCCATTAAAAATAAGGTAGACAAAATCTGGACGGACATCTGGGCAGGAGGCATCACCAATCCGCTGACCGTCATTGAACAGCTGACCTATCTCATGTTCATCCGGTCGCTGGACGAGAAAGAGCTTGCCACCGAAGATTTTGAGAACATGGCGGGCGAAAAGATGGAGCACATCTTCCCGGCCAGCGAAGCAGGACAGTCTATGCGGTGGAGCCGCTTCAAGGACAAGGACTCCCGCGAGATTTTCCTGACCATGCAGCAGCGGGTGTTCCCTGCCATCAAAAAGATGAAGTATGGCCGTCTGCCGGACTTTGACGCAAACGGCGAGCTGGTGGAGATTGTAGACGACCCCACCCGCCCGGACGAGGGCAACACCGCCTTTGCGCGGTACATGGACGATGCCATGTTCCTGATCCCCACGCCGCAGGTGCTGCAAAAGATCATCACCGGGCTGGAGGATCTTTACACCCATGACATTGCCGACCTTGATATGCAGGGCGACCTGTACGAGTATATGCTGGGCAAGCTGGCAACAGCAGGGCAGAACGGCCAGTTCCGCACGCCCAAGCACATCCGTGACATGATGGTGGAGCTGGTGCAGCCCACGCCGGACGACTTCATCTGCGACCCCGCCTGCGGCACGGCAGGCTTTCTGGTGTCCAGTGCGCAGTACCTCCGCACCCACTACGAGGACAGCATGACCCCGGAGCAGTGGCAGCATTTTGCCGGCCCGATGTTCACCGGCTTTGACACGGACCGCACCATGCTGCGCATTTCGGCCATGAATCTGATGCTCCACTCCATCACGAACCCGGAAATCGACTACAAGGACAGCGTGTCGAAGCAAAACCCCATTTGCAGCAAGTACACCGTTTGCCTTGCAAACCCGCCGTTCAAGGGCACTGTGGATGCCGAGAGCATCAACGATGACCTGAAGGCTGTCACCAACACCAAAAAGACGGAGCTTTTGTTCCTTGCGCTCTTCCTGCGAATGCTCAAAACCGGCGGACGCTGCGCCTGCATCGTACCGGACGGCGTGCTGTTCGGTTCCAGCAAGGCGCACCAGAGCATCCGAAAAGAACTCATTGAAAACCACCAGCTGCGGGCGGTCATTTCCATGCCCTCCGGCGTGTTCAAGCCCTACGCAGGCGTGTCCACAGCGGTGCTGGTGTTTACCAAGACCGGCGCGGGCGGCACCGATAAGGTGTGGTTCTACGATATGAAAGCCGACGGCCTCTCGCTGGACGACAAGCGCACCGAGGTGAAGGAAAACGACATCCCGGACATCATTGCCCGGTTCCATAACCTCGACGCCGAAACTAACCGCAAGCGCACCGAGCAGAGCTTCTTTGTGCCCAAAGCGGAGATTGCCGCCAACGGGTATGATCTGTCCATCAATAAGTATAAAGAGACGGAGTATGTGCCGGTGGAGTACCCCTCGACCACGGAGATCCTTGCCGACCTGCATGAGCTGGAAATGGAGATCACCAAGGGTCTGGCAGAGTTGGAGGAGATGGTGTGATGAATCAATGGAAATATGTTAAATTGGGAGAGGTGTGTACCATTGAGCGCGGTGGTTCACCACGGCCTATCGATGATTTTATAACGACCGACGAAAACGGTATTAATTGGATAAAAATAGGTGACGCTGATGAATCCATGTATATCACTAAAACGGCGCAAAGAATAAAGCCCGAGGGCATGAAAAAATCTCGTTATGTGAAACCCGGAGATTTTTTATTATCCAATTCCATGAGTTTTGGTAGACCTTACATTCTAAAAATTGATGGTTGCATCCACGACGGATGGCTTGTTTTACGAGATGAAAACAATGTTTTCGATAAAAAATTTCTATATTACTACTTGAGTGCTCCGATTATTTATAAAAGGTTCAAATCAATGGCGGTTGGTGGTGTCGTTAACAATTTGAATAGCGATATGGTTCGCAAAGTTCGCGTTCCTATACCATCTCAGGAAGAACAGCATCAAATTTCAGACAGGCTGGATAAAGTAAGTAACTTAATCTTTCTGCGCAAACAGCAGCTTGCCAAACTGGACGAGCTGGTAAAGGCACGGTTTGTGGAAATGTTTGGTAAGGCGAGTTTGCTCGCTCAAAACCAAACCAAAAGACTGGAAGAATGTTGCATCTCGATTTCGGGCGGAAACACTCCATCTATGCAACATCCAGAATATTATGGGGGAAATATTCCGTTTGTAAAGTCTGGAGATGTCAAGGGTGATTATATTGTTGAAAGTACATTGACTTTAACAAAGACTGCATTGACAGAAACTACAGCAAAGATATTGCCCAAGAGTACTTTAATTGTGGTTATTCGGAGTGCTGCGCTTTTGAAAGAGTTTAGGATTGGAATGTTAATGGTGGATGCCGTTATAAATCAAGATTTGAAAGCCCTTCAAGTATCAGAAGATTTTTTGCCAGTATATTTAATGTGGGCTATAAAAATGCAACATCAAGTTTTATTAAATAAAGTTCAGACCATGCTCACTAGTCATATTCGGATGGAGGATTTATTGAACTTAAAAATTGGCACACCACCACTTTCCCTTCAAAATCAGTTTGCCGCCTTTGTGGAGCGTGTAGACCAGCAAAAGCAGACCGTACAGCAGAGCCTTGAAAAGCTGGAACTGATGAAAAAGGCACTGATGCAGGAGTATTTTGGGTGAGGCTTTTTGCTATCAAAGAGAAATAAATGTAACAGTGAAAAGATAAATTGAGCAAATAAGTTACTAACTCGAAAAAGAACGAGAGTAAATAAATTATTTGCGCTAAATTGCGAAAAAAGTATAGACGCCTGATGCAAAGCATGATATAATAGGTAAAAATTGGAAGCCGAAGAAAGGAGTACCTATTATGAATCAGTTCTATAATCAGATGTTTAATCCAACCTATGTGAACCCGGGATTTTATCAGTCGATTCCAGCGCAGGCGATGTGGCAGTATCAGCAAGACCAAAATGCAGAGGTTCAAAAGGCCGTGAAAGCAACGCGCGATTTGTGTGAGGCTGTGAATAAGCTGGATGTACAACATCAACAGCAGGCATTTTATGCTTGCTTGGGGATAATTGCGGCAGAATTGGGATGGACAAAAAATTGTTGATATAAAGGTGTTGAGGACGGAGCAAAAAAGATGATTACTGCTGATAAAAGATACCAAGTTTTTGTTAGTTCAACCTATGATGATTTACAGGATGAGCGCAAAGAGGTCATGCAGGCACTTCTCGAACTAGACTGTATTCCGGCAGGAATGGAGCTTTTTCCTGCATCTAGCGAAGACCAGTGGTCGCTAATCAAACGTGTTATTGATGATTGTGATTATTATGTTTTAATTATTGGTGGCCGCTATGGAAGTGTTGGCCCCGATGGAATCAGCTATACCCAAATGGAATTTGAGTATGCGCTTAAAACCGGGAAACCTATCATTTCATTTATACATAAAAATCCAGCATCTATACCAGCCGGAAAGAGTGAGCAGACCGACGAGGGAAAAACAAAACTAGAAGAATTTAAAAATCTTGCAGAAAAGAAATTGGTCAAGTTTTGGGAAACACCGGCAGAGCTTGGCTCTGTTGTCTCTCGGAGTATGGTGAAGCTTATGAAAAATTTCCCGGCGGAAGGCTGGGTCAAAGCTGGAAGCGCTGTCGATGAAAAATCTGTAAAAGAGATTGCGAGACTACAAGAGGAAAATGCAAAACTGAGGAAAAAAATAGAGAGAATCGGTGTAGAAGCTCCCGAAGGAACTGAAATGCTTGCAAATGGGTACGATGAAATATGGATTGACTTGACCTATCAGGGATGGGATAGAACTCAAGGAAGATGGAACAACTTGAGAGGAAAAGTCCATTTAACTTGGAATCGTATTTTTTCGTTAATTGCACCTGCAATGTTGGATGAGTCTAGTGAAGAGAATCTACGAATAATTATAAACAAAGAACTAGCAAATCACTCAGAAGAATATATATTGCTTTCTCGTAAGAAGGGGTATTCAGATTTTAGAGGAGTTAACATAACAGATGAATCAATGGGACTGATTCAGGTGCAACTGAGGGCGCTAGGATATATAGTGCTAAGTGAGAAGAAGCATGCCACATCCGATAAGTCAACATATTGGACGCTCACTCCTTATGGAAATAAGGTTATAGACCAGCTTTTGGCAGTTAGAAAAGAGGACTATACAAAACTTTTTTAATGTGAAAGGAGCCCTCCCCATGTCCAACTTCTCCTATCTCTCCACCCGCCCCGAATACTCCCTCTTCGCTAATTCTGCCATCGAGGCCGAGAAAGTGTTCTCAACCTCCCCGGCGATGTGCGCGGTGGGGTGCCGGAAGGCGTTGGAGCTGGCGGTGAAGTGGGTGTATGCGGCAGATAAGACCATCACCATGCCCTACAAGGACAACCTGCAATCCCTGCTGCACGAGCCGAGTTTCCGGTTCGCGGTGGACCGGGATGTGTGGAGCGTGCTGCCCAGCATCGTGAAGGCGGGCAATCTGGCGGTACATACAGGGCACAGCGTGTCGGCGGCGGATGCAGTGTTCAGCCTGCGGGGACTGTTCGACTTCATCCAGTGGGTGGATTACTGCTACGGCACGGACTATGTGGAGCGCTCCTTTGATGAAACAGCCATCCCCGGCGAAAAGGTAACGCTGGACGAAAAGAAGATCCGGGAACAGGAAAGCCTGCTGACCCAGAAAGATGCCGAGCTGGAAGCGTTGCGCAAGCAGGTGGAGAGCCTTTCGGCGGCGTACACGGCCAGCAAACAGCAGAACCAGCAGAGCCGCAGTTTCACCGCCGCCGACCTGACCGAGGCCGAGACGCGGCAGAAGATCATCGACATCGACCTCAAGGCCATGGGCTGGAAGTTCACCGGGCCGGACGCCGATGTGCGCACCGAGTACGAAGTGGACAACATGAACGGCGTGCTGGGGCAGAAGGGCTATGCAGACTATCTGCTGATGGGCAAAGACGGCTTGCCGCTGGCGGTCATTGAAGCCAAGCGCAGCACCAAAGGCCCCAACATCGGGCGCAAGCAGGCTCAGCTTTATGCAGACTGTCTGGAGCAGAAGTTTGGCCGCCGTCCGATGCTGTTTACCACCAACGGCTACACCACCTATTTCTGGGATGAGCAGAGCGGCCCGCAGCGTGCCGTGAGCGGGGTGTTCTGCAAGGACGACTTGCAGAAGCTGATGAACCGACGCACCGAGAAAAAACCGCTGGACACCATTGAAATCGACGATAAGATCACCGACCGCTACTATCAGAAAAACGCCATCCGGGCAGTCTGCGCCCACATCGCGCAGGGCTTCCGGCGCAATCTGCTGGTCATGGCAACGGGCACAGGCAAGACCCGCACCGCGTCCAGCCTGACCGATGTGCTGAGCCGGGGCGGCCATGTGACCAACGTGCTCTTTCTGGCGGACCGCACCGCGCTGGTCAAGCAGGCAAAGGACGACTTCAAGAAGTATCTGCCCGACCAGTCGCTGTGCAACCTGTGCTCCTCTAAGGACGATAAGGCCGCGCGCATCGTGTTTTCCACCTATCCCACCATGCTCAACGCCATCGACAACGCCAAGACCAAGGACGGCGTGCCGCTGTTTTCGCCCGCCCACTTTGACCTCATCATCGTGGACGAGAGCCACCGCAGCATTTTCAAGAAATACCGCGCCATTTTTGATTATTTCGATGCCGTTCTGGTGGGCTTGACCGCCACCCCGAAAACCGACGTGGACCGCAACACCTACGACTTTTTCGAGATGGAACACGGCATCCCCACCTACGCCTACGATTACGACACGGCGGTCTACACCGACCATGTGCTGGTGCCTTACTACAACTACGAGGTCAAGACGAAATTCACAGAAGAGGGCATCCACTACGACCAGCTTTCACCGGAGGATAAGGCCCGCTACGAGGACGATTTTGCCGAGGACGACACCCTGCCCACCTTTATCCCGTCCGAAAAGCTGAATAAGTTCATCTTCAACGCCAACACTGTGGACACGGTGCTGCAAGACCTGATGGAACGGGGCATCCAGACGGCGGGTGGTGACCGCATCGGCAAGACCATTATCTTTGCCCAGAACAAGCGCCACGCGGAGTTTATCCGGGAACGCTTCGGCAAGCTCTACCCGCAGCTGGAGACCCAGCACCCGGGATTCATCCAGCGGGTGGTCTGCGACGACGCCTATGCGCAGTCCATCATTGACGATTTCAAACAGCCGGACAAGCCGCCGTTTATTGCGGTCTCGGTGGATATGATGGACACGGGCATCGATGTACCGGAGTGCGTGAATCTGGTGTTCTTCAAAAAAGTGCGCAGCAAAACGAAGTTCTGGCAGATGATCGGCCGTGGTACACGGCTCTGCCCATCCCTTGCCTGCGTGGATGCCATCGACGGCGAATATACGGGCAAACGGCGTTTTCTGATCTTCGACTACTGCGGCAACTTTGAGTTTTTCCGTCAGAAACCCAACGGCTACGAGAGCGCGGACACCAAAAGCCTGTCCGAGAGCATTTTCTGCAAGCAGGTGCGGATCGCCGCCGCGCTGCAGGATGGAGCCTATGGGGGCGAAAAATACCAGAACTGGCGCAAGATCTTAACGGAGACCTGCCGTGCCGAAGTAGGAGCGTTGAACCCGGAACTGGTATCCGTGCGGCTGCACCGACAGGCCGTAGAACACTATCAAAAGCCGGAAGCCTTTGTCAGCCTGACCGAAACGGACAAGGGTACTCTGATGAAAGAGGTGGCACCGCTCATCTCGCTGGACGATAAGGACGAGGCCGCCAAGCGGTTCGATAACTTTGTGTATGGCTTGCTGCTCTGTGAACTGGAAGGTCTGCCGGGGCTGGGCCGCGCCCAGAAACAGCTGCGCAATACAGCGGCAATGCTGGAAGGGAAGGCTACCATCCCGCAGGTTCAGGCAAAGCTGCCCCTCATCCGGGAGGTGCAGACAGACGAATTTTTGACCTCGCATGATCTGCTCCGCTTTGAGGAAATGCGACAGGAACTGCGGGAACTCATCAAGTTTCTGGTGGACGGTGTAGAAGGGCAAAAACCTGTCTACACGGCCCTTGCCGACCCGGTACTGGAACAGACCGAGGGCAAAACGCTGGATTCCGGCTATGATTTCGGCGAGTACCGGGAACGTGTGAACCGCTACATCATGGAGCACCGCAGCGATACGCTGGCCATCCACAAGTTGACCCAGAACATTCCGCTTTCCCGGGGCGACTATACCGAGTTGGAACATATCTTCACCTGTGAGCTGGGCAGCAAAGAGGACTATGCACGGGAGTTTCGGGATACGCCCTTTGGTCTGCTGGTGCGTAAAGTGGCAAAGCTGGACCACGATGCTGCCATGCAGGCATTTTCAAAATTTATCAATGACGAATCGCTGAATGCAAAGCAGATCGCGTTCGTGCAGAAGGTCATTCATTACATCGAGCAGAACGGTTATGTGGAAAGCAAAGCGGTGCTGATGAAACCACCCTTTGACCAGCCCATCCTGTTTACCCGCCTGTTTGATGGCAAAACGGGCGGAGAACTGATGGAAACCATTGATGCCGTCCGGGAAAATGCTGTCCACGTAACAGCATGATCCGGCACTGGATGCACAAACCGCACGGTCGAAAAACACGATAATTCGCTATAAAATGGCGATATAGCGCAACCTCTATAAATTGAGATATGTGCCCTGTCTGCTCTTTTAATCAGAGGGCCAGGGATTCGAGTTCCCTCGAGCGCACCAAAAGGACGATAAATCGTTGAAAGAAACGGTTTGTCGTCTTTTTTGTTTTATATGGACTTTTTGGGCTTGTACCTGTGATTTTTTCAAAAATATTCGAGGTCAGAGGTACAAAAATGAAGAAGATTCAGACGAATTATGAGCGGAACGCAGGCGAGAGCTTCCGCCTCGACAAGAACGGTCTCCACGGCGTCACGGTGCAGGGCCGCTTCAAGATGAGCCTGCTGCTGGTGCTCGAGTAAAAACATCTGTAGAACGCAGAAGACCGACGGCTTTCCGGGATGGAGGGCGGTCGGTCTTTTTGTTCAAAACAGGAAAATACTGGAACGGAAAAGGGCGCAATATCCCTTATAAATGGCGTTTCAAAAGCAGAAATTTGGCTCAACGTCCAAAATTAAGGTTTGGATGCTTGACAAAGCGGAGATAGGATAGTACACTCAAAAAGAAAATTGATGCATAGCATCCTCAAGGTGAAAAAGATTCACAGAAGAACGGGCGTCTCCGAACTGAAAACGGAAGGAGGCTAGGGACATGACGCTGTTTTCTTACGAAATTTTCGATGCAGTCGCGCGTCAGGGCAGCTTTAACAAAGCGGCCCAGCAGCTGCATCTGACCCCCTCTGCCATCAGCCATGCCATCGCGGTGATGGAGGCTGAGCTTGGCTTTACCTTATTCAACCGCGGCAAAAACGGCGTGACCATGACCAGCTATGGCGCTTCGCTCTACCCGTCCATCCGGGCGGTGCTCAACAGCGACGAGGCCCTGCAGCAGAGCATCGCCCGTCTCAACGGCCTGGAAAAGGGCAAGGTGAAGCTGGGCGCATTCAACTCGGTCTGCGCCGGCCTGCTGCCCCAGATCCTCAAGAGCTTCATGGCAAGCTATCCCCAGATCGAAGTCGAGGTCTATCAGGGTACTTACGACGATGTGAAGGAGTGGCTGCGCACCGGTCAGGTGGACCTGGCCTTCCTGTCCGCCACCTGCCGCGAAGAGTTCAACCTGACCGAGCTGTTCCGTGAGCCGCTGCTCTGCATCGTACCGCAGGACTGGCCCGAACCGCCAAACGGCATTATGACGCCGGAGCTGATGAACGGCCAGAGCTTTGTCGTCCAGTGCGACGCCACCGACGCCGAGATGCGCCAGTTCCTCAAGAAATACTCCATCTCCACCGAGCGCCGCTGCCACGTCATCGACGACCAGTCCAATATCGCCATGGTGGAGGCGGGCCTCGGCATCTCCATCATGCCCCGGATGCTGCTGCGCAGCTGCACGGCGGCGGTCAAGATCTACCCCATCGAGCCGGAAGAGTACCGGGTGGTGGGTCTGGCGGTCCAGCGCCCCACGGCGATGGCTCCGGCGGTCGAGCAGATGTTCCACCACATCGTGGACTTCTGCCGCCAGATGGACCCGCAGCTTCTCTGAGAATACGAAAATGACCGGGCCGCAGCGATGCGGCCCGGTTTTTATATACCCAATCGGCAGAGTTGATGATTGAATCCGCTGGAAAAATACGGTATACTATAGCAAACCACCTATACGATAGAAATGTCAGAGGTTTATGAAAGCAGCAAGGGGGAAAGACCATGAAACGACGTGATTTCTGTAAAGCGCTGGTTTGCAGTGCAGCTCTTGCGCCCGGGCTGGCACTGCCCCGGGCTGAGGCAGCGGCAAAAAGCCAGACGGTGGGCCGGGCAGTCCCGGCAGGCAATTATACAATGTCCTTCCGCAGCGAGCTGAGCCAGATGGACATCGAGCACGAATATTACTACAGCGACAGTTTTTTTGCGCACACCTCCATCCAGTACGACCACCAGCTGGCGCTGGCGACGCTGGGCATGGTGACGGCTGCTTTCAATACATGGGCCAGCGATGCGAAATACTGGGCCAACGGGGACGTGGGCCGCGAGAACAGCCTCGACGCAGCCTATACCAAGCTGGGCTTCGGCGACGTGAAATACCGCTATTATGATGTCGATGTGGGCAAGGCGGGCGACTTCGTGGGCTGGTCCACGGCCCGCAAGACCATCACCCTGAACGGGAAGCGCACCACCATCGTGGCGCTCATCCTGCGCGGCGGCGGCTACGGCGGCGAGTGGGTGAGCAATCTGCACACCGGCACGGGCCACGCCCACGGCGGCTTCATCATCCCGGTGCATGAGGTGTTTGCCGATTTGAAGAACTATCTGGCGGCAGCTCGGCAAAAGGGAGAGCTGGGCGTCGTCAAGCTCTGGATGGGCGGCTACAGCCGCGGTGCGGCGGTGGCGAACCTTCTGGCCGCCCGGGTCAACAGGGAGCTGTCCGGACTGGAACGGGAGAATGTCTTCGTCTACACCTTTGCGACGCCGGTGGCCCTCGGCCCGCAGGACTACCCCGACTTGCAGCAGGACTACGACAACAACCACAACGCCGACGGCAGCCTGAAAGAGAGCTGGGGCGAGAGCAACATCTTCAACATCATCTCCAGCGGCGACATCGTGCCGCATCTTCTGCCCGAGGAGTGGGGCTTCCACCGGAACGGCAACGACCGCTTTCTCCCCTCCACCCGGAACGAGGAAGAGCTGGAAGACCTGAACGAGATGGGCAGGAATGATTTCGGCCCGACGCCGCTGGACTTCAGCTGGCTGGCCACCGACAAAGAAACGGACGAAGTCATGCTCCGCATGGAGGAGTACTTCATCTCCCGCGAGAACTACCATGAGAAGTACGAAGCCGCTCTGATGGACATGATACAGTGCGCCTTCATCCGCTCGGAGAAGGAGGTCACGCAGAACAAAGTTCTGGACGATGGCGAGGTCATCCAGCGGCTGCGCACCCTCACCCATCTGAAGAATATGGATTACTGGAAGATCTCCCGCGCCGTCTGGGCGGCATCCACCATGAGCCGTGCCGTGCTCAAGCGGGTCGATGCGGAGAATATCCCCATCCGTGCGCAGCAGATCGTCGTGCCGATCCTGGCCGTGGGCCTCTGCTATGGCCTCGAGAGCGAGGCTGTGAGCCTCATTGCAAAGTACATCCTGATGTTCGTGTCGATGAGGAGCGCGCCCGACGACGCCATCCGGGCGGCATTCTGCCACCACTGCGAGAATTACATTGCGCTGATGGAATATTACGCCCCCTCCGAGCACTGCATGGAAGCCACCACCCGCACCTGAAAACCGAAAATTTGGAGACAGCAGACCGCTGCCGGAGTCGAAAGACCCCGGCGGCGGTTTTTTCATGCGTAAATTTTTTTGCGCTGGCACGCAATGACATCCTTCGTGTCCGGTAAACGGTATCCTGATAACGCAAAGGGCGGCATCCCCGCCGGGAGCGAAAATGAAGGAGGGCTGTTGTATGCGGAATCGACTGGAACGGAGGCGGCTGACACTGCGCGCCGCAGCACTGTGCATCGTGCTGGTGCTGCTGTGCGGCTGTCTTCTGCCCGCATTTGCCGAAGGGCCGGAGCGGACGGACAGCGTGCCGGACCAGACATGGGACGAGGAAATAGAGGACGAGCCTGCCTGGGACGAAGAAGAGGACATCCGGACAGACGAGCCGGTGCTTCTGCCCGCGGAAGGCGGCATCCCCGTCGTGGTGGACGGGCTGGATGACATCGAGCTGCCCGACGAGACGCCGACGCCGGACAGCGGGGCCGTCAAAGCGGACGAGCATGTTGAGAGGACCTACCTCTTCTGGCTCAGCGAGTCGGACGAGGCCGCCGGCGGCCTGCCCTACGCGGAACAGACCGTGGGCAGCGGCGAAGAGCTTCTGATGCCTGAAGAGCCGGAGGTGGAGGGAAAGAGCTTCCGCTTCTGGTACAGCCGGGACGACGAAGGGACGGCGGTCCGCTTTGTGCCGGATGATGGACCGCTCTGGCCGGAAGCGGACAGCGAGTGCAGCCTCTACGCCTGTTTCATCGACGATGAGGCCCAGCAGGAGGAGCCCATTTCAGACGAGGAAGAAGACATCGCCGTTCTGCCGGAGCTGTGGGAAGAACGGCCCGCCGCCGAGGAGGAAACGCCTCCGGATGAGGCAGAGCCGCCCGAAAAAGACAGATCCCCTGAGGAGGATGCCGACTTGGCCGACGACAACGTAGACGGGGACAAAAACGCCCTGCCTGCGGACGAATTTGATGAGGATGCACCGGGCTGGGGCAATCAGACTCAGGAAGAGTCGGCGGCAGTCTTCCTACTCAAGACCCCCACCAGCCTGCCCGGCAGCAATGACCCCAGCCAGTGGGCGCCGGACAACAGCGAGTGCAAGTGGGTCGGCAAGGTGAAGACCTACGGCGCGGCATGGGAAGATAACGGCAAGAACATCCTGACAAATGTGTCAGACTATGTTGTATCGTGGCCGGGCGGCGCGACTGGCGACGCATGGTCGCTGAAACCGGGCGATGATTACTGGGACGAGGTCGTCGATGAGATATGGGACGAGTATAAGGACACCATCGAAGAGGCTACCGGCGTCGAAGGGCTGACGCAGGACGATCTGGAGAGCATCGTGGTGACGCCGTACAAGATCTCGCGCAACAACGGGACAAAACCGGATAAGCACATCGACTGCATCATCAGCGTCAAAAGCAGGAAAAACTTCACGGCCCGGTTCAACGTCCGCGCCCCGGGCGAGGACGACTACAGCATCCGGGAAAGCCGCGAGTACCAGAGCGGCGAGCGGGTGGAAGAGACGACGGCGGACATCGAAAAAGAGTTCGACATCGGCGGTGCGCGCTACATCTTCGACGGCTGGTACAAAGAGCTCCCCGGTTCGGTGACGGATGAGCCGGACCCGAAGGAAAAGGTATCGCAGGACAAGTGGGAAGAGGGCTATGAGCCCACCGACAAAGAGCTGGAAAACGGCGTCGTCAACTTCTATGCCCACTACGTTCTGGCCGATATAGACCCGGACACCGGCGTGGAGACAGACTTCTTCGGGCTGCCGTTGATGCTGTGTGCCGGTGCGGCCGTTCTGGGCTGCAAAAACAGAAAGAAGGAGGAAGATGAGTGAAGGAACCAAACGAGGCGCTTGCCCCGGAGGCCCCGCCCGGGACGCCGGAAGCGAACCTGTCTGGACCGGCGAAGCCGGAAAAAAGCCCCCTGCTGCGGGAAGTGCGCAGTCTGGCGGTGCGGCTGGCGGTGTTCGCCGCCCTGCTCTGGGTGCTTCTGACGCAGGTGTATCTGGTGACGCAGGCGTCCGGCAATGAGATGTTCCCCGCCGTGAAGGACGGCGACCTCGTGCTGGGCATCCGGCTGGAAAAAGACTATGCCAAGAATGATGTCGTGGTATATGAGCGCTCGGGAAGGCTGCGGGTGGGCCGCGTGCTGGCCCGGGGCGGGGACATCGTGACCCTGAGCGAGAGCGGCGTTGTGGAGGTCAACGGCTCGGCACAGGGCGGCGGCATCCTCTACCCCACCTACCCCAAATCTCTGCTCAGCTACCCCTACGCTGTGCCGGAGGACAGCGTCTTCATTCTGGGCGACTGCCGCACACAGGCCGAGGACAGCCGTGACTTCGGCCCGGTGCAGTGCAGTGCGGTCAAGGCAAAAGTCATCACCCTCATCCGGCGGCGGGGGCTCTGAGCCGCCAAAAACCATACAGGACAAGATAGGAGGAACTTCAGGATGAAACAGAACAAGGCAGAAAAGCTTCTCGCAGGGGTGCTTTCCATCTCTCTGGCCATGGGCGTCAGCGTCATGCCCGCCTTTGCGGCACAGGTGCAAGGCCCTCCGTATGAGGATATGTCCCGGGTGTATCTCACCAAAAACTACGAGCTGGCCAACACGGATACGATCTCCCCGGAAGAGACCTTTACGTTTACGATCGACCCGGATACCGTGACCGACGCATCGGAGGGCATTGAAGCCGCAGATTATATGCCGACTGTCGGCGACGTGACCTACGCACAGGGCGAAGCCGGCAGTGCGAGTAAGACCAAGAAAATCGAGATCAAGCTGCCCGAGTACGACAGCGTGGGCGTCTACACCTACATCATCCATGAGGCGGCGGGCAACAGCGCAGGCGTGACCTACTACGGCAACGCCATCCTGCTGCGGGTGACGGTCATCGAGCAGGACGGCAAGCTCCGAATTGCCGCTGTCCACACCGAGGACCCGGAGTCCACCGGCGAGGGCAAGAAGGACGACTTCGACGACCTCTACTCTGCCGGTGAGCTGGAAGTCCACAAGGACGTCGAGGGCATCATGGGCAATAAGGACAAATACTTCAAGTTCACGGTGCAGCTGACCGGCGAGGAGGGCAAGACCTATCAGGACAGCTACGCCATCACCGGCGGCAGCTATGACGCGAACCCCGCCTCGATCAAGATCAGGCCCGGCGAGGCGACGGAAGCGACTTTCTATCTGAAAGACGGCGACACCATCCACATCGAGAACCTGCCCTACGGCGTCGAGTACAAGGTGTCTGAGACGCCGGTCGCAGACTATGTGACGACGGAGACTGGCATCGAGGGCGAAGTAGATGAGGCGGTCGAGCAGGCGAACTTCACCAACACCAAGGGCGGCACCGTGGATGCCGGTGTGGTGTTGGACAGCGCACCCTATCTCTTCACCCTGACGGGTGCTGCGGGCGTCGGGCTGCTGCTGACCCTGCGCCGCCGCCATCAGAAGTAAGCGCGGAGGAAATAAGGCAAGGGAGGTGAGGAACATCCGGTGGCAGAAGATGGCCCTGCGGGCGGCGAACGGCCTGCTGGACGGGGTGACGGCCCTGCTGGTGCTGCTGGCGGTGGCCTGGTCGGGCTATGCGCTGTGGGACAACAGCCGGGTGTACGCCGCTGCCGACAATGTGCAGGCCGGGCTGTTGGCCTTCAAGCCCCAGCCGCAGGAGGACAACAGCCTCTCCTTCGGCCAGCTGCGGGACATCAACCCCGATGTCTGCGGGTGGCTGACGCTGGACGGCACGGCCATCGACTACCCGGTGGTGCAGGGCGAGAGCAATTTCACCTATCTGAACACCGACGTCTACGGCAGCTTTGCGCTGGCGGGCAGCATCTTTCTGGATGTTGACTGCGACGCGGACTTCAGCGGGCGGTATTCCCTGCTCTACGGCCACCATATGGAGAACGGGCGGATGTTCGGCGACCTCGACAAATACAAGGACGGCGCATTCTTCCGCCAGAACACCACCGGCACCCTGACGCTGCCCGGCGGGAGCTATCGGCTGGAAGTGCTGGCCTGCCTTGTGGTGCCTGCGTCGGAACAGGCCATCTTTGCCCCGGGCAAGTGGCGCTCGGACGCAGGCGGGCTGCTCCCCTTTGTGGAGGAGAATGCCCTTCAGATGGATGCACAGGCCCTCCGTGCGCTGGAAAAGGAGCCGGAAGGAGCGCAGTTCCTGGCGATGGCTACCTGCTCGGGGGAGTACACCGACGCGCGGACGGTGGTGCTGGCCCGGATGGAACCAATGTCAGACCTGCAAAACGGAAAGGAGGAGAGCTTATCATGAGAAGGCTCCCGAAAATGGCAGCGGCCCTGCTGGCAGCAGCGCTTGCGGTAAGCGCTGCCCTGCCCGCCCTGGCCGCAGACCAGCGGGCGGAGCTGGAACTGGAGGCGTCCGTCCGCTGCACCGGAGAGGCAGCTGACGAGACGCTGACGGTGCGGCTGACCGCGTTGGACGGCGCGCCGATGCCGGAAGGCTGTGACGACGAGGCTGAGCTGGATTTTCCGGCCCGGGACTGCCGCGCCGCCGACGACAAGACCCTGACGAAGACTTTTGATGCCATCGTCTACACCGCGCCCGGCATATACGAGTATACGGTCACTCAGGACGCGGGCGGACGGAAACGGGCCGACTACGACGACACCGTCTTTTACCTGAAAGTCATGGTGGCGTGGGACACCGACGGTGAGCTGAAAGGACACGTGTCTGTCCGGCGGGATGGGGACGACGGGGCAAAGACGGAACTGCTCTTCAGGAACAGCTACCGCAGCACCGACCCCCTTCCCCCGCCGGTGACGCCGCCTTATGTGCCGGATAAGCCGACGCCGACCCCGAAGCCGGTGGAGCAGCCGGGCGAGATCACAGTCATCCGCCCGCCGACACCCTCGGCAGAGATGCCGGATGAAGTCATCCCGGCTGCGGAGCCGGAACCGGTGGGGACCCTCATCCAGACCGGCCAGCTGCTCTGGCCCGTGCCGGTGCTGGCAGGCGGGGGCATCGCCCTCGTGGCGGTGGGCCTCTGGCTGAGCCGGAAGCGCAGACACGATGCGTAGGCTGGTGCCGGAGCGGCTCTGCCTGATGCTGGGCAGTGCCGTGGTGCTGGCAGCGGTCTGTCTCTATGTCTACGACCGGCTCGAGGATGCAAGGGCAGGCGCTCAGGCTGCTTCGGCGGTGAGCCAGCTGCGCCAGAGCCAGAGCATCGCGGCAGTGTCGGAGGCAGAACGGCCCGCAGACAGCGCGGAAAGCCTGCCCACGGAAGATGTAGAGTCCGAATCGGAACCGGTTTCGGAAACCCCGGCGTCAAGCATCGAGCGGGAGTATCTGGGGGTGCTGACCATCCCCGCTCTGGGCTTGGAACTGCCGGTGCAGACCGAGTGGAGCAAAGCGAACCTCAAGGTCTCGCCCTGCCGTCAATGCGGCAGCACGGCGGGCGGAGACCTTGTCATCGCGGCCCACAACTACAAGTCCCATTTCGGGCGGCTGAGCAGCCTTTCCGAGGGCGACGAGGTGCGTTTCACTTCACAGGACGGCGCTGAGGCAGTGTACACTGTGGAGCGGACTGCGCAGGTCTCGCCCGAAGAACCCGAAGCCCTGCGGGAGGGCGGCTGCCCCCTCGTGCTCTATACCTGCACTCCCGGCGGAAAAGCGAGAGTAGTGGTGTACTGCCAGAGAGAAAATGCGGCATGAAAAAACAGGAGCGGAAAGCCTGCGGCTTTCCGCTCCTGTTTTTGGTCGTTGTTTAATCTACACAGAAATAGAAATTCTCCGGAACAGGGAAAGACTCTTCGGCGGAGCTGACGCTTACGCGGTAGAGGTAACCTTTACGGAGGTGATAGATCGCAGAAGTGTCGGTATATTCAAGATCGGGCCCGAAGGGGTCGTAATCGTCCTCAATGTCAATGAGGGTATTGGGGTCCTGACCGGCTTCCACTACGGCTTTTACATCTGCAATGGTCTTGCCCTTATAAAGGTCCATGTTATAACTCCAGGAAGGAGTAGTGACGACGGTGCCTTCGGGAACATGGAATACAAAATAACTCTCGTTCGTGCGGGCTGTGTCGCCGTAAGGAACGCTTACAGTGATCTGTTCCACACTGTTCAGCGGCTGAGAGAGGGTATAGGTGCCATCGGTGATCCAATCAGAAGTAAAGGCACCATAAAGAGACCACATATCCTTTGATACACCGATGACCTCATCCTTTTCTACAGTATAAGCCCGGATAGAGGTGGAGCCGACCTGATATTCGACGGTCACAGCCAGATCTTTCTTTTTCTGTGCGCCATCGACAGTGGTAACAGTGGAACGCTTTTCTTCATACTTTACGGGAGCTGCTGCGGCACTGGCACTTAAAGTGACCGCGCTCAGAATCAGTGAGGCAGCTGCCAGAACTGCGAATCTTTTCAGAAAATGCGGACAGGGCTTCATATTCTTTCCTCCTGTATTACATGATGCAATAAATTGAATCCAACTCGATTATAGGCGTCGAAGAAAAAAACATCAAGAGAGAAATACGATTTTGGAAGAAAAGACAAAATGTCGGCAGCTTTATTGTGCAGCTGCATCTTCGGTATCGGTCATGATGAACCAGAACACAGTGCCTTTGCCCACAGTGCTGTGGACGCCGAAGCGGAAACCGTGCTGCTGGAAGATGGCTTTGGTGATGGAGAGGCCGAGGCCGGTCCCCTGCTTGCCTGCGTCGGAGCGGGAGCGGTAGTAGCGGTCGAAGATATAGGGCAGGTCCTCGGCGGAGATGCCGGGGCCGTGGTCTTCCACCTCCACCCGGACGCCCTCGGGGCAGCGGAGCGCCCGCAGCACGAAGATGCCGTCTTCGCCGATGTGGTGCATGGCGTTGCCCAAAAGGTTATGCAGAGCGCGCTGCATCATGTCGGGGTCGGCACAGACGGGAAGCTCTTCGTCAGGGATCTCCAGCTTGAGCTGCCAGCCGTTCTGGGCGCAGACGGCGTCGTAACGCTCGCTCACCTCGTCGCAGAGCTGGCCCATGTCGAAGTGGACCTTCTCGCACTTGAGTGCGCCGCTCGTGACCTTGCTCAGCTCCATGACGCTGGAAACAAGGGCGGTCAGGCGGTCGGTCTCGTCCACGATGATGTTCATCTGCTCGTCGCGGTGCTTCTTGTCGTCGCCGGTCAGATCGCGCACCGTCTCGGCATAGCCCTTGATGAGGGTGAGCGGAGTGCGCAGGTCGTGGGAGACGTTGGCCAGCAGGTCGCGCTGCATCTGGGAGGCGTGCTGGACTTCTTTTGCCATGTGGTTGAACTCCTGAGCAAGGTCGCCCAGCTCATCGTTCCGCACCGAGTCCACATGGACGGCGTAGTTGCCCTGCGCCACCTGCCGCGCAGCCCCGGAGAGAGCCCGCAGAGGCTTTGTGAACCACTCGCTGAACAGCCATGCCGCCGACATCGAGAACGCGAAAATGAGGGCCGCAGCCAGCGGCAGGACGGTGCTGAGCACCTTGCCGGCCTCGGCCACATGCATCAGGCTGGTAGTCACCAGCACAGTGTAATTTCCGTCGGAGGTCATCCGGCCCACCATCAGCTGGACCGAGCCGGAGGGGGTGGGCGGGTTGATCTTCCGCACCACTGTGCCGCCGCTCTCCCGGCAGAGCTGCCGCATGGCGCGGGCCGTGGTGTAGGCGGTCTGCTCGTCGGCAGTGTCGGTGGGGCGGGTGCGGTGAAGGTTGCAGTAGGACAGGTTATCCACCTTGAAGATCTGCCGCAGGGTGGTGTCGGAGATGTCGATGCAGAAGCTGCTCATCCCGCCCAACTCGAAGATGTCGTCCCGCAGCGCGTTGAAGAAGGTGTTGTTGACGTACAGCCGGCTGCCGAAGGCCCAGTAGGAGAGGGTCTCGCCCTTCCCGATGGCCTCGTCCATCCGGGCCACGATGGCCTCAGCCTGCTCGGTGAGCTGTTTCTGGATATGGGTGGTGTAGAGGGGTTCCAGCAGCTGGGTGCTCAGAAACCAGAACAGCCCCACCAGCAAGAGGCAGATGAAGCACAGAAAGCCCATGAGCTGGCCCCGGATGCCGATGGTGCGCCGTGTTTTGCTCGTTTGCCGCATGAAGAGCAGAGCCTCCGCTTAACGCGCCGCGTCGGGGTCGAACTTGTAGCCGATGCCCCAGACAGTGGCGATGTAGCCGCGGCACTTGCCCAGATGGCCGCGCAGCATCTTGACGTGGGTGTCCACGGTGCGGTCCTCGCCGAAGTAGTCGTAGTTCCACACCTTCTGCAGGATCTTCTCGCGGCTGAGGGCGATTCCCTTGTTGGAGGCCAGAAAGACCAGCAGGTCGAACTCCTTGGGCGTGAGGCTCACTTCCTCGCCCGACACCTTGACGGTGTGGCTGGCCGTGTCGATGGACAGCTCCCCGAAGGTCATGGTGCTGTCAGAAGCCTCGGTGCGGGGCATGGTGCGGTTGAGCACGGCCTTGACACGGGCCACCAGCTCCCGGGGGGAGAAGGGCTTGACCACATAGTCGTCAGCGCCGCCCTCGAGGCCGGCCAGCTTGTCGTACTCCTCGCCGCGGGCCGTCAGGATGATGACGGGGGTGTTGATGCGGCGGGTGCGCATCTCCCGCAGGCAGGTCATGCCGTCCATGAAGGGCATCATCAGATCGAGGATGACCAGATCGTAGCCGCCGCCGGTGAGCAGCGACAGGGCGGCAGAGCCGTCCCCTGCCTCCTCGCAGGTGTAGCCCGAATACTGTAAATTCTCCCGGATGAGCTCCCGGATGCGGGGCTCGTCGTCAACGATAAGAATTTTTGCCATAAGGCATTCCTCCTAAAAGCTTCTATCTCCCAAGCGCCGGAGGCTGCTCAGAGTCAGCCCGGCGGAACTGTATACTGCGTTTAAGTCTATCATACCCTATCAATTAGGAATTTTTGTGAAGTTTGAGTAGATTTTTTGGGAAAACATCCCAGTGGGTGCGTTTCGTGTCTGCCCTGATTATAAAGGGCCGCTTCGGGGGCTGTCAAGCTCGGCCTCATCTTGCGCAGAAAAGCCGAAGTGTGCTATACTACAATGATAAAAGACTTCCCCGAAATCTGACAAATACAAAGGAAAAATTGTTCATGCGCATTGGATTCGTAGAGCTGGTACTGCTCCTCTTCATTGCATCCATCACGGTGGGGCCGAACGTGGCCCTCTTTGTGGACCGGTGGCTCCGCCGCGCCCAGCGTACGTCTGCCGCCGCTGCCCGCCGGAAAGCCCAGCTGGAAGCACAGGCCGCCATCGAGCGGGAAGCTCTGATGACCCGCTTCCGGGTGGCCAGCAACATCTTTGCCCTGCTGATGCTGGCGGCGCTGGCGTACGGCCTGCTGCTGCGGCCCATCGACACGCCGCCGAAAGTCTACACCGCCCCGGATGTGCGGCAGGACACCGGTGCCGCGCAGACGGCCCTCTCCGCCGACAGCAAGGACGGCTGGAAGCTGGGCGGCTATCTGGGCGTGGACTGCGTCCGCACCCAGGACGGCCTTGTCTACGCCGCTGCCTACAACGGTGCGGCCATGAAAAAGCGTCAGAGCGACCTTGTCCGCACCGACGGCGGACACACTGCGGCCATCCTGTCGGTGGAGGGCGAGCTGACCAGCTTTGCCTTCGACGCCGACGGCGACTTGTGGCTGACGGTGGTGACGCCCTCCGGCGGGGCGCTCTGCCGCGCCCGGCATGACAGCTGGGGGACCTCAGTGGAACAGGTGGTGACCCAAATCGACGGCGCACCGCTGGGTGTGCTGTCGGCGGTGGAGACCGGCCCGGACGGGAAGGTCTATTTCGCCGTGTCCACCGAAGCCGCTGCGAAAAACGGGCTGGAAAGCGCTCTCCGCACCGAGCTCATCGCCCACACCGGCACGGGCTGCGTCTATGTGTATGACCCGTCGGCCCGGACGGTGGAACAGGTGCTGGGCGGCGTGGCCGGTGCGGCTGGTCTGGCCCTCTCGGAGGATGGCCGAACGCTGTACGTTTCCGACCTCGGGAATCGCTGCGTCTGGGCTGTGGACGCCGACGCCCGGGAGCTGACCGCCGGCGGCAAAAACTGCGGGAGCTTTGTGTCCGGCCTGCCGGGATACCCCGGCGCATTGGCGCTGGACGAGGACGGCACGCTCTATATCAGCTACCGCTGGACCCGCAGCGGCTGGCTGGAAAAGCACGCGGACAGCACCCTTCTGCGGGGCATCGCCCTGCGGGCCGGTGAGAACATCCAGAAGAAGCTGTTCAAGCTGCCTGCGGACGCCCCCTGCGCCGAGGCTGTGGACACCGCCGACGGAAGCTGGAAGCAGACATTCTCGGGCAGAGAGCTGGACGGCTGCACGGCGGTGTGCCCGGCGGGAAGCAAAGTGTATTTCGGCGCGGCAGGCTCTGCCAGCCTGCTGTCTGCAAGAGTATAAAACGAGGTGTTTTTTATGACGGAAGAGTTCAAAAAGCAAATCGAGACCGAAGCGCGGCAGGCTGTGACGGAGCTGCTGGCCCAGGCAAAGCTGAAAAAGGGCGACGTCTTTGTGGTGGGCTGCTCGTCCAGCGAGATCGTCGGCGGACACATCGGCAAGGACTCGAGCCTTGAGGCTGCACAGGCTGTCTACGCCGGCGTCGCACCGGTACTGGCCGAAAACGGCATCTGGCTGGCCGCACAGTGCTGTGAGCACCTCAACCGGGCCATCATCATTGAGCGGGAAGCCGCTGAGAAATACGGCTGGGAGGAAGTCTGCGTCGTACCGCGTCCCCATGCGGGCGGCAGCTGGGCCACCACCTGCTGGAAGCAGTTCAAAGACCCCATCGCGGTGGAGGAGATCCGCGCCCACGCAGGCATCGACATCGGAGGCACCCTCATCGGAATGCATCTGCGCCGGGTGGCTGTGCCGGTGCGGCTGAGCCTTTCGAAGATCGGCGAGGCCAACATTCTCTGCGCCCGCACCCGCCCGAAGCTCATCGGCGGCGAGCGCGCAAAATATACCGAGGAGGACTGAGCCTTATGGCAGAAAAGAATCTGGAAGAGATGCGGGAGGCTGTGGAGGCCATCCGCGAAAAGATGGCCGCAGCGGCCCGGGAAGCAGGCCGCGACCCCGCCGAAGTGCAGCTCTGCGCGGCCTGCAAGACCCGCACCGCGGACACCGTTGCTGCCAGCGCGGCCCTTGCCATCGATGTGTTCGGCGAGAACCATGTGCAGGAGCTTTGCGCCAACTACGACGCCGGTGCTTACTGCGGCAAGCCCAGTCACTTCATCGGCCATTTGCAGACCAACAAAATCAAGAAGGTGCTGGGCCGCGCAAGCCTCATCCAGAGCGTGGACAGCGAGCATCTGCTGGCCGCCATCGAAAAGGAAGCCGCCAAGGCCGGCATCGTGCAGGACGTCCTGCTGGAAGTGAACATCGGCGGCGAGGAGTCGAAGTCGGGCGTCTCGCCGGAACAGCTCTGGCCCCTGCTGGACGCTGCCGCCGCAGAAGAGCACATCCGGGTCAAGGGTCTGATGGCCATCCCGCCCGTCAACGACGATGACGCCCAGAACCGCCGGTATCTCGCTCAGGTGTACAAGCTGTTCGTGCAGGCCGGGGAGCGGGGGTATCAGAACGTGAAGATGGAGACCCTCTCCATGGGCATGAGCGGCGACTTTGAGAACGCCATCCGGGAGGGGGCCACCCTCGTGCGCATTGGTACGGCCATCTACGGCGAGAGGGATTATTCGAAGAAGTAACCTCTCAGTCTCGCTTCGCTCGACAGCTCCCCTATCGAGGGGAGCCTCTGGCGAAGAGGTGAAGCTTTACGGAGTGCCAAAGCCTCCCCTCGTTAGGAGCCGCAACCCGGGCAGTGGCACGCCGCAGGCGTGACGGAGAGGTTTGAACCCGGAAACTTAAAAATGGAGGAACCATGCAAAAAGTCAACGACCCCGCAGTGCGGCACACCAGCAGCGGCGCCCTCATCCGGCGCTTTCTGCCCTATCTGGCAAAATACAAAAAGACCCTGTTCATCGACCTGTTCTGTGCGGCGATGACCACCCTGTGCGACATCATCCTGCCCAAGATCATGAGCACCATCACCAACTCCGCCATGGGCGTGGGTATCACTCTCACGGCGGGCATCGTGCTCAAGCTGGCGGCAGTGTACTTTGTGCTCCGCATCATTGACGGTGCTGCGCAGTATTTCATGTCGGGCATCGGCCACATCATGGGCGTCCACATCGAGACGGACATGCGCCGGGACGCCTTCGACCACCTGCTCAAGCTCGACCACACCTACTACAACAACACCAAGGTCGGCACCATCATGGGCCGCATCACCAACGACCTGTTCGACGTGACCGAGTTCGCCCACCACTGCCCCGAGGAATTTTTCATCGCGGGCATCAAGATCCTGGCGTCCTTCCTCATCCTGTGTCAGGCCAGTGTGCCGCTGACGCTGGCGGTGTTCGCCTGCGTGCCGCTGATGGGCGTCGTGTCCGTCAAGCTGAACCAGCGCCTGCGCGCCCGGTTCCGCCAGCAGCGCGTCCAGATCGGCGAGCTGAACGCCACCATCGAGGACAGCCTGCTGGGTCAGGGTGTGGTGAAGGCCTTCGCCGCCGAGGACGAAGAGCGCGAGAAATTCGCTAAGGGCAACAAGGATTTCGAGCACATCAAGACGCTGGGCTACTACGCCATGGCTGCGTTCAACACCTCCACCCGCCTCTTCGACGGCCTGATGTATC
>SKEE01000231.1_pt1 | contig 66186 bp, 90 predicted proteins | sample 4826661 | NCBI WGS metagenome assembly SKEE01 (sample SAMN11008817, study PRJNA524170) | human gut metagenome | biome: Human fecal sample; material: Feces; isolation source: fecal sample from pouch patient p20 | host: Homo sapiens | place: Israel: Tel-Aviv | collected 2016-11-14
ACGCCCCACCATAATTCGGGCGTAACGTGGTTTTACGGACACAAAAATACCGCAATATCGGAAATGTGCGGTTGTCCGCGTAAGTATTCAGGCTGTCAAACCTGGTCGCAGAATTTGCTACGACGGCATGAATATAAGCCTGAACATTAGAAAGATCAACAGAATTTTTATCAAATGCTGTTTTTTAGTGACAATGTAAATCATACATTCTTGATTAGAAACATCAATTTAATTTTCTAACATACATTTTCGAGCGATGAAATTCCCGCCGCACGGTTATTGTACAGTCAATCGCAACATCATCCCCGAAAGCCCTCCGGAATTGACCAGTCTTCCCGGTCAAATTCAGACCGATAGCCACGCTGTATCATCAGGTCAAATGCTTCATTGATGGTTGCACATCCCTGGGAACCAGAATAATCCATAGAGAAATCCAGGGCGCTGGATCGTTTGGGCTTATTCACTGTGGTAGCACTACGTAACCATGCAAATTTTTTTGCCAGTTTTTCAGCGGTACGATACAGAGCCTGCCGTTTTGCGTACCCCTCGTCTGAACGACGCTTTGCAGCTCTCGCTTTTGCTGCCGCCAGGCAGTGGTTGGTATGTTCTTCCCTGATTACTGTTTTTTTATCCAGCAAGCCATTATCCGCTTGAGAACTATCTGCTGGTGAAGCCTTTGGCTGAACCGCGCATGATCTTTCTCTTCTTTTGGCTATAGAGTGACTCTTATTTTCTATTGGCTGTTCATTTTGAACATGGGGGGGCTTGTTCAATTTGAACAGGGGGTTCCCAGTTTCAAAAAAATAACGAACCTTTGAAATCAACTGCTTAACCAGTTTTGTGGCGTTGGCAAATTTGATGCCCTGCTTACTCCCTATCTCCATTGCTACATGAATGAAGTGGAGAAATTGTGTTGTAAACCGGTACACGTTACACACCTGAGCATTGTTATTCGCTACCTGATGCTGCTTAACAAGCATTCCGCACTTCGTCGCTTCGGCAAATGCCCGGCGCACAGTAGAAATACTGCGTCCTGTAATCTCGGACATATCCGCATATGAGCGACAGATCATGTATTCATCGGTAGCTCCTGCCAGGTTGGCGAACTCGGCAATAATGGCGCTATGTGAAGGGGAAAGAAAACCGCTATGACGAGCAAAAAAACTCAACTGATGACCTTTGATTTTTTTGTGGTATTCAGTGTTGTTTTTATACTCAGAAGTGTTGAAAGTAACTGAAACTGAATTTAAAATACTCACCAGATAGTTCCGTGAAAAATCTATCTACCGTATAAATCTATGCCAGTGGATTTATACACCCAAAAGCCGCTACTCAGCGGCTTTTGCTTTTTTTGGCAGTCGCTACCGGAGCAGTGACCGCGATCCTACTCGATCACGTGCCGTCGGATCAACAGTGTATAAAAACACACTGTGTTAGAAAATTAAGCTAGCTTTTAGCTCACATCCTCTTAGACACAAAGATCAGCGGAGTCACCGTCTTGTTCTCTTTCACCGGTATTTCTTGTTGTTTATTGGCTGATATTGGCAGACCATAAGTGGCATTAGCCCCCAGGGATTCAAGCATCGCTGCGACAATGCGTGCATCATCCTCTGACTGCATACGGCAGAGCGCCCGGCGCTGTTCTGCGCTGATAAAAACAGGCATTTCCTGGATAGCATCACGCAAAATACGGCGGCATTTCTTCGCGTTCTCCCCCTGGCTTTCCATCATCGCGGCCTGGTCGCGTAGTTTGTCGCGAAGCTGCATATTTTCCACTTCAAGATGTATCAGTTCCGACTCCAGAACTTCACGTTGTGCTGATTCGAATATGGCTTGCTGACTCTTCATTGCTGAAAAGTGGTGAACCAGATCCGTAGCAGCATTATCGGTAAAACCTTGTTCGATAAGTGCCGCATGAATCGCCGCGTCGCGTTCTTCTGCTGATTCAAGCATCAGGCTTTTCTTGTCGAGGCTGATATAGTTAGGCACAGTTACGTAATCAAAACCGTGAAAAGACTTTACCAGGGATACAGAGTAATCTGGACCAGATGTAGCCCATGACCAACCACCTGCGCCAGAATTAATCATACCCTGAACAATACGTCCGGTGTCCGTATCCAGTATTTCCTGTGTATGGGTAACAATGCCGTTGTCGTCAATTGAAATGTCGATAGTCCTGTTTGACGGCACGTTCTCCAATACAACAGGCTTCCCATCTACCATCACAACAGAGACTTCCGGCAAGTCCAGGCTTTTCGTTTTGTTATAGTGCATCGCCCGGCGACCATGACCGTAATAACCATACATCTCACCCAGTGCGATACGCTCTTTTGTTTCTGGCGAGTTGAATGTGTCTCGTACCGACTGGATAACGTAATTGCGATTGTTCTGAGGTGTGTGTTTGCGGATTTTCTCTACCAGGGAGAAGCGATCCGTAACGGTATTCAGTGATTGCATTATTTCCCTCCGGTTAATTATTGCTCATCACAAATTTTGCAAAGTTGATTAATTGTTCTTGCGTCCAGTTTTCCGGATCGTCACCGGACGACAACGGCGCGGATTCGTACATACCATGCTCGTTGTTTTGCTCTGATTCATTCGCCTTAAACTCTTGGATCATTACGTTGAGAGTGTCATCGTCGATACGAAGCTGTTCGGTGAACAGATAACGCATAAACGCGTCGCTACCCGCCAGTTTCGGGTTGTTCTGGATCTGGTCCATTATTTGCGAGATGACAGCTACGAAGTTGGCGCGCGCATCCAGCTCTCGGTTTTCCTCTTCCTGGATAGCTGTGTTCATTGAGTTGAATTGCACGTCATAAGGACGGTTTTTTTCGGTGTAAACCTTCCCGTATTTATAAGCGAGGTGAATGTCATGAAGCCGATAAATAGTCCGCTGGGCGGCCTGTCTGATCCAGTTCGCGCGTAAGGCGGCCTGGATAGCTGTTTGCTGCCAACCGCCTTCTCCAAGTCCACCACTCATCTGATCAGCCCAGCCAAGCATTGTTGCGTCAATACCGAGGCTTGCCGCGAGCTGTCGGAGATGAAACATAACGTCTTCGATACCACTGATATCTGCGGGTATAGATTGCGTATCAATGGTGATCCCGTTCTTCCCATCCCCCATGACGGGTATCAGATGGTTAAGTACAGATGGGAGAGCATTAGAATTAATCGACCGTTGCGCTACGAGGTCGCTATGACGCTTCAGTGCCTGGCTGACCCCGCGCGTATAATTCGCCGCGTTTACCGGATCTATCGTGTTCGTTGTGAGTGCAATCAGGCGATCAATTTTTGCAGCGTTGTTTCGCGTTGCTTTCAGCGCAGCAAGCGCGGCACATAAATTCAGGTAGGGTTCATAACTGTATTCAAGAAACGACGTACCGTAGTTCTGCGTCTCCATTAACGGCTTGTCCTGCTGTTCACTAAGCAAGGAATAGCCTTTAGTGCCGTAAGTTACTGGCATTACTTTATGCTGAGGCGTCCAGTACGGGTTTTTCATGGAAACCAGATTCCACGGTTCGGTTATAACTCTGCGCAAAGTATGCGTATCCAGAATATAATCACCGCTGAATCCGACAAGTTGGCTACCGCGATAAAACTCCTGAACGAAATGAGGGAGCGTGTAATAGCTCGACTCAATTCCAGTTATCCCCTTCCCTTGCTCTGCATATGGACGAATATAAGACACACCGAAAATAGCCATGATCATGGCCCACGATGGCAGGCCATCATTAATCATTGAGCTTAAATCAGCGGTCAATTCCTCACATCGACTTACAGCCTCCTTATCCGCCCCATTTTTCGGAGAGAGAATAAATGCGAGGCCTGTTTTTTTTGATGGAGCCAGAGAATGCGCAATGTGAATGTTTAATGCTGTGGAGATAGTCGGACTTTTCGCCATCGTCTCCAGTATGTTGTATTTTTGCAGGCGGTCACTCGGTAATTCTGCCGATATAGATACAGTATCCGCCGCGCTTGTCATGCCATCGCTATTGCTCCCCAGGATGCCAGGACGCAAGGCGGACAGGCCAGAACGAGCAACGACGCTATGCCCGCTCGCAAATACGACCGGATCGGCAGGCGTAACATCACCACCGCTGAAGGCTTTCTTCAATGCCGACAGAAAGCCCTTGTTTTTGTCTTTCGTTGCCATGATTCACCGCAAAAGGTTTCCGATTTCGTGGCAGCTTATCCAGTGTGTGATTTCATCAGTAATTTTTCGTTGTTTTCACCATATGCTGATGTTTTTTCATATGCGGAAATGCTTTTCCAAAAACGCAACCACCAAACAAGGAAGTTATGTTTATAAACATTTTTGTTGTGTTTTATATCTTTTGTGTTACTATTCTTATCGCCCATGATGGATAAATTGCATAAGGAAACTTGTGAAGTATTCAGAGTTCAAACGCTGGTTAATCCAGCAAGGGGCAGAGTTCAGGAAAGCGCCTGGTGGCGGCAGTCATCAGAAAGTGAACCTGAACGGAAAGCGGTCGGTTTTCCCGGACCACGGTTCAAAGGAAATGCCTGAACCGCTACGCAAGAAAATAATGAAGGACCTGGGGCTTTAAGCCCCAGCCTTTTTCACTAGGAGCTTCTCTATGTTTAACTATCCGGTAAAACTGGAGCGCGACGACAAAACCGGCGCGTATGTCGTATCATGCCGCGACCTACCATTGTTTAATTCCGTGGGTGACTCAGTTGAAGAAGCGTTGCTTGAGGCTGGTTATGGATTGGTCGCAGCGGTTGCGATTGAGATTGAAGAACGCCGACCTGTTCCCACTGGTAGCGAGCCAAAAGAAGGTGAGTACGTTGTCTCTTTGCCAGTGCTACCAGCAATGAAGGCTGCACTCCACAACGCGATGATAGAAACCGGCACACGCAAAGCAGAGTTGGCGCGCAAACTCGGAAAAAATGGAACACAGATTGATCGGCTTCTCGACGTCGAACATTCATCGAAAGTTGAAACTGTCGAGCTGGCACTGCATCAACTGAATAAAAATATCGTCGTATCTGTCACACCAATGCGGTGACTGCTCCCCGCCCTGCTGGGCGAGGATTTACGGGGTATTTGTTAAAAACGCTCTATTCAAAGAAGAAATACCGAATCCCCCGGAGGTTATCCGGGGTGTCCGGTCGCCAGGTCAGGTTTCCAGCCCAAAATCGCTTTGTTCTGTTTTGGCTTCGAACATCGTGAAGTTAAGCCCTTTCCCCTCTCCATGTTCCAGTTCAATCTCATTAGAAACAGCGGTCAAAATACTACGTAGATCGACATCTCCACCGCCGAACATATCGCCCAACGCCTGCTGTTTATGAATCAGTTCGTCGTTGATTTTTTGTGCCATTTTTTTGAATGCAGCCCCCATGCGCTTCGCGCTTCGATTATTTGCCACGATGAATAGCGCCAACGCCTCAGCTTCCGGCGTGCTATCACCGAAGAGTCCGCGCTGGGCTATCACCTCTTCCACTGCCTGACCGTTGTCTTTGGCTTCACGAACAAGGTTAATCGCGTCCTGGAGTGCTGCTATAGCCTGTTTATCCAGACCGTTCACCTGCTCTATACCATCAACCAGACCAGTTACAGCATCATGATGTGCATCGCCAGAAATCGACTGCATTTGCGCAAAGTCACTGGCCGCTGTATTAAGCGCGGTCAGGATATTGCGCATTTCCGGATCCGGTTCTTCCGCCACAAGCCGAACAAGTCGCTCATCCTTATAGGCTTTGGCAAAAATCGCATTCTGAATGCGATCGATAAGCTGTTTCGTTGGACGTCCATCGGCTGTAAGCAAACCTGCCGTCGCGGTATCGCCTATTTCGTGCAAAAACGCACGAATAAACGCATCATTGGACCGCGCCAGTAGATTTCCATCATCTGAAGGATTAAATAGCGCCATGACGCTCTCAGTGAGAAATTGCGCATCCGCATACGCTTTCTCACTTGCAGCCATCTCTTGCAGATCGCTGATGTTTGAGTCGCGTGCAAATTGAGCACGATCAACGTCAGTGAGGCGCTCGCGAACCAGTACAGGCATCACCATTGCCCTGACGTCTTCGGGATTAAGGCCAAACTCTTTAGCGTGATCGATAAGATATTGTCGGTAATCTTCAGCCTGCCCTTGTTCATAAGCACGCCAGATTCCCATGCTTCGACCATTACCAGACTCAACGACATTATCCGGACCAACAATCGGGGAACCATGACTACTCATACCCGAATCAGTGAGTTGTGCCGGGCGTAAATTGGCGGCGATACGGTTAACCTGGAGCTTACTTGACAGTCGGGTGCGATCGCGAGGCTGGAGTTCCTCCGGAAATGACGGATTTATACTTCCGTCCAGGTTGTTAGAAATGATGAGCTTTTTGGCATCAATAACCTTGAACGCTGTTTTAACTTCGTCGCCTTTGCTGGTGACGACATAGCTGCTACGCCCCAACTTCGTCTCTTGCTTTTCAAGAGATGACACCACAGCGATAACCCCCTCAATGTTCGCTGCGGCCAGAAGTGCTGATGTTACGTTTTGAGTCACAATTAACCACCTTTCTGTAAAAAAGGCAGTGTAAAAAGTGTGTTATTTCGGTGACTATTTTAAGAAGAAAGGGGCATTCTGCCCCTCTCTTTTACGCTGCATACCCGTTAGCTGAAACCCAGTTTACGGTCTGTTCTTTGGCCTGGTCGAGTGTCAAAAATTCACCAACATATTGAGATATGCCTCTCAAAGCATCGATGAACTCCATTTGTGATGATTTAGTAAATGCACCACTAAGGAAGTCAGCAACAATTTTAGGCGTTTCTTGTGCCGCCGGTTGCACTTCCTCTTCTTGCTGTTGTGCTGGATTATTCGATGAACCAAGCCCCAGCTTCATCATCACTTCAACTATCCGCACGCCAATAGTGACACGTTGTACCGCAGTCGCGCTTTTTTGCGCTGACATCAGCTCAGACAGTTCTTTGCCTAAGCTAAGGCGCTCCGTTACTGATATTTTCACCACACGCCCCCTTGTTGTATCTCTGCCAGAATGTTGATCAGGTGATCGGCTGCCGCACCAACAAGTGACTCGTTCTCATCATATCGACCTGCGTTGATAAGAACATTAGCTGCCTCCTGAATGCGATCAAACTCCGCTCTAATCACCGTCAAATCACGGGACGTAAACTGCAACGGCACGGATTTCAGATATTCCAGCGCACTGTCCGCCTCCTGATCAGCCTCACTAACTACTGGCCCATCTGAACCTGTATCAGACTCTTGGGGGGATTCAGGTTCAGACTCAGGTTCTGGTTCTTGTACTGCTTCCGGTGCCTGATCTAATGTCTGTTCAGCTTCGACTACTTCTGATTGATTCTGAAGCGCGTCATAGATATCCATTATAAAAAGGTTCTCCCCATCTCCAAGTGGATAAGCGACGTTAGGAAATGCTTTGCGGAAGAGGATTTTTATCTGCGCCTTAAAGGTTTTCAAGTCGCTTCCAAACAGATCAACGTAGCCATCAATATGGTTCGACATACTGGACGCAACCAATTCGCCTGCAATCTCTTTCAATTCATCGTCACCAGGGAGATATAGCAACTCGTACTGACTGACTTCTTCGTCTGTCAGTTTGCGGTCATACGTAATGATTCCGTGACGAGCATATTCGTAATACGGATCAGCCTGATCAGGACGGTCAAGTACAGCTTTATTTCCTTCAGGAACCGCACCAACACCCGCCGGGCGAGATTGGAGCGCATAGCGATATTTACCAACCTCCAGGGGATCAGGATGTGATGCTGGTTGTGGCTCCTGTTCAGGCTGCGGCTGATCAGTTGGCTCAGGCTGGCCCGGCAACACATCCACTTTGTATTGATCAGCATTATGTTCACGATAGGCTTTAAGTAATTTGGTTGCAGCGTCCGCTGAACTCCCACCTTTAACAGCACTGACATCAATACTGAAATTGCCTTCTGGTGCCTCAATCGTGACAAAGCTATCACTGCCTGACGTGACATACTTAACTACAGCACCATTATCCAGCGTTGTTTGGCCTTCTGTAGCAAGATTATGTTTTATGTGTCGCAGTTGATCATTGAAGGCACGCTCTTTAGTTCCTTGGCTCTTAGCTGACAATAAATTATCGCGCTTAGCCTGCAATTCCGCGTTAAGGGCTTTTTGTGCGTCTAATTTATTCTGCATATCATTGAGTGTTGAGCGTTTCTCTGCCAGCCCCCGCTGTGCGTCTTCAACCTGCTCAATCAGCACAGAACGTTCTTCTGCCAGCTTGTCGGCTTCATTGAGATACCCCTCAATATCAGCCTTCATTTTGTCCTGGCGCTCCTTTGCTTTTTTGAATTTTGCACTGTTACGCTCAATGAGGTTAGAAAGCGCCTGACACACCTGGCTCAGAGATACATCACGCCCACCGATTGGCGCAACAACATGCGTAACGTTTCTTTTGTTAAGAAGAAACTGAAACGCAACCAGCTCGTCATCCCCTTTAATTCTTGTGCCGTCTGCGGTTGGAGAATGGAAAATTATGCTTGTCGTTTGTCCATCGGTTAGAGGTATTTGTGCTGTTACAACAGGGATATTAGCAACCCGGCGCACGCGCCCAATGATTGCCCCACCGATACTATTACGTCCGTCTTCATATTCACCTGCCTCATCCGTACCCGCAGCAATGTCAGTGCCATTCAGGCCGCGATTAAGCGCCCGGACAAATGCTCGCATTGTTTGCGCTAACCGCAATTTTGTTGTGGTTATAGCTTCGAACATTGCCTCATTGGTAGTTACCAAAATTTCGTTGCCCATATAGGCCAGCTCGATATCTTCCAGCGTCGCAGGCTCGATAAGTAAATCATCCTCGGTGATATCTTCCGCCACCCAACGATTAGGCGTATATCCAGTGAGCGTATCTGCAAAAGTGGACTGGATATTTATTCGAATAGGTTTCTTTATCATGCATCTTCCTCCAGGCGCGCTATTTCTTCTTTCAATACGCGAGTTTTCGCCAGTTCCTGCGCCATCTCGGTTCTAATGATTTCAGTTTCTCTTGTTGCGCGGTCTGAATTACCTTGCACCTGATTTAATTTTTCTTTGGCCCTTTCAATATCCTCGCGGATCGCATCGCGAGATTCCTTTGCCTCTGCTAGTTTCTGCGCATTGGACTTAACGCCTTTTATTTTCTTATTCCCATCATCAATATCTTTCGCCGCACGAGCTAACTTACGCGCCAATGATTTCTGAAATGATGATGCGCCTTTATTAAATAAAGCAGCCAGTGATTGCCCTAAAGCCATCAGCGTTTTAACTGGCTTGAAAGGAACAATTTTTCCGTTCAGTTTTACACCAGAAATATCACCAGTATCATTAACCTGAACGTCCATCGTCTGCTCATCGATTCCGATAAGGGTAAACGTGCGCGTCATGATCCCGTCTTTCTTCCTGCCATTACTGGCGGGGATCACCCTCGCTATCTTGTAGCCTCCTTTACCGATTTCTTTGACGAGTTTTGCCAGCCCCTTTTCGTTTAACTCATCATAATTAAGAAGAACATAATTAGACTTATTTGACATTCCAGTCTCCTTCACACTTTTCAATCATAAACTGGCGTTCTATGCAGTCATTGATAGGGAAAATGCGATAAAGCGGATTCAGGCGGCAATTACCGTTAGTCAATGTGACCTTTAGATCCCACTTCGCTGGCTCAAGATATTTCGTGTCGATGAGCAAATATTCTTCTCTCTCACCGCGTTTTGATGCGTCAACTGGTCTTGTTTTCCCCGAAATAACCACAGATGGATTTTTCAAGTCCTGCAACCAATATTCGATTTGTGCATTGCTTACCCAGCTTCGCTTAACGCGAAGCGACACAGGAAACGCTATAGCAGACTCTTTCACTACAGCTTCGCCAATGCTCAAAATATCAACACTCTTGCGACGAAATAAGAAACGGTCAATAACGGCAACAAATGCCATGATAAAAATGAAATAATTTCCAAAGTCACCCATTACTTCTCTCCACCTTTTCCCCCACTCGCTATTACGCTTAAGAGATTCAAGACGTTACTAGCTCTGGACTTCAAGCCCTGTAAAATTTCACTTCCGTTGTTACTGGCAATCAGAACAACGCAGTAAATGATGCCTTCCGGCCATTCATAGCTATCAGCCACCCAAAACCCCGCAAGCCCGGCAGTTACCGCAGTAAACAATTCACTCGCGAGGTTGAGCAGTGACGCAGAAATGCGCCCGTCTCTAACTCCGAGAAGGAATACGCCGGTTCCACTCAGCAGGGATGTTATGACTGCTACAGCCAGATTTTCATAATCTGCAAACATACCCCTCCAGAAATGACGTTTAACGCGGCTTCAACTTATCCAGTTTGTTATTTCCCGACTAAATGCCATTCACACAAAATGGATGCATATGATGGCCCGGTGGTCCGTAAACCTCGTCACTCAGAGCGTGGAGGATGCCAAATTCGCGTATCAACAAAATGGTCCAAACACGGCTTTAAAGAGAAATACGCTTGAATGCGCAAGATGTGAGCTGATTCTTGAGGACAAAATGATGACATGTGAGTCTTCACAAGCGTCATTCAGTGAATATAATGCCCCCCTCTCAGATACCACTAACTGAGTGTTCATTTTGCCCGCCGTCATTGACTGGACGGCGGCTTTTTTGTACCAAAGGATTGTATTACTAAAAAAGGTCACAAAAGCACTCACTAATAAAGCCCTCAACAAAAGAGGGCTTGAAATATCAAAAAAGCAGTGCTGATTGGATTGTTATGATTGTTTATACAGGCATCTCAGGCCATGAGATATCTGCATCAACAGAAGTGTCAACTCTATTAAGAAGAACTCTATACCTCTTTAACTTTGTCAACATTTCTATTTCCTCATCAGTGGCAATATCCATATCAACAGCATCCTGAAGCGTTGATATTTTTATGCTCACATCATTCATAAGACTACTTTTGGTGTTTTCAGCAATGCTGACTCTATCCTCTAAGCTCATAGGTTGTGGGTCAGATAACATTGGATAACCATCGCCATTTGCAATTATTATTTTCCCATTGCCATACCCTGATAACAATTCATCATATAAGTCATCAGGTATATGTACAGTATCGGACGGCCATGAACCGTTTTTATCGTAATCTTCTTTTAGACTGTCGTCGTAGAAACCACCAGTCTCTTTGCTGTAATACTTTGCCATTTAAGCACCTTCATTCTAATTAACTATATTTTTAATAACCATAAGCAACATACTGTGCATATATTTTATCAGTGGAGCTACTTTTCACTGTAAAACCAGTGGCTGAGTGGTTGTATGTATAAAGAATTGAATTGACAGCATTCCCGCTGTGAGGCGAAATCACAACTACCGCACACGCCTCAGGAAAAGTAGTCGGAAAGTTAACCACGCTTCCTGGAGTTAAATTTGTTATAAACCCCCACTGCATCATCACCCTAGTTGATGTATCCTTATGCCATCCATGAATGTTGGCATATGCTGTGTTTTTAGCCTGATATTTCGTGTTGAAATTACTATAGTTACCAGGGGTAATCTGACCAGCGGCAGATAAATTCCCCATAACCCTTACATGACCATCAGCACGTCCTAATTCTACGCGACCATCACCGCCATCTATCTTTAATGGAGTGTAAACGACATCACCATTAACATTTTGCCCAGTGGTTGATATCTGGAAACTATATCCAGTATTAGTTATTAGGAATCCATAGTTATTATTATAAGTTAGGCGTATAGCATTTTGGCTGCTGGATATAATTTCACCGGTAACAGTACCACCTGTTGTTGGTAACGCACCAACATGACTTGCCGTTAATGTGATGTCTGCAGAACCATCAAAAGCCACTCCACTTATTTTTCTGGCAGTTTTTAACTTTGTCGCTGTAGCTGCATTACCACTTGTATTTTGATTTCCGGCAATATTAACGCCCGGAAGATTGATGTTTGCTGTACCATCAAACGAAACCCCGCCTATTGTGCGCGCTGTTTGTAGTTTCGTTGCAGTTGCAGCATTGCCGGTAGTGCTCTGATTACCTGTTTTATTCACGCCCGGCAGGTCGATGTTTGCGGTGCCATTAAATGAAACACCACCAATAGTTCTTGCCGTTTGTAATTTCGTTGCAGACGCCGCGTTTCCGGTTGTGTTCTGGTTGCCTGTTGTATTTACACCAGGGATGGAATCCTTCGATGTGTAGACCTGCGCCCACTCAGACCAACTGGCTGTATCAGTATCTCGTCGCGAACGTACATGTACAGGCGCATGAGCACCACTTGTACCGCTCCAACCTATGAACAACTCGCCTTCACCAGCGGCAGTTGCGCCCTTAAGATGAAGCACATTCCCGTAAGCAGAAGGATAGCCGTTGTTGTACGCCTCATACATCTGCAATCCAGCAGCAGCACCTTGCGTTGTACCGGTGAGCGCAGTAACACGCCCTCTGGACGTAATTGTTGGTATCGAAATGTTCGCAGAACCATCAAAATTAACACCGTTGATTGTGCGGGCTGTTTGCAGTTTTGTAGCGGTTGCAGCATTACCTGTTGTGTTCTGGTTACCGGCAATGTTCACACCCGGCAGGTTGATATTGGCGCTGCCATCAAATGACACTCCGCCGATTGTGCGTGCCGTCTGAAGTTTCGTTGCGGTTGCAGCATTGCCGGTAGTGCTCTGATTACCTGTTTTATTCACGCCTGGCAGGTCGATATTGGCGCTGCCATCAAATGACACCCCGCCGATTGTGCGTGCCGTCTTGAGCTTTGTCGCAGTATCTGCGTTTCCCGTCAAATTACCTGTAATGCCACCACTAACTGTTACCCCATTACCGATCGACACCAACCCAGTTCTTAAATTTATAGCAAAAGGTCTTAATGGGCCGATGTCACCATTTTCTCCCTCACCTTCATTTGTCGGGATAAGATGCAGAGATTCCTCGGATCTCCTGAAGATAAGGCCAAAGTCCTGGTTAAATATTCGAAGGGCATTTATTGTGCCAATTTTTAGCTGCCCCCCCATTGTGTCGCCAGAACGCTGAACTGCGTTACCAGCTTGAGAAGCAATATCCGTTAAGCCAAGATCTTCAGGGGTCAGAGTAATATCTGCCGACCCATCAAATGCCACACCGTTAATCTTTCTGGCTGTTTTTAATTTCGTCGCAGTATCGGCGTTCCCGGTCAGCGTACCAGTGATCCCCGCGCTGAAAGTCTGGCGTGCACTCCAGGTATTAGCTGTGCTCAACAGGGGGAGCTTTTCTCCGCTGGTTCCGAGTTCTCTTAAACCAAGGTATTGGATAACAGCCAGTGTGCTTGTTTTAGCAAGAATATCGCGACCGACTGACGTTAAATCAGTCTGGGCTACAGTGTCTGTTCCGGTAAAGTACGGTAATTTATTTGCCCCCGTCGCCAGGCCAGCGAGCGCGGTTAAGGTTGCGTCGAGAGGCTGCTTACCTGCCAGGGCATTTGTCATTGTAGTCGCAAAGTTCGGGTCATTGCCCAGCGCCGCAGCAAGCTCATTAAGAGTATCAAGAGCTTCTGGTGATGAGCCGACCAATGCAGAAATAGCGGCACGAACATAAGCGGTTGTTGCAATCTGAGTGTTGTTCGTACCTTGTGACGCCGTAGGAGCTGTTGGAACCCCCGTAAATGCCGGGCTTAATAACGGCGCTTTAAGAGCTAAAGCATCATTAATCGTCTGGCTAAACTGGGGATCATTGTTTATTGCATCTGCAATTTTTTTCAGCGTATCCAACGCTGAAGGAGAACCATCAATAAGGGCGGTTATAGCGGCCTGAACAAAGGCAGCGTTTGCGATTTGTGTACTGTTTGTACCTTGTTCCGGAGTTGGAGATGTAGGGATACCTATAAATTCCGGGCTATCAACCGGAGCTTTAAGTTTATTTAACGTGCTGATAGCAAGGGGGGTTGCAGCTTTATATTCTTCGTCACTATCCAAAGCACTGGAGAACTCAACACCTACAGCACGATTAGCGCGATATTTAGTGCTAATCATATCTGCGGTAACGGCTTGAGCATTGTCAGGCACGATCACTCGGCATAGCTCAATCTGGTTAGATGCTATGCCCTCATCAACGAGAGCTATAATTCTCGCAGCACTAATATCCGATGAACTATCTACCTGGCTGGTTTTCACTCCATGTTCGTAATTAGCTTCAAGAACGATGATTGTCGTTACACCTGCTTCTACAGGAACAACAACATCACTGACTTGCTGCACGGATATCTGACATTTACCCACGTCAACTGAAGCCGCCCCTCTTCCCTCTGTTTTCTCGGATGTAATCCGCACAAACAGGCCATCCCCTGGCACCGGTTCAAACCCACAGTACACACCGGGCAGAACGATATTTTTCATCTTCCTGTTTAGAGCTTCGGTGCTATACAGCTCAAAGTATTGCATGTCTGCAATTAGTGGAGCGGAAATGTCCGAAGATAAGGTGACAATGTTCTTTACTTTATCTGCGCACATAATTATCCCTCGACCTGTTCAATGGTCATGAGCAAGCTGTATCGCTTACCTTTGAATAAGGTGTCCTGTTGAGTACAAACAACCCCAAAAGCCTGATCCTCTGCATCTACGAGAACCAGCGTATTGAAATCGTAAGGTGTATCGTCCGGCATCGTTTCTTGTGGAAAAGCGGCATTAATCGTAATGACACCATCGAGGCTGGAAAGAATGAGATTGGATTCAGCAAAATGCTGTGCATCACTTAACTTGAAGTCGAGCGGAATATCAGAAATAGTCCAGCCACCAGCACTATTTACCGTCACAAGATCGGACTTGCACCAATAAGCCTTTGTCATAACAAAACGCTCACCTCTGCCGATTGCAGACTCTGCACGGCGAGAGTAGTAGTAAGAAAGGAGTTGCGCCTTGTAAATACTGGAATCGCTTTGGGATTTTAAAGTTTCAGCCATACGAACATAGCCCCTTTAACAAGCAATAAATCGAAGGGCAGTATGTTCAGTTTGTGATTTCCAGTGGTTTTTTGTTTTGAGAAATGGCCCCACCCAGGTTGGCGGGGCCTGGTTTGCTAAGGTGCAAAATTATAATCCAGCGCCCAGGCGTCGAGCGGGAGTTCATCGAGATGAAGCACTCTTTCCGTCGTCCGGTCTGGCCTTCCTGCGAACTGGATGCCGCCTATTTGAATGATCGTATCGCTAATAGATAGCTCATCGACCATCTCTTGCGTCGTGTACACCCCCTCAATAAAGGACACTTCCGCAGATAAGCAATTCAGGATCTCCGCCATTTCCGGCAATGTTGCGCTTAACTGGAAAGAAACACCATCAAACACGATATGCAATGGCAATAGCGGCGCTATAACCGTATCAAAATCAGCAAGTAGCTTCTGTACAGCAACGTCTCGGTCATCGCTATCATAAGCTCGATACAGCTTATTTTGGTTGACGACAACCAGCCCTCTGGATGTCAGGAAAAACTCACCATATTGTGCCTGAGCGGTCGGTATTTCATTTGCGGTCGCGAAGAATGAACCATAGGGATGTTTTTCTGTATCGACAGGCGCATACAAAGGTTCCCATGAGACGGGGATTGTGCCAAATTCACGCCAGAACGTTTGCTCTATCGGCCTTACTGTTCCTTTGAAGTGCACCTCATCCAGTCGTTGAGCTAATAGCATTGGCCTGCGTGTTTTGTCCGTTTCTGTGATAACAAAGAAACGACCATATTCAGCAATGCGAGTGTCCATATCCTCCCTTGCCATTGTGAAAAACGATTTACGGTTGCTTATTCGCGTGAGAATAGGTTCAACCGATTCATTCCACACGTCCTGAATCGTATCAACAAAGGCGGCCCACAATTTAGAATCCTGTTTAAATTGCGTCAGACGCTCTTTTAGCCAGTTATTCTGCATTGTGACCTCTTACGGATAGGTTATGCTGAACGTTGATGATTCCACGTCCAGATAAACAAAATCATTAAAGTACACAGCTTCTTTCATGTTCTGCGTAGCCACGTCATAAGACAGGAACATATCCAGCGATTCGATTACTCGCCAGATATCTTTTACTTTGACCTGTGCATAACATTGCTGTGAATCGTCATCACTCTGCAATAGCTGGCTAAATGACATGGAGTCTTTACCGAAGTTCTCCTCCAGTGCCGCTTTAATTGCAGTTAGCGCGTCATCCACCAGCACACTCTTTTTTACGATACCGGTAAATTTGATGTTGAACGGCTGTTCATTGGTGGCGACGTATTCGAACTTCTTATTCAGCTCATTAGGGATACTCTCAAGGGCTGATAATATCTCTGTTTTCAGAGCTTCCTGTGTTACGCCGGGCTTGTGCCCACAAAAGAAAATTTTGTTGATATTACGCACATCAAAGCCCGTGATTTTCTCCTGTAGCGCCTCCCCCCACACGTTAAGCCATGACGTGCCACTGACCACGTTCTGAATGAACTGTCGGTAATCACCGCCCCAAACAACCTGCTCATCGTAGGCCACATAATACTGCGCCCTGTTTCGGGTTTCCTCGGTAGTTTCCATGCCACCACCGCCAGAAATGATCGAATCGGTTTTTACTTCCAGTGATTCGACATACCCGGAGATGTTCCCTGCTGGTTCAAGTTTCTGGCCTTCAGCCAGCGTGTAATCACCGAGGCTTGCCATAATATCAATGCGTACCTGACTCCCTGCCGCTGGCATCATCCCCATTGATCCATCACCGAAGCGCACGCCGATCTGTTCTGTCGGCTTATAAACCAACACATAATGTTTACTGTTATCCCTGGACATGCGGAACAGGGGGTTATGTGTCCATTTTTCCTCGACACCATTAGTTATCACGACAACTTCCAGGCTGGCGACTTCTGCTGTTAACTCACGGGAAAGTAACAGCGTCAAGAATGGTGTTTCTTGCACCACGTCGAACGTTACGCTGACTGCTTCATGCTGTTTTACTTCTATGCCGGGTACTGTTTCACCAGCAGGGATAACAACACTACTGCTGGTTGCAATTGGTGTCTGGTCACTTGTCAGTAATTCAGCCCCTCCGGGTAGCGTAATATCCCTGTCGGTTTTGTTGGTGATGGAAACAGTGCCGTATGACGCATCGACCAAACGACCGACATAGCCACGGTCTTCCGCTGCCGCGAGAATACTTGCTCTACGCGTCGCGGTGGAAATGAATCCTTCTGTAAGTGCACGGCTTGCAAATGTACGCGCAATATAAACAATCTGCGCGCCCAAAACGGACTGCATTTGAATAAACTGGCTGTTTACAAATCGCGCCCACCAGGGGTTTTCGTTCAGCTTGGCATTAAACTTGTCCAGTAATTCGGTAATACTCACGCTGTATCTCCGCTATCTTTCTGCATAACAACATTCACGGTGCCTCCTTTTGCCTGGAAGCTAATTAGTAACTGGTCTTCAGAGACAGTCGCGCAGCGGATCGCCTGGAGTCCAAGCCCTGGTAAGTCCTGCTGTAGCTTCGTCATCATTCGCGCTTCAATCGCCACTTCAACAATGTGTGACGTATCAGAACCGAAGGGTTCGTGTTTGAACTCCTCCATCGGATTCCCCCATGACGGCAATCCGTAAACGCTGCCATTTGGTGTCCGTAGCCATTCATCGAGTCGGGCTATCCAGGCGTTTGTGTCGCCTTCAGCGATCACCACCCCGCTCTCGTTTGTCTGAAGGCGGGCATCAATCTCATAAAGCATCAGTCTTAATCCTCCAGTAATTTGTCAAGAGATGGGTCATTGATAGTCGTGCTGGCACGCTGACGAGGTTGTGGTTGTGATGTGTTCACAACTTTGTCCTGATCGCCTTTGCGGTTGTCTTTGCTTACGCCAAGAATCTCTTTGAGAACGGAATAAACGTTCTCCAGTGCTTTCAACATAGCCGGATCGTTATTTGCGGTATCTGTTGTTAGCATCTGCCTTATTCCGCTTCGTGCGAGGTCCGTGACGGTTGGTAGCTGAGGAGGCATTGCAAGGAACGGTTCTTTAGCAGCCACGCCCGAAGCAAACAGGCTTTGATTGATTGCGCCAGTCGTGTCCCTGATCGTATCCGCCGTTTTCTGTATGCCACCATTCAGCCAACCGCCAACACTCCTTGTTAACGGACTAATAGCGCGAGCAACATCGGTATTCTGTCCAGAGGACTGCAATACAAAGTCATTTAACATTCCGGTGCTATCAATACCGCCCACAAGTCGCGAGAGGTTATCTCCAACGGCGGGGAGGACGGCGGAGCCTACCTGGTTAAGCCCTGACACAGTTGAATCAAATAGCGAGCCAAAGAAGCCCCTGTCCTCACCTTCAACCACCTTGTAGCCGTTGTCGTAAATCTGCACACCCGCCGGTGTCGATGTGGCACGCTTCTCGCTGATGGTTGCCGGACTCTCCGGAAGCAGGTCAATGGTTTCTGTATCGCGGTTAACGTTGCGCTTTTGCTGTATAGCCGTAGTGATATCGGCGATCGGTTCCGCCTTCTGGAAACTAAAGTTTTTGCCCGTTGCTCTGGATATTTTTTCAACAAGAAACTTATCCAATTGCTTGGCTTTTGCTGCTAACGAGGACATCTCTTCCGGAGAACTGGCAGGGCCGAGATTTAGCCCCATATTGGGATCTCCCCCAACTATCCCGGCGATGACGCCCCCAACACCGTCTGCACTCATTAACCGCTCCGTCAATCCGGCTGCGGCGGAAGAATTGCCACTAGCTTTCGCGTGGCTGATCGCTTGGGCATTTTCCTGTTGAGCTGCCTTCGGTTTTTTAGCTGCCTGTGCGTGTTGAACCACGTCAGTAGGGCTAGGCATTACAGCCTGGGCTACGCTTGACGCAGGAATAGCAGAAGATGAGCCGTTGGCGTATTTGACTTTGCTACCGACATTATATTGGGAGTTGCGAGCGATTAGAGGACCGCCCTTTTCCTTCTGGATTTTATTAATGTGTTCCAGCGTTTCATCATTGAATTGCCCTTCCCAACGCCCAGTTTTAGCGTTGAATGAACCAAGAGCTGTTTTGATGAAATTGTCGTTAACCGCCGGGTTACCCCCCTCCTTCGTCGCAATAGCGCGAACAAGGTGCGTCATAACTTCAGGGTTGCTAACGTCTATTTTATCGTTGGGGGATACCCCTAGATATTTGCTGACGTTTTCAATGTACTGATTGGTGTTGTTCTCTGTTGGTGGTGCCCATTTTGAAATGATGCTGGATACTGTTTGCAGCTTCTGATACCCAGCGGCAGCACTTGTACCGTTGTAATAACTCGATACCTGGTTTGCCAATGCCCGAATCCCTTCTTCGGGCGTATTAAACCGCGCAAAACGCTGTTCGCCTTTCGCGTTCGGCGCTTCCAGTACCGCCCCCTCCTGATTTGCAAAAACCAGGTTCCCCAGGTTGTTATTCCGGTAATTCCTGTTCTTGGCGTTGCTTCCGCCTATATTCAGATCAGTCGTTATTGTATTTTTTTCAGGCGCTTTAAATTCGTCTGGCGATTTGTAGCCGTGTTCACCCACGCCATCCTCACCTCTGCGCCCGCCCTGTAGCTGTCGGGCCAGATCATTAATTGCGGCTACCGTTTGCTTGGTGCCATCTTCAACGGCTTTCTTAACCTGCGCAGTGCCTTCGCTGCTTGATGAGAACGATTCTTTTAGGCTGCTGAATGCGTTCTTCGACGCGTCGATAGAACTATTTATGCCGCGAGCAATATTGCTGGTATCAAGACTCTGAAGTTTTTGTCCGACACCTTCAAAGCCTAGCGCGGACATCCCCTCGCCAATGAGGTTAGCCGCTCCCGTCACCAGACCGCCCATATCCAGGACGTTAGCAGCGGCGTAGGCGCTCTTTTGCTGTGTTGTAACGTCCTGCCCTTCCTTCAGGTTATAAGTCGCCCTCTGCGCTTCTGTGTCGCTGTAGCCGTCTACGGCATCATAACCAACCATAGCCACCTGGCCGATGACTGGAATCGCCCTGAATCCGGCCCTTGCGGCAACACCTCCGGCAGCTTTGAGAGCCACTTTTCCAGCTTCTTTTTTCGCGATGTTTTCACCAGTGGCAACGGCAACCTTACCCGCCTCTTTCCTGGTAAGGCTTTCCCCAGCGGAAGTTGCCGCTTTACCAGCGTCTTTCCCTGCCGCTCCACCAGCCGCCGTTTTGGCTACGCTTTCTTCAGTGACCTTACCTGCTCTGGTTTTAACTGAAGATTTATCACCCGATGATTTTGGTGAGGTACTACCCTCGTTCCCACCAGCATTTTTTGTCCGATTTTTTTCCTCGCCCGCACTGTTGTTTTTGCCTGGCTGATTTTTTTTCCCCTCTTTGCCTTCCTGACTCCTGCCCGTCTCAGTAGGTTTGCTGGTGTTTTTTCCCTTCTTGCCCTTGTTTTCTTTACTGTCTCCAGTGCGGCCCGTGTTGCCACCACGTGCACTGCTACGACCGCGTGTAGGGGATATTTTGGTACGTAATCTGCCACCGCCGAGGAGGTCGCTCAGTTTTAGCCCACTCTCCTGGGACTTTCGTAGCTTCCGGATCTCTTCGGATACAGTTTCCAGCTCATCAATTATCTGGCTGTCGTTGCGTTGAAGAACTTTCGTTTGTTCTTCGATCGCACGCACAGATTTTTCTTTAACGGCTTCAGTAAATGCCTTTGCTGAACCGGGCGCGTTATCTGGAGTCTTCCTTTCATTGTCAGGTGCCGGGTAAGTAATGGCGGGGGCTTTTGCGACCACCGGTGCGCCAGCCGCCTTGTCGTTGCCATTATCTATCCATTCTTTCAATGATTTAGCCTTACCAGTAATCTCGCGGCTGATATCAAATACGCCCCGTGCTGCCATCCATAGTGGACCACCAGCCCCTACCCCGGCAGCATCGGTTACAGCTCCATCGTCGGCTTTCCCTGAACCATCAACCCCCATAATGGAACCGAGTTTTCGCAGGAACCCAACCTGTAGTTTTGCCTGTGCGCGTAGCTCATTCTGGCGTGCGAGATCCTCGTTTTTTTTCTGAGAGGCAAATCGTCCGTTGCTATCCCGTAACGGTGCACCAGAGGTGCTCTGGCTTTCTCTAACTGGTTGTTCTTGCCTTGCAGGCTGAATGTCAGGAGTGAGCAACTGAATGCGCTCAGGCGATGACTTCGTGGCTTTGCCTTCAGCCAGCGGTGCTGTTTTTGATTCCGAATGAGCGGTGCGGTGATCTGCTGCTGCTTTTTGCGGATTATCTATCTCGCTAGTGTTGTTTATACGTAATCTCTGTTTCCTGGTAGGGAGCCGGTCTTTATACGGCCCCTGTGTGAAACTGTTGCGTTGCGCCCCTGCTTTCCCTGTTCGGGCCAGGCGACGACTTACGCGTCCTTGTGGTGCGTCGCTGGTATCAGGATTGCGTCCGTAAGACTCAAGTGCTTTTTTTATTTCTGAAAGCGCAGCTAGCTCTTTCGCGTTTGCCGTTTGTATTGCGTCGATTATCGCTATTCGGTCTTTTTTATCGTTCAAAATAACCTCACTTACATCGGCGGTGATCACCCTGTTTTTTTGGCGTGGGCTTTGTATTTCTCTTCCAGTGCTTTTTCCATATGGAGTGCCCGCCACTGCGGTAATTGTTCAACGTCACTAACTGGCTGGTAGCCGTATAACGTCAGGTTATTGATAATGGTTAGCCATCCATTCAGATCTAATTGATGGGATAAACTCTCTATTGAGAAATGGGGCGTACAGCGTGGTAGTCACGTCTGCACCCTCCTTAGCGTTTTTGCAGCGTTGTGGCGGTAGGATCAGGCGGCTTGTGCCTCGTTCAATAGCCATTTTTAAGCCGTGGCGAAGGTCTTTCTGCATGAGCTGAATGCGAGCTACCAGAGGGGTAAACTCGGTTTCCAGAGCCATGTTTTCAATGATATCGAATCGTCTGTTTGCAGCTTGTGTGAAGTCTTCTGGATCGTCGTTCAGAGATGTACACAAGGCCAACTCAGCTATGCGGAGACGAGCAACCTCAGCACTGTACTCTGGAGTTTTCATATCAGGCAAAGTGGCGCGCATACGCTCAAGCAATTCAGCTCCTTTCCCTGTTAGTGGTTTAAGCGTCCACTCGGTTGGTACTCCGTTTATAGGGACCATAGTTTTAATAAACGGCGGGACAGTCAGGATTTCTACCGTTTCGGCAAGGTCTGAAAGGTTAATATCTGCGTGATGAACGTTTCCACAGTGACCACACTCGTATGAGTAAGTCATGACGGCATCAGGCCTGGAATTAACAAAGATCCACCAAAGCGCGGTTCTGCGATCCTGAACTGTCCAGTTTGAGCTGTCGTTAATTTCGCCGTCTTGCATAGCATTGAGGTATTCTGTTGTGGTTGCCTCGTCTTCTGCCGGATTGATGTCTGAATATTTCAGGGCATCTTTCACAGTAGGTGCATGAAACTGAATTTCTATTTCAGGCTGTGAAGGCAATGGGAATTTGGGAATGTTCAAGGATTCCTCCGAAAGCTAGGTTCAGTTAGTTTTTCAGAGGATAGGGAGTGTGTGATTTGTGGGAGTATTGAATAAGGATCTTTGTCGATCGAACAGCAACTATTGAGGGTGATTTTTACACCTTAAGTGACGCAATTCACATATCCACAGAGTATTTTTATAAACCTTTTTCTCTTTTTAATCCTTTTTAGATCCTTTTTAGGCATCGCGGAGGCCAGGGGTGGCGGGGCTTGTAGAGGACCAAGGTGTAAGATTTGCCCTCAATTAAGCTATTGAGGTGTAAGATTTGCCCTCAGCAGGTGTAAGATTTGCCCTCAAAAGGTGTAGTAATTGCCCTCAAAGTGATGTAAAAATTGCCCTCACCATTTGAAGGATCACACAGGGTTATGAACAGAGCGGAATTAACGGCAAAAGCCGTCAGTCTGATTGAATCAGCGACACCAATTAGCCGTAGCTTGGCGCAGGCCAATGAGATCACAGAGGCGGCTTATCACCTGACACGCGACCAAAAGCGACTGTTGTTTATTGTGGTGGGAAGACTTCGCTATGCTTCTAAGGATGGCGTTCTTGGTTCAGGTGCCTGTGAGTTGACGGTCAACGAATATGCAGAGATGTATAATTTGCCCTCTGCTGAAGCCAGCAAGGATATTCGTAAAGCTATCTCCGGACTTAGTGAGAAGAAAGTCACGATATATAACCCTGATGAATCAACCGAATCAGAAGACAGTTATGAGTCTTATCCCTGGATGATTAAGGAGGCTTACTCACCACGCCGGGGGACTTACATTATTCATCTGAATCCATATCTCATGCCGTTTTTTACTCTGCTTGATAAGAGGTTCACGAGGCTGAATTTTACTGAAGTGTCTCGCCTGACAAACCCTTATTCTATGCGGCTTTATGAGTCCTTATGCCAGTATAGAAAGGATGATGGGAGCGGCTTCGCTATACTTGGCGTTGAATGGATGCGGGAGCGTTATGGTCTTCCCAAAAGCTATCAACGGTACGCCGAATTTAAGAGAAGCTTTCTGGCAAAAGCTGTAGCTGAAATCGAAAAAAACACAAAAATGAAAATAGTTTTCTCAGAGGTTACAGAAGGTGGCAGAGTTACAAAAATAAAATTCACCTATCAGCAGTCTTAAGGGCAATTTCTACACCTCTCTGTAGGTGTAGGATTTGCCCTTAAAGATGGGAGATTGAGGGCAATTCTTACATCATTAGTTAGTTGGTTGGATCTTTAACGGCTAACATTATTTGTAATTTATTGATTAATAAGGAATGTGTAAAAATCACCCTCAGATGGCATCGTATGCTATAGCTATTTTTATCGCACTACTGTTGAATGTTTTATGGTTGTAACGCGTTGATTTTGTTGTGATGTGTAAAAAATGCCATCATTGACGTAAACAGCAGGTGTAGATATTGCCCTCAAGTTTGCCCCTTCCCCACCTTCTCGCACTTTAATACTGCATTTCAAAACTTGATCACGTTGCTGGCGGCGCTTTTAAGTGCGCTTGTTGCTAAACCAGCAGCTCCATTGACTAATGCGGACAGGCCGGAACCGGCAGATGTGTATCGCTGGAACGTGATCGGATAGGACAAGAATTCGGACACCTGATCACGTGAGCGGCTGATCTCTCCTATCTGAGTCGGAAATACACGCATTTCCTCTTCCAGCTCTTTCCCGCCTTCCTGTGTAACGCGGTATAGCCTGATATTCATGAGATAATCTGGCGGCAGGTTTAGCGTACCATCGCTATTGGTTACACGAGCGCGGCGCTCTTTGAACCAATTCATTATTTTGCCGTCTTCTGTGTCTCTGACCGTCATTGTTACCGGCCCGGCGGTTACGTGCGTTGGCTTATTGAACTCGACGCTACCAATGATTTTGCTTTCTGTTTCAATATTCCCGCTACTGTAAGTGATGTCCTTAACGAACATATCAAAGCCGCTTAATCCGTCTACGTCTACCGTCCACTGCCAGCCCTGGGCATAGCGGATACGCATAGCAGTAGCAACTACGTTCTTTCCGTAAGCGATGTCATTGCCGTAGCTCCCACTAACGCCACTGCCAGACACCGCTCTATCCAGAATGTCGCTGATAAGGTTGCTGGTGAACGATTTCGCGCTAAACGATACCGCACTGGATAGCGTTTGCGTTGCAGCACTAAAAATACTCACGTAGCCCTCCGTGTTAAAAAATGGTGGCACCAGGGATAATGGCCCGGTTGGCTGCCATTTTTTCTTCTATCTCCTGAACACGCGCGTAGAGCGTCGCCTCATCAGGAAGATCGGAGTAATCAAACTTGCCATCAATTGACGCCCTTCGCTGGCGGGCAACGTTGCGGACATTGATTAGTGCTTCAAGATATTCCTCAAGCATTCCGATAATCGCAGGTGGAACTTGCCACTCATCCAGGTTGCGATCGCGGAGATTTACAAGGTATTGCATCTTGAAAGGCCAGCGTTCAGAACCGGTAAGCTCAAGTTCGACAAAACCGGCAATCTCGTCGGCGTAAACCAGAAGTCCGTTGTGGTCAGTGACGTGGACCAGAGACAGATAATCATCCGGAACAGGGATCGCCGTACCGTCTGCTTTCTCCAGCTTTAATGCCTTCACTACTCCCGCTCTGTCCTGGTAAGTAGTCAATGCTTTGATCAGGAATGCTTTCAGTGTCTCCTCTTCCCGTACAAGAAGAGGATTGAATCGCGCTTTAACGCTTTCTAATAGTTCAGAAGGTGTCATAAATACTCCGGACGGAGGGGGATAATCCCGCTCTTTTGAGCGGGATCGGTATTACTCAACCCAGTTGTACACAATACGCAGGGTCGGTCTGACAACCGCCGTTACATCTTCTGATGAGAAATCAACGGCATCGGAATACACTTTGCAGTGTGAGTAAGTACGTGACAGACCTTTGCTGTCACCGCTGTTAGATTCAGCGGCAGCCTGGAAAGAGATATCCAGATATTTCTTCTGATAAACCATCTCTTTGACGGCAGCGAGTACAACACCTTCAATCGTCTCCGCACAGGTAACCTGAAATTCACCTGAGTTACGCAGCGGGCCGTGTTGGTTGAACTTCATACCGCCTGGAGCGTAATCTTCTACGTCTTCACGCGTCATTTCCGGTAACTGCGCGGTGCGGATCAGCACTGACAGATTTTCGTATCCCTTAATGGTCATCCAATATTCAGTGCCAATTAATTTTTCGCCTGCTGCCAGGTTCTTGTTGAATCTGGCTTTCAGGAAGGCGAGATCGGCTTTTGTGTTTGAAAAACCGGCCATAATTACTCCTAAACAAAAACAGATGAGATATTGCTGCGGTTAATAGATGTGTTACCACTGCATTGCAGAGTGACCGTGTTGTGGGTGAAATAGCCTTCCGATGTGCGCGGGGCGTCAAGCTGATAGCTGACGCTTTTGATCACAACGTTCGTTAACATCACGTTCCTGCCGATATTTATAGTTACGGCTTCCGGGATTCGACCAAAAAGAGCAACGTCGTTTAGTTCTGGCGATGCCATTTTCAGCAACGTCGTTATGGCGTCGTTTACCTCAGTTTTTGCGTTGGACATCGCTAAAAAATCCAGCACCAGGGTAAACTCCGGCGGCTGCTGCCCTTCCCACACAAGGGTGGAGTTGAGGCGGCTTTTGGTTGTGCGCCCGCTTATCACCTGTGCCACGCCAGTAAGAGCTGACGTCGCCTCGCTGATAGCGCCTAACACACTGCCCATTGCCTTATCTTCGAACGGCGACTGCCACAGAGACGTTAATTCGGCAGAGGAACCTTCGCCGATATATCCGATGACCATATCCTCGCTTGATATGATGTATGCTTTCATTAGCGGACTGATTCCGTCCGCAACGTTAGCGCCGCAAATCACTGCTATTTCTCCCAAACAGGCCACCATTACAGGTGGCTTACATCATTACAGACCGCGTTTTTTGCGAATGCGGATAGACTTGCGGCGGCGAGTGTTAGCTATCGACGTATGCGCCTTAAGGCGAGCTTTTTTCAGCGCCTGCTTTTGTAAGGACGTCATGCGACGCGGGCGCGGGCGTTTGCGGATGATAGTAACCTTGCCATCACGAACGACTTTTTTGCTGACAGCTTCGAGCATTGCGGCATTGCCACCAGCAACGGTGTAAATCGCAATGGCTTCTTCCATCATTTCGCTATCGCTTTCTGACAGTGCGTCAAATACGCGTTCTGCTGCCGCGTCATCTTCGTCATCGATCATCTCGGTGACGTCGTCCTGATCAGCGCCCAGGGCCACAGCCGCGTTAGCCAACGCCGCGAGTGCGTCGTTATATGCGTCAACCTGTTCGTCGGTCAGTTCTGTGTCGTCGTCAATGTCGGCCAGGCCAGCCATTGTGATTGCCAGCGCATCAAATGAATCCGCTTCAGGGTCGCCATCTTCTACCCAGCTCGCCAGCATTGAAGCTGCCAGACTGCGGATGTCACTTTGTGCACGGGATTCCACCGCTTCCATCATTGCGGCTTCGATATCCGCGCCATCGGTTCCATTCTTGGCACTTTCCAGGATGGCGTTATCGCCACTTTCAAAACAACCAGAATCTTTGGCGCTTTCCAGTATGGCTGTATCTGCGTTATCGGCTGTTTTGCCTGCAAATAGCGCGCGCATGAATGGATCAACAACAGAATAGTTTTTCATTAGGAAACCTCATTCATCCCCGCGTTTCAGCGGGGAAGATAAATCAACGCATCAGGATTGGTTTGCCGAGGATTCGACGGGCAGTGCCTGTTGGGCACACGGACCATTCCACTTCCCACAAGTCGATGTCTTTTTGAGTTACCTTGACCACATAAGGGTCAGAACCTTGAGATTCATCGCGTGGTGTAACCAGCGCACCAGCCGCATAAAAACGGTCCAGAAGATCTGTCAGTGCGTTAGTCAGACTTTCCTGCGTAACGCCATCAGGTTCATGCTTGATTGCCTGAGCAACTTCATAGAAATTGCGGGCAATTGCATTCATCAGTGATGAAACGTGCTGGAATCGCAGATAGTTATTTTTGCTGTATGTCGTCAGGGAGTCGTCGATGTAGACAGAACCATCCGCTGCAACGCTTACAGGGTTAATACGAGCGGTCACATACGCTTCACGATCGATTGTGCCAATTCCGGAGAGTCTGGTGATGTTCTGGCGATCAATGATTGCGCGAGACAGACCAGCCGGGGCGTAATGCCAGCCGCCTACATCAGACACAAGCGCAACGCCTTTCGCTTTTGCCACGAACGCATCACAACTGATTCCGTAAACCACATTCATACCGCTGAAAGTGTCACGGCATGAGTACGGGAAGTGATAACGTGCAGCCTGGTGGGATTTGCCGAAACCATGTGATTTAGCTTCCGCGATAGCGTTATCACCAGTCTGAGCACATTTCAGGTCGTAGAACATATCCACGCGAACGTCTTCTGCCAGCGAATTAATTTTTGCCAGCACGGATGCGTCGTAGCAGCCCATAGAAAGCAGTGCGGTATAATTAACTTCTGACGCTTCGAGAACCTCTAACGCTTTCAGATAATCATCAGCGTCAATTGAGGACAGATCGCCATCTGTACCGCCTTCAAACGCTACATCTTCGAAAGTCAGCAAGTGAGCGGAGTCTTCGGCACCATCAGCCAGTACAGCTCCAAGCCTGGAGGACTGACTTTCTAACAACGCAGGAATCCATGCTGGCTGGCCCATATCGTTCGTTGCATCCGGATCGAAAGAAACCTGGTAGCTTTCCAGAGTTTCTACAGAACCATCGGTCTGTGTCTCTTTCAGTTCCAGAGTGAACAGGTCATTTTCTTCATCCTCACGGATCAGTGATAACGTGCGGTTGGTCGAAGCATCACCGTCCTTAATGTAGAAAATAGCCAGTTCACTGCCGGAAATTTCAGGTGTTTCGCTTGCAGCGAAAGTTACCGGAGAAGTGGCTCCGGAAATGGCGCGAATGGTCAGTGTATCGCCGATATTTACCGTTGCTTCGGTCGGAGCAATTTGCAGAGTTTTTGCAGACTTGGTGCTTTTAGACCTGGCCTGAACAGAAACGGCAATGCCCGGTACTTTCATGTCTTTTGCGCATACGCGAACTACATAACCGGTGCCGCCTTTTACTGCGCGTTCAACGTGGCGATATGGTTCAAATGCGGCCCCGGTGCGCGGGTGAAGAGGTGAACCTAACACGCTCTGATAGTTGGCTGCTGTAACCTGCAAAACCTTACCTGGCGCCCCTCTGCGGGAAATGACCAGCCCGGCAAAGACGGAAGCACCGCCAGATGTATTAGTCAGAGTAGCATCGGCATTAACGTCCGCTACCGCAACGCCCGCAGCCTGACCAACAGAAAAACCAATTTTATTCATGCTGCTCTTTTCCTCTTTATCGAGCGGATGAGAGAAGCCTCCCCATTTGCATGGGGAGGCTTTTATCAGGCTTCGCCGACCGTGAAGCTGTCACCTACCGTCACTTCTTTGGTTGACGGATCAACGCTGACAGAGTTGACACTTACTGCGGCTTCATTAACCGTTACAGTGCATGTTGCGGTTTTATTTCCATCTGTAGTTTTGATGGTTAGTACCGCAGTACCAGCAGATACTGCGGTGCATGTGGTTCCATCAACACTCACAATTTCCGGATGATCGGATTCGACAGTGAAAGTTTTATCTGTCGCATTTGATGGGGTAATAGTTACTTGGATATCAGCCATTTTTTCCTCCATATAGCCCCTTATTCAGGGGCTGGTTTTACTTCTTTTTGGGTGTTTTTCGTGTCTTTGAAGTGCTCGCGGCGATAGTTTCACCTTCGTTTACTTCAATTGCCGTTGGTGAAACTGACACGTTCGCCACTGCTACTTTTTTTCGTTGATTTGCCCGCTCAACATGTCAATCGCACCTTCTTTCGAACGTGTCAGGCGAAGGCGAGTGAAATAGTTCTCACCGTTGCGCGGATGCACATCGTTGATTGCTGTACCCCAAAGAGTGGTGCGGTTTACCAGGGCTGGATTTGTTTCGTGGACATACGGAATAGCAGGCACAGCATCACCAGCGACCAGGCCAGCTTTACCAATGCCTTCGCCACGACCATAGAAGTAGATGTCGTCCAGGCCAAAGTCGTAGCCATGTTCCTGGAATTGTTTGCAGATAGGCTTCGGCACTTCGTAGATACGAATGGAACCAAACAGGGTGCCGATGTATTGAATGTACGGCGACTGTACATAGCCCGGTGCCAACTGGAAGTGCTGCGGCGGTAAGGAACGCAGGAAGTTAGCAGCATCGCCACCAGCAAAGCCACCACGGATACCGGTAGTCAGGGTGCGGTCAGCCATGTCCTGTGACAGCGCGTTCACTACATGGCGAATTAAACCAACCCACGATTCGTAGTTCTGCGCTTCTGGCAGTGCCACATCAAATTCACGACCGTAAACTGTGTGGAATACCAGAGTGCGCAGGCGCATCATATCGATTTCGTGGGAAATCCAGTTGCGCATTGCGGAGAATTGCAATGCTGCCAGTTCGAGTCCGTGTTCACGGCTCAGGTCAGATGCTGTCATAACCGTATGTTCGGATGCGATCACGTACTGCGACGGGCGCAGGGCGTAATTGCGCATGGACTGGTTAATGACTGGTATCAGGCTCGGATTGCGTTCAATGTTGATTTCAACCTGAACAGCGATTTCTGTGCCTTCTGCTGGTGCTTCATTAAAGGTGATATCGATAACGCCGGTATCGTATCGAACCTTTGCCGTCACAGAGAAAGAGTTGCCGTTGACGTCTTTGTCGTTGAAATACAGGTTGCCGTCACCATCATCTACTTTGGACGGTTTGCGGTTAATCAGCAGTTTGTTGTAGCCCTGGCGCAGCGGGCAGGCCTGGCCTTCGAAGTTCTGGATATCAAACTGGAAGGTGGTTTTGCTGCCATCGCCTTTTTCGGTCAGGATGTACAGGCGTTTCATCTGCGAATACACGCCAGCAGACTGCATGTTCAGTTCATCGCCCTGCTCGAATGTACCGAATTTTGTACCAGCAACGTTGGTCAGCTCGTAAATATTGGTTTCATCACGATCACAAGGGATAAACGTACATGCGTCGCTGGTGGCTGCGCCGAGAGAAGCAGGCAGGATCAGTGCGGCATATTGTGCAACCTTCATTACACCATCGGAGGTGCGCATGTCCTTGGCTACTGATTCAAACATGGCTTTGCCAGCGCCTTCATGCGTCTCTTTAGCGGACTCCATCATCAGGCGCTCAAGTGCTACATGGGCGTTGGCTAATACATCGCTTGCCGGATAATGCCCATGCTGGCGTTTGTATTCATGAATAGACATGGCCCAGCTACCAATGATCTGGCGAGCTGCTTCTGTTCCAACGCCTTCAAACATTGGCTCTTTCTGGATAGCTTTTTCCAGGTTAGCCATCATCACTTCGTTGTCGGTAATCATGTTACCGGCAGCATCAGTGGTTGGATCGACGGTCATAGCCATGACGCTTGCCGCCCGATTCATAATCTCGCGCTCGCGCTTACGAGCTGGCTCAATGTTCTTGTTCACGGTTAAACCCTAAATTCGGGCGCGGCGTGAAGATTCTTTTGACGAGGTGACAATACTCACTTTGTTATTTAGTCAATAGCATTAGAAAAATAATTTTCTTTAACAAAATCGTCATGGTGTGTTTTAATCTTAATTTTCTAACACATAACATTAGAACAAATGGCGTACAAGATCTTCGTTTCATACAAAAATGGTGCTAAAAGCCATTCTCTGAATACAAGCAGCAGATGCCTTGTAGAAGCTCAACTGTCATCAATTCTTACCGAAAGAGATATTCTTTCCCTGGCTGAACGAGTCGTGATTCTGCATTCAGGAAAGGCTATTCTTGATGTTCCCGCGCTTACCCCGCCTTCTGACGTTTTGGCATCTGTTAAGTGGCCTCAAATGGGCACACCTGTAAGAGTGGAAGATCCTGTAACCACCACTCTTTATATGCCGAAGTCAGTAAGGGATTGGCTTGCTGCGGTTGGTAATGGGAAGGTCAGCGCGGGGCTTCGGAAGTTAGTGGAAATGGCTGATATTCCGGAGCTGAAAAATGCATGGAGACAGTGAGTAGAGGAAACATGAGTCACGCGAACCCATCGAAAACACAATATCGTTTAATGCTGGCTATCGCGTCAGCTATACCAACCAGCCTGAATCCACCCGCTGGCTATCCCGCTATTGTTGATGATTGTTTTCAGTATTACGGTGAAGACATCCTGAGTCAGTCTAAGGCACTCAAACAGTTATGCAAGGCAGGCATTCTTCACTGCATAGGCGATCCAGATGATTTTGTAGTCATGCTGGCAGATCGTGACTCTTTTCTGCTGTCCTGGAAAGCTGGGGCGCGCGAAGCGCGTTTGGGTAATGGTATTGGCTACATCGACTATAGCGATTGTCCGCTGGCATTTGCTGGTGGATATATGCATTGGCATGAGCGAAATAGAGGCCGTCAGCGCCAGTATCGCTTGAGTGACTTTAACGTCTGTCACGGTTTCGAAGAAGCTGACAGCCAGGACATCTGGCTTCAGGAGCCTTGATCCCCCTTCCCTTCCCAAATCTCCCTGTTTCTTTGGTTATTCAGTGCGTTTCTTTGGTTGCATTCATCGATAGTGCTGAATAACTGTTCAGTGTATGCCGGATACTTGTTTAACAGCACAGGCGTGTCCTCTGGCACTATGCAAGGGGTATAATCAATCAGATTTGCCTGCGGTTTGCTGGTGGCTTCTACGGTAATTTTCACTGGCACGCTGATTGATTTCTTTTGCCCGTTCCCGCTGCATCCTGATAACGTCATCAGGCACACGCACATCATTAACCCCAGCATTGCGTAAAGCAGTTTCAAGACGAGTAATTTCATTCTGGCTTTCCTCCCGTTGTTTGATCAGGCTGGTATTCAGTTCTGCTGTTTTGCGCTGGTACTCCTTCTCCAGTGTTTTAATTCTTTCGTTTTCAGCCATCATGGCAGATCGCGATTTTTCACTTAACTGCAATGCGGTAGAAAGCGTGTTGTTCTCGCTTTCAAGTTGTGATTTTGAGTCTTCCAGGGAACGGATATACCTGATGTGATCGATAACTGCCGCCGTAGTACGGTAAATTCCATAAATGGCTAAAAGCGCAACTACTATCAAAATTATCTTTTTCAAAACCATCCTCTTCAGATTTTTTGTTGGTGTGATATGTGTACCAATTTGTAACCATTTATGGGCTAAAATGGTGTGGTTATGGTTCCTTTTTAGTGTTGCTTTGGAGCGCATCGATCACACCTTGTGGCATGATCAAACTGATTGCCGGACTCATTACTTCATCGCCCAGTAGAGAACCGGTTAACGTAATAGCTACAGCATTCTCCAGTCCCTGTTTGGCTTTTCCGGTAGAGTCCTTAACTTGCTGTACAAGTGTTGAGAGACTACTGCTCGTGTTGTTTATTGCATTTATTTGTTCTGTTGCTGCTTCCACTGCGTCTTTTAGTGCTTTGATCTCTTCTTCTGTTAGTGCTGGTTGCTGTGTTGTTCCGGTGGAACTTCCGTTGCCTGAAGCCTCCCCGCTTGACGCCTGAACTTTTGCATTTATAGCGGTCATGGCTGAAGTGATTGGCACCAGTTCAAATGCTGCCAACGCGTCAATAAGCGATTGCGGATGCAGGGTATCTCCCATAACTGTTACGAGAGCAAATTCTGGCGCAGGAGATAACTCATTACCTTTGACGTAACATTCCCAGCCAATTTTCATCTGAAGTAATTCAGTTGGCGAAGTATACGGAGACAGCGAGTCGGCTAAATTGGTTGCTTCTGCACTGACAGTTTTCAGTTGTTCTGAAAAGACAGAAAGCTGATTGACCCATGAAACCACCGACGCCGGGTATGCTTTATCCTTCAGGATAAGAGCCTGGATATTCTCTTCCAGAGAACTGGCATTGGATGACGCTGTTTTACTTAGCGTGATAGATGCAGGCGTAGTTGTGCCTGATGCATTTAGAATTTTGAATGCATTAACTTCAGCGATTGAATCAAGCATTATGACACCTGAAAAATTGCCTCACCATTGGCGATGACTGAGCCACAAGAAAGGGGATCTCCCACACAAACAACTCCTTTCCCGCCTATTGCAAACCATGAGCGCGTCGATACGGCTGATCCGGGGTGCGCGCTATTTCCGTCTGTATGGCTGGGGAACGCTCCCCCATCTACAACTACTGGCTTTCCATTTACGGTAAACCAGGAAACTGTTTCTGCTACAGGTCGCGGAGGGAATCCTCCATGACCAGAACAAACTGTGTCACTGGTCGCTATTGCACTCATCTAACACCTCCTTTTTCTTAAATCTTCTCCACTTTGTGATTTTCACTCTTCAGATTTCTTACTTCTCATATTTGTCTCTGATTTGTCTCAAAAGGGTATCATGGGTACATCATGTATCATCTAAGTCTCTTTTGTGTCTCTCTTACGTCTCTAGTTTGATGCTTTTTACGCTATCTAACTTCTGGTCTTATTTTGTTTTCTCATATAAAATTCAATTCTTTCTCAAATGTGTCTCAGAAGTGGAGCAATATGATGCGCATTTTTATCGACGATGGTTCTACCAATATCAAAATGCTGTGGGAACAGGACGGGGAAACTCGAACCCATATCTGTCCGAACAGTTTTAAACGTGGATGGTCCGCCACATTTGGCGCAGGAAAGCCGTTTAACTACATCATTGATGACGAAAAATATTCATATGACTTGATCTCGCCGGATGTGCTGCCGACGAATAACGTTGAATGGCAATACAGCCCGCTTAATGTGCTTGCTGTTCATCATGCCCTGCTTACAAGTGGCATTGAGCCTCAAGAAGTGGAAATAGTTGTCACGTTGCCACTGGCAGAGTTTTATGACGACGACGCACAATACAACATGAAAAATATTGAGCGGAAAAAGGCCAGCCTGATGCGACCAGTCACCCTTAACAAAGGTCAGGTTTTTACTATCAAAAAAGTGACTGTGCGCCCGGAGTCAATACCCGCAGGGATCGGTCTGTGCGACAGCCTTGTGCCAGCGCATTCTGTGCTTATTGTTGATCTTGGTGGGACTACTCTGGATGTGTCGATGGTCGCCGGGCAAATGACCGCCGTTTCTCGCGTATTTGGCGATTCTAATCTCGGCGTTTCGCTGGTAACTAAAGAGGTCAGACAGGCACTTGCAAAAGCGAATACCGAAACCTCTAATTATAATGTCGATCAATTAATCATTAATCGTGATGATGAGGATTATTTGACCGACAATATTAACGATCCGTCTGCTATTGATGATGTTAAGAAAGCCATTTCGTCAAGCATAGAACGACTCCGTACACGCGTACTGGATGTGATCAGTGATTTCAAAGGATACACGCATGTTATGGTCATTGGTGGCGGCGCGCCGCTTGTTGCTGATGCTATCCGTGAGCAGGTAAACATTCGTGACGATAGGTTTTTCGTTGCTGATGATCCACAACTTGCTCTTGTCTATGGTCTAAAATCTATCGGTTGATGAGGTTGCCATGTCTCAGGAACGTCGAAAAGTATTGTTTTATCTTCGTCCTGGTCTTAACGCCAGTGAGCAATATGCTGATGCAAAACTTGAGGGCCATCCATTAAGAGATCGCAATGATATGGCGCGCACAGCGATGCTTGCAGGTATCGCTCTTGGCGAGGTTGATAGCAGATTACCTCCCATGTTGGCATCGCTTTTATCCGGTGATAATAGCCCTGAAGTGATCAGAAAAATGCTGGTTTCATTTCTTGAAATTTCGCCTGAAGTTCGGGAAAACCCTGAAGGAAACCCCTCAGCCTCAGCGGATGTTAAAAAACCTGGCGTTTCGAAAAGCCGCTCTGCACAGAATTTGGCAAACTCACTCCCTGATTAACAAATCTACATCTTCAAAGGCTGCAATTTGCAGCCTTTTTTATACTGTTATGGTTCTAATTTGGTGTTCTTTTAGTACCAAAACGGTGTTGTTATGGTGCTGTTTTGTGTCTGGTTCCACTTTGAGGCTGATTTCGTGTTAAACAGGATGCAACAGAGGGTAAATTTAGAGTGTTTAGTGTTATACTTTTGCAAAGCATAGTGACTCCACTATAGAGCCAAAACCGCATCAATAAGGCTTCTGTTTGGAACCAGTTTGATACCAAAATAACACCGAGGAACGGATATGATTATATTGGTAGTCAGCCAAAAAGGTGGCTGTGGAAAATCAACCACAAGCGTAAACATCTGTGCGGAGCTTGCCCGCGAAAATAAGGATGTAGTGTTACTAGATGCAGACAAGCAAGGAACAGCTGCCCGCTGGGCAGCTGACCGTAACACGGCAGAGGTTTCTCCTGTAATTCATTGTGTCCAGAAGTTTGGTAATATTCGAGAAACACTTCTCGATCTGGATAAGCGTTATGAATTTGTAGTTGTTGATACAGCCGGGCGCGATAGCAAAGAGATGCGTACAGGCATAACCGCTGCAGATATTGTGTTGGTCCCATTTAGACCATCTCAACCAGATTTAGACACGCTGGCACACTTTGTTGAAGTGTTTGAAGAGGCTTTGGACCTGATGCCTAATCCTAGCATTAAGGCGTTCGCAGTCTTAACAATGGCCCCATCCAATCCGGTTGTGAATGAAACCAATGAGGCCAAAGAGTACCTGGCTGAATATCCGCAACTGAAGTTGCTGAAAACCATCATTCGTGATCGTAAGGTTTACCGCGATTGCATGGCTGAAGGGAAGGGCGTTGTTGAGATGGACAACGGGAAAGCTAAAGGTGAAATCCAGATGTTGGTTAAGGAGTTATTAAGTGATTAAGCCTCGTAAATCGGTAAAAGCCCCCGAAGTAAAAGACCCCGATCTTGAACGCCGAATTGAGGATTTTGCCAGTAAGGCTGATTTGGTGCCGGGTGAGCAACCAGAAGACAACAAAGTGCTCGATAAGGACGCCCCACGTGATTTTAAATCCATTCGTGTTGGCTTCAATGAATACGAGTACCAGGTACTTGATGCGTTAAGCAAAAAGCATAATCGCAGCAAATTGAATATGATCCGCCATGCTATCCTCATGCTTGCAGAGTCTGAGGATACAAAATGACGCCGGAATAACACCGTTTTGGTTCCATGTGGTATTTTGATACTACCTTGATGCCTTTTTAGTACCAGAATGGTGTTATTAGTGTACCGTAATGGCGTTTATTTGATGTTATAAAGCCCCATATGGGGCTTTTCTTAATTGAGCGTGGCTATAATGTCGTTAGCTATCATTCGGGTTGATGCTTTACAGGATACAGAGCGACGGGATGGCATAGGATACACCTTGAAGCCATTGCCAACGTAAAGTTCGCGAATGTTAGGCGCACCACTGTTTGTTATCACAATTTTCGCTCCGCGTCTGTGGGCATCCACCAGCAGTGACACCAGCCGTTGTTGATCTTCAAACCTAAAGCTATGCCCTGAGTAATTTGTAAATCCGGTAGTGTCGGGCAATGGTTCATAGGGGGGATCGCAGAAAATCACATCATCATTCCCTGCAGCCTCAATTACACCAGCAAAATCGCCGGACACAAATTCCGAATACTTTGAAATATCGTCAGCCAGGAACGCCTCCATTTCCGCGAGAGGGAAGTGGGGGGATTTCTGCTTTCCATATCCGACGTTGAACTCTCCTTTACGGTTATAGCGAGTGACGCCATTAAAACAATGACGATTGAGATACAGGAACGCCGCTGCATGGTGAAGGGAATCATAAGCACCATTGTTGAATGCATTGCGAACATTCAAAAATGCATCAGCAGAGTTGTAATCCTGAAAAAAACGATATGCCAGTGTGATAAGAGAATGCCCTTCACGCTGCAATGTCTGATAGAAGTTAATCAGGTCATTATTGATATCGTTCAGCAGGTTGCTTTTAAATCCGGCATTAGTGAAAACAGCGCCACCTCCAACGAAAGGTTCTATCAACCGTTTTCCGTGGGGCAGGTGTTCGAAGATAATGGGCAGTGCAGAAAATTTGCCGCCGACCCACTTAAAGACGGGGCGATCAAATTCGTCCTCCGAGCGAATACGTCGCATATGGCTGATAGTGGCTTCCGCCGCAGGACGATGATTGTCGCTATAAGAAATAAATTTAGCACCAATATCAGCCACGGATTCCCTCCTTATTTGCTTCAAATACAGCTCTTGCAAAACCGTAAGGTGTCGCGCTACGAAAATTCGCTCTTTCAGGTCCTGGCGGTGCCTTGTGTATTCGGTTGTCTGGATCACCTAACGACTCGTCGATTCGCGGAGTTGGCATGATGAATCCTTGTCCGCTCCACAGGCATGTTTTTTTGGTGTAATTGTCTTCCTTGCAATATGCAGTGAAGTGATAAGGATGGAATATGTGATCAGGTTTACGCCAGAATGTCGATATTTGGCTGACCGGGTTTTCAATCATGTACGGGCAACCAATCATCTTTGCAATGTCGTAACACTGCCAGACAACCTGCATTGCTTTGAACTGGAAAACCGGATCTTTTTTCGCTTTATCTGCGAACCAGCGTGCGCCAGATACAGCCAGGTCAGTACACGGAGGGAAACCGGCTAAAAATACAACTCTGTGCAAATTTTTCCGAAGGAAATTGTAGACCTCATCACTGTCAATAATTGCGCTGATACGTGTGAGTACAGCACCTGACTCCATCAATTGGCTGCCGGACTCCTGGTGTTGCGGATCGACAATGACTGCATCAATGCCGTGTTCCAGCCAGGGGGAAACCATATTCCCTGTATAATCACAAAGACTCACCGCCAGCGGTCGGTTATTAATGCTCTGCTTCACCGCCAATGGCCTCCACCAGCGAGCTAAACATCGCGGATAATTCGCTTGTGAACAGAATGAAGTCAGCATCAAATCGCTGGGCAACATCTTCACGGTCGATGTCATCGTTCTGGTCATAGAGATCATCGCAAAACGTCAGTGCTTTGATGCTCATGTCATCGTTTAACCTGAAGGTCGCGCGGTCCTGCCAGTTGATTGCAACTGTTGTTGCAACTTTTCCGGCTTCAATATGAGTCATTATTTCCTCTGACTGTAGGTCTACTTTCTTGCAACGAACTGCGCCGCCGTCATCGAACAGAGATTTCAATATGGCTTCTTCGCCTGCTTTAAAGCCTTGAGGAAATGTTGACTTGAACCATTCGGTCATAGTCATTTCGAGCGGTTCTATCGGCGTGAATGGAATCACTGGCAGGCTGCCAAGTGATTTACGTAAGAGCGCCAGCATTTCTTCAGCTTTTCTGGCGCTGGAAGCTTCTACGAAGACCAGATAGTTGTCGCGATCAATAAGGATTCGCGACAATGATTTGCGAGTGAATGCGCGAGGCAACAAAGAGTGGAGAACTTCATCCTTCAGGGTGTTTTTTTCCGACTTCTTCAGCTTACGAGATTGCTCATTTTCGAGCTTTTCCACTTTTTTCTGCACTTCCTCCTTAATGACATGAGAGGGCAGGAGCTTAATTTCTCGCTGTTGCTGGAGAAGTAGAAAACCGTGGTATTCATGGATCAGGTTGTCAGCCAGAACCGGCACCCATCCGACTTTTGCCATTTCTTGTGATGCGCATGGAGTGAATGTGAATTGGCTTAAGGCATCACTAACGGTGGTTGAGTCCAGTTTTATTTCGCGGGCAAGGCGATAGACGTATATGTTTTTAAAGGCGACTAATCTCATGTTTAGCAAAACTGTGTTAGAAAACAAAACTCAATTATCTAACACAGTTTTGCATTTTGCTATCCCTTCACAAAGGAGAAATTGCTCGCTGTTGCTTTTAGCGCGCCACCAGCTTTCAGGGCTATATCACCATCAGCTGCGACGGTTACATTGCTGCCTTTTACATTAACGTCTCCATCTGAGGATACATTGGTTTTGCTGCTTGATTTGACGTTAACCTCACCTCCAGCATTAAGCACTATATTCGCCGGGCCGATTATGTAAATCTGGCCGGATTCGTTCATCCCTATCCTTGATCCTGCGGCGGTGTTTGCTATTTCATAGCCACCGCCAGCCGTTCTGACCTCAAGGATATTGTTTCGGTGAATAACAAAATCTTCAGTCGCCGAAAACTGGGGGCGGGCAGGGGCACCATCAACTTCTTCTGGCGACCATGCACTTCCTTGTCCGGAGGCTTCCGGAGGCACATTTGGTACGCCTCCTGGGGCATCCTGCGCCGCACCAACGATTAAAGGTCGGCGCGTGTCTATCCTGCCTTTAGCATCCAGATAAGGAAATTCGACCCAGACTAAATCGCCGCTGACTGTAGGTGTAAAGGCGTTACCGATAGGCATTTGATACTCTGCCCATGGGAGGTCTTCATCCGGTACACCGTTCCAGTCAGGCAGTATGCGGACCTGCGCTCGCATAAGTCCGGCAGGGTGTTTGGTCCCTACGATTTGCGCTCTGCGTTTCACTGGTTGGGTACTCCTAATATCATTCGTGTTGTATAGCCGATCCGGTCCTCAAAATGGGCTACGTTTTTCACCAACAGCTTACGAGGCAACGATTCGTCCAGCTTATTTTCCTGGTCGTAACGATACACGAGGATCTCAATAACCATTCCCGGCGTGATGTCGGGATTACCCGCGACCTCAATATCCATTTTGGGTACGAGCGACAATTGCATATTGCGCAGAGTTTCCATATCCGGATCGGATATATAGCGTATTGGAAGTGAGCTATCGCCATATTCGACATAGCCTTCAGTCATTGAATAGCCGGTAAATCGATACTGAGTATTTGCCGTAACGGCATACTCTTGCTGTATAAGCCTCATTTTTGAAATCGTGTATTCCGCCCTGGGGTTGTTCCCTTCATAGGTGAATGATGGTTTGGCTTTCATAAGGTCAGCTAATGTATAAAAGTTAAACTGACCACGGCAGGCCCAGCATAAAGCGCCTTTATCGCGGGCCATTTCAGATAGCATTTTGGAGGGTTTTTCCCCGGCGGAAAGATGGTACGTACAGCTTCGTTTCAATGCGCTGGAGGCGATTTTCAGTGTACCGGTATACGTCTTGAAAATGGTATCAGGCGTTTTATTTGTATGCAGGTTAGCCCGTATGGCGGGGATCTTAAATATCCGAACGTCTTCACTGACTGCAATGACCGTGATGACATCACCAGCCAGCACCGCAGATGTTACGAAAAAAGTTGTTTTAAACGTGCCTGAATTGCCTTGTGGATCTCCCATCTCTGCAACCAGTGCTGCGCCGTATTTTGTTTTCCAGTCATCAATTATGGTGCCGGTAATGTCGTGAATTTCCAGTTTCAGCAATGGTGCACGCAGGTTTGCCTTTTCCACATATACGGCAGTGAATATCCACTCCCTGGGTACTTTGTTTCCGTTGATGGTAACGGACTGTAGAAAGTATTGCTGTAGCTCCTGGGACATGGCTTACCCCATTCTCAGAGAGGTTTCAGTAATAATTCGTTTCGCGTCCAGCTCCCAGGCCGTGATCACGTCTGCTATAACACTAATTGCCGTTTGTGCAGCATAAATACGCTCTTCCCCAATCGGGGCTGAAACATCAGTAAAACTGATGTCTTTAGCATCCTGAATCGCGCAAATTAGCGGGACGGGTACTCGTACCAGCGGGGTTGTTGCTTCAAACTGCGTTCCTGCCATCAAGCGAAGACGTGCTCCTAGCGAATTACACATCAGACTCATGGTCGCCTTATCCGTCGCCATTAATGTAACGTCATACGTCAGATTTGCCTGGGTGTATTCCAGGGCTACTAAAGGCATACCGCTGCCAGGTTCGCAGAAGTGATCACAGCTTTTGCGGTCTATCTGCTGGTCATTGTTGATATAGCTGATATCCATTGAGCGCGAGATATTAATCAGAGGGAGTGCATCGCGATTAATGTTCGGATTCTCTGGCTTTCTCCCTTGCCCGGCATTAGCACGGCGAACCGCTTTAAGGAACTCGACCGCGTTATCAAAACGGGCAACATAAACACGCTCCGCTGGTGGGCGACTCAGGAATGATGCAAAGCGCCTTTCTTCTTTTGCTGGTTCCACCAGCGTTACGTCAGAAAAAATGTCACTGATTAGCGTAGCAAAAGCGTTATCCACTCTTTCCAGACCAGTTGTCTGGAATTTTCCAGTACGCGTTGTCTGCCACTCGCCAATGCGGGACAGGAGAGTTTTGTTGGGTGTCATTCGATCACTCCGTTTTGAGTGGTATCAAAGTTCCTGGCCGGGATGCAGTAATAAAGGGAGCCGACGTGTTGTGTTCCGTAGCTGAAGATTCGATGCACGTACCACCAGCGGCGGGCGAGGCCATTCGCCATTTCTTCGTTCCATTCCAGGATTGAACCAACAGGTACGTTGTTTGCAGCAATACGCAGGATTAGCACTTCATCAGCAAGACCATCCTGTTCTCCATCGGCATCAATGGCATGAAACGAATCCCTTCCGTCCGGGTTATCCAGGACGTATACGATTTCCGGTTCCAGATAGGTAAGCTCACGCTGGTTGTTGTCCAGTTGCGTGAAAGACTCTTCACCTGTTTCATCGTTTACGACGCCATAGGTGCCATCAGCCGGGCGGTATAAAAGCGCCTCGAACGCGTCAGGGCTTGATTCAATAATGAGCATCCAATCGGCGCGGATCTGGTCGTTGAACGCTTTATGTCCGTTATATCGGGTTTTAAGCTGCTGGTTTGGTTCTCTGTTAGCGAGCGATGCCGGTAGGGGAGCGATGTCAGGTTCAATCACTTCCGTAACAGAGTCACCAGCATTATCAGGCCAATTATCATGGCTATTAGATTGGGTGGCGGCGTGCTCTTCCAGAATACTGAATGGCCCTGCACTGACATTCCCATTTTCCGTTGTGCTTCCTTCATTCGCTTCAACCGTCGTTGTCTCTTCTCTCTGCGTGCTGTCATGTTCTGTTCCCTTTCTCATCAGGCTTGCATCATCAGCAAGCCATTCATCAAAACGGCCCATAAGCGTCCTCAAAGGTCGATTTATCAGGTATCGAAAGGAAGATTTTCGGGAGATTGTGATTTTGGATGGAGGAGGGGAATTGTTGCAATATGCACTTGTGCACGGTGCAACGGTGCGCTATCATTATGACATTCATTAATAATCATGGAGGATAAGATGATCGATGAGCAAAAAGATTAACATAAAGAATTTCAGGGATGAGTGGCTTGATGATTTTTTTGAATTTTCAATACCACACAAAAAGATACCTTCTGATATTCAGATTACATTGTTGCGGAAGCTGGATATTATCAATGCTGCAACTACTTGGAAGGACTTGAGATCACCACCAGGTAATCGGTATGAGGAATTGTCAGGGAAGCTAAACGGCTATTCATCAATAAGGGTGAATAAGCAATACAGGTTAATTTTTAAGTGGGTTAACGGAAAGGCCGAGGACTTGTATCTCGACCCTCACAAATACTAAAAAAATACCCGGCGGATGGGCCGGGTACTGACCAGAGTCCACTTAATACGCACGCTAGTAAGGGCAAAAAATGAAACAGGCAACCAGAAAACCGACGACTGTAGGTGATATCCTGCTGTACGAATACCTGGAGCCGTTAGAGCTTAAGATCAACGAGTTAGCAGAAATACTTCATGTTCATCGTAACACCGTAAGTGCTCTTGTTAATAATAATCGTAAGCTAACGATGGATATGGCATATCGCCTGGCAAAAGCATTCGATACTTCTGTAGATTTTTGGATTAATCTTCAGACCGCAGTAGACCTGTGGGAAGTCGAAAATGATATGCGCGTTCAGGAAGAGTTAAGTCGTATCAATACTGCTGAAAAATTTATTTCTCAGCGGAACCTGAATAAAAAAGCAGCCTGATATAGTAAAACACATACAAAAAGCCCACTTAACAAGTGGGCTTTCCTTTGGAATTAATGAACATTAAACCTATCCGTACAGAACAAGATTATGAGGCCGCACTGCGTGCGGTCGAACCGATGTTCGATAACGAACCGGAAATGAACACCCTGGAAGGTGATTTCTTTGATGTCATGTGTCTTCTCATTGAAGAGTACGAGAAAAAACATTATACAATTGAGTCTCCATCACCTATTGATGGCCATTAAGTTCCGTATGGAACTCAAGAACCTTTCTTCACATACTCCATAAACATTTTTTCAGCTTGCTCAGGTGACCTCCCTGCCATGACAAGCGCATCAATGAACGCCTGCTTCTTCAGTGCGAACTGGTCAGCAAGGCGTTGCTGAAGTTCCTTGTTTTTCTGCTTCTCCCGTTGCAAAGCAGCTTCTTTTGCCGCTGCCCGTTTTTTCTGTGCGTCGGATAACTTTCTGGCCCTCGTCAGTTGGTCGCGCAGCTTGTCGATCTTACCGTTGTCCTTTGCCAGTTTTGAGCTTAAAGCGGCCTGGCGTTTCTGATAGAGCTTCCATTCACGTTTAGCTGCCTCAACATTCGTTTTGCTGCTACGGTTTCGATTGAACGCCTTCTCGTCTTCTTTTGTGAAGTGTTTTGTCGTGCGGCGGCGATCGTCACCAAAGGCAACTTGCGTTGCAGCTTTTTGCAGGGCGCGAGCAATACTCATCTGCCAACTGGCAGACTGTAGTCGTGTCATTGAGTGGATCACATGTTTACAGGCGACGCCTTGCAGCTTAGGGTTGCGAACTTTTGGATAGGCGTATTCTTTTGGCGGGGCCAGGGCAAAGTTACCCGCAGTGGCGATGTAGCGATACCAGTATTGATGGCGACCGCAGTCACAATCGAAAGACACTCGCCCGGCACACAGTGATTTTGTGACTTTCAGGGCTGATTTATCGTCTTCTGCGATGTCATCGACCATCTGATCCCATTCTTCAAAACGTACCCGGACAATGTGGTGCTGGTGAACGGATATATCGGACGCTTCCACGCGGATATTAATCACATTGTGACGAAGAGATACGGGCGTAGCTCTTTTGATACCAGAACCGTCGTCTACGGCGTTATTTGCTCGCTTAATATCGATAGCCTGGCTGGACGCTACCAGTTGTGCGTATGTAATGCCAGCCGTCTTGCTGTCGTATTTTTCGCGTGCTTTGCTTCGCAGCTTTTCGAAGCCTTTCAGATCGTCACGCGTAAAGAACGTGCCGCCTTTCTTTTTCCCCAGCTTAAGAATGTCTTCGGCTGATTTATTCCTAAGCCTGCCCGGCGTGAGTGTCCTGTGCGCCTGGCGGCGTTTGCTGTTTTGCTCTTTCCTGATGAGTTCAAATACGCGTGTGAAATCCTTAGAGGACAGGCCGTCAGTGATATATCGCCCGTCCTGATTTTTCAGGAAGTCAGGCATTTTCTATCTCCGGTGCCGAGCCAGCGTAATCGCGAATCTTGTTTCTTAGCCATGCTGCGTCAGGAAGAGTTAACGTTGTCCCTACTGGCATTTCTTCCATTTCTGACTCATGACCCACCAGCACGCGAAATACCCAGCGCAAATCGGCGTTGCCATAGGCGCGATAGGCCGCCAGGTCTGAGCGATAAACCTCATCAATTTTTATCGTGTACTGGAAATTATCGGAGTGATACTCCGATACCCGCTTGATCATCTCCTGATGGAATAGTGCGCGCAGCACATCGTCTTCAATGCATCGATCGTCGAGCCTGCTGTAACTCATAACAGTTCCTCACAGTCATAACCTGGGGGGAACTGTATGCAGGGTGTGAAATGCGAGAAACAGACAGGCCACCAGTTCAGGGGGATGTGGTTCATAAATCCCCTCACTGGTGACAAGTGACTTTCATTAATCTTTATGCGGGGGCCAGCTTCATTGTTTGCTGGCTGTAGATTAAAAATTAAACAGTGTGAATGACATGGACGTTATTCTCGAATTGTTAAAGCTAATTGTTCTGTTTATGAACGCCTCGTTGACCACGCAAATACTGGCGTTAGTATTTTTGTTACTCTTCTACCTGGTATTAAGGGAGTTAACAAAGCTACTGAGTTGATTAAAGTATCACCGTATCTTCATCAATTACTTGCCCGGCCAGCGATTTTGGTTGGGTATTTCCTGCTTTAGCTTTTTGATCGCTGATAATGGACAGGAACGAGGCCATTATCCCTGCTTTGTTTTCTTTCTCTACCGCTCCTGTCATTTGTTTCAGGTAATCCGCGCTGGCAACATTATGGTATACCGTTGCATAGCAGCACAGAATCATCAGGATGTGCTCTGGTCGGATATCTTGCCAGTTAACTCGATAAACCTCTTCACCGTTGCCGTTGTATTCGGTATCGACGATAGAGTCGGGGATCTCGAATGCCCCTTTGTTCTTGTCAGGCAGGGATAGCAGTCTTTGTAGTTTCAGCTCTCGGTATCTCTCCATGCCGACAATGATCGCCGCTCTGCCGTCGGCGTGCCGTGTTTTTAATGTTACCTGACTGGCCCCTGTACCGGCTGAAATGGTTGGCGTGATTTCGTCAACCAGCACCTTAAATTCACTTTTACGCAGCTCGGCAATTGCTGGTGGAATTTTTCGTTTTTGCTCAATTGCAGATGCAGGGAGGGGCTTTACTTTGTCAATTACAAGCGCGCCGTCTTTCAGGACTGCTGTAGCCATCAGCGGCTTGTTAGTAGAAAGGCTGAATATTGCGATCTTTTGCATGGCTTTTACTCCACGATAGCAGGCACAAAAAAAGGCCGCACATGGCGGCCTGCTTTGGCGTTATGACTCCCTACCGCGCATCGGCTGAAAGTTAGTCGTCAAAAGAACCTTCAACGGGAGCCGTTTGCGTAATGGATTTTGTCCAGATTGTGATTTCCAGAATAGTGTCAACAATTTTTTTGAATTTTTTATTCGCGCTGAATTTGGCCTAGGTCATTTTGGCGTAGATGTTTGCTTTTGTAACATAAAACTTCAGTTTTTTTACATGAAGGATGGTTTTGTGAAGTTAAGGGTTTTGGGAGCAGTGCTCGCGGTTATATTGGGGGGAGTTTCTCTTAATGCTGCCTATGCAGGCGCATTACCTGCAAAGTATGAGGCTGGGCTGAAGGTGTTGCGAAACGCCAAAACAAACTATACGCCTGATGAAGTTTCAAACTATTGCCAAAAAGAAAATATCCCACTGAAACCTGTAGAGCCATTCTTTAAAAGCAACATTGAGTTCTGTGTATTTGCGTATGCAGCAGATGAAACAGGAAAGGCCATACAAAAGACAGGGTATTCCACCAAAGACACAATGTCGGTGTTAAGTAACGGCGTGTTGCAGTTTGAGCTTTATCGTCAGCAAGGAATGGGAGATCTATTGCAGCCTTTGTATGGTCTAGCATTGGTGCCGGAAGGTCAGCAGTTTCTGATCAAAAAAGGCCTCATGAGGCAGGAAGATGTAGCTGGTTTCGATGCCATCGTTGCCTATGAAAAACAACTCAAGGAACAGCGCAATAAAAAACCATCTGCCTCATGCGTGCAAAGCAAAACAGCAGAATACAGCGCAGTGGCTGGGCCTTTAGCCCCACAAATGGCAGAGCAATGGTGTAAACAATACGGGCAATAAGTTACGCAGCGGAGGCAGAATTGAAAAGATTAGCTATTGCTTTATTGGCAGCTTTCCCTTTGATCGCTCATGCCGGGAATTTACAAGTGAAGTGCGGTCGGTTTGATATAAAAATCTATCCGAACGCCATATTTCTGAATGGGAATAAGGTCGATAACGCGCACCGGAAAACTGAATCTGACGTAATGAGCTATGTGTTCCAGGAGTATGCCGAGATGGGGGGAACTTACACGTTGTACTCGCTGGATGTTCCTTCTCGCGGTGATATGACGTTATCTCATCAATGGCAGAACGCCGATGGCGAAGCTCTGCGCGAGGTTAAAACAGAAAAATGTGGCACTTTCCATTCTTTTAAAGGGAAAGCGCCCAATGTTAAATCTACGCTTGAAAAACAGCGTGCTGGTGAGCTTTAAGCCCCTTTAATCACGGAGATTTCGTTTCCCGCACGATAGCGGCGGGGAACGGAATTCTCCATCAGGTCACGAATTACTCCCGCTTCACGCAGTTCCTCTGTCTCCCAGTATCTGTTTGTCACCAAGTCAAGGCTGGCAATGACTTTATGCCGGTCATTCGGCATTGCTTCTTTTTCAGCCATTATCATCAGTGAGAACTCTTCATCCAGTAGAATTTGATACCAGACTTTTGACAGTTCCAACTCTCTAATGAGGGTGAAGCGCCGCTCAATTGTGGCGGAAGAATAAGTGAAATCAATTTTTTTCGTGGCATACATTTTGCTGTGTCCGGTCACTTAGTAGTTAAAGCCCCGGCATGACCGGGGCAAATCTATTAACTAACAATCCAGTCGGTCGCTGCTACATCTTCTGGCTGTAAATCAATCGCACAGATCTTGCCGTCGCGAATGGTGCGCCAGTTTTTCCGTGAGCCTCTTTCGGGCCATACCCAGACACTTTCAGGCCAGGATGCTCGACGGCATACGGTTGCATACCCTGTTTTAATCTTCTCTCTGGCGGTATGCAACGACAGGTTTGCCTTTGGACTTTCAGGCACAGGATGGTGAATGGCCTGAAATAGCCCCATCCTGGGATGATACCAGCGTTTGTTGCGTGGTTCAGCCTCCGACATAACCTGCTTAAAGGCTTTCCGGAAGGGGGCCAGGGCCACAATGGAGCGTCTCGCAAGCAAACCATCGGGAGTTAAAAACTCATGCGTATCTGTGGGGATCCGGTAAGCGTTGACCAGGTTGCGGCATTTGGCTTCAGTCAGGCCGCATTTCGCCGCTAACTGGCGATAGCCAATGTAGCCTTCCGGAATATTGCCTTTCTTTATTTGCTCGACGGTTTCAGCGACTTTGGTCACTTGTGCCGATACTTCGGCTACCTGGGCATTAACGGCGTTGATCCGGCGTTCATGCTCAAGATGCATTTGCGCCATTTCGGCCAGAATTTCGGCTTTTGATTTTAACGGTCCCCTGGCATTCTCCAGTTCGCGCCAGCGGTCCACCAGCCGGGCGGTGAATTCCGGAGAGAGCTGCGCAACGACAATGATACTGTCACGCTTGCCTTGTTCGCCTTCAAAGATGTAAGCCTTGGAAAATCGACGAGGGCCAACTGATTGTTTATTTTCAATTTCCTCAATTTGAGGAAATTGAATGACACCACCTTTAGTTAATACTTCAATGGTACGCTTCACATTATCATGACGCTTACCTACCAGTTCCGCGATCTCAATACTGGTCATTGTCGCTTTTTGAGAGATGGACAGATTCATCAGTGCACCTCCACGCAGTTCATCGGCAGATTCCAGTAATTGAGGATCTCCATCGCATCAAGAGTGAAGCGAGCAGCAAAAATGCAGGGTTCTTCGGGAAGGTATGAGCGCGCTTCTGCTTCGGTAGCAGCCATGACGCAGATATAGAGGTGTTTTTGGCAGGAATAGAAACGCCAGATAAATTCAGAATGAGTTGGGGTGGGGATAGTAGCCATATTGGCAGCCTCCTTTGACTAAGTTAAGGAGCTACCGCGTGAGGTTCCAATCTCAATGGCGGTAGCACTGACTGGGTTGGAACTACCGGCGTCAAAGGGAACCGGCCTGCCTTTCGGCAGCCCAGCCAGCACTACCATTGATCTCTGAGCTAAACGCTACGTATGGCTGTGCGATGGCATGACACAAAAAAAGACGCTTTCGGCGTCTGTGTCGCCTTTGACATTATCCGGGGTTCCAATCCCGGCACCCGTTTTTCTAAGGTGCCGTAGAAATATACCCCACGATAATGCCAGGGCGCAACTGTGTGTTTTCTTATGCTTTTCTTTTCTTCTTTTGGGCTTGCTTGCAAGCGTAGGCCATTGCTTTAGCTTTCACTTCATCCAGCTTCCCGGTGATCACTTCTTTTCCAAGAGTGACAAACCAATCATAGCAACCGCCAGTGATGTTCTGGATTTGAAAGTTGAGGTAGCGAACGGTCATTTTGACACCCCCAGCGCGAGTAAAGAATGCAGATTATCGCGTGAGTGGCGGACAACGAGTGATGGGAAAAGACAGTAGCTGTTCATAGTGTAGTGACTCCTTGCTTTCGGAGCCGCCATCGACTGTTCCACGGTCTGGTGGCGGCGCAATAAAGGTTGGAACACCGTGAGTCAACGGGGGCTTTTCAGCCACCTATATTGCACCGCCATTGGTATGGCGGCGGCAATCATACGAAAAACCAAACGGTTTGTCTCAAAAAGTTGACCGGTGTACCAATCGGTTGTGAATGTACAACGGCGAATTTCACAATTCAACTTAAAATGTTAGAAAATTAATTTATTAATTCAGTCACCATCTGATACAACGTCATTTCATCAGCATTGTGCCGCCTGAAATCTGCTTTGCCGCCTATTTTTCCATCAGCATGAACAGGAACCAACCAGGGGTATTGCTCGCGGATCTCTGCTGGCGCTGCGTGTTGATGGTGCCATTTACACAAAGGGAGGACGTATTTATGCGCGTTTTCTGCTGTTCTCCCGAAGATGTGGTGCAGGGATACCACAGGGCTATGCTGTCCGTGCATATGGCAGGCAATGCAGGGGAGAGCACCGATGGCAGTTTGTATCCGGCGCTCATCTGCTGTGAGTGTTCTGCCTTTCAGGCCGCGTGACGCGCGAGTTTTTTTGACAGGAGCAGAAGCGGCCTTCTCTTTTCTTCGCTGTTCATATTGCTTCGCTTTTTCAATTTTCTTTTGCCGATATTCAGGCGATGCGGCTTTTTCTCGCGCACGCTGCTGCTGGCGTTGAGCTTGCTGAAGACGCTTTGCCCTTTGTTCCTCCCGCCATTTCGGATCAGCCAGTTTTTGCAGGGCTTTTTGTGTCTGTTTCTCCCAATAGCTTTGCTTCATAGAAATACCCGGTTTGTCTACATCGCCGCTATGGTTGATCAAATGTGTTAGAAAATCAAAATTGATTTTCTAACACAAAATGATGATACTTTTTTCAGACGCTATATCAGGAGGTCATGATGCTTGTCGCAATAAGTGCAATCCACCAGCAATCCGGTACAGAAATTGGGTTGCTATATGCCCTGTTTTTCACTGTCCTGGCGTTGTTTGAGCTGGGCATTGAACTCTTTGCTCTCATCAACTTTTGCGTAACGTTCCTGGGGAAACTTTGATGTCAAAACGCATTATGAAAATTTACATCGCGGGTCCGATGACTGGTTATCCCGACTACAACCGCACAGCGTTTTTTTCGAAAGCAAAAGAGCTGATGGAGGTAGGGCATATTGTTCTGAATCCGGCGCTGTTACCTGCTGGCCTCTGCCAGAGCGAATACATGGATATTTGCCTTGCAATGGTGCGTTCGGCTAATGCGGTCTATTTGCTCAAGGGGTGGGAGGAATCAGTTGGCGCTCGTGCAGAGCACGAGCTGGCTCAAAAGCTGGGGCTGAATGTAATTTATGAGTCACCAACCAACATTGAATGCCAGGTTGCTCCGCATATTTACCGGGAACTGGTCAATGCACTGCGTGATATCGCTGCTGTATATCACGGCACAGAACAGCTTCGTGAGCGTTTAGCCCATACCATTTCCTATTACCTGTCTGCATCTCATGAGCACAAGCTCCGTCAGAAGGTAATGATCAAATTTATCATGAGGTTATCGAAATCCCTGGCAAGCGCCGATCCAAAGAATCCATTACCGAAAGAGGCAATGAATTACCTGAAGTCCTGCAACGTTGTTTCTGAAGATGGCGTTCTTTTGGTTAGAAGGAGTTCTGCGTGAGCTGGCGGGGATGGGGAAGGGCAGAAATCATGATACTCCGCCAGTGCGCCGGGACTATGACAGTCGAGGGTATTGGGAGACTGATCGGGCGTACCGGTGGTGCTGTCAGGACTAAAGCGCGGCAATTGCGGATCAGCATGATTCTGAAAGGTGACTTTCACCAGTCAGCCAAATACCGGCAGAGCGATATAGAGCTGGCGCGGCAGCTTCATCAGTGTGGCGTTCCCCGCCGTGAGATCGCAGAAAAGTTCGAAATGCCCCTGGGCATGATTAATCAGTACGTTTATTTCGAAAGGAGAGTGCATGAAGTCTGAAGGTTTAACGCCCGCACAACTGGCAGAGCGTAACGCTGAGTATGTAACGGAAATTTCCCGACTTGAGAAAGAGCGCGCGGCGCTGGCGGCGGAGAATGCACTTGCTCGTAAAGCTGTTCAGGCATTCTGTGAGGTTGTTGGCGACAACACTGAGATTATCTCCGAGTTGGTTGGGCAAGATGGCGTTCTGGTTATTTTGAAGGCCATGAAGGCAACAGGAAATATGTCAGCCACCGACGCTTTCCTGGCTGAAATACGTGCGGAGGCACGCAACGAGGGGATTAACTACACCGCAAGCCGTCTTGCTGCTGCGTTCAATCACGGATTTATCAATAAGTCTTTGCGTGAAGTTTTCGACGTTACACACATGATTTTGTCAGCGAAAGAAGAGTTGGCTAATGAACCGCATCCGATTGATGGCCTGTCCGGTGAATATGCGGAGAAATCCCTTGAAGAATGGGCGGAACAGATTCGCAAAGGAGTTCAGTCATGAGCATCCGAACTGAACATGGATTTGGTCCTTCAACGGTCGAAGTCGAATGGCTTGATGATTGCCCTAAGTGCCAGCACGGCAAAGCCAAGGTAACAGGATGGTCGGTAACCAAAGATTCTTTGTGGGCGGGTGATGAGGCCGTTTGTTCCAAATGCGGTCACAAAGGTGAAATCGATGCTGATGGAGAGAATGCCTGGGTGGAATGGGACGAAATCGAGGAGGCACAATGAGCAACATCGACATCGACACACTGGCGCTGCGTGAGGCGGCAGAACGTGCAATTCCGGCAATGGAACGCCTGTTAATGTTGCCAGTTGATGATGATCTGATAAGTGAACAGGAACTTAAAGATTACGGTGTGGATATTGATGCGCTCAACGCCTTCAAATTTCTGACCGGACCAGAAACCGTGCTGGCACTGCTGGATGAACGGGAAAGAAACCTGCAATACATCAAAAGCCGCGATCAGGAGAACGAGGAGATTGCGCTTACGGTTGGGAAGCTGCGCGTTGAGCTGGAAGGCAAAGACAGCAAAATAGCCAATCTTACCGCCGAACGCGATGCTCTTCGTGAAGGTGAGATGGGCGACGCTAGGCATAGCAACACACGGGCCGCAGCTGATATCTACTTCCAACTGGTCGAGGAGTGCGAAATTCCTGCTGGCGGATCTCTGGTCGAGTACGTTGACGATATGCGCGAGAAGCTGGAAGCCGCAGAGAAGCGCATTGCAGAGTTAGAAAGTGGTTCTCAGGCACAAAAGTTAGTTGAAGCAATCATTGTTGCGATAGAAAACGAACAGGAAAGGCTTTTTGATGAAGATTACCTAATGGATTCGAAAGAATGCATTGACGTAATTCGTGAAGAAGTAAAGCGATGGAATGATTCCCGTGCCGCTGGCATTCGCATCAAAGGAGAGTGAGATGACCACATCGCATTCTGCAATCACCCAGGAAAAAGTATTTCGCTTGCTCGAACGTCTGGAGGCGCTCGCCACGGAGGAGGATACATCCCCGGAGATGCTGGTCGAGTGCAGCCGTGTGATATTGCGTCGCAAGAACGACATCGCGCGGCTGACATCTGGCGCACCATCCGTATCAGCCAGTCCAACGCTTTATTGCAGCTTCTGCAACAAATCCCAGCACACCGTTAAAAAGTTAATTGCCGGGGACAACGTTTTCATCTGCAACGAGTGCGTGAAAGATTGCAACAACATTATCCAGGAAGAGCAAAGGGAATCAGCATGAAATTTTCCAAATTCTCGGAGTTGGTGAATCGTATTTTGTCCAACAACCACAGCCATCGTCGCGATATGGATGTAACGATCGTTGTTCATTCGCCTGGTCGCATCGGTTCAACACCATCAGTTGAGGTTCAGTCAATTCAGGTGGGTTTTGATTGGGATGCTGGGAAAGTGCTGATTTTCCCAGCACAGCCACTGACCACGCTAACACCAGAACAGATTACTGATATCACGGATAGTGTGCGCAAAGGTCAGTCTTGGCACGCATATCAGGAATACAAGAAGCATAAAGAGCAGTTGGGGAAATTGTCGATTGAACTGGATGCTGCAAGACGGCGCATTACAGAACTGGAGAGCGAACGCGCGGTGCTGGCGGCGGAGAATGCGGAGCTGAAGTCTGTGCACCCTCAACCATTCGGAGCTGAGATGATGAAGGCTCTTGATGCGTATGAGAAGCATCAGGATGAAGTGCCAGAGACTGGAATGCTCAATGCATTTTTCATCTTGCGCGACAGTATCCGTGTTGATACCCCAGCCACCGATGCTTTCCTGGCTGAAGTACGGGCGCAGGGGGTAGAGATGTACGCAGATAACCTCGACAACGGAGCAGACGACGCAGAACGAGGTGGTTTTGATTATGCCGTTAAGTTTCTACGCAGTGAAGCGTCTAGTGTACGTTTGTTCGCCGACCAGCTTCGCAAAGGAGGCAGCCAGTGAATATCGACACGACAATAACGATCGATACGCTCCTAAATACCGGTCTGGCACTTCTCGGTTGGCTTTACATCATGTCCCGTACATGGCGATGGCTGGGTTCCATTTTCCTAAAACAGTGGAAAAAACGGCGCAAACAGGAACTACGCCAGAAGGCATTAGAAGCGTTCTATGACGCATTTGAGCTTAGCCGCATTGAACCAGGTACAACAGCCAGGATAGCGACAAAAGGCGACCTGATGATAGTGATGTTCAGACAGGAGAAAACAAAATGACAGAACAGACGATGACAAATCGCGAACTTGTTGATGCCGCGATTGAACTTGCTGGCGATTTTTATTCCATGTTGGGTTACGAGCATCGACCTGGTTTTAAGTATTGGGAGTCACCGCATCCGCAAGAACAACAGGTGTTTGAAATGGCCTGCCGTGCTTTTGAGGTTATTCGCGGTTCTGATGTGATGGAGGCCGTTGCCGACTTGGAGGATGAAGAGTGAGCATCATTAAAGAAATGCCGGTAGAACGTGATGAATATGGCTGCTGGACACATCCGGAGTATGAAAAGTTTTGCGCAGGTCGTGAATATATATCCACTGAGGAATTTGACGCCTGGATGAAGGAAAATAATCTTCAGTGGACTATTCGCAGTATGGATGAAGATCATTTTAATCTGGACGCAGATGGTCCCGATATTGCCGCCTGGGAACCAGAGCGACCAGAGGGCGAAGGATGGTTTGTTGGCTCTATTCATGACACTGAAGATGGCCCGGTTTGTATCTGGCTGCGGGAGAAGGTTGCCGCATGACCCAGGCGCTGCATGAAGTGAATTTATATAGCCGTATTGATGGTTCAGGCTACAGAAACATATGGGTTGTTGGTGATCTGCATGGTTGCTACACCAGATTGATGTCTGAACTTCATCGTGTGGACTTTGACCCGACACAGGATTTACTGATATCGGTTGGCGACCTTATCGATCGCGGCACCGAAAATGTTGAATGCCTGGAGCTATTGCAGATGCCCTGGTTTCGGTCGGTTATGGGAAACCACGAGCGATTAATGATCGATGCGTTAAGCCCCGCAGGCAACGTGAATAACTGGCTAATGAATGGCGGCCAATGGTTCTTCATGCTGGACGCTGATCGGGAAATATTAGCCAGGGCGCTGGTGGAACTGGTAAGACGTTTACCCTATATCATTGAGTTGAACACCGGGCATGAAACTATCGTTATAGCCCATGCCGACTATCCTGATAACGAATACCAGTTTGGTAAACCTGTTAGCGATCTCAATGTTACCTGGCGGCGTGAGCGATTTTATGACGCGGTTGATGGTGTTGGTGGAATGATCACTGGTGCAGATAGCTTTATTTTCGGGCATACGCCAGTAAACAGCCCGAAATCTTTCTGGAACCAGCACTACATAGACACTGGCGCGGTTTTTTGCGGAAATCTGACGCTAAAGCAGGTGAAGGGAGGCCAGCCGTAATCCTGAACACATCGTTTATGCACTCAAAACCGTGTTAGAATATTGATTTTAATTTTCTAACATATTATTTTACCGCTCGGAACAAAACAGAGTCGGTATACATTATGAGTGCAATAATCACACCTCATTTCGTAAACGGAGCTGGTGTGGCTGTCTTTCCGGTAGACAAGCCCACCAGCAACTACATTGGCGCAGGTCGCCGTTTCATTATCTCTCCACTTCCGCGCGAACAGGCTGAAAACACGCCAGATGGCGTAGTGGATCTGAACTATTCGCTGGTTGCCAACCAGTCTCTGAAAGCATTTTTTCAAAGCGAGCGCGTATTTAACGCATTAGGCGGTGAAGATTCGCTTGTTCATTGGGTAAGTTCCAATATCCACGATTGCCAGGCGCACGATAAGCGCGATTGCAGCCACCAGCTAACCACTCATTTCTATAACGGCTCTGCCGTTCGCCTGTGCTGGAAGCATGATGCGGAATACATGATGAAGGGGTACGGCAAGCTGGATGACCAGTTATCCCTGAATCGTGCCAACTGGGTAATGAACTGGGCTGCGAGCGAGTTAAAACTACCGCCAGAACGCGATCTGAGCATGGTTGAACTCACTTTTTGGGCCATTCGCCGGAATCTGAAAGACGAGCTGCCAGATGAAGCCGGTCGCATTGCATTTTGTCAGCCAAAACAGGAAATCCCTACCGGCACACTGAAAGAATCGGATATCACCTGGGAGCACAGCACCCGTGAGCTGGTGGACATAACCGCAGAGCAGATCGTCAACCTGTCTGTAGATGAGGATTCCGACCTGCTGTATATGCGCCGACCAAAAGCGGTTCTCGGTAAAAGCCCGGCTTATCTCCGGTTTGTGATTTCTCGTCCGTGCATCGGATGCGGAGGCAAAGTTAATCACCCGTTCATGTACCGCGCCCGCTCGTTAAACGAACACGATCGCTGGGCCGTTCCTCTTTGCGATGAATGCGCCAGAAGCGCAGAAAACGATGTCCGGGCATGGGAAAAAGCACATGGCATACGCCTTTACGTAGCCGCCAACCAGCTTTTCGACTTCGCCATCGAGCGCGGAGTGATCACGTTCAATAACTGATGGAGTGGATCAAAAAATGAAAGAACGCGGGATGATTTTTAACGATGAGATGGTCCGGGCAATTCTTGGCGGGAATAAAACACAGACTCGCAGGATTGTTGAAGAAAAATTCTATGGACGGGCAGTGGCCGCAGAGTTGCTTGCCAAGCATTGTCCATATGGTCAACCGGGCGATCGTATTTGGGTTCGCGAAACCTACCGGGTACATGGCAAAGCGACGGACGTCGCAACGCTGGTTTATCGCGCAAGCGTGCGTAACTCCTGGACAGAACAAACGCACCGGGTTCCGGTCGAGGTTTGTAATAAACCAGTATCAGAAAAGTGGACGCCATCAATTCACATGCCGCGCTGGGCATCGCGCATTCTTCTGGAAATTACCGACGTGCGTGTGGAACGGCTGCATGACATGAGCGAGGCAGATGCTAAAGCAGAAGGCGCAACTCCGGCGACGTACAAGATTACGCCATCTGAAGCTGTTTATCGCGTTGGTTTTGGTGATATCTGGCGCAGTATTTACGGGCAGGATAACTGGCTATCTAACCCGTTGGTATGGGTAATCGAGTTTAAGCGCATTCAGGAATAAACCGTGAGTATGCATCAAGTCGTCAGCTTTTCAGGTGGACGAACATCGGCTTATCTCGTTCATCTGATGGAAGCACAGCGAAAAGCTGGCGCTAGCGTCCATTTCATTTTTATGGATACCGGCTGTGAACATCCTCTGACGTATCGCTTTATTCGTGAGGTTGTGAAGTTCTGGAACGTACCGCTAACGGTGTTGCAGGTCGATATAAATCCAGAACTTGGGCAGCCAAATGGTTATACGGAATGGGAACCAAAGGATATTCAGACGCGAATGCCGGTGCTTAAACCGTTTATGGACATGGTTAAAAAGTACGGTACGCCATACATCGGCGGCGCGTTCTGTACCGACAGGCTAAAACTCACCCCTTTCACGAAATATTGCGATGACCATTTTGGGCGAGGGAATTACATCACATGGCTCGGTATTCGTGCGGACGAACCCCGTAGGCTGAAACCGAAACCGGGCGTCCGGTATCTTGCCGAACTGTCAGATTTTGATAAGTCGGATGTTATCCGGTGGTGGCGAAAACAACCTTTTGATTTGCAAATCCCGGAGCACCTCGGGAACTGTGTTTTTTGCATCAAAAAGTCAACGCAAAAGCTGGGGCTTGCATGTAAAGACGAACCAGGTCTGATGCGGGTTTTTAATGAACTGGTTACAGGCAAACACGTCAGGGATGGTCATCGCAGAACAGGTAAAGACGTTATGTACCGTGGTCACCTGACGCTTGACGGGATTGCCAGAATATATGCCGACAGCGACTACAGAAATTTGTATCAGGCGATGGTGCAGGCCAAGCGGTTTGATACTGGTTCGTGTTCCGAATCATGTGAAATCTGGGGTGACCAATTGGAGTTGAAATTCGAAGAGGTAGTGGCATGACAATCGTAAAAACCCATACCGGTACCGTGATCACCAAAGATGGCCCGCAGGTAAAAAAACTGCACCAAACAGAGCGGATGTGGGTCGTTGGCAAAAACGAGTTTTACCACAAAGAAACTGGACGCCGCCATTTTGCAGAAAATACGCGCCGCCGACTGCTGTTAGACACCATCAAGCCTATCGAGGTGAAGCATGTTTAAACAGAACGAAAAAGCTATCGCTCAAATTGCTGATTATATCCCGCGTGCGTGCCGGGGTATGCAGTTGCAGGAAGCCAAAGCGCGCCTGGAGAAAAAAATTGCGCTCTATATTGATGACGGCTGTGATGCCGCCGTTCTTAACGCGGCGTTCGCACCAGCTCTTAACTGTCATACTCGGGAGTCTTTTTTTTCGTGCATCGCAGCGCAACTCCGCAAAGGAGGCAACCAGTGAGTGAGTCAAAATGCCAAATTAATGGCAACAAGATAGAACCGTGCGCGGCGTTGACGCAATCCCTGGAACATGACGCTGAATACACGACGCGAAAAGGTCTGCTGAAATACAAAATCTATAACCATGCATTAATTCATTCACAAGACCTGATCATGCTGCGGTCAGGCGAGTTTTCTAAATCGCCGATTCGAATTTCATTTTGCCCGTTCTGTGGTGAAAGTCTGAAAACGTGGGAAGCGGAGGCAACCAGTGATCAAAATTAACTATCAAGAACTGCGCGAGGCGGCGGAACAGGCAACGCAAGATGAATGGGTAGCATATATTTTGCCGGGTCATAACGGCATTTATCCTGCGCGCACGTCTGAGGGTAGGCATTGCGGATACTTTATTGACTGGCCTGGTATTGATGGGCTGAGAAACGCTGGTGCCAATGCCCGTTATATCGCGGCTATCCCACCAAAAGTTGCGCTGGCGCTACTGGGCGAAATTAAGCGCCTGGAAGATGCAAATATTGATGCCATGTGCCGAATTGCAGAACTGGAGAGCAATCGCGCGACGCTGGCGGCGGAGCAGCGTATTCAGATTGCAATAAATGAACTGGTTGCTCTGGCCCCGCGCCTGGATAAACGAGCGATGGATGCACTCTCTGTGACTGTGGTGCACCTGTATAAACTGATTAATAAGGAGGCAACCAGTGAGCGAAATTAATTACCAGGCACTGCGTGAGGCGGCAGTGAAAGCAACGTGGGGAGACTGGGACTCATATAAACCACACCGTGGCGCACGTGGTTATGAGGTCCGACTAAGTAGTCAGGCCATTGCGCAACACGTTCTGAAAAACAACGCTGAATTTATTGCTGCCTTTAATCCCAAGGTTGCTTTGGCACTACTGGATGAGATCAACGCATTAGAGGAAACGCGTATCAACGATGTTTGCCGTATTGTGGAACTAACAAAACAACTGGAGTCGGCAAAATCAAAACTCAACGAGCAGCGCGAGCATTACGAGGGAGTAATCGCGGATGGAGGTAAGCGCATAGCAGAACTGGAAAAACAATGCGCTGAATCGGAGCGAAAAGCATTAAGCAACTTTGAAGAGTGTGCTGCGATGGCTGAACGTATCGAAGAGTTGGAGCAGGCCAACACAAGACAGGACGCCAATATAAACCACCAGCAGGAGGGCGTGACTCAATCAGTCACCCGATACATATATCACTACAACGCAGTGAATGGTTCTGACTCTATGTCTGGAATTGCGCGGTTAACTTTCATGATCAAATCACAATCTGACCTTGACGCACTTAAAAGCGCACTTAGCAAGGTTGGTGGTTTCCGTGCAAAAGCAATTACATCTCTTTCATATCTTGGGTGTGAGGAAGATAGCAAACGATGAAAGAAGGATTTAAAGATAATTCAGGTGCAGCGCAAAACACTGGAGAAATCATTGAGGCATTTAATGGGGAGGAAATGCCCACTTTATTCAGAAAAGAATATCCGCGAAAGAGTAGAGCACTAGAATTGCTGTTTATCATTCTGTTTTTCGTGTTGCTGATACCAATAGCCTCAATATTAGTGACTGTTCTAATGGGGAAAGTATTTGAACCGTTAGTTGAACTGTATATCGATATAGTGTGGACCCCATTCAGGAAGCTACACAATAAAATTAACCCACATAAGGAAACAGATATGGCAACTTTGAAAAAAGAAGATCGTTTTACCAAAAAACAAATCGCCGAGGCAAAAATCCTCGATAACAACGGAACCTACTTCATCAACGGTTCCATTCTTCCTGTTTATATCAATGAAGATGGAGACACTTACCTTATTGAAGAGTACGAAAAAGGCGAGCCGAGCGAACACCTCATTAAAGATTTGTTCGCGGATGGCGTTATTGTTGCTGTTAATCCGATTGGCTACAACTAAAGCATAAATTATGACCAGTATTACCAGAGAACAGGCCAAGAAAATTATTGAAGCTGCCGATGAGGTTATTAGTGCGCTTGCCGGAACTAACGAGGATGTTCACCCTGGTAGCGATAACATGCTACGTCTGTGGGATGACCTGAATGACCGTTACGCGCCGCCGGAAGTTGTGCGTGAGCTGGCGCGTATCGTGCTGGCATCGCTGGAAGCGGAGCCTGTAGCGTGGCGATATCGCTACGTGAAAAAAGGCGTTACGGACTCTCAGGGGGAGCCGTGGGTTGGTGACTGGAAATATGTACCGACAAAAGAGGATTGCAACGACAGGCCGAGCTATGAGATTCAGGCCTTATTCACTGCCCCGCCAGTCCCGGTGACATCAGAAGGACTGGTTAAAGCCGTGCGTTTCTATGAACAAGTTAAGCGTGAAAATCCGCCAGTCGAAACCGGAGCATGGAAAGACGCGATTGACTGGGTGCTCAAAGAGGCCTGCCAGGTTGTAAACACTGGCATCAAAGGAGACTGATATGGCTATTGCCGCAAGTTACACCATGCATCTCTATTGTGATTGCCTCCAGTGTACAGATGGCAAATATAAGTCGCCAGACTTCGGTGAGTATATCGGTACGTCATGGGCTGGCTGTGCAAAAGAGGCGCGCAAAGATGGCTGGCGAATAAGCAAAGACAAAACGCGTGCTTTTGCGCCCGGGCATAAAGTTTTGAGGATTAACAAATGACCACTTTAACCGACAAAGAACTGATTAAAGAAATCAAAGAGCGAATCGGCAGCCTGGACGTGCGAGACAATATTGAGCGCCGTGCTTATGAAATTGCTCTGGCATCGCTGGAGGCAGAGCCAGTGGCAAAAATTATAGCTCACTACCCATTAGGAATTGACGTAGGCAAACAAAAGTTCGTACAGGCCATTGGAGAGCTTCCTGACTTTGGAGGATATCTATTCGCCGCTCCACCTGTGCCGGTAACACAGGCTAATGTCGCGCAAGCAATTGAAAATCTTAAGCAGAAGTTAGTGGAATGCAATCGCTATAACTACTGCGCAGATGCAGTTAAAGATGTTGAGGATGCCAGCCGCGTCTTGGCACTCCAAAATCAAAATATGTCAGCACCGATAACGCAGGAGGCCATTGAAAACGCAATTGAATATATCCGCAGTATTGCTTTTCACATCGATGAAGACGATTACCACGGCAAGCATATTGCGTATTTCATGCGACAAGCACTGGTCTGGCTGGAAGGGCATTCATGCAGCGACGACAGACAGGATAAAGCCGAGAATCAACCAGTACGCGGTAACCAGGCTGCCGAATCCAATCGCGGTAATGAGTGGACCGGCAATCCTGATATTGATAACGCCATCATCATGCTTGACCGCATAGATACGGCGGAAAGTGACGATGATGACCGTATTGAGGCTGTTAAGGCTGTTTTGCGTAGACTGGCAGGCAACTCTCCGGTAATTCCGGATGGTTTATCCACGGTATGCGCTGAGGCTTATCAGGTTGTAGGAGTTATGGCAGATGCGCTTGGTGTATTCGGTGATGCAGCAGTACAGAAAGTTCTGGATAACCTGTCACAGCAAAAACTTGTTCACAGAGATGTACTGCCGTTCTCGCTTCCGGTAACTCCGGATGGTTGGGTTATGGTTCCTAAACAGGTAACGCCGGAAATCAGCAACGCGATAAACGTTGTGGGTCAACGCTGTACATGCGGAAATTGCTCTCAGCGGTTGTGGGATTTATTACTCGACGCCACGCAGCAAGGAGTTAACCGTGGCTAACCTGCAACTTATCCTCAAAGGTGAAAAGATTTGAGGATTCGCATCATTAATAACACCGACAAGCATCCGGATGATTATTTGGATTGCTCGTTAGCAGAGCGCGTGGAATTGATATAAGAGAATCTCCGCGCATCGGCAACACACAGCTAAATATGTTCGCAATAAAGGGTAAATCAATGGCTAAATTTCGGAGAACTATTATTTTTCTGGCAATGTTATCTGCCTGCCATTTATCACATGCATCGGTTATTGTTGCAACCGCCGCAACAACGGCAGCAATTAGCGCCTCAGCCGCAAGCGAGCAGGAGCAACGCACTGCAATCAATGCATCCGCAAATACTACCACTGTAGCAGTCACGCAAGATAAGCCAAATATAGGCTTTGTTACTTGCGGAAAACGGTATGGAGAGACGGTCGGTTCTCTTGGTTGCGCAGTGTGGCATGACGAACGAGCAGAAGTTCCGTGGAAATCATGGCCTGGTTACATTCTTGGCGAAAAGATACCCACCAGCTATGAAGTAAATGCTATTTCGTTCGACCAATATAACAGAGTCGCAACGGTCTACTTTTCTTATTAACACGGAGTGATTATGTGGCGCGGTAATAATCATGGCAGAAGCCATATGATACTTACCGAATATAAGCTAGACCACAAAACCAATAAATCACGCTCAGTATATTTGCTCCGGCACAATAGCCGCGTAAGGAATACCGTGCTGGAGCAATATCTGACCGTTGAAATGGATAATTTCGGGAATTTCAAGCCAACAATATCGCTTGATGATTTCCCTCGTGGTTTAAGCGAAAGAGAAGCAATGCTGAAATTAGCAGAATGGCTACAAAGATTGAGCATTGTTATTGAAGATAACTGGAGTCAACCATAATGAAAAACAGAAAGAAATTTTGGATTACTTTTTTGTTTGTATGCCTTTGCGGTTCATTTGTTTTGTTGGCTGGTGGTGTTGAATGGGGAACGATGGGATGTGGAGTTGGGAGTGGCTTTACGCTTCTTGCAGCCTGGGTTATCGCTGGCGTTCAGTCTTGAGGAGGGTATTACTAAGTAATTTTATTACCCCCTTCATAACGGATATCACTCTCGTGATAACGGATATTCCAATTTTGATAACGGATAAAGCCAAATGAGGCATTTTTTAAGGCTGGCATTTGTTCTGGCGCTATTTGCTCCTCCGGCTGCGATGGCTGGAGAACAGCAGCACTGTGTAACTGAATCAGAGAATCTTGTAATAGTCACTCAATGCGATGACGGAACGGTGACCGTGGTTAATGTACGAGATAACCGTGTAGCCGTGTGTCGTAAAGGCGAATCATGCAAGGAGATAAAGCTATGACCAAAATCACTAAAGAGCGTATATCAGAGATTATTTCCCGTATCGAAATGTATGGTCACGGTGCTGGATATACGGCAGATGAAGTATTGGCGCTTGCCAAAATAGCGTTAGCGCCTTGCAAGGATGGTAACGGAATGACACTGATTGACTTTTTAGTGAAGGAATTATCTAAGGGAGCTGGATGGCCTGATGGAAAAGATTTTTGCTATCTACCCATTCCGCTGGCAGGTTGTAGTTGGGCTACGGTTCGTTTTGATACGCGCCATAAAAATTACCAATCATCAAAGAATTATTCCTTTGATGGCATTATTTGCGATATCAGTGACCTTGATCGCAGTGCGTTTACATCGGTTGTCACTCGTGAACAATATGAAGCAGCTCGCATAGCGTCTCAGAAAGTCGAGTTCAATGGTGATGAACTTGAAAGTAAGGCTTACAAGTTAGATTTTGAGCAATGGCTGGAACAGCAACGCGGGAAAATCGATGTGGACTGCGGTTGTGTGTCTGCGGAAACATTCATGCACTGGTTGCGGGTAGCTTATGAGGCTGGCAACCATCCGGATTTTCCGGATAGTTCCCAACAATCGCCCAAGAAAAGCGTAAAAACCTCTCTGGAAAGAGGCTATCTTGAGGCCGCATTAAAGATTAAGCCGGGCCATACGCTAGGCGTCATTGATGCCATGTTGGTTCATGAAATGGCTAAGGCTTTATTGCCACTGGTAGCAGATCAACATGAGGCGAGTCATGCCAACGAAAGCTGAACTACAGACGCGCGTAGAGGAACTTGAAAAAGAGAACACTGGCCTCAAAAAAATGCTGGCACGGGCAGAAAGGGAGTTATCTGGCAAACTTCTGCCAGAAGAACTGCCACCAGCAGATATACCAAAGCGAGTGTCTCGGTGGATGAAGTCTTTTTGTTTGCCGTGGGAGGCGTTTTGGTGCTACGACCATCGCAGATGGTGTGATGAACTTGATAGCAGCTTTCCCTACTTTGCGGAAGGTAACACCTGCCCTCAATGCAGGGGATAGCATTTAACGAAATCGATCACCCTATCCTGAACTTCAGAAAGAAGGTCTTTTTCACGCGCCAGAACGTCAGGATATTGACGTTCTGGCCTTACCAGATGCCGGAGCTTCCCATTAAGCAGAATGGCCTCAGAAAACACTTTTACGCTGTGCTTTATCCCCTCTGTTTCACTTTTCAGCGTCAAAATAAAGCGCAATTGCTTATTAGCCTGATTCAGATTCAATACACGAATTTGCAGTTCGTCTATGCTGTTTCGCAATGGGATTGATGCCACCACACTGGTGCAGTCTCTGATTGTCTGAATTGAACGGCTAACATTGAGAACGTTATTGTGCATGTGCCTGATCCACTAACTCCGGGAGGTTTCTTGTGTCAGATCGAAATATAGCAGCTAAAAGCCAGGAAGAGCGAGACAAGGTGAACGTAGACCTTGCCGCCAGCGGCGTTGCTTACAAAGAACGACTGAATATACCTGTGATTGCAGAGCAGGTGGCCCGTGAGCAACCGGAAAACCTGCGCGCCTATTTCATGGAACGGCTACGGCACTACCGGCAGTTAAGCCTCCAGTTGCCAAAAGGGAGCGATCCGGTGTATCAGAACGAGGATGCACCAAAAAAATAACGGCAAGATGGGGGAGACATTAAACATGCTTAACTATCACGACAACACGCGTTCTATGCAGACAATCCGCACCAATACAGCGGTGGTCGATAGCTTTCCTGTACATACTCAAGGCCGTGAAGATACCGTGGAAGTGAGACGCATGTTGTGTCGCCGGTCACCGGGCCACCAGCACTTCATCGTAACGTTTAAAAGCGATGTAGAGCGCGCCGAGAAAATCTCTAACTCCACATCTCTGGTTAAGCCGTTAGCGGAGGTTATTGTGCGCAACAATAAGGCGCGCTTTGTCCTTGAGGAGCATCATTCTGATTTTAATGAAAAAATCGAGTCAAGCATTTTGCAATATATGAATGGCACGTTCACGCCACCAATGTGATTAGCCCCCAGCGTGGCGCGCGTACAAACCCCGCTTTCACAAACTATGCCTTTTCAATGTATACTGTATGAATAAACAGTATTATTGAGGTAAAACGCTATGGGCTTCCCTTCTCCTGCGGCGGATTATGCAGAGAGCCGTATTTCTCTTGATCAGCAACTAATCAGACATCCTTCTGCGACCTACTTCATGCGGGCGGCAGACAGCCATCACCGTGAGGGAATATTGCAAGGTGCTTTGCTGGTGGTTGATTCCTCACTTACTCCGGTTGATGGTTCACTGCTTATATGCGCTATGGAGGGTGAATATCGCATAAAGAGATACAGGAAGTATCCGCGCCAGCACCTGGAGGATTTAAGCACCGGGAAGAAAGAGGCGTTACCAGTGGATGACGATGGATACACGGGCAGTAATGCTGTTTTTGGTGTGATCACTCATGTCATCAATGATGCCCGAAGTGGGGAATTTGATGATTGTCCGGTTATTTAAGCTGCAAAGTGCTGGTGCTTTATGCCTGTGAAGTTTATAATTGTGTACACATAACGAGTACACGAGGTGTTTATGCAATCCATTAACTTCCGTACCGCGCGCGGCAACCTTTCTGAAGTGCTCAACAATG
>SKEE01000256.1_pt1 | contig 62347 bp, 56 predicted proteins | sample 4826661 | NCBI WGS metagenome assembly SKEE01 (sample SAMN11008817, study PRJNA524170) | human gut metagenome | biome: Human fecal sample; material: Feces; isolation source: fecal sample from pouch patient p20 | host: Homo sapiens | place: Israel: Tel-Aviv | collected 2016-11-14
GTATTTCATACGCCTAAAGAATGCCGGGTCAATGTTGTGCTTGTAGTTGGTCGCCAGAACAGAAACTCCGTCATAGGCCTCAACCTCCTGCAGCAGAAGCGCGGTCTTGTTATTGTTGGAGGACTGGTTACTGCCTCCATCGTCAGAACGCTTCGCAAACAGGGTATCACACTCATCAAAGAAGAGTACAACGTTACACTTCTTCGCCTCGCGGAAGATCATGGAGATGGATTTCTCTGTCTCACCGACATATTTATCGATGACCTTGGAAAGATCGACCCGGTATAACTCCAGATTCAGCTCATGGGCAATAACCTGGGCACACATGGATTTACCGGTACCAGGCGCTCCGAACAGCAGAATGGAAAGGCCTCTGCCGTAGGGATATTTCTTCGTGTAATTCCAGCTGTCGTAGACCTGCTTGCGGAAATTCATCTGGTCGATGGCATGCTGCAGGGTCTCCCGCTGGCTCTCATTCATAACAATATCTTCAAAACCAAAGTTTGCCTTTACCTTTGTGGCTTTCTGGGTCAGCTCCGAACTCATCTGGTTGTTGCAGCCGGCAAACAGCTGTGCCCTGGAGATTAAAATCTCGTGGTTCATGGTGGCATAGCTTCTGGCCTGGCGCAGGGCTGATTTGATCTTACCCGGCGTAAAGAGGAATTTGGTCGCCATCTCCGGCAGGCTCACATCCTCTGCCAGTCCGTAGTCCTTTGCAAAATACTTCCAGCAGTCCTCACGCTCCTGGTTTCCCGGAGTCGGAATCTCCAGCTCCGTGAAATCCTGGTCGGTAACACTCTTAAGCGGAAGCTTGTCCCGGCTCATCAAAAATACCAGCGTTTCATGCTCGCGCAGCTTGGAAATTGCCAGATCCATATAGCCGATGTACTTTTCTTTTTCCTCCTCCCGGAAATCCAGGTCATTTAAACAGCAGCAGGATCCCGTAAAGATACACTCCCGGTTCACCGCCCAAAGTGCCTTCTCCACAAAGGAAAAGTCATACACAAAAAGCTTTTTGCAGTTTATGACAATGGCGTGCATGCCGCGTTTTTTGCAGAAATGCTGAATAAAGAATTTCCGTCCGCTTCCCTCATCTCCATACCAGCTGAAGATCCGCACACCCTGGTCATAGGAAATTTCCATGGCTTCCAGCTGTGTGGTATTGGCCATGATGGGATCCAGCTTCTTATCGTCTGTCAGCATATGGAAAAAGCGGGTATAGTTTTCATCCAGGCGCAGCGGATTGCGGCCAAACAAATAGTCAATCAGACGTTTATCCGGTGCCAGAACCGTAGAAAACGGCATGTTGGAATTCACCCGCAGATCCATGACCGGAAGCAGCTGCTCTAAGCAGACTGACATCTCGCCGTAGGCCGAGGTAATGGAAAACCGCTTGCCAAAGTATAAGCGCGCCGCGGACTCCACCGTTGGTGCCGTCAGGTTTCCGTTCTCATTGACGATCTGGAATACCGACGCGTAGCTGGTCTGGGTGGAAGAAAGAATGGCACAGGCCATGGCAAACACGGTGAAATGCCCGAACTCCCCTTTGGAACAAAGCATATAAAAAGGCAGGCTCACCGTACTGGTGTCTGTCACCTCCAGTCTTGCGTCCACAAAGGAAAACATTTCTTCCATGTCCAGCAGTTTTTCCGGTGTATGGATTTCTGCATCCAGATGATCATCCGGCGTGCTGAAGGCGCTGAGAAGCTCTGCCAGTTCCGGATCCAGCTCCGGTTCCGGCTGTTTTTCCTCATCGAAAGCTTCCGGGTCCGTTTCCTCCGGCACCGGATCCACAAACTGCCGGATCCGGTCATTACAGAGATCGTAGGCAATCTCGATATCCGGATAGAGAATATTTTTGTAGTTTCCCTGTCCGGCATCGTATTTTCCCATCAGTCCCTGGATGTAGTCTGCCAGTCTCACATTGACACAGGCAAACACATAATCCATATATTCAGCATATCCCGAGAAGGGAACATTCCGCAGTTCTTCCCGAAATTTTTTCCTGATGTCCATGAGTATCATCCTTTCTGGAGTTTCCGCTCTCACACGATGTGAAACATCGTACCCATACCGGTAATATCAAGCACCTGTTTTACCGCAGGAGACAGATTGGTAATCGTCATATCGCCTTTTTTGGAAAGAGCGGTCTTATGACCGATCAGAAGCGCGCGAAGTCCCGCGCTGGAAATGGTCGGCACATTTAAAAAATCCACCACTACATGGTTATTCTTCTGAAAGGCATTTAAAATTGCCTGCTGCAGCTGCGGAGTGGTATTGCTGTCCACTCTTCCATCCACCAGAAGGCGGATGTGCGTTTTGCAGTCGGTTGCAATGATGTTCATAACTTCTTCCTCTCTGATTTGTTACTCTAAGATCACGGTATCATTCAGAATCTGTTCGGTATCCAGATTTCCTGATGAAACCGCGGTGCTCACTGCATTCTGATCCAGATAGGTATATCCGTCCAGAGTGCTGCGGCTTTCCAAAAATACAATATGAAGCCTGCACCGCACAGGCTTAAACTGCCCGAGAAGATGCAAAAGCTGCTGTCTGCGCCGCTCAGATACCGGCTTGCGGATCATAAGCGTGACATCGTAGGGGCTGTTTCCGTACAGACGGTCGGATACCTCCCGTTCTTCTTCTGTCAGATACGGCTGCATCCGTCCGCGCTCCACGATGACCGGAGTCTCTCCGGTCATGATCTCACAGAGACGTTCCACGGAGCTTCTGGTTCCCTTTTTCTTTAAAAGTTCCCCGGCCTCAGAAAGGATCTGACGCAGCAGCTCCTCCTCCAGGAATCCGCCCCGGACATCAATGCCGAGCCATTTTAAAAACAGCTCCAGCTGGGGACGTTTCGCGGACGCAATATCATAAAGCTGGTCACGCTGGTCAATCTGCTCCTGAAAATCGTTATAAAGACTGGAATATACGGAAATATACCGGTGGAAAAAGCTGTTCCGCTCCCGGTATACCTCCGGAAATACCTGCATAAAATTGTCTCCGGGTAGCAGAACCTTCATATCAGAGACAGAAGCACCTGTGCCGATCAGTTCCGCTCCGATCCAGAGGTATCTTCCCTCCAGTCCGTAAAGCAGTACATCGGACTGATTAATAAAGCGAACTCCGGAAAGCCGGGAAAAATGCGCTTTCCGGCCTGCGAAAGAGGCTTGTTCTTCGAAAAGGCCTTCCCCGGCCTCAAGATCATTGGAAGCGGCAGCATATAAATAGAATACACTGTTTTCCTCTAATTGCAAGGAAAACTTCAGTCTTCCCCATTTACAGTCTTCCATTCCCGAATCCAGGGCTGAAAGTACAAAATAATGATCTGTTTGTTCATTCGTGCTGCGCACGCCCGCCGGAGTCGGTTCCATTCCGGAAAGAATGGCCCTGTCCCAGCGGTTTTTCCTGATAGAATATTGTATTCCAGCCATAATCCTCACTCCTTCTAGTTCTGCTCCTCTGCTGCCGGAAGAACGGTAAGTTTAAAATCTCCCGGATACAGAAGACAGTTCTCTGCCGGACGGATGTCGGTTCCCTCCATCACGGCGCTGGCACCACTCTGGGGACTGATGCCAAGCTCATATACATAAGAGACGCAGTCCAGTTCTTCAATCCGGTGAAACAGACGGTCAAATCTTAAGAGATCTCCAAATCCCTGGTCACCGTTTATGTAATCCAGTTCCTGGCGGACTGCGTCCTCCACAATTTCCTGACAATGTTCATAATGCGGCTTTACATAGATCGTGCCGCTCACCGCAACCGCTGTATACACTGGCTGACGGACACACACTCTGGACGCCAGAAGCCGGTGCTCATTCAGCCATGCCGTAATCTCCCGGAAATAATTTCTGGAAAGCATCGGAAACTTTGCTGCCAGATCCGGCATTACAGCTACCTGAACCTCATTCTTTGCGTAGTCCATCCAGGCGTGAACCTTGCGGATGCAAAGTCCCGGCACACAGTCGGCAAGAATCTCGTAATCCTTCGCGGTTACTGCGGCAAACGGGAAATTCAGATCCGCGATAAAGCGCCTGCGGACCTCTTCCAGGGTTTCCTGAAAGCATCCGCCCTGGCCTGGTGCCGGGTTCGTGTAGGAAACTGCCGGGTCCAGGCCGCGGGTCTCAAACTGGTTTCCCGCCCGGACATTGCCCTCTACTCCAAGGAATACCGCAATGGAACCGAGATACAGCTTTGCTCCGATATAATCCCCTGCGTCATGAATAATGATCCGGCCAGCACTCCACAGCATATTTGATGCCGATAAAGCGGTTCAGCACCGGAATATAGGCCTCATAAAGACAGGTATTTCCGGTCAGGCGCACCAGGCTTCTGTGAAATTCCAGATCTGCCTTTACGCATTCCAGCTCTTCTCCCGATTTCATTTTGCCCCGGCATTCCAGCGCCATATCGTAAAGCTGGCTTAACACGGGATGATTTCCGGAACCCAGATACTGTTCTATTGCATACTGCTCAAACAAATAACGGACCTCACAGATTTCCCGGATCTGCTTTTCATCCGGAACCGGAATAAAATATTTTCCACCGCTGCTCACTTCCAAAATTTTTTCACTGGCCAGGCGCTTTAAGGCCTGGATAACCGGTGTGCGGCTAATCTGAAAAGATTCTGTCAGTGCCGCCGGATCAATTTTCTCTCCGGCATGAAATACACCGTTGTAAAGTTCGTCAATAAACAGGTCATAAACCATCTCATCCAGTCCCCGCTTTAAATTCATACGCCATCTCCCTGTTCCAAATGATTATAATTTACTCACCAATCTAACATATCTCTGCCAGAACGTCAATTTCTATTCTTGTTTTGAAATCAAAAAACGCTGAGTCTTTTTATATAAAGCAATCCTACATCGACAGTAACGGAAAATCTACCTCTCGGACAATCCGCAAACTTGGAACATTAAAAGAATTGTTGGTTGAACATGGTCCCACCAGAGACGATGTTATGGCCTGGGCAAAAGAACAGGCTCGCATTGAGACCGAAAAGTTTGAACAGGAAAAAGCGAATCATTGTATTCCTATTACTTTCCATCCAAACCGAAAGATCGCCCATGGAGAAAAGCGAAAATTTCAGGGAGGTTACCTTTTCCTGCAGTCTCTTTATTATGAACTTGGTTTAAACAAGGTATGTCGAAAGATTCGAGATAAACATCACTATGATTATGATTTGAACGCGATCTTATCCGATCTCATCTATACACGCATTTTAGAACCAGGCAGCAAACGTTCTTCTTTTGAAACGGCTAAAAACTTCCTAGAAGCACCCACTTATCAGCTTCATGATATTTACCGGGCATTGAATGTTCTTTCAGAAGAATGCGATCTGATTCAGTCAGAGCTATATCGCAATTCAAAGTCTGTTTTAAAACGTAACGATGGGGTCCTTTACTACGACTGTACCAACTACTACTTTGAGATTGAACAAGAAGATGGAGATAAAAAATACGGAAAAAGTAAAGAACACCGTCCAAACCCTATCGTGCAGATGGGACTCTTTACCGACGGAGATGGAATCCCACTGGCTTTCAGCATATTTCCAGGAAATCAAAATGAACAGACATCTTTGAAACCACTCGAGAAAAAAGTGATTGAGGAGTTTGGGTGTGAAGAGTTTATCTTCTGTTCTGATGCAGGCCTTGGTTCTGAAAATAACCGGCTCTTAAATCACAGCAAGAAGCGCTCTTATATCGTAACCCAGTCTATCAAAAAACTTCCAGAAGAATACCGGACACTTGCACTAAACAAAAAAGAATTCCGGTGCCTCTCAGACCATAAAGCGGTCGATCTGAACAGCCTGACAGACGATGATAAAGAGGAACTTTTTTATAAAGAAGAACCTTACAGTTCCAAAAAGATGGAACAGCGTCTGTTGATTACTTACTCACCAAAATACGCTGCTTATCAAAAAGAGATTCGAGAGAAACAGATTGAACGAGCAAAAGCAATGCTTTCAAATGGCAGGCATAAGAAAAACCGGAAAAATCCGAATGACCCAGCAAGATTTATTGATAAAACAGCTGTTACAAAAGATGGAGAAATGGCCGATATCCTATATTTTCTGGATGAAAAAAAGATTGCACAGGAAGCACAGTACGATGGCCTCTATGCTGTATGTACGGATCTTTTTGACGATGAGCCGGAAGATATTTTAAAAGTCAGTGAAAGCCGTTGGCAGATTGAAGCATGCTTTCGGATCATGAAAACGGATTTTTCTGCCCGTCCGGTTTTTGTCCAGCGAAACGACCGGATCCGAGCACATTTCCTGGTCTGTTTTCTAGCGCTGTTCATTTATCGTCTGCTCGAAAAAAAGCTCAAGCGGAAATATACCTGTGAAGAGTTAATGTCGACATTAAGAGACTATGAATTTGCAGATGTGCAGGGGCAGGGATTCATACCGATTTATGAATCTACTAAACTGACGGATGCATTACATGAAGTAGCCGGATTCGAAACGGATTATGAATTTCTTACCAAAAGGAAAATGAAAGAAATCCAAAAACTTAGTAAACAACCTCGAGAAAAATCATAAAAATCTATCATCTATATCTGATTCAGAAAAAAGACTATATAGTAAAACGAAACTACACCGCTGAAAAAACCAGGTAGAATAAGGCTTTCAGCGGTGTTTTGATAAATTTGACTGTCAAAGATGGGATTATATGCTGTTATTCGCAAATTATCAACATTATTTCGATATATTGCGAATGTATATTGCGGTTCAGAATGCAACGCATCAGCAGAAATCTCATTTCCGACACGCAATGCTATGCTGCAATCGCATCTTTTCCGTTACGATCCAGAACGCAACACAAAAGACTTCCAAATCCAGGTACTTTCTCTGTGATTCGGAAGCCTTTTGTGCTATGATGGACATACTATGAATGAAAAGAAAGTGAGGGACTCCCGTTATGACGATCACGTATATCCACCACAGCGGTTATCTTCTGGAGACGGAGCAGGCGCTGCTGCTCTTTGATTTTGTAGAAGGCGCACTTCCGCCACTGGATCCCGCCAAAGACCTGTTTGTGTTTGTGAGCCACCGCCACGAAGACCACTTCAGTCCGAAGATCTTTGATCTGGCAGCCACTCACCCCCGCATCCGTTTTATCCTTTCCGATGACATCTGGCAGAACAAGGTGCCGGATCATCTGCACGGACTCGCCTGGTTCATGGATCCGGGAAAGGTTCTGGAATGGAAGGAAGGCGGCGGGCTTCGCGTAACAGCCTTCAAATCTACGGATGAGGGCGTGGCCTTCATGGTAGAAACCGGCAGTTATACCATCTATCATGCCGGCGACTTAAACAACTGGCGCTGGAACGGCGAAGAGCTGGCATGGAATAACAACATGAGCACCAACTACCGCCGCGAGCTGGAAAAGATCAAAGCTTCCGGTTTCCACCCGGATGTTGCCATGGTTCCGTTAGATGGACGCCAGGAGGATCTGTTTTACCTGGGACTGGATGATTTCATGAGGATAGTCGGCGCCGAAATGGTCTTCCCCATGCACTTCTGGGAAGATTTCAGCGTCATTCCGGCACTGAAAAAGCTGGACTGCAGCGCAGAATACCGGGATCGCGTGGCAGATATCCGCAAAGATGGGCAGCGTTTTTGCTTTCCGGCTTTTCCGGATAACCGATCAGGCGGAGAGACAACATGATATCCACAGTCACAAAAGCCCATGCACAGCAGGAAATCCTGCTCCTCGCCATGAAGGCCGGGCAGATCCAGCTGGAAAACGGAGCGGAAATCTTTCGCGTGGAAGATACCATCATGCATATCTGCCGCGCCTACGGACTTCATTCTGTCCATATTTTCGTGCTGAGTAACGGTATTTTTCTAAGCTGCGGAGATGAGACGGAACCCCTGTTTGCCAAGGTTTTGCAGGTGCTTGTCAACAATACCAACCTGCGCAGAGTTGCGGAAGTAAACCAGCTGTCAAGGCGCATTGAGGAAGAAGGGCTTTCCCCGGAGAATGTACGCAGAGAGCTGACCCGCATCGAGGAGCATCCGGGCTTTCCTGCTGCTTTGCAGATTGCCGTGGCCGGACTCGCCGGTGCCTGCTTTGGCGTCATGTTCGGCGGCTCGCCGTGGGATTTTTTATGTTCCATTGTTGTCGGAAGCCTGTATCAGGCCTATGCCGTGTATCTCGGCAATCCGCATTTGGGACGGATCGTGCGCACCATTCTCGGCAGTGCCTGGATCACCTTTCTTTGCATCCTCTGTTACCGCTTCGGCCCCGGAGAAAATTTTGATGCCATGATCATCGGCGGCATTATCCTCATGGTTCCCGGAGTTGCCTTCACCAACGCTATCCGCGACATGGTCGACAGTGATTACATTTCCGGCTCTGTCCGAATGCTCGATGCCGTCATAAGCTTTTTCTGCATTGCCATCGGTGTCGGCGTGGTGCTTGCGCTATACGGAAATATAGCCGGTGCTCCGCTGCTTCCATAATAATAGGAAAGAGAGGTTCTTCATGCTGCACCTACTGATTCAGACCTGTGCGGCCGCCATGGCCACCATAGGATTTTCCCTGCTGTTTGGCGTTCCGGCCCGCTATTATCCCAGCTGTGCCCTCATTGGCGGCGTAAGCTGGCTTGCCTACCTGCTTCTGCTGCCCTACAGCTCTGTCTCTATTGCCACCTTCGCCGCCACGGTCATTGTGATCCTCATGTCACGATGGTTTGCGGTACGGAAGCGGTGCCCGGTCACCATCTTTCTGATTTCCGGCATCATCCCGCTGGTGCCGGGTGCAGGAATCTACCGGGCAGCCTACTACACGGTCACAGATCAGCTTTACCTGGCGGTCCAGACCGGTTTTGATGCCGTCAAAATGGCAGTTGCCATTGTACTTGGGATTGTGTTCGTTTTTGAAATTCCGCAGACGGTATTTCAGATCGGCAATCATAAAGCTCACCAAAAACACTAATTTTTACAGATACAGGAGGAATCATTATGCTGTTACTTCAGAATGGACGGGTCATTGACCCGAAATCAGGACTGGATCAGGTCATGGATCTGGTCACAGGCAACGGAAAGATCCTGGAGCTTGGAAATGATTTAAAAGAAAAATATCCGGATGCCCGGGTGATTGACGCCACCGGTCTTGTGGTGGCTCCGGGACTCATTGATGTTCACGTGCACTTCCGTGATCCGGGACTTACCTATAAGGAAGATATTCATACCGGTGCTGCTGCCGCTGCCGCAGGCGGATTCACCACCGTGGTCTGCATGGCCAACACCAAACCGCCGGTTGATAACGTGGAAACCCTCGAATATGTGCTGGCAGAAGGCAAAAAGACTCCGATCAATGTCTTAAGCGCTGCCAATATCACGGTCGGCATGAAGGGCGAGGTTCTCACCGACATGGAGCTGTTGAAGGCCCACGGCGCTGCTGGCTTCACCGATGACGGTATTCCGTTAAAGGACAGTGCTCTGGTTAAAAAAGCTATGGAAGAGGCTGTCCGCTTAAACGTACCGTTAAGCTTCCACGAAGAAGATCCGACGCTTATCACCAATAACGGCATCAACCGCGGTGCCGTGTCCGAGCACTTCGGCATTGGCGGCTCTCCGGCTGCCGCAGAGGATGTTCTGGTAGCCCGCGACTGCATGCTGGCCCTGCACACCGGTGCCCTCATCGATATCCAGCATATCAGCTCCGGGCACTCCGTCCGCATGGTAGAACTGGCCAAGCAGCTTGGCGCTCATGTCATGGCAGAAGTTACCCCGCACCATTTCAGTCTGGATGAGACCGCAGTCTTAAAACACGGCACCCTGGCGAAAATGAACCCGCCGCTTCGCACGCTTGAGGATAAACAGGAGATTCTCCGCGGCTTAAAGGAAGGCGTCATCGACATCATTGCCACCGACCACGCACCGCACAGCGCAGAGGAGAAGGCAAAACCGCTTACCGAAGCACCGAGCGGCATCATCGGCCTGGAAACCGCACTGGCTCTTGGTGTCACCAACCTGGTCCGGGAAGATGTCCTGACCATGCCGCAGCTCATGGAAAAGATGAGCCTGAACCCGGCCATCCTCTACCACCTGGAGGGAAACAAGGGCCATTTAAGCACCGGTGCAGATGCCGATCTGGTACTCTTCGATCCAAACGAAAAATGGACCGTAAAGGAATTCAAATCCAAAGCCACCAACTCTCCGTTCATCGGTGAGGAGCTTTACGGAAAAGTAAAATACACCATCTGCGGCGGAAAGATTGCTTATGTTGCTATTCCCCTCCGGAATAACTGATATTTTTTCTCAATAACGGCCTTTTAGAGGGAGACTTCCGAATTCACCGGTTGTCTCCCTTCTTTTTTTCTGTTATAGTGGTTAGCAAACGCTTACCGTGTGCATATCAGGAATGTCCTTTGAACGGAAGCAGGCACTTTATTCAGGAGGAACCGGATACTATGGAATTACGTCAGCTGGAATATTTTATGATCACCTGCGAAAAAGGCAGCTTTAACCAGGCTGCCGAATGCCTTTACACCACACAGCCCAATGTCAGCAAGGTAATCAGTTCCCTGGAAAAGGAGTTGGGCCGCCCACTTTTTGAGCGCAGCAGCCGCGGTATCCGCATCACTCCCTATGGTGAAACAGTCCGGGAATATGCCCAGAATATTCTCCACAATGTCAGCCTGATCGACTCCCTGACCGACCGGAACCAGGGCAAGAAATTCAGCCTCGCCACCTATCCCAGCAACATGATTTCCCGCCTGCTGACCGACTTCTATCAGGAAATGGGCAATTCCTACATCGTAGAACACTTAGAAGGCACCGTGGAAGAGATCTGCAACCGGGTTGCCCAGGGACTTTCCGAGATTGGGGTTGTCTATATCGCAGAAAAACAGCTGCACCAGTTCCAGCATATTCTGTCCCACAAAAAGCTGAAATTCATTCCCCTGGATATGAAAGAAGCCTGTGTTTATGTCGGCCCGAACCATCCGCGCTACCACGATGAAAGCATTGACTTTCAGGATCTTTCCTCTCTCTCCTTCGTCCGGGGCGTACGGGAATTTTTCTCAGTGGAACACCATTTAAGCCATGTAAGCCTGGGCGCCATCAGTACAGAACAGCTCCATTATTCCGTCTACACCAACAGTGACCACCTGACCATCAACCTGCTGATGAATACCGATATCTGCAGCCTGGGCATTAATTTTCTCTATGACCAGTACCGTCAGTACGATATCCGCCAGCTGCAGATCAACAACTGTGAGCCCTTTCTTCTCATCGGTTACATCTGCCCGGATGACGCAAAATTAAGCACCGCCGCCGACTGGTTTATCCGTCATTTTCAAGCAATTTTATAAGAATTTCGTCCTTGTTATAACATTTTGGAATAACTAAGCCCCTCCAAATTCATCAGTAGTAAGCTTTTGCTAACCCATGTTATACTTTCATCGTTCGCACCGGATGTGTGGACAGAAACGATAACAAGCTTTTACAACAGGAGGACACTGATTATGAAAAAAAGATGGGGCACACTGCTTCTTGCAGGTCTCTTAGGCACCGCCGTGTTAAGCGGCTGCGGTTCATCCGCCTCTGACTCTGCATCTACTGCTGCCGCAGATTCCGCTGCTGCAGAAACCACCACTTCTTCTGAAAATACAAAAGAAGATCTGATCTTTGTAAACTACCGCGATATCCGCGATTTAAACCCGCATTTATATGCCGGCGAGATGTACGCGCAGGAAATGCTGTACGAGGGTCTCGTCAACATCACCGCAGACGGTTTTGAGGGTTGTCTGGCTGAGAGCTGGGATGTCAGCGAGGACGGTAAGGTCTACACCTTCCACATCCGCCCGGGCGTCCTGTTCTCCGATGGAGAGAAATGTGATGCCTATGCCATCAAGGCCAACTTTGACGCAATTCTGGAAAACAAGGACCGCCACACCTGGCTGGAGATGATGCACCTGCTGGTCGGCGTTGACGCTCCGGATGAGAACACCTTTGTCATCGAGCTGTCTGAGCCGTACTACCCGCTCTTAACCGAGCTTGGTGTTACCAGACCGTTTGCCATGATCTCCCCGAAAGCCATGAAAGACGGCAGCACCAAGGATGGCGTAGAGGCTTACATCGGAACCGGCCCATATGTGCTGGATGAGTTTGTCACCGATGAGTATGCCATCTTCAAGGCAAACCCGAACTACTGGGGTGAACAGCCGGCCATCAAGACCATCACCGTTAAGGTCATCCCGGATAACCAGACCCGTATCCTGGCTCTGGAAAAGGGCGAAATTGATATGATCTTCGGAAAGAACATGATCGATGCCGATGCCATCAACCAGTACTTAGACAGCGATAAGTTCACCGTAGAGCTTTCTGATCCGACCTCTACCAGACAGATCGTTCTGAATACCTCCTCCGATATTCTCTCCGAGAAGGATGTGCGCATTGCGCTTCAGCATGCTACCAACAAGCAGAATATCTCTGACGGTATCTTCTACGGACTGGAGAAACCGGCTGACACCCTGTTCGCAAAAACCATCCCGTACTGCAACATTGATCTGGAGCCGTTTGCCTACGACTTAGAGCTGGCCGGCCAGATCCTGGATGACGCAGGCTGGAAGATGGGCTCCGGCAATGTCCGCGAGAAAGACGGAAAGCAGTTAAACATTGACCTGCTTTACAACAGTGACAGCGTTACCGAGAAATCCATTGCCGAATATCTGCAGAGTGAGTATCAGACCATCGGTGTTGCCTTAAACATCCACGGCGAGGAGGAGCAGTCCTACCGCGATAACATGAAGGCCGGTAATTTCGATATGGTATTCAACATCTGCTGGGGCACCCCGTACGACCCGCAGTCCTCTCTGGCAGCAATGCGCGCGCCGGTATACGGTGACTACGCAGCCCAGCTTGGCCTGGATGATAAAGCCGAGATTGACGAAGCCATCACCGAGATCCTGATCACCACCGACGAGGACAGACGCCAGGAGCTTTACACCTACGTTCTGACCCATCTGCATGAGGACGCGGTTTACATTCCGCTGACCTATGAGTGCAACAAGGCCATTTATCGTTCCGATATGAAGGGCTTCCACTTTACCCAGACTCAGTATGAGGTTCCGTTCCAGGATTTCTCTTTCTAAGTTCTGAGGAGTAATTCAACCTGAAATGTGTACGAAGCCGTCTCCCGCGAGGCGGCTTTGTATTGTTACGGTTCACACGTTTGTTGATTTTTACCGGAGGTACTGTTTTGAAACCATATATCATCAAGCGGATCCTTTCCGCGATCCCGCTTCTTCTCATTATTTCCTTTGTGTGCTTTGTTTTTATCAACCTGATCCCATCCGACCCGGCTGAGGTAGCCCTGCGCGTACGCCAGGTTCCCATCATTACCGAAGAAGCCATTGCCGAGGTCCGGGCGGAGCTTGGACTGGACAAGCCGTATCTGGTCCGCTATTTCACCTGGGTACTGGACTGTATGCGCGGTGACTTCGGTATCAGCTATGTGAACCCGGCCCGTACCGTGGCGGGTGAGCTGCTGCGCTGCATGCCGGCTACCCTGCAGCTGGCGGGCGCTTCCCTCATCATGGTAATCCTGTTAAGCCTGCCGATCGGCTTTCTGTGCGCGGTATACAAGGATGGCTGGTTTGACCGGATCATGCGCGGCATTGTCTTCATGACCACCGCCATGCCGGCTTACTGGGTCGGCCTTCTGATGATGTGGCTGATCTCCATCAAGCTGGATCTTCTGCCCACCAGTGGAAACGGAACCATCAAACACCTGATCTTACCGGCCTTTACCGTATCCTTAAGCTACATTTCCACCTATATCCGCCTGATCCGCAACAATATGCTGGAAAACATGAAACAGGACTATGTGCTCTATGCCAATGTCCGCGGCCTGCCGCAGAAATCCATTCTGGTAAAACATATCCTGAAAAACTCCATGCACACCTGCATCGTTGCCATCGGTATGAGTATTCCGCAGCTGATCTCCGGAACCATCGTCGTGGAAAATGTATTTGCGTGGCCAGGACTCGGAACTCTGTGCATCAGTTCCATTTTCAACCGGGACTATCCGGTGATCCAGACCTATGTGCTTCTGATCGGCGTTCTGTTTGTCGTATTTAACCTGCTGTTTGATATTCTTCAGACGGTGTCTGACCCGCGTATGCGAAAGGAGGGCAACTGATGTTACACCGTTTTCTTCATAATAAAACCGCCGTCGGTACGGTAACTCTGGTGCTGATCGTGGCGCTGATGGGAATTTTTGCCCCGCTCATTGCCCCGCATGACCCTTACGCCACCGACATTCTTAACAAATTTGCCCACTTCAGCAAAGAGTATCCGCTGGGCACCGATAACCTGGGACGTTGTATCCTCTCCCGCATGATCTACGGCATCCGCCCGACCCTCGGCCTTGCCGTCCTGACCATGCTCGGCACCATTGGACTGGGCGCCCTGATGGGACTTCTGGCCGGTTATTTCCGCGGTATCACCGAAGAACTGATCATGCGCGTGGTGGATGTGATGCTTTCCTTCCCCAGTCAGATCATGGTATTTGCAGTCGTTGCGCTGCTCGGCATCAACGTACAGAACGTGATTCTGGCAAACGTCTTCATCAAATGGGCCTGGTATGCCCGCATGATCCGCACTGGTGTCATGCAGTACCGCGACCGCAACTTTATCCAGTTTTCCCGCTGTGTTGGCACTCCGGAGCGTTTCATCCTCTTCCGGCACCTGGTTCCCTCCATCGCAGCAGACCTGGCTGTGCTCTCTTCCCTGGATGTAGGCTGGGCCATCATCAATATTTCCACCCTGTCCTTCCTGGGGCTCGGGGTACAGGCTCCGACTCCGGAGTGGGGTGCCATGCTCAGCGAGGCAAAAAATGTCCTGACCAGCAACCCGGCCCAGATGCTGGTACCGGGTATCGCGATCGTTGTTCTGGTTGCTGCTTTTAACTTAATGGGCGATGCCATCCGCGATGTGCTGGACCCGAAGGAGGTGCTGTAATGTCTGCCATTTTAAAAGTAGAAAGCTTAAATGTCACGCTGCAGCACCGCAGAGCCTCCAAAAAGCTGGTAGAAGATGTCAGCTTTGAGGTCCGGCCCGGCGAATGCCTCGGCATTCTCGGAGAATCCGGCAGCGGAAAAAGCATGACCGTGAAATCCGTACTGGGCCTGCTGGATAAGAATTTCCAGGTTTCCGGAAGTGCCATCTTTGACGGTCAGGACCTGTTAAAGGAATCCAGGGAAGAACTGCGCCGCCTCCGCGGAAGCCGGATCACCATGGTCCTGCAAAATCCCATGACCTGTTTTGACCCGCTCTACCGCATCGGGAACCAGATGGCGGAAACCTTTGCCACCCACACTTCCTGGAACGTCCAGGAGATTCGCAGCCGGTGTCTGGAAATTCTCGATCAGATGCGGATCCGGAACGGCGAAGAGGTTCTGGAAAAATACCCGCACCAGCTTTCCGGCGGCATGCTCCAGCGCATCATGATCGGCATTGCCATGGCCCTGCAGCCGGAGCTTCTGATCGCCGATGAGCCGACCACCGCCATCGATGCCATCACACAGTATGAGATTCTGGAAGAATTTATCCGTATCAAAAAGCAGAAAAACACCGCCATGCTGTTCATTACCCATGACCTGGGAGCCATCTCCAAGGTTGCCGACCGCATCCTGGTCATGAACAGCGGACATGTAGTCGACAGCGGAAGCTTCGACCACATTCTCAAACATGCCGATGACCCGTACACCCGCATGCTGGTGGAAAAACGTTCTGCCGTCATGCGCCGCTACCGCCAGATCTTACATGGAAAGGAGAGTTCCAATGCTTGAAATAAGTAACATCAATGTCAGTTTCCGCAGCGAACGCCAGGAAAAACTGTTCGGCACCACCAGAGATCAGGTTCTCTTTGATGTTTCCTTAAAGGTGCCCCAGGGAACCTGCCTTGGAATCCTGGGGGAATCCGGAAGCGGAAAATCCACCCTGGGCCGCGTGATCTGCGGCCTGTTAAAACCTGACAGCGGCGAACTGAAGATTCACGGTACTTCCGTCTACGCATCCAGAAGCGGCCGCAAAAACCTGCAGAAGCGCTTAAGTGTTGTATTTCAGGACTATACCACCTCCGCAAATCCACGTTTCCGGGTAAAGGAGATCATTGCGGAAGGACTGGCCGCAAGAGAGCGTAACCAGAAAATCCGGTTAAACCAGGCAGAAGAAACCAGCCGCCTCTTAGAGCTGGTCGGCTTAAACGCTTCCTACGCAGACCGGTATCCACACGAGTTATCCGGCGGACAGCTGCAGCGCGTCTGCATTGCCCGGGCCGTGGCATGCCAGCCTGAGATCATCCTCTTTGACGAAGCCATCTCCTCCCTGGATGCCCACACCCAGGTCCAGATCATGGACCTTCTGCGTGAACTGAAGGAAAAGCTGGGACTGACCTATATTTTCATCACCCATGACCTGACCTCTGTCACCTACATCTGCGATGACGTGCTCTTTCTCTACCACGGCCGCATTACCGAACACATCCCGGTGTCCCACATTGCGGAGACCAAAGACGAATACGCAAAGAAGCTCCTGGCTTCCATTATCGAATTTGACTAAAGGAGAATTTTTGAAATTTATGAGACTGTCTGACTTAAAAGCCGGCAGCGGAGAAAAACAGACCCTCCTGCTGCCTGTCACCAGCCCCTATCCTGTAGAAATGACCGTGATCTGCGGCTGCCGCCCCGGAAAAACCCTGGTGGTGACAGCCGGTGTTCACGGCTGTGAATATGTCGGCATCGAAGCCCTGAACCGCCTGAAACAAGAGCTGGATCCCGCCGCCCTGTCCGGCCGCGTGATCCTTCTTCCCCTGGTAAACCCGGAAGGCTTCTACCAGGGCAGCAAGCAGACCATCCCGGCCGACGGGCAGAACTTAAATCGGATGTTTCCCGGCAAATCCGATGGCACCTTTTCCAGCCAGCTTGCCAGAGTGCTGGAAGAAACCCTGTACCCCGAAGCGGATTTCCTGATGGACCTGCACGGCGGCGATGTCAACGAAGCACTGACTCCGCTGATTTTCTTTCCTACTGCAGTTGAGAAAAGTCTTTCCGCCGCAGCTTCGGCAGCCGCGGAAAGCCTCTCCGTTCCTTACCGGGTTACATCCACCTCCAGAAACGGACTCTACAGCTGGGCCGCCCAGTGCGGCATCCCCGCCCTTTTAGTAGAGCGCGGAGAACGCGGCCTGTGGAGTGGAGAAGAGGTTTCTGCATGCCGGGAAAATGTGTATGAGCTGATGCGGCATCTGGGGATTCTGCATGTGGACATGGTATCTTCCTGTTTTCCGCAGACCGAAATCCGCAAAGCCATCTACAAGGAAGCGCCCGCGGATGGCTTCTGGTATCCCGCAGTGTCTGAAGCCGGTCAGAAATTAAAACAGGGTGCCCTGCTTGGCACCCTGAAGGATTCTTATGGAAATGAAATTGCCCGCTATACTGCCCCGTTTGAGGGAGTGGTGCTTTACTACACTCTAAGTCTTGGAGTAAGAAGCAGAGATCCGCTCATTGCATACGGAAAGCTGTAAATCTGTTACCCTTAGGCTGATACCCAGGCATGTTCAATGTGCCTGGGCATTTTCTTTCACCAGCACATCTTTCCCGAAAAACGCAAACCCAACTTTATAAATCCGGCCTGCTGGTATTCCTGAAGCCAGCAGGTCTTTTTCATACTCCCGGTCTTCAATCTGCTTTAACGCATTGTCTGCCGTCTGTTCCAGATTCTCCTCCTGCTTCTCATTGTGAACCTTAAACTCCAGAATAAAAGCATCCAGGTCTTCCTTTTGCGGATACATGGCAATGTCATAGCGTCCCCTGCCGCTTTCCCGGTTGGATACAATACGATATTCTTCACGTAGGCAAACAATCAGGCCAAGAACCAACCCATGATAAAAGTTTTCGGGAACGCGCTCCGCCGGACCGCGTCCTGTATCAAAATAGCTCATGGAATCATAGGAAAGATCCAGCAGAATGTCATTCAGCTTCTCAATCTTATGCTCTACAAGTGCCTGCGCAAACTCATTGCAGATGGACATTCCATTATGAAACATTCCCATGATCTCCGTCCGGAACATTCCCATGACCTCCTTATTGGTCACCGCCACGTCACACTCCGTGATTTCCTGGTCCTTTACCACATGATCGGTCTTAATATACCCCACCGACAAAAGCAGGGACCACAGGCTGTTCTCATCTCCGTCCAGATACTGGAACGTGATATTCTCATTGATGCGTTTATGAACCGGCTCTCCCCGCATCAGTTCCTCAATCTCATGCTTGCTTCGCAGCGGATGACGACGGATCATGTCTCCGATCAGCTTGTTGCTGCTGGTATTGATCCAGTAAGACTGCAATTCCCGCTGCTGCATATAGTTGCAGATAGACCAGGGATTGTAGATATCCTTCCGGTTTCCAATGATAAAGCCGTCATACATGGCCTTCACATCCTTCATGGTGTCGATGTTCTGGCATTTCAGCGCATCCATAACCTCCTGCTCGGTAAAGCCAAAGCAGTCACTGTAATCATTGCTGGTAACGGTGCAGGCTTTCAGGTTATTCAGATCGGAAAACAGAGAGTTTTTGGGAATTCTCGTCACGCCGGTAATGATAGCCCGAAAAAAGCTGGAATTCTCTTTAAACGTACAGTGGAACAGCTGACGGCAGGTAGCGATCATCTCATCCCAGTAACCATCTGTGTATGCCTCCAGAAGCGGCGTATCATATTCATCCAGGAGGATAATCGGCTTTGTATGATGATGCCGGTACAGCAGCCCGCAAAGTTCCTGGATTGCACTCCCGGCGTTTTCTATATTTCCCTTCCGGAATGAATTACGCAGCTCGTTGTATCTTTCCCGGTCTTCTGCGCTCAGTCCCATACTCTCTGCAAGATACCGGTGTGCCTCATACATATTTCCCAGATTCACTGCCATCCCCTGCATGGCCTGCTTATAATTCAGTCCTTTGCAGCTTCCAAAACTCACGGAAATAACCGGAATTTTTCCAAATAAGCTCCGGCTTCTTTCATCCTTCCAGACACGAAGCTGCTCAAAATCTTCCGGCTGATCCGCGTATCTTGGGTCAAAGAAATGTTCTACCGTGCTGAGAAGCATGGTCTTTCCGAATCTTCTGGGGCGGTTGATCAGGGTAACCGCCACATTGCTTCTGAGCCACTCGGAAATGAAATGGGTCTTATCCACATAAAACTGTTTTCCGCAGGCGTAATCCCCAAAATCCTGAAAACCAATCCCCACCCGGGCATCCAGATAGGGATTGCGGCTTAAAATTTTCTGAAGCTTCCGCATATAAGCCAAGAGGTGCTTTTTCTCCTCCTGCAGACGGCTCCGCTCCTCAAATTCCAGAAGAACCTGCTCCCGCTCATCCAGCTTGACATAGGTGCTGGTCACCTTGCCATCTACGCTTTTCTGGATGTAGGGCTGCTTTTTGCCGTTGATGGTCTTGTAGGTCAGTGTGCCTTTCGGCAGTTCTTTCAGACGTGCGTCGATATCCTCGATCCGGTCCCGTGGATTGGTCGTCATAGCTAAACCTCCTTTACAGTGAAATTTTCAAGTAAAATTTTATTTGCAACTTATTTGACAACTTATAAAGAATGTCCTATAATACACTTAACGAGAGAGTCGAAAGCTAGAGTACACCTAGCCGCCGGCAATAAGCATTCAAAAAATAGCGCTTCATCTTACCGGGACGAGGGCGCTATTTTTTGTGTGTAAAATAAGCAACGAGTGTGATTACAGCACAAAGCATAATTACAAACTGAAACAAATCTGAATATGTAACCATTGGCACCGGCCTCCTTCCGTATAACGTCCGGCGGCTGACATAATCGCCCCTTCGACTCCCTGGGTAAATGTATTATATATAGTTTTTATCAGTATATAACCACAAATAACCATTGTCAATCTTCCCGTAACTATAAAATTATGAATACTTGACTTTTATTTTTTCCTCCTTATAATTAAGTAATAACTTTATTAAGTAAATACTTTATTATAGAGGAGACGCACATGACTGATCTTGAATTGCTTCATATTATCACCATGCCTACACGATACCAGATTCTCATGCTTTTACTGGATCATCATTACTGTGGCAAGGCGCTTTCCTCCAAACTGGGCATCAGTGAATCGGCGGTATCCCAGCACCTGCAAGTATTAAAAAGATGCGGACTGGTCACCGGCCTGCGAATTGATTACCAGATGCATTACCAGGTGAACAAAGGCCTGATGCTCCGGGCTGCCAATGCCTTTTGCCAGGCGCTGTCAGAAACCGAAAAAACACACTGGGACCAGGAAAACTGTGACTGTGAATTTGCTGCGTCCTGCAGCCGGAGAGGAGCTTCCAGAAAATCATGAACAAAAATAAAGACTATCTGATCACAGAGAAGCCCTCCCGGGCACTGTTTGCCTTTGCGCTTCCTATGATCATCGGAAATCTGTTTCAGCAGGCATACACCATTGTAGACTCTGCTATTGTGGGACATTATGTAGGAGAAACTGCACTGGCCGCGGTCGGCGCGTCCTATGCGCTGACCAGCATTTTTATCTGTGTCGCCATCGGCGGCGGCATCGGCGCGTCGGTCATCATCAGCCAACACTTCGGCGGACATGCCTACAGCCGCATGAAAAACAGCATCCGCACCGCTATGCTTTCCTTCCTGCTCATCAGCCTGCTTCTTGGCGGCATTGGCCTGTGCTTCAGCAGACAGATCATGGAAACCTTAAACACTCCGGCTGATGCCATGGACATCGCTGTAATCTACTTAAACATTTACTTTTACGGCCTGCCCTTTTTGTTTATGTACAACATCCTCTCCTCCATGTTCAATGCTCTCGGTGAATCGCGGATTCCGTTGTATCTGCTGATTTTCTCCTCAGTGCTGAACATCTTCCTGGATCTATATATGGTGGCCACCCTGCATCTAGGCGTTGCCGGTGCTGCTTACGCAACCTTTATTGCCCAGGGCATTTCAGCAGTCTGTTCCTTCCTCATCTTCCTGCGCACACTCCGCCGGTTAGATGGGAAAGCAGAAACTTGGTTCAGTAAGGCAGAGTTTTCCTCCATGTCCCGCATCGCACTGCCATCCATTCTCCAGCAGTCCACGGTTTCCATCGGAATGATGCTGGTCCAGTCAGTGGTAAACGGCTTTGGCACACAGATCCTGGCCGGATTTTCTGCCGGCATGCGGATTGAATCCCTCTGCGTAGTTCCCATGTCCGCCATCGGAAATGCCCTTTCCTCCTATGCGGCCCAGAACATTGGCGCAGAGAAACACGAACGGATTCCCCTTGGATACCGGGCTGCCAACATCATGGTCGCCATTACCGCCGTCATCCTGTGTCTGTTCCTGGAACTGCTCCACCGCCCTCTGATCGCATTATTCCTGGACGGTGCTCCCTCTGCCCAGACCGTTGCTACCGGAGAAGGATACCTGCGATTCATCGGCTTCTTTTTCTGCATGATCGGCTTTAAAATGGCGGTCGACGGCATTCTGCGCGGCGCCGGTGCCGTAAAAGTTTTTACCATCGCCAATCTGGTAAACCTGGGGCTGCGTGTGCTCATTGCCAAGCTCGGAGCTCCTGTCTACGGCATTGCCATGATATGGTACGCCGTGCCGCTGGGATGGCTCGCAAACTTCCTGATCTCCTACGGATATTACCGGACAGGGAAATGGAAACAGATAAAATAAACCTGCATAGCAAAACCCGGCGGGCCATCACGGTCCGCCGGGTTCTATTATGCAGGTTTTATATGCTTTTAATCATCCTCTTCCGGTGCCAGCTCGGTAGTCTCTACCTTCGGCGGCATCAGCTTGGAGAATACTACAAATCCAATGAACGCTGCAACCAGACCCGGGATGATCGGCTGGCTGAACTTAATGCCAAACAGCACGCCCTTGGAAACATGCTCCAGGTACACAACCACAATGGTACCTGCAAGTAAGGAAGCAATGGTTCCCGCGGTGGATGCTTTCTTCCAGTAATGTCCCATCACGTACGGGAAGAAGGAACCAGCCGCACGTAAGGTGAAGCAGAACATTAAGATAGAAACAATGCTCTGGGTGTTGAACAGCGCGATGAGCATGGAAGCCACGCCTACCAGGCACATCACGATTTTGGTGACCTTCATGACAGAATCACTGGATGCGTCCGGTTTTAAGACTGCTTTGTAGATATCATTCGCGAAAATGGAACCTGCGCCCAGAAGGTCAGAGTCAGAACTGGACATGGTTGCGGAAATGATGCCTGCAAATAGAAGTCCGCAGATCAGGGCCGGCATGGTGTTGATAGCCAGAACCGGAAGCGCGTAACGGGCACCTACGGACGCGAACTGCTCAGAGCTGAACTTGCCCATGTTGATCAGCGCCAGGGTGATGATGCCCAGGATGGTCGGGATAAACGCGTAAATGAAGTTTACCAGAGCCGCCAGCCATGCGCCGCCCTTTGCTGCCTTCTCGTCTTTTGCCGCATAGAAACGGGATACGGCTTCCTGTCCTACGGAGAAGGTTGCGGTATACATGATGACCAGGGAAATGATGCCAAACAGGTCATAACCTTCAAACAGGTTCATGGTTCCTTCCGGAATGTTTGCGGAAATGCTGCTCCATCCACCTGCGTAATTCATGGCAAACGGAACCGCGATGATCATGCCGATGACGATCAGGAAAACCTGTACAAAGTCAGTCAGGGTAACGCTCCACAGACCGCCCATGATCGAATAAACGGTAACAACCACTGCTACAATGATAACTGCTACCTGGTAATCAATATTTAACATGGTAGACAGAATAACCGCGGAAGCAATGAACTGTCCTGCAGTCAGTCCTACCAGCGGAAGCAGCATAATGATCGCGGTGATCAGTCCGCACTCCTTGCCATAACGTCTGCGGAAATACTCCGGAACGGTCTTAACCGTTGCAGCACGGAACTTCGGCGCGATAAAGCTTAAAATGATGAACGCGATACCCATGGTGGTAATATACCAGGATGCGCTCAGACCAAAGCCTGACATACCATTCTGAACAACACCGAGAGAACTTCCGCCGCCAATCTCCGTTGCTGCCAGAGTTCCAGCCATTAAGAACGGCCCCAGTCTTCTTCCTGCTACCATGAAATCTGTGTTGCTCGTAATCTTTGTGGAAGAATACCAGCCAATCCACAGCATGAACAGCAGATACACGATAACGATTGCGGTAACCATTAAATTTGTACCCATACACATACCCTCCTGTAATATTTGACAACCCTGTCAAAAAGTTGTATAAATTGTTTATGTTTTTAGTTTACCACAGGTTTCATGTGTGCAAAACTTCCAATTATGCAAAAACAGGACCAAATCTGCAAACTCCTGCCGAAATATGCGCACCAGGAACCCCCAGCTATGAAAACCACTGTATGCGGAGATGATAATGCCATGCTGAAGATTGCCATATGCGATGATACAACAGAAGAACGGGAGCTGGTGGAGCAGTATGCCCGTCGGTATTTCCAGAAACAGAACCGCCCGGTGGAGCTGGAAACATTTCCATCCATGCAGGATGTTCTGGACACCGGCACCGCCTACGGCCTCTATCTTCTTGACGTGCTCATGCCAGGCAAAAGCGGCATCCAGGGTGCGGCAGACCTTTTAAAACTCTACTCCAATCCGGTCATCGTCTTTATTACCTCCTCCCTGGAGTCCGCGGTAGACAGCTACCGGGTCTGCGCCTCCGGCTTTCTGTTAAAGCCTGTGCGGTGGGAGGATTTTGAGGAAACCATGGACCGGGTCTGCCTCCAGAAGCTTTCCCAGCCGGATGCCTGCCTCTCCGTTGTGGTAAACCGGGTTCCGGTAGATCTTCCCCTGAACCGCATTTCCCATTTTGAAAACCGTCTCCATAAGGTTTACGCCACCCTCACCGATGGCAGCGTCATTCCGCTCAGCCAGAAGCTTTCTGCCATTCTGGAATCGGTTTCGGAACAGGAAATCTTTCTGCGCTGCCACCAGAGCTACATTGTCAACCTGGCTCACGTTCACACTCTGGAGGATTCCTCATTCCAGATGGAAGACGGCACTTCCATTCCCATTTCCCGTGCTTTCTATAAGGAAGCCAAAAATGCCTACTATCATTACCGCCTGCGTTAGGAGCGGCCGGAACCGGTCCGCTCCCAGCCGTGGCGTCAAAGGAGAACGTTACCCATGAACGATGCAGCCTGCCATGTTTTTCAGGATCTGATCAATCTTTCCGTGCGTATGATGCCCACCTTCCTCTGCCTGGAACCGAAACAGAAAAACCGGGAGACCATCGCGGCCTGCTCCGTTTATCTCTGGGCTATCATGATCTTTACCCAGTCCCTGTTTCACATTCCGGATCACATCTTCTGGATCTTCCAGGGCTTTTTTTCATGCCTGTTTTTCCTGGTGCTTCTGGTCTTTTTCCACGGTTCTGCTGTAGAAAAGCTGTTTTTCTATCTGTCGGCATGGATGCTGGCGGACCTTTCCTCATTTCTGAATCGCTTTACAGCCTGGTGCTTCCACACATGGCTCCCTCTGTCCGAAGAACAGCTCTGCACACTCATTTCCCTGATCAGTGCCTCGCTCTGCTGCCTGTTTGTGCATTTCTGGCTGAAGAAACGCGCCCGTCAGATTTTTGGCAGTCTCTCTGCCCGCTTCTGTCTGCTCGTAGCTGCTTATCCGGCGCTTTTTCTCTTCATTCAGTTGATCGGTGAACGCGCCCTGTTTCCTTACGGCATCCCATCCGGCCAGAGCCAGAGCCTCCTCTTATTCTTCCTGGTGCTCTGCGTCAGCCTGCTCTTACTCTATGTGCTCACCTTAAACAGCACCGCCCAGATCGTAAAACGCAAGCAGACCGAGGAAGAGCTGACCTTTGCCCGCCAGATGATCAGCAAGCAGCGGGAACACTACAACCAGACTCTGGACTACATTGAACAGGTGCGGATCATCCGGCATGATTTCCGGCATCACATCCACGCCCTGCTCTACATGGACAAGGAACAGCAGGTAAAATACCTAAAGAATCTCCAGAAAGAGCTGGAAACTTCCGAGCAGAAAATCTTCTGCGAAAATCAGGCTGTAAACGGACTGATCCAGGAATATGCGGTCCGGGCTGAAAAAGCCGGAATTTCCTTCACCGCCCGTCTGGATCTGTCCGCCCATATTCCAATTGATGACCTGACACTCTGCATCGTCATCGGAAATCTGCTGGAAAATGCTATGGAAGCTTCCAAAAAAATGGAGAAAGATTCATTCATCCGCATTCAGGCCCGCATGGACGGCGACCATCTGCTGATGCTTGTGGAGAATGCCTACAACGGCAGTATTCAGGAGAAAAACGGAAATATTCTTTCCAGTAAAAAAGACGGGGGGCTCGGGATGCTGAGTATCCAGCGCATCCTGAACCGCCCCGGTGATGAATTTGATGTTTACTTTAATGATGATACCTTTACGGCCATGGTGCAGATTGGAACGGATATTCCACAGCGGTAAATCCAGGCCACAGTCTTATGCTTTTTTCTCCGTGATTTTCTCTGTGGATTTATCTGTGGCTTTCTCCGTGGCCTTATCTGCAGCTTTCTTTACCTCGGCTGCGGTCTTCTTTGCGGTATTCTTTGCTTTCTTTACCACATCCTGCACTGCGGCAGCAGCCGTTTCCTTCGCCGCTTTTACGGCTTCCTCCGCAGTTTTTCTTCCATTTTCCGCTGTTTTCGCTGCTGCTTTCTTTGCTTCCGCTACTGCTTTTTTCACAGTTTCCGTCTTTGCGGAGCTTTTCTCTGCCGCGGTTTTCTTTTCTGCGGCTGATTTTCCCATGCTGGTCTTCTTTGCTGCTGTGTTCTTCTCCGTACCGGTCTTTTTCGCTGCCGCGGTCTTCTCGGCTGCAGGCTTCTTTGCGGCTGATTTCTTCGCCGCCGTTTTCTTCGGTACTGCCGGCTCACATGAGAACACGATCATGGACATTGGCGGTACCGTGATCTGCATGGAATAGTCACGGCCATCGTACTCTTCCTTCTTTGCCGCTCTCACCCTGGAATTGCCCTTGCCGCTTCCGCCGAACTGTTTTGCGTCACTGTTGAAGATTTCCTTGTATCTGCCCGCAAACGGGAGTCCGATCTGGTATTTCTCATGAAGTACCGGAGCAAAGTTGCAGACAAAGAGCAGAGTCTCTTCCGGCTTATCTGTCTTTCTGGTAAAGACAACGATATTATCTGCCGCAGAAGTACAATTGATCCATTCAAAGCCCCCCTGCTCAAAATCCTTCTGATACATAGCAGGGTGCGTACGGTAAAGTTCATTTAACGCAGTCACATAATCCTGCATATTTTTGTGAAGCGGGTACTCCAGAATGTTCCACGGCAATTCTTCATTCTCATTCCACTCGGAAATCTGAGCGAACTCCTGTCCCATGAACAGCAGCTTCTTGCCCGGATGCCCGTACATAAATCCGTAGGCGGTACGCAGGTTTGCTGCCTTCTCCTCGTAGGTCTCTCCCGGCATCTTGCAGAGCATGGAAGACTTTCCATGTACGACCTCATCGTGGGAGAATACCAGCACAAAATCCTCACTGTAGGCGTAAAGCATGCTGAAGGTCAGCTCCCCGTAATGCTGGTTGCGGAAATACGGATCACACTGCATGTATCCGGTAAAATCATTCATCCAGCCCATATTCCACTTATAATCAAAGCCCAGGCCGTTCTCCTTCACAGAACTGGTGATCTGCGGCCATGCGGTAGATTCCTCTGCGATGAGAAGGCCGCCCCTGATCTCCTTTTTGAAGATGCTGTTTAAATGCTTCAGAAACTCCACGGCCTCCAGATTCTCATGGCCGCCGTAGATATTGGCCACCCACTCACCATCGTTCTTGCCATAATCCAGATACAGCATGGACGCCACCGCATCCATACGGATGCCGTCTGCGTGGTACTGCTTTGCCCAGAACAATGCATTTGCGATCAGGAAGTTTGTAACCTGCGGCCGTCCGTAATTATAGATCAGGGTACCCCAGTGCGGATGCGCCCCCTGTCTCGGATCCTGATGCTCGTAAACACAGCTTCCGTCGAAGCATGCCAGGCCGTGGGCATCACGCGGGAAATGAGCCGGTACCCAGTCCAGGATCACGCCGATGCCCTGTTCATGCATATAATTCATGAAATACATAAAATCATCCGGCGTGCCATACCTGCTTGTCGGCGCATAGTAGCCGGTTACCTGATAGCCCCAGGATTCATCTAACGGATGCTCCATCACCGGCATCAGCTCCACATGGGTGTAACCCATTTTTTTCACATACTCCGCCAGCTTCGGCGCGATCTCCCGGTAATTGTAAAATTCGGAACCGATGACCGGCTCCCCGTCTTCGTCCAGCTTTAATTCATGGCGCATCCAGGAGCCCAGATGCAGTTCATAGATGGAAAGCGGCTTGTCCTTGGATGCCTCCAGCTCCCGGTTCTTCATCCAGACCTCATCATTCCAGGTAAACTGCTCCAGGTCCCAGACGATGGAAGCATTGTCCGGACGCAGCTCTGAGTAGTTTCCGTAGGGATCTGATTTCAGCATCGGCTCCCCACGATGATTCTTGATCTCATATTTGTAAAGTGTCCCGGCCTTCAGCCCCGGCATAAACAGTTCAAAGACCCCCGAATCCCCAAGACGTTTCATCTGATGGCGGCGGCCATCCCACATGTTAAAATCACCGACTACACTGACACGCATGGCACACGGTGCCCATACGGCAAAATAAACACCGCTTACCCCGTCAATGGTCATCGGATGCGCACCCATTTTGCGGTATACATCATAATAGATTCCTGCGTCAAACTTTTTCAGTTCCGCATCCGTAAACTGAGACGGAAACGCGTAAGGATCCTGCAATTCCTCCGTTGTCCCGTTATCGTAAGTAATCTCCAGAAGATATTTGCTCATCTTCTTCCCATGCAGGAGCACCGCATAATATCCGGCCTCGTCCTGCAGTTCCATGGGATAGCTCTCATTTCCAACCTTCGCTGCCACAGCTACCGCGTGCGGCATGAACACCTGGATCAGCAGTCCCTCTTCCACCTCATGCGCTCCCAGAAGGCGTTCCGGATTTGCCGCCTCGGAATACACGATTTCCTCAATTCCAGCCCAGTCCATTAAATCATATAATACCTGATCCATTGATAGCCCTCCCAAAATATAGAGTCGGAAATTCGACAAAAATTGCGACTTTTCAAATTTTCCGTTCATTAATTCTGAAATTTATTATAGCCGATTTTTCCCGCGTTTTCCACTGGTTTAATCCAAATTTATCAAGTTTTCGTTAAGAATTCGGTAGGATAACATCAGGTCCACCATCCTTCCATAGCTTTTCACGCCATCGGCCTGGGAGTTCATTTTCAGATAGGTGTCATTCATCCGGGTTGCCGCCTCCGATACCCTGCTTTCGTACCGGTTCCAGAAATCCGAATTTTCATCCAGGTCCTGCCTTGCTCCCTCGCAGAGCTGATCCGTCAGTTCTATGTAGCGTTTCCTGTCCACCCGCACCAGGGCATTTCCCGCGTAAACCCAGCCAGTCAGGTAACCACTGTAGCGAAACGCTTCGTTTTCTGATGAAATACAGGCCAGATATCCGATAAAATTCGCCTCATCCTCCCGCATAAAGCCTTTCAGATGGGATAACTCATGGCAAAGGGTATGGGGCACGTTGTAATCCGGCATGTCCCCGTTATAGTTCGCTTCCACCGTAAACGGAGAGTAAACGCCGCACAGCTGCTGCACGGAAAGGATCCGGGATACCAAAACCTCCTTTGGTTTTGGATAAAATCCGGCCAGACAGGAGAATTGTTCTCCCGCCGCCTGCATGGCTGTTACCGCTTCCACCCGCCAGGCACTGCGATGCTCCCGGTAAGACTGCCGACCGGTTTTTGCGGATTCATTGACCAACTCCACCAGATCACTGCACAGGGCCTCCAGCTCTTCCACGGTGTAAGTGCCATCCTCCAGACCGGCATATGAGGAAAACGAGGATGCATAGTAGTTGATGCCGCAGTTGACGGTGTATAAAAACAGCAGCGCACTGACGATCAAAAGCCACCGCCTGCCAGTGACTGTCAGGATTTTAGCATGTTCCGCACGGATTGCCGCCACAGACAGTCGCACCACATCCAGAAACAGCAGGCACAGCAGACCATACAGCCCCATCTCCACTACAGAAAATGGCAGCAGCCCGGTTAATCGGCCCACACTTTTCACGATCCACGAGTAAATATGGTGGGCATACCAGGTGCCAAAGCCCGGAAGTGTCCGGGCAGAAAGCTGAAATACTGCTGTCAGAAGCAGCAGGGAGATTCCTGCCGCCACAAGATATTGACTACCATATCGCTTATTCTTTTTCATGAATCTCTCCTGAAATGTGTACCTCAAATATTGTCCAATACAAAATCATTAAAAAATGGCAGAGAAAACGTGAGGTAGCCGCGCACTGAGCCATCCGCAATTCCTTTCCGGATCAATCTTTTCCGGTACGGATTTAATTCATTTTGCTCTATATGAAGCAATTCTTTGATCTCACGAATACTTCCACCCGGACATTGCGCAATGGCACCTGCAAGCTCACGGTCCTTTGCTGATAATTCTGACCATATTTTTTCATAAGACTGTTCTTCCAGATATTGCCTTGACTGACTGATCACCTTTGTGAAATTCGTTGAATCCTTCCACAGAAAATAACCAACAACCTGAAATGCAAAAGGATAACCCTTCGTGAGTTTTGCCATCTCTCTAGCAGCATCGGCTGTAAGCTTTATGTTCTGCCGGTAATTATCTGCCATGGCTCCTATGTTCAGCGGAGAAAGAATAATTTTGGGCGCACGGTACAAAAATGTCAGATTCTTCTCGTTTTGAAGATCCGAAATATTCTGATACAGACCCGTCATCAGTAAAAATACAGGCGAATTTTTGCGCAGCATTTGCTGAACAGCAAAGGTAAATGCCTTGATCTGAGGAGAAGCGGTCACCTCATCAATCGTAAATAAAATTTTTTTGTGATGCTGCGCAAGGTTCTCAATCATCCGTTCCAAAGCGACCTGAATATCCGCAATCGGTGCCGCATCTGATACTTCCAGACCAAATCCAAATAAAGAAAAATTGAGTTTTGCCTTCTGAAATATCTGTGCCAGGCCCTGAATGCTGCTAAGATATGCTGCAGCCTCCTGCATCAGGTCTGCCTTGTATGGATTTAAATCAACAACAATCCAGTCTTCATCTCTTCCTATCTCCTGGGAAATATCTGTCATAAACACCGTTTTTCCACATCCACGGACTCCGGAAATCATATACACCTGCTGAGGAGGGTTTGGTGACAGAAAATCCTCTAAAATCTGCCGTTCTTCCGCAATTCGCTTAATATATTCGATTGGTTCCTTTCCGAATGTTAATGTATATGGATTCTGCATGGTTTTCCTCCATTTTCCATTAAATTTACTATTTTCTTTTACCATTATAGCATGTTTTTACTATTATTTACTATTTATTTTTACTATTTTCTATTACGATGCAAAAAAACAGAATCAGGAATCTTTATACCGTCTTAATACCGGGCAAAATACCTTTGTGCCCTCTTTAACTCTTTTTTTCTATAATGGAACTAACAAAAACAGCGGTATCACTACCCGACAGAAGATTGGAGCTGTATCCATGAAAACATTGTCCATAAAACCATTAAATTCTTTTCAGATCATTGTCCTGGGATTTGCCGGGGTCATTCTGGCCGGTGCACTTCTTTTAATGCTGCCGGTTTCCTCCGCCACCCACTGCGTTACTCCGTTTTTAAGTGCATTATTCACCTCCACCACCTCTGTCTGCGTGACGGGTCTGATCGTGGTGGATACCGGTACCTACTGGTCCGTTTTCGGTCAGGCTGTGATCCTGGTGCTGATCCAGATCGGCGGCATGGGAGTCGTAACTGTCGCTGCGGCAGTCACCATTGTTTCCGGACGCAAGATCGGTCTGATGCAGCGCAGTACCATGCAGGAAGCCGTGGCCGCACCAAAGATGAGCGGCATTGTGCGCCTGACCGGCTTTATCATCCGGGCCACGTTCCTGATCGAGCTGTCCGGCGCCGCTCTGCTGGCCCCTGTATTTTGCAGAGACTTTGGCCCCGTCCGCGGACTCTGGATGGCTTTGTTCCATTCCATTTCCGCCTTCTGCAACGCAGGGATCGACCTGATGGGGATCCGTATTCCCTTTTCTTCCCTCACACTTTATGCCGCAAACCCACTGGTCAACCTGGTCATCATGGCACTTATCATCATCGGCGGAATCGGCTTTCTGACCTGGGAAGATATCCGCAGTAACCATCTGCATTTCAGCCGTTACCGGATGCAGAGCAAGGTCATCTTAACCACCACGGCCATCCTGATCCTGTTGCCGGCCCTCTATTTCTATTTCGGAGAATTCCGACAGGGAGGCTTTGGAACCAGGATCCTGTTATCCTTGTTTCAGTCGGTAACTCCACGAACTGCCGGTTTTAACACAGCAGACTTCAGTAAACTCACTGAATCCGGCCAGATGCTGACCATTATTCTGATGCTCATCGGCGGAAGCCCCGGTTCTACAGCAGGAGGCATGAAAACCACTACCCTCGCAGTTCTTACCGCCACTGCCGTATCTGTCTTTCGGCGGAACGAAAACCCGGAGCTGTTTAAGCGCCGGATTGCCCCGGAAACTGTAGCAAATGCTGCCTCCATCCTGATGATGTATCTCAGTCTCTGTCTGACCGGCGCATTTCTCATCAGCCGCATAGAGGAGCTTCCCATGATGGCATGTATGTTTGAAACAGCCTCAGCGGTAGGCACGGTCGGTCTCAGCTTCGGCATTACTCCCGGACTCGGAAGTATCTCCCGGATCATCCTGATCATTCTGATGTATCTGGGAAGAGTCGGAGGACTGACTTTAATCTACGCCGCATTGTCCGGACACCGGATCCGGTTTGGCAAATATCCGCTGGAAAAAATCACTGTAGGATAACACGTAAAGGAGCAAGATTATGAAATCAATTTTACTGATTGGCCTCGGCCGTTTTGGAAAACATATTGCCATGGAGCTGCATTCCCTGGGGCACCAGGTGATGGCAGTCGATCATAATGAGGTGCGTGTCAACGAAGCTCTTCCTTTCCTGACCAGCGCTCAGATTGGTGACAGCACCTCGGAGGATTTTCTTTCTTCCCTGGGCGTACGCAATTTCGATGTCTGCATTGTTGCCATCGGAACTGACTTTCAAAGCTCTCTGGAAACTACATCGCTCTTAAAGGAGCTGGGTGCCAGACTGGTTGTCTCCCGGGCTGCCAGAGATGTCCATGCCAAGTTTCTGCTGCGCAACGGTGCGGATGAAGTCGTCTACCCGGAAAAACAGCTGGCCAAGTGGACCGCCATTCGCTGCAGTTCTGACCACATCCGGGATTTTGTTGATCTTGACGGAGATCATGATCTGTTTGAAGTCGATCTGCCTGACCAGTGGATTGGCATGAGTGTCGCGCAGATCGACATCCGGAAGCAGTATGGCATCAACATCATCGGAGTGCGCCATAATAGCAAAATTGAGTATTCGGTTACGCCGCAGACCAGTTTTTGCGCAGGAGACACCATCCTGGTCCTTGGCCGCTACCGCGATCTGCAGAAATGTTTCCGGATCTGATTTTGGAGGTGATCTTATGAGAAATCTGATTCTGATCCTTCTTCTCGTCCTGTTTTTTGCCTTCATCTATCTGCTTATGAGCCGGATTGACCGGATTCTGGACCGGCTGCGCAAAGGGAATCTGCGCATGGAACAGCAGCGGCCGGATCCTGATCGGAAAATACCGGACGAAAATGATTCTTTCGATTGATTTGCGAAAGAATCCGTTTTATGATGGAAATCAGAAAAACCATGCCCGAATATGGAAGGATCCAGCATTATGATACAGAATAACAATTTTTCTGAAACATATCATTCCGAAAGGCAGACCAGGGAGCATATCCTTGTCTGTCTTTCTTCTGCGCCATCAAACCTGAGGATCGTGCAGACGGGTGCCCGTATGTCTGAGGCTTTTCATGGCACACTGACTGCGCTCTATGTCCAGACGCCGGATCATTCTGCCATGTCCGAAGAAGATCAGAGCCGTCTGAAAGAACACATGCGTCTGGCCGAGCAGCTTGGAGCCTCCATCGAAACCGTATACGGTGACGATGTTTCCTACCAGATCGCGGAATTTTCGCGCCTCAACAATATTACAAAAATTGTCCTTGGCCGCAGCAATATCCGGCGGCGGCATCTATGGGGCAAGCCGTCCCTGACAGAAAAGCTGACTGAGATCGCGCCAAATCTGGATATCTACATCATTCCAGATGCCGCCTCCGTTCATAGCAGCTATCACCTCAACAAGCATCTCCGGTCCACAGGCTGGCATATTCAGGCCACAGATCTGCTGCGTACCGTTTTCATTCTGATCTCCGTGACACTGACCGGTCTCTTCTTCTACCAGGCCGGACTGTCTGAGGCAAACATCATCACGCTTTATATCCTCGGAGTCCTGCTGGCCTCTATCGCCACGACCGGATGGAGCTGCAGTCTGCTGGCTTCTGCCTGCAGCGTTATTGTTTTTAACTATTTTTTTACCACTCCGCGCTTCACCTTTCATGTGTATGGAAAGGATTATCCGGTCACCTTTATTGTGATGTTTGTTGTGGCCCTGCTCAGCAGTGCCCTGACCACCCGCCTAAAGGATCACGCCCGCCAGTCCGCCAAGCTGGCCTACCGTACCAAGGTCCTGTTTGACACCAACCAGCTTCTGCAAAAAGCAGAAACCGACAAAGCCATCCTGAATACCCTGATTTCCCAGATCCAAAAATTACTCGGAAAACACATTATCATTTACCCGGTTCAGCATGGGACATTAGGAACTCCCATCCTCTCCCCGGATCCTGCTTCCGCAGAAAAATCCGAATTTCTGACCTGCCCCGGGGAACGGGAGGTTGCCCTGTGGGTTCTGTCTCACAATAAACGGGCCGGTGCCTATACCGACACCTTTCCGGATGCTCTGTGCCATTATCTGGCCATCCGGGTACAGAATGCTGTCTATGGAGTTGCCGGCATGGAAGCCGGTGAGCATCCCATGGATTCCTTTGAATATAGCGTTCTGGTTTCCATACTGGGAGAGGGCGCCCTGGCCATGGAAAACCGCCAGAATATCCGGGAAAAAGAGCAGGCAGCGCTTCTGATGGAAAAGGAACGGCTCCGGGCCAATCTGCTGCGTACCATCTCCCATGATCTGCGCACCCCGCTGACTGCCATATCCGGCAATGCCAGCAACCTGCTCTCCAACCATTCCGCCATCGACGAAGCCACCCGGCTGCAGATCTACGCGGACATCTACGACGACTCCATGTGGCTGATCAATCTGGTGGAAAATCTGCTGGCTGTCACCCGCATTGAAGACGGACGCATGAACCTGCGCATGGAAACCGAACTGGTCAGCGAGGTCATTTCCGAAGCGCTCCGTCATGTCAGCCGTCAAAGCGTTGAACATAGCATTACAGCAGAAAGCACGGATGATTTTCTGCTTGCCCGCATGGATGCCCGGCTCATTGTGCAGGTCATCATCAACCTTGTGGACAATGCCATCAAATACACACAAAAAGGCAGCCGGATCCAGATTCTGACGGATAAGCTGGAATCCAACGTGCGGATCCGTGTCACGGATGACGGTCCGGGCATTCCGGATGAGGCAAAGCCGTTTGTCTTTGATATGTGCTATACCGGCGCAAACCGCATTGCGGACAGCCGCCGAAGCCTTGGTCTCGGGCTCTGCTTATGCCGCTCCATCATCCGGGCCCATGGCGGAGAAATTTCCGTATCTGATAACACGCCATCCGGCTGTATCTTTACCTTTACATTACCCTGCGAGGAGGTAGCAATCCATGAATAAACCGCTGATTCTGGTTGTGGAAGACGATGCGCCCGTCCGCAACCTGATCACCACCACCTTAAAGCTGCACGATTACCGCTTTCTGACCGCTGCAAACGGAGATACCGCGCTGATCGAGGCATCTTCCCACAATCCGGATATCATTCTGCTGGATCTTGGACTTCCGGATATTGACGGCATCAACATCATCCGGCAGATCCGCACCTGGAGCATGACCCCCATTATCGTCATCAGCGCCCGCAGCGAAGATACCGACAAGATTGAAGCTCTGGACAATGGCGCCGATGATTACCTGACCAAGCCCTTTTCCGTTGATGAGCTTCTGGCTCGCCTGCGCGTGACCCAGCGCCGCTTAAGCTTCATGCAGGAAACCATGTCCGCCCAGGATTCCGTGTTTGTCAACGGCCCTCTGAAGATTGATTTTTCTGCCGGATGCGCCTGCTTAAACGAGGAGCCGCTGGCCCTGACCCCTACCGAGTACAAGCTTCTGTGCCTGATGGCCCGCAACGTGGGAAAGGTTCTGACCCACACCTATATCACCGAGCATGTATGGGGGAGCAGTTTTAAAAGCGATGTAGCCTCTCTCCGGGTCTTTATGGCAACGCTCCGCAAAAAACTGGAATCCGCTCCGGGCGCGCCCCAGCAGATCCAGACCCATATCGGAGTCGGATACCGGATGCTGCGGCTGTAATATTCCATAATTTTATATTTCATTTTGTTTCAATTTGGGATATACTTTTGATAACACGTGACCGTAGAAACATTGAACAGTCACGGTATTACAGACTAAGGAGGCTGAAATTATGGTTCGCAAAGAAAACACAGTTGCGGTGGAACACTTAGGCGGCGGCAAGGGCACGGCTTACGTTCATCACATCATTTCCAAAGAAGAGTTTTTAGGTCACGGCAGAATGTACGCGAGGGTGGTACTTCCTCCGGGCGCAAGCGTAGGCTGGCACCAGCACGTACATGACACCGAGCCGTACTACATTTTAAAGGGACAGGCTGACTTCATCGACAACGACAAGTCCGTCACCAAGGTTGGCCCTGGCGACTGCTGCATCATCGAAGTCGGACAGTTCCACAGCATTGAAAATAATTCCAATGAGGATGTAGAGTTCATGGCTCTGATCTACAATGAGCCGGGATTTTTATACGAGTAAGAAAACCGTGTAGAATCCGGCAAAGAAAAGTCCCACAGAAACAGCACATGCATACTGCTTTCTGTGGGACTTTTATCTTTAGTGTTTCAATTTCAAACGCACCATTGCGCGCTTCAGCGCTGCTTCCGCACGCGCTGCATCCAGATCAGCTTCATGACTTGCAAGGCGGCGCTCCGCGCGGGAACGTGCCTCTTCTGCACGGCTAAAGTCGATCTCATCCGGCCACTCAACCACCTCTGCCATAACAGTAACCTGCTCCGGCAGAATGGTGATGAATCCGGACAGCAGTGCTGCTTCCTTCTCGCCGCCGTCCTCATGGATTTTGAGAACGCCAGGCGCTACTACAGCAGTCAGCGGAATGTGGTTCGGGTATACACCGATCTCACCCTCGGTGGTAGTCAGCTCTACCATGGAGACTTCTCCGTCGTAGAAACCGCCGGTCGGGGTGACAACCTTTAATTTCATTCCATCAGCCATAGACGTACCCCCTATTTCACACGGGCAAGAACGTCATCGATATTACCTGCATTCAGGAAATACTGCTCCGGAATGTCATCATGCTTGCCTTCCAGGATCTCCTTGAAGCCCTGAATGGTCTCGCTCAGCGGCACATAACGGCCTTCCAGACCGGTAAACTGTCCTGCCACGAAGAACGGCTGGGATAAGAATCTCTGGATCTTACGTGCGCGGGATACAGTCAGCTTATCTTCCTCGGAAAGCTCATCCATACCTAACATGGCAATGATATCCTGCAGCTCTTTGTACTTCTGCAGAACCTCCTGCACGCCGCGGGCTACCTTGTAGTGCTCCTCACCTACAACACGCGGGTCGAGGATACGGGAGGTGGACTCCAGCGGGTCTACTGCCGGGTAAATACCCTGCTCTACGATGGCACGGCTTAATACCGTGGTTGCATCCAGATGTGCGAAGGTGTTTGCCGGAGCCGGGTCGGTTAAGTCATCGGCCGGCACATAAACTGCCTGTACGGAAGTGATGGAACCGTTCTTGGTAGAGGTGATACGCTCCTGAAGAGCACCCATCTCTGTCTGCAGAGTCGGCTGGTAACCTACTGCGGACGGCATACGTCCAAGCAGAGCGGATACCTCGGAACCTGCCTGGGTGAAACGGAAGATGTTGTCGATGAATAACAGGACATCCTTACCACCTTTATCACGGAAGTACTCAGCCATAGTAAGGCCTGTCAGGCCGACTCTCATACGTGCTCCCGGCGGCTCGTTCATCTGACCGAATACCATGGTAGTCTTATTGATAACGCCAGACTCGGTCATCTCGTAGTAAAGGTCATTACCCTCACGGGTACGCTCACCTACACCGGTGAATACGGAATATCCGCCGTGCTCGGTAGCGATGTTACGAATCAGCTCCTGGATCAGGACGGTCTTACCTACACCGGCACCGCCGAACAGACCGATTTTACCACCCTTCTGATAAGGGCAGAGCAGGTCTACGACTTTGATACCGGTCTCAAGGATCTCAGTCTGGGTAGACTGTTCCTCGAAGGTAGGAGCTTTTCTGTGGATTGGAAGGTATTCTTCCACCTGTGGCTTTTCTTTATTGTCAATCGGCTCGCCCAGTACATTGAAAATACGGCCCAGCGTATTCTCACCAACCGGTACGGAAATCGGCGCGCCGGTTGCAATGGCGTCCATACCACGTCTCAGACCATCGGTGGTTCCCATTGCGATACATCTTACGGTATCGTCACCAAGATCCTGCGCAACCTCAACGGTCAGGCTGCCGCCGTCTTCCAGCGGAACTCGGATTGCCTCGTTGATTTCCGGAATCTTGCCCTGGGAGAACTTGATATCCATGACCGCACCGATGATCTGTGTGATCTTACCAGTATTTTGTTCTGCCATCTTGCTTCTCCTTCATAATTCTTTCTCGAATGCACTCCTTGGAGCGCGATCGCTTCAGCAGAGCACCAGGCCCTGCCAAAACGGATTAATTGATCGCATTTGCGCCTGCAATGATCTCCGTAAGCTCCTGGGTAATGGAACCCTGACGCGCACGGTTGTACTGCAGCTCTAACTTGCCCAGCATTTCTTCTGCATTGTTGGTTGCCGAATCCATGGCGGTCATACGCGCGCCATTTTCACTGGCAACTGCTTCCTGCAGCGCACCAAAGATCAGACTGCTCATATATTTCGGGATGATCATATCCAGCACTTCTTCTTCGCTCGGCTCGTAGTTCATGAGGGCTTCGGCTTTCAAAGCCTCGCTCTCGCTGCTCTCTTCCATGGTAAACGGAAGGAGCTTGATGAGCTTCGGAATATGAACTACGGTGTTCTTAAAGGAAGTGTATGCAAGATAGATCTCACCGATCTCTCCACGGCCGAATGCGGCTAACAGCTCTTTTGTGAGATCTGCCGCATCCTGGTAGGCTGGCTCGTCGATGACCTCGGAATAATCCTCGGCAATCTCATAGCCCTTCTTAGCCAGTCCGTCACGGCCCTTGCGGCCAATGGCGTAAACCCGGGTCTTCTCCGGAGTCAGCGCCTCATTTCCTGCGATGAGCTTGACAATGTTGTTATTGTAGCCGCCGGCAAGACCGCGGTTGGAAGTGATCGCGATGACCGCTTTTCCATCCGTGGCGCCTGCCCGCAGGTATTTGTGGTCGATGGTTCCTGACTTTTTCAGCATGGAAGAGATCGTCTCATACATCAAGTCGAAATAAGGCTTGGAGCCTTCTGCTTTCTGTCTGGATTTCTGCAGCTTGACTGTAGAAACCAGCTTCATGGCTTTGGTAATCTGGCCGGTGCTCTGGATACTTGCTTTTCTGCGTTTAATATCTCTCATCGATGCCATGATCGTTCACCTGCCTTATCTAGCGCTGCTCTTTGCACTCTTTGATCGCTTTTACAAGCAGAGCCTCGTTCTCCTCGGACAGAACCTTGGTATCGCGGATTGCTGCCGGGATCTCCGGGTACTTGCTGTCAATGTATTTGAATAAGTCTTTCTCAAATGCCAGCACATCTGCAACCGGAATATCAAGAAGATGCTTTCTGGTTGCTGCGTAAATGATGATTACCTGGTACTCAACCGGCATCGGCTGGTACTGAGGCTGTTTTAAGACTTCACGGATGCGCTCGCCCTGTGCCAGCTGCTCGGTGGTTGCTGCATCCAGCTCGGAGCCGAACTGGGCGAAGCTTGCCAGCTCGCGGTACTGTGCCAGTTCCACACGGATCGGCGCTGCAATCTTCTTGATTGCCTTGATCTGTGCCGCGCCTCCTACTCGGGATACGGACAGACCAGCGTTGATAGCCGGACGGAAGCCGGAGTTGAACATCTCAGTCTCAAGGTAGATCTGACCATCGGTAATGGAAATTACGTTGGTCGGGATGTATGCGGATACATCGCCCGCCTGGGTCTCGATGATCGGCAGAGCAGTTAAGGAACCGCCGCCTAAGTCATCAGACAGACGGGATGCGCGCTCCAGCAGTCTGGAGTGCAGGTAGAATACGTCGCCCGGATAAGCCTCACGTCCCGGCGGTCTCTTCAGAAGAAGGGACAGGGTACGGTAAGCGGCAGCGTGCTTGGTCAAGTCATCGTAGACAACCAGTACATCCTCTCCGTTTTCCATCCACTCCTCACCGATCGCACATCCGGAATATGGTGCGATGTACTGTAATGGAGCTAAGTCGGATGCTGTGGAAACTACGATGGTGGTGTAGTCCATAGCGCCGAACTCCTCTAAGGTTCTTACAATGTTGGCAACGGTAGATGCCTTCTGGCCGATTGCCACGTAGATACAGTGAACGCCCTGACCCTTCTGGTTGATGATGGTATCGATCGCGATCGCGGTCTTACCGGTCTGACGGTCACCGATGATCAGCTCACGCTGTCCACGGCCGATCGGAATCATGGCGTCAATTGCCTTGATACCGGTCTGTAACGGGGTGTCTACAGATTTTCTTTCGATTACGCCGTGAGCAACACGCTCAACACGGCGGAATTTGTCAGTCTCGATCGGGCCCTTGCCGTCAATCGGCATACCTAACGCGTTGACAACTCGTCCGGTCATGGCATCGCCTACCGGGACCTCAACCACGCGGCCGGTTGTCTTAACGATATCTCCCTCACTGATGTTCCTGGTATCACCTAAGAGAACGACACCTACGTTGTCTTCCTCCAGGTTCTGGACCATGCCGTATACTTCTCCCGGGAATTCCAGAAGCTCACCCTGCATGGCTTTCTCCAGTCCATGAACTCGAGCGATACCGTCCGCAACCGTGATAACGGTGCCGACATCAGAGACTTCCAGTTTGGTAGAATACTTTACAATCTGTTCTTTGATTACCGAACTGATTTCTTCTGGTCTCAAATTCATTGTCTGTTCCTTTCCGACTTATTATGCCAGCTGAAGCGCGGATAACTCCTTCTTCAGCTCGTAAAGCCTTGTCTTGATGCTGCTGTCCACTACGCGGTCTCCGATGCGGATGACCATGCCCCCGAGGAGGGACGCGTCCACATCGTAGTGCATTTCAAACTGCACGTAACCAGTGGTCTCAAGCAGTCTTTTTTCCAAAGCGGCCTTCTGCTCCGCGCCCAGCTCCACTGCGCTGGTCACATAAGCAGCTCCGATCTTTTTGAATTCCTTCACCCTCTGGATGAAATATTCCAGAATCGAGATCATCTCGTTCTGTCTGTCTTTCTCAACAATGATGCTCAAGAAGCCCATCAGCTCCTCCGCAATCTTTCCGGAAAAGACCTGATGTAATAAGGCAACCTTCTCTTCTTTTACGATCTGCGGATTTCCGAGAACGGAAAAGAGCTCCGGGTTGGCCTGTAAAATGGGGAGCAGAGCAGAGGTTTCCTCGTAGAGGGTATCCACAAGCTCTTTTTCCATGGCTGTCTCAAACAATGCATCGCCGTACACCTTTGAAACTAGCTTTGCCATGTATGTTCACCCATTTCCTTCAAAGTCTCATCAATCAAAGCATCCTGAATCTTAACATCGATGGAGTTTCCAACAACCTTCTCTGCCATGAATGCGGCGATGTCTACGATCTCCTGCTTCATGTCATCGAGAGCTTTCTTCTTCTCCAGCTCAACTTCGCGGTTTGCCCGCTCAATGATTCTGGCTGCTTCGGCCTTGGCTTCATCGAGCATTTCCTCCTCACGGGCTTTGGCTTTACGCCGTGCAGTCTCCAGAATGCTCTCAGCTTCTTTGTTCACGTCTCTTAATTTTGCCTCGTACTCAGCCTTCATAGCCTCTGCAGAAGATTTGTCTTCCGCAGCAGACGCCAGCTCGCCGGCAATCTTCTGTTTTCTCTTTTCCAGCACGTCGCGCACCGGATTGAAAAGCAGATAGGACAATGCAAAGAATAAAATGAAGATGTTGATACCGGTCAGCACTGCGTCATGCAGAAGCTGCGGATCAAATCCTATCAGTCTGTCCAAGTCTTACGCCTCCTTTCGTTATAATTCATTGCGCGCTCCGCCGCAAAACACTGCTGTCCGCCGCGTGCCTGCGCAATGTCCGTTCTTCTTATGCGCCGAACGGCTTAACGAACATCAGGATGATCGCTACAACCAGACCGTACAGACCGGTGGTCTCTGCTACTGCCTGACCAAGAAGCATGGTGGAAGTGATGTCGGATTTTGCGCCCGGGTTACGGCCTACTGCTGCAGCACCGTGACCAGCTGCGATACCCTGTCCTACACCAGGTCCGATACCGGCGATCATTGCCAGACCAGCGCCGATTGCGGAACAACCAAAAATAAAGTCCTGTCCTGAGATACCATTCATAGTTAAGTCCTCCTAAATATAAATTAATTGAATCCTGTTGGAATGTGATGTTTCACGTCATGCCCACCTCGATTCCGCTTCGCTTCATCTCGGTGTCGGGCTGCGCCCTATTCATCTGAGCATGACTTGGCTTATTCCATTTTGTCGTTGATGTATACCATGGTCAGCATACAGAATACATATGTCTGGATCGCACCGGAGAATACATCACAGTAAACATGAAGTGCCGCCGGAATACCGATATTGGTAAAGATCGGCATCATGCCGTACCATAATCCCATAATGATAACGCCTGACAGCAGGTTTGCGAACAGACGCAGGGAAATGGAAATCGGGTTGGCGATCTCACCGATCAGGTTGATCGGGAACAAGATCGGGGTCGGCTCGAACAGGCTGGTAAAATGTCTTACGCCCCTGTTCTTGATGCCCTGGTAGTTTACGATGAAGAAGGTAAACATACCAAGCAGGAAAGTAACGCCATAGTCGGCTGTCGGAGCACGAAGTCCTAACAGGCCGCTCAGGTTACAGAAGAGGATGAATACGAAGATCGTTCCGATGTAGTTGATGAAACGTCTTGCATTGCCTCCCAGAATACCTGCCGTCATGCCCTGCAGTGCCTCATAGGCCATCTCCAGCACATTCTGAAACGTTCCCGGCTGGTCCGTTGCCTTTTTGAGGGTCCGGTTCGCCAGTACCGCAAGAATCAGGATCAGTGCTGTGATGATCCACAGGCCTATGGTCGTCGTTGTGATCCAGAAGTCCTGACCAAATAACTGATACTTCAGTACCCCATGTATCATAAAGTCAGGCTCATTGGAAATCAGCATTCCCATTCACGGTTCCTCCTTTCTCTCATGATATCCCCGGCCGGTCATTGTCGGAAGTATCTGCCTGCGCAGAAGCTTCCAGTTCTTTTCCACCGGAAATTCTGTGAACCAGTGGCTGCAGGTATGCGCCTGCTTTCATGCCCATGGCTCCGATCACTGCTGCCAGAAGATCGATCTTAAGCACTTTCCAGCAGATCAGAAGCACCGCCACAAATACCAGCTTGCGCAGCATACTCTGCGCTACGGTAAATTTGTTGGCGTAGCTCTCACTTCCGCTGTCCAGCACCCGCTCGGTCATAACCGCCATATGAATCAGCATACAAATGGCTCCTGCGGCTCCCACCACCAGTCCCATAATGACCGGAACCACCGGATAGGAAACCTTCGGAAGAAGCAGGACTGCAAGGATGACCAGGATCACATTGTAAAAAATGATTCCGGCTGACATTTCCGCAAGCAGCCTTTTCGTTGACTTGCTCAGCCACTCCATTGTTACCTGCCTCCTTTGCTGTCTTCATGAAAAATGCGGCTTGGCTGTTTTGGTTTGCTGATTCCGCTTCGTCCCTGCCCCGCACTCTGCTGCTGCCGTAAGCGCTCGTCCTCTTTCTGCTCCTGCAAAAGAGTATTTCTCGCCATGACCCAGCCGCAGCGTCCGCCTGCCAGAACACCCAGAATCAGCATCGGCACCATGAGCTTCGTCCCAAAATGGGAATCCACCAGATAACCTGTGTAAACACAGAGGAGGATCGGAGTCAGCACACTGAAACCAAGCTGCGTCACCATGGCAAGACTTCGGAATACGCTTCTCTTATAATGCACTGTTTCCACCTCTTTCTGCATTTTTGCATGTATCATCTATTATACCCAAACTTTTCAACCTTGTCCATTATGAATAGATGTTTCGTTGAAAAATAGTGAATCTTGCACATTGTAAATATTTATGTCATTTTTTTATCGAACATTTTCACAAAAATAACCGATAAATTTTGTCATTCCTGCCAGTTTAGTGCACATTTACACAAAAAAAACCGCCACACAAAAAAAATGTGACGGTTTTAACGTTTTTCTACCTAAATAAGTTTCTTCTTATCTTAATATACGTTTTAGATCAGCTGATCTATTTTATTTCTGTGTACGGAACCCGGTTGATTCCTTCCTCCACGGCAGCCTTTGCTACGGCATTGGCCACTGCCAGGGCAACCCGCTTGTCAAAAGAGGACGGGATGACATATTCCGGATTCAGCTCCTCCTCCGGAATCACTGCTGCAATAGCATGTGCGGCTGCAATCTTCATGTTCTCGGTAATGTCTTTTGCCCGCACAGCAAGGACACCCTTGAAGAGCCCCGGGAATACCAGCACATTGTTGATCTGGTTCGGATAGTCAGAGCGGCCTGTGCCAACGACTGCCGCACCACCTGCCTTGGCCTCATCCGGCATGATCTCCGGAACCGGGTTTTCCTTGGCAAATACAATACCGTTATTCATGGTTGCTACCATCTCTTTTGTAACCAGATGCGGTCTGGAAACGCCGACGAAAATGTCTGCTCCCTTCAACGCATCAGCCAGAGTTCCATGCTCTTTATTTTTATTACTGATGTGGGAGATTTCTTCCTGTCCAGAATTTAAGTTTGCGTCACCTTCGCAGATGATACCATTAATATCACACATGATAATATTTCCGAAGCCCATGGCAATGAGCTGCTTGCCGATAGCCACGCCTGCTGCTCCTGCGCCGTTGATGACAACTCTCAGTTCGCCCATCTTCTTGCCAGTTACCTTCACTGCATTCAGGAGTGCCGCGCCAACTACAATGGCGGTACCATGCTGGTCATCATGGAATACCGGGATATCACAGCGCTCTTTCAGCTTTTTCTCGATCTCGAAACATCTCGGAGCCGCAATGTCCTCCAGGTTGATGCCGCCAAAGCTCTTGGAGATCAGGGCAATGGTGTTGACGATGGTATCTACATCTTTGGAATCCACACACAGCGGGAACGCGTCCACACCGGCAAACTCTTTGAACAGGGCACATTTGCCCTCATAACCGGCATGTCGGCAGACGGGCCGATATCGCCAAGTCCCAGAACCGCAGTTCCATCCGTAATAACGGCTACCAGATTGCCCTTGCGGGTGTAATCATACGCAAGCTGTTTTTTATCCGCCAGTTTGTCCTCCTGAAATATGTTGTTAAATTTTATTCTATTTTAGTACAAAGGAAAAATCACGTCAACCTTACAAAAATATTGCAATCTGGCATTTTTGTTGCCTGGACAACGGATTTTCTTTTCATTTGCGTTTATAATAACATTAGTTTTTGATCACAAAGGAGGGTCCACCATGAGTTTTATTAAAAATATCAGCAAATCCGAAGTTCTGACCTTAAAAGAGCAGGTTTCCTACCAGAAAGGCCAGGTAGTCAGCAAGACTCTTGCCCAGAACGATGCGTTAAGCGTTACCCTTTTCGCCTTCGACAAAGACGAGGAGATCAGCACCCACGAATCCGGCGGTGATGCCTTCGTTACCTGCCTGGACGGCGTCGGCCGCATCACCATCGACGGCAAAGCTTACGAGCTGCATGAAGGCGAGTCCATCGTTATGCCGGCCAAGCATCCGCATGCTGTGTATGGTCAGGAGCAGTTTAAGATGCTGCTGGTTGTCGTATTTTAAGAAATGATTGTTTTTGAAAAAAACATTCACTTTCAGAAGCATGGCTTGCATAAAACCATGCTTCTATTGTATACTTGAACCCAGACAAAGGGGGTTGCACAGAGAGAGGTTTCTTTCTGAGTGCAGCCTTCTTTGTTTTATTTCTAACAAAGTTTTAGAAAATCTAAATTTTTGTTAGATTTCTCTTGCCTTTTTCCTCGTCATTCTGTATACTGGGGATTAATCGCTAATGAGAAACATAATCAAAATGAACAAAATTGTAACTATCCCATCCATAGTTACCAAACAAAAAGAGAGGTAAATCAGATATGAGTCGTTTGGAGATTACCAGTCCCAACCAGGCGCAGCTTATGATCGAAGAGCTGTACAAAGACCTGGAGCGGAGAATCGAGTCCAGCCCGCCAGGACTTTGCCCGGTTGACATGACCCGTGCCTTTGTAGAAATGTGTCATACCCACACCTGCGGCAAGTGCGTACCATGCCGCGTCGGTCTGTGGCAGTTAAAAAACCTGCTGACCGATGTCATGAACGGCGAAGCTACCATGGACACCTTAAAGCTCATGGAGGAGCTTTCCCAGAGTATCATGAATGGCGCGGACTGTGCCATCGGTTATGAGGCTGCCTTTGCGGTATACCGCAGCTTAAAGGAATGCCGCGAGGACTATGAGGAGCACGTTCATCAGGGCCGCTGCACCTGCAACTACAGCCAGCCGGTTCCGTGTGTCTCCCTGTGTCCGGCTCATGTGGACATTCCGGGTTACGTTGCCCTGGTTCGGGAAGGCCGCTATGCAGATGCCATCCGCCTGATCCGCAAAGACAACCCGTTCCCAACTACCTGTGGTTTTATCTGCGAGCATCCATGCGAGGCGCGCTGCCGCAGAAATATCATCGATGATGCCGTAAATATTCGCGGCTTGAAGCGTTTCGCTGCCGACTATGCGGGCAAAGTTCCGCCGCCAGCCTGTGCCGTTTCCACCGGCAAAAAGATCGCCATTATCGGCGGCGGCCCGGGCGGCTTAAGCGCAGCTTATTACTTACAGCTTATGGGACACCAGACCACCGTATTCGAGATGCTTCCGAAGCTGGGCGGCATGCTCCGCTACGGTATCCCGAACTATCGTCTGCCGAAAGACCGCCTGGATGATGACATCAACGCCATCCTGAAAACCGGCGTGAAAATTGAGTATGGCAAGCGCATCGGTACCGACATCACCATTCAGGAACTCCGCAAAGAGTACGATGCCGTGCTCATCACCATCGGCGCGAGCACCGATAAAAAGCTCGGCATTGAGGGAGAATCCGCTGAAGGCGTCATCTCCGCTGTCCGCTTCCTGCGTGATGTAGGGAAGAACTTAAATCCGGATCTGACCGGTCAGGAGGTTGCTGTCATTGGCGGCGGAAACGTTTCCATGGATGCGGTCCGCACCGCAAGACGTCTCGGCGCAAAGAAGGTTTCCATCCTCTACCGCCGCCGCGTAGCCGATATGACTGCGCTGCCGGGTGAGATTGAGGGCGCGGTTGCCGAGGGCATTGAAGTGAAAACCCTGATGGCTCCGGCCAGAATTGATGTAGATGAAAACAACCATGTGCGCGGTGTCTATGTCACCCCGCAGATGATCAGTAAAATCAAGGGCGGCAGAGCCAGCGTGCGTGCCACCGGCGAGCCGGATATCTTCATTCCGTGCCAGACCCTGATCGTGGCCATCGGACAGGATATCGAGTTCCAGCACTTCGAGGAGGCCGGTCTTCCGGTTAACCGCGGCAAGATTCAGACCGAGCGCTATGGTGGTTTTGACAATATGCCTGGCGTATTTGCCGGCGGTGACTGCGCATCCGGACCGGCATCCGTTATCAAAGCCATTGCGGCAGCAAAAGTTGTTGCGGCAAACATTGATGAATACCTTGGCTTCCGCCACACCATCGGCTGCGATGTTGTGCTTCCGGAGCCTGACCTGCGTGACCGCATCCCGTGCGGCCGTGTCAACCTGACCGAGCGCGAGGCCTGCGAGCGCGTCTGCGATTTCGAGGGCGTGGAAAACTGCATGACGGAAGCAGAGGCCAGACAGGAAGCCAGCCGATGCCTCGGCTGCGACCACTTCGGCTATGGAATCTTCAAAGGAGGTCGTGAGAACAGATGGTAAATTTAAAGATTGATCATAACGAAATCTCGGTTCCAGAGGGAACCACCATTATGGAAGCGGCAGCCCTGGCAGGAATCGACATTCCGAAGCTCTGCTACTTAAAAGATATCAACGAAATTGCGGCCTGCCGTGTCTGCCTCGTGGAAGTAGTCGGCAAGGAGAAGCTTGTAACCTCCTGTAACAACAAGGTACAGGAAGGTCTGGAGATCCTGACCAACAGTCCAAAGGTCCGCGTCGCAAGAAAGCAGAATGTGCAGCTGATTCTTTCCCAGCACGACTTTAAGTGCGCGACCTGCGTCCGCAGCGGCAACTGTACCCTGCAGACTCTTTCCAACGACTTAAACATCATCGATCTGCCCTTCAAAGAGCGCGTGGAGCATGCACCGTGGGACAAGAACTTCCCACTGATCCGCGATACCGAAAAGTGCATCAAGTGCATGCGCTGTATCCAGGTCTGCGACAAGGTGCAGGGACTTGGCATCTGGGATGTGACCAGCACCGGTTCCAGGACCACCGTCAATGTCAAAGGCAACCGCAAAATCACCGATGCGGACTGTGTTCTCTGCGGCCAGTGCATCACCCACTGCCCGGTCGGCGCCCTGCGTGAGCGGGATGATACCGAGAAGGTATGGGATGCCATTGCAGATGAAAAGAAAATCGTTGTGGTTCAGATTGCTCCGGCCGTGCGTGCCGCATGGGGCGAGGCCATGGGCATGAAGCGCGAGGACGCTACCGTAGGCAAGATCCTGGATGCCTGGAAGCGCATGGGAGCGGACTATGTGTTCGATACCTCCTTCTCCGCAGACTTAACCATCATGGAGGAGGCAACGGAGTTCCTGGAACGGTTCCAGAACGGTTCCTTAAACAACTGGCCGATGTTCACCTCCTGCTGCCCGGGCTGGCTGCGTTTTGTTAAAACCCAGTTCCCGGAAATGGTGCCGCAGCTTTCTACCGCGAAATCTCCGCAGCAGATGTTTGGCGCGGTTATGAAGACTTACTTTGCGCAGTCCATCGGCGTGGATCCTGAAAACATTGTGACCGTATCCGTTATGCCCTGTGTTGCAAAAAAAGCAGAGGCAAACATGGATTTCTACTATAAAGAATACGCAGGTAAGGACGTGGACATCGTACTGACCACACGAGAGTTCACCCGCATGCTGCGTGAAACCCACCTCCGGCCGGAAGTGCTGACTGACCGCAAGCCAGACAGCCTCATGCAGGAGTGGACCGGTGCCGGCGTCATCTTTGGCGCTACCGGCGGCGTCATGGAAGCAGCACTTCGTACCGCTTACCATGCTCTGTCCGCCAAAAATCCGGACCCGGATTTCTTTAACGACATCCGTACTGTCAATGAGGAGTATGCACTCACAGAAGCAATCCTCAACTTTAACGGAACTACAGTCCGCACCGCCATTGTCAGTGGCCTCGGCAACACCAGAAAACTCCTCGAGGCTATCCGGCGCGGCGATGTATCTTATGACTTCGTAGAAGTCATGGCCTGCCCCGGCGGCTGTGTCGGCGGCGGCGGACAGCCGATCTGTGACGGCAAAGAACTTGCGGGAGTGCGCGGTGAAAACCTGCACTTCTTAGACAAGAACAGTAAGATCCGCTTCTCCCATGAGAACCAGGACGTGGCAAAGCTGTACCAGGATTTCCTTGAACATCCTCTTTCCCACAAGTCCCATATGATCTTACACACGGACCACAATGCCTGGTCCATGCACGAAGAACCATAATTCGTGCAAAAGTCACTCACTTTTTATTATCCTTCTATTTTACCAAAAGAAACGCCGCCACGGTTTTGCCGTGGCGGCGTTTCTTCTATAATGTATGGATACAGTTTTCCTTATCTCACGCGATACTTTTCTACAACATCCATATTCAGTTCTACACCAAGACCTGCTCCCTGTGGTACAAGGTAATTCATCTCGCTGTCGCACTGAATCGGCTCTTTTAACAGTTCTGTTCTCAGCGGATTGTAATTTTCCTCTGACTCAATGAACGGAACATTCGGCAGAGATGCTGCAAAATGAACATTAGCTGCTGTCAGAACTGCTGAGAAAAAGGTGTGGGGAGTAAACAGTTTATCATAGGCAAGTGACAAGGCCGCGATTCTGCGGCACTCGGTAAATCCACCACTCCAGCCCAGGTTCGCCTGTACCACATCCAGAGCGCCACGCTCCAGCAGTTCCTTGTAGCGCGCCAGTCCCTGCTCAGACTCGCAGCCAGCTACCTTCGTGCGCTTTAATCCGGCTGCGATTTTTGCGTAGCCTGCCACATCATCAGAGCGGGACGGCTCCTCAATCCAGTAGATGTTATACTCATCGAAATATTTTTCGGCTGCAAGCACTGCATCCACATCCCAGGTACAGTTCATGTCAATCATCAGAACAGCATCCTGGCCAATGGTCTCACGTACTGCTGCGACACGAGCCATATCCTCCTCAAAGGAAATATTGAAATCACCCTTATTCACATATCGGTGCGGCATACCGATGTTGTTGCGGCTTCTTCCGACTTTCATCTTGAAAGCGGTATAGCCCTTGGCCATGTAACTCTCCATCTCACGCTTCAGGTCATCAATGCTCTTTTCCGGAGCATAGAAGCCTGCGCTGGCATAGCCCTTTACCTTATCGCTGTTTGCGCCCAACAGACGGTATAATGGAAGTCCTGCCACTTTACCGGCAATGTCCCACAGCGCAATATCGATACCGCTGATCGCGCCCATCACAATACCGCGGCGTCCATTGGCAAAATTACTCCACACCATAGTCTCCCATAGCCGCTCAATATCCAGCGGGTTCTGTCCGATCAAAAGCCCCTTCAGCTGGTTCTCAATGATGTCAGCCATAGCTGTCATGGAGGCACCAAAGGTTGCGCACTCTCCAAGTCCTGTAATCTTTGCGTCCGTCTCCACCTGGATCAGCAGCGCGCCTCTTCCGAAGCACGCAGACTGACCGTCAGCGATAAAGGACTCATAGGGATATTTCAGGATAATTGTTTTGATATCTGTAATCTTCACGATGAGTTTCTCCTTATTTCAGCAATGTTGGAATCAGTAAAGACAGCGGCGGAAAATATGTAATAATAAGAAGATCCGCAATCAGAACCGCGAAATACCTCATCAGGTACTTCATCATGCCCTCAATCTTTACATTGGCGCTGTCACAGACAACGTACAGGTTTACACCTACCGGAGGTGTCATCATGCCGATAGCCAGGTTGGTCATCATAATGATACCGAAATGGATCAGGTCGATGCCAAGGGTCTGGGCAATCGGGGCAAGCAGCGGAGCCAGGATTACCATAGCTGCGCCAGCCTCACAAACCATGCCGACTACCAGAAGCATAACATTGATGAGAAGCAGGAATACATACTTACTGTCAGAAATTCCCAGGAATGCTTTTGCCAGAGCCTGCGGGATCTGCTGTTTTGCCAGAATCCATCCAAAGATGGTGGATGCGGACATGATCAGAAGAACCGTAGCCATGGTCAGAACAGACTCATAGAAGATTTTCTTTAAGTCTTTCAGCTTGATCTCTCTGTATACAAAGACACCAACAACTAGGCCATAGAATACAGAAACAACGGCTGCCTCAGTCGGGGTAAAGAATCCGCTGTAGATACCGCCCAGAATGATGACCGGCATCAGGATTGCGAGGATTGCATCCTTAAATGCTTTTCCACGCTCAGCCCAGCTTGCTTTTTCCACCGGAACGAATCCCTGTTTCTTTGCAAGATGATGAGCCATAGCCATAATGGTTCCGCAGATGAATAATCCCGGAAGAAAACCTGCCTTAAACAGATCACCGATGGACTGCTCTGCAGCAACACCGTACTGGATCAGGCCAATACTCGGCGGAATGATAACGCCAAGCTCAGCGGAAGAAGCAATGGTACCAGCCGCAAAGTTGCGGTCATATTTGTGTTTGAGCATTTCCGGAACAATGATCGCTCCAACAGCCGCTGCGGTTGCTGCGCTGGAACCGGAGATTGCTGCGAAGAAGGCGCAGGTTGCCACGGCAACCATAGCCAGGCCGCCCGGGATATGACCCAGGAAGCTGTTGCATAAATTTACCAGACGGCGGGAAATACCGCCGGAGCTCATCAGGTTTCCGGCAAGAACGAAGAACGGAATTGCCAGCAGAGTAAAGCTTCCGGTTCCGGAAAACATTCTCTGGATCACGATTGACATATTGGTACCGCTGTCAGCGGCCAGTGCCAGCACGGAGGAGCCGCCCAGCACAAAAGCGATCGGAACTCCTGCAAAAAGCAGGATTACCATACTTATGAACAATACTGCTGTCATTTTACGTCCTCCCCTGTGATCTGATAGTAAACTACGATAATGGTATTGATCAGCATGAATACTGCACCAGTCGGAATGGAAGCATACATCAGTCCCATAGGCATTTTCAATACCGGTGTGGTCTGATTCCATACAAGACCTGCTGTCTTATATCCCATTACGATCAGAAATACCATGAATGCCGCGGTTGCTGCCTGTAGCAGAAGCATTACTGCTTTGACCGCTTTTTTCGGGAGCATCATAAACAGGATCTCCAGACCTACCAGAGAGCCCTTACGCACACAAAGCGCTGAACCAAGGAACGTGGTCCAGATCAGCATGTACTTGGATAACTCTTCACTCCACGGAATGGTGGCATGGACAAGGCGGAAAACCACCTGTCCAAACACAACCACTGACATCACGGCAAGCATCAGTACAACGACCCATGTCAGAAATCCGTTTACTGCTTTGTCGATTCCCTTAATCATTTTCGTCATAACCTGACTGCCTCCTCTGTTATTTTGCTGCGTTGATCTTCTCGATCAGACTGCCAAACTGTGAATTGTATTTCTCATATACCGGCTGTACTGCCTCGATGAACGGAGCCTTGTCTACTTCATTGACTTCCATGCCTTTCTCTTTGCAGCCTTCCAGCATCTTGTCTAACTCTTCGCCTGCCAGCTCACGCTCGTAATCAACAGACTTCTTCATAGCGTCTGCGACGATATCCTGCTGCTCCGGGCTTAACTTGTTCCAGGTGATCTCGCTCATCATCAGCGGGCATACCGGGTAGAAGTGCTCGGTCAGGGACAGATATTTCTGAACCTCATAGAAACGGGAGTTATAAATGGTGAACAGCGGGTTCTCCTGACCATCTACAGCGCCAGTCTGAAGTGCGGTGAACAGCTCACTGAAGCTCATGGAAACTGCATCCATACCAAGAGCGCCAAGAGCATCTACACATACAGAGCTCTCAAGAGTACGAACGCGAAGACCCTTGCAGTCATCCGGAGTCTCGATCGGTCTGGTGGAGTTGGTCATGCTGCGGAAGCCCAGATCGTAGGTACCGAATACCTTAATGCCCTGACTTTCCAGATTTCCAAACAGTTCCTGTCCTACTTCGCCGTCCAGAACCTTGAATGCTTCCTCACGAGAATCAAACAGGTACGGCATGTTGAATACGTCCATGTTGGAATCAAATCCGCTCAGTGCTGCTGCTACGGCTACGCTGATATCCATGGTGCCCATCTGCAGAGCCTCTACAGATTCACGCTCATCACCAAGGGTGCCGTTCGGAGCTACGGTAACGGTAATGGAACCGCCGGACTCTTTCTCAACCAGATCCTTGAAATAGAGAGCTGCCTGCTGGTACGGATGACCCTCAGCCTGTCCATGTCCAAAGGTCAGCTCGATCGGATCACCAACCGGAGCCTTTGCCTCGCTGCCATCTGCTGCAGCCTTATCAGCGGCTGCCTCTGCTGCGGTGGTTGCTGCTGCAGTGTCTGCTGCGGTGGTGGAAGTGCTGGAGGAGCTTCCTCCGCATCCGGTCATGCTGGTAACTGCCATTGCGGCTGCTAATACTACACCAAGTTTTTTGTTCATTTTCTCTTTTCCCTCCTGGTTTTTACAACATCTTTTGTGTAATTTCATGTTAGCACAACGATTCTGAAAAGAAAAAGGATGTATGATGTATACATCATAAATATGAATTTCATATTTTCTAATTTATTCTGCATTTCTTGATATGTTATTTATAGCGTTATGTGGTAAAATATAATATGAACGAACCAATATACCGGGAGGATAGTTTCATGACTACGAATCTGAAAAACAAGGCATATCAGATTATCAAAGAGCGGATTATGTCCTGCGATTACAAACCAAACACCTTTTTAAATGAAGCCGACCTGATTGAAGAGATCGATGCCAGCCGTACCCCTATACGCGAAGCACTCAACAAACTGGAGCAGGAAGGCTTTGTCCAGATCATTCCCAAAAAAGGGGTTATGGTAACCGGACTTACTCTGGTCGAGATTAACCAGACCTTTGAAGCCCGCATCCTTCTGGAACCATTTATCATTAACAACTATATGAACCGAATCGACCGAAATGCACTGATTGATATCCAGAAAACCTCCGAACAGCTCATTCAGACTGTACCGTCCGCAAAAACTCCAGAAGAATTCTGCTACCTTGACGATAAACTGCACCGACTGCTCAACAAGGCCTGCCCCAACAAATTCTTTAACGATATGCTCGATCATATCTATGATCAGAACCAGCGCATCCGCCTGTTTTCCGGCCAGGATATCTGGGAGCGACATATTGAAGCGGCCCGGGAACATATCGAACTGATCCGCTATATTTTAAATGATCAAAAAGAAGAGGCATCCGCGGCTATTACCCTGCACCTCATCAAATCTAAGGAAGCAGCTGTCAATAGCCTGTTCCAGAAGCAGATTTCCGCTATATAATTCCTATCGCAACATGAAAACGCCGCCACGGTTTTGCCGTGGCGGCGTTTCTTATATATGATATTTCTATTTATTAACTGCGCTTATTTTTCCGGTACGTGCCACTCCCAGTTGCGGATTTCCTCCATATCCTGTCCGTACTCGGCAATATACTGCTTGTGCTCTACCAGCTTATCATTCATTTTCTGGATCAGGAAGGAACCACGGTTGCCCAACTGCGGCAAATGCATTACCGCGTCTTTTACCAGACTGAAGCGGTCAAGCTGGTTCTGGACACGCATGTCGAACGGTGTCGTGATGGTGCCTTCCTCCTGATAGCCGTGAACAGACATGTTGTGATTATTGCGCTCATAGGTCAACTCATGGATCAGAGTCGGATATCCGTGGAACGCGAAGATTACCGGCTTATTTGGGGTGAAGATTGCGTCATACTCGGCATCGCTTAAGCCATGCGGATGCTTGTGATCACTCTCCATCTTAAACAGGTCTACTACGTTCACTACGCGGATCTTTAATTCCGGAAGCTCATCCCGCAGGATAGTAACTGCAGCCATGGTCTCCAGGGTCGGGGTATCACCGCAGCATGCCATAACCACATCCGGCTCCTCGCCGCAGTCATTGCTTGCCCACTCCCAGATGCCAATGCCCTGGGTGCAGTGTTTCACAGCCTGCGCCATGGACAGCCACTGGCAGCTCGGATGCTTGGAAGCAACGATGGCATTCACGTAGTTCTTACTCTTGATGCAATGATCAAAGCAGGAAAGCAGGCAGTTAGTATCCGGCGGAAGATACATACGGACAACATCTGCTTTCTTGTTGGCAATATGGTCTAAGAAGCCTGGATCCTGATGGGTAAATCCGTTGTGGTCCTGCTGCCATACATTGGAGGTCAGGATAAAGTTCAAGGATGCGATCGGACGTCTCCAGGACAACTGGTTGCAGACCTTCAGCCACTTTGCGTGCTGTGCGGCCATGGAATCCACGATGCGGATAAACGCCTCATAGCTTGCGAAGAAGCCGTGACGGCCCGTCAGCAGATATCCTTCCAGCCAGCCCTCACACATATGCTCACTCAGCATGCCATCCATGATACGGCCATTTCTTGCCAGCTTGTCATCGGTCGGAAGCAGCTCGCCGTTCCAGTCGCGGTTCTGCTCCTCAAATACCTTATACAGACGGTTAGACATGCTCTCATCCGGTCCGAAGATACGGAAGTTTTTGCTGTCCTCATTGAGTTTGAATATATCACGGATATAACCGCCAAGCTCGATCATATCCTGAGCCTTGGTCTTGCCCGGCTCCACCGGAATGCCGTACTCACGGAAATCCGGGAGACGAAGATCTTTTAACAGCAGGCCGCCATTTGCGTGCGGGTTTGCTCCCAAACGGGCATTGCCCTTCGGTGCCAGCTCAGCCAGCTCCGGAATCAGGCGTCCGTTTTCATCGAACAGCTCCTCTGCGTGATAGCTCTTTAACCAGTCTTCCAGAAGCTGTAAATGCTCCGGCTTCTCCATGCTGATCGGAACCTGATGGGCGCGGAAGGATCCCTCTATCTGCTGGCCATCTACGAATTTCGGACCGGTCCAGCCCTTCGGAGTGCGCAGGATGATCATCGGCCACTTCGGACGCTCCGGATCCTGCTCATCTCTTGCGTGTTTCTGGATAGCCTTGATCTCCTCGATGACGGTATCCATGGTCTCTGCCATCTTCTTATGCATGGTCATCGGATCGTCGCCCTCAACAAAGTACGGCTTCCAGCCGCAGCCCTCGAAGAAGGACTTGATCTCGTCGTGCGGGATACGGGAAAAGATGGTCGGGTTGCTGATCTTATATCCATTTAAGTGCAGGATTGGAAGAACCGCACCATCGGTGATCGGGTTTAAGAATTTATTGGACTGCCAGGAGGTTGCCAGCGGGCCGGTTTCTGCCTCGCCATCTCCCACAACCACCGTTGCGATCAGATCCGGGTTATCAAATACAGCGCCGAATGCATGGGCAATGGAATAGCCAAGCTCACCGCCCTCGTTGATGGAACCAGGAGTCTCCGGAGCACAGTGGCTCGGAACGCCGCAGGGGAAGGAGAACTGCTTGAACATTTTCTTCATGCCTTCCTCGTCCTGACTGATGTTCGGATATACCTCACTGTAGCTTCCGTCCAGATAGGTGTTGGCGATCAGAAAGTTTCCGCCGTGGCCCGGGCCGGAAAGAAGGATCATATCCAGATCATATCGTTTGATGGCACGGTTGCAGTGTATATATACGAAATTCTGTCCCGGCACGGTTCCCCAGTGTCCGACGATTTTCTTTTTGATCTGATCCATGCTCAGCGGTTTCTTTAACAGCGGATTGTCTAACAGGTATAACTGACCGGCAGACAGATAGTTTGCCGCACGCCAGTAGGCATTCATCTTTTCCAGCATTTCCTCACATAAAGGCTGCTTTTCCAGACAGGTGTTGTTCTCCATAACATTACCTCTTTCTTTTAGCTTGTCTCATTCCATTGCAGTGGTTTGTTATTTTTCTAACGCTTACGATTGTATTTTCGCACATACAATGCAATCTGTAAAATGCCGTTTCCGCATTGTATTCATATCAATCTGATATGGATACAGCGCAAAGCGTGGATTTTCCCGGGTTTCTGTATTATAATGGAGATAAAGAAAGACAAGTTTCTGAGAAAAACAGATTGATAAAACAGGGAGATTACCAGCACATGACATCCAATTTTGAATATTATAAGATTTTTTACTACGTGGCGAAATACGGCAACCTGACTCGGGCCGCTGCTGCCTTAAACACCAGCCAGCCTGCCGTGACCCGCGTCATCCATAAGCTGGAATCGGACCTGGGCTGCCGCCTTTTCATCCGCAGCAAATCCGGCATGGAGCTGACTGCGGAGGGAAGCCGTTTCTTTGAATATGTCTCCGCCGGCTGCCTGCAGTTTTTCCGGGCCGAAAACCATTTAAGCGATCTGCTCCAACTGGAAAACGGCAGCATCTCCATCAGCGCCACCGAAACGGCCCTGCATTCCTGGCTCTTTGCGGCCATGGAGGCCTTTCACCAGGAATACCCGGGCGTCCATTTCCAGATTTTAAATCACAGCACCCAGGATTCTATTCAGGCCGTACGGGACGGTAAGGTAGATTTCGCCGTGGTTTCCTCCCTTCCGCTTCACATTTCGGAACCGCTGCGCATGAAAAAACTGCACACCTACCGGGACATCCTCATCAGCGGCAGGCGCTTTGAAGAGCTGAAGGACCGTCCGGTCTCACTCCGGGAACTGGCCTCCTATCCCTGGATCAGCCTGACCTCGGAGTCCATCAGCCGTACCTTCCTGAATACCTACTTTGCACAGTATGGTCTCTCCTTCTCACCAGATATGGAACTGGCCACCACCGACCTGATTCTGCCCGCTGTGCGCCACAACCTCGGCATCGGATTCATCCCGGAAGCCTTCGCCCACAGCGAACTCGCCGCCGGAAACATCTTCCAGATCCAGATTGAGGAGCAATTCCCAGAACGTAATATCCTTCTGATTTCCGATTCGGAATATCCGCAAAGCGTGGCCTCAAAAGCATTCCAGAAATTCGCCCAATAAAAATTTAAATCATGTTCACGAAAGGTCCGAAGCAGGCCGGGACGGTAGCCCGCGTAGCATAAATAAAAGTGCAATGTGTCCGGCTATGTGGCGACTGACGTTTTCGGGAGGCGGACGGTCAGTCCGACTATCCGCAAACGGCTGTCAGCCACATCGTCCGAACACAGCACTTCTATTTTGCGCAGCGGGCTACCGCCCCGGCCTGCTTCGGACCTTTCGTGAACATGATTTAAATTTTTATTCCTCAAAGGTGATGATTTTTCCCGGATTCAATATCAGCTTCTCATCAAACGCCAGCTTGATGGACTGATACAGCTTATACATCCGGTCGCCGACAAACGGCTTTAAGTATTCCAGTCGTCCGTTTCCGATTCCGTGTTCGCCGGACAGCTGGCCGCCGAACTGCTTGGATACGCCGTAGAGTTCGGTGAGGCAGGCTCTGGTTCCTTTGATCCAGTCTTCGTCGCTCATGGAGGCGTCACGCAGCATCTCGGTGTGGATGTTTCCGTCGCCAGCATGGCCGCAGGGCTCTACACGGATGCCGTACTTGGCTCCGATGCCCTTTGCCAGGCGTACATACTCCGCGATCTTTGCCCGCGGTACAACCACATCGCACTCCTCCTGTGCTACGCTCTCGGCCTTCATGCCCTCGAGAATTGCTCCACGCACAGACCATACGGACGCGATACGTTCCGGCGTGTCGGCAATGTAAACGTCGATGGCTCCGGCTTCCAGGGCCGCATCGGATGCCTCGGTGCAGGCGGATAAGAGTTCCTGCTCACTGCCCGCGTCGTACATAACGATCAGCACGGCATCGCCCTCTTTTACCGGAAGCAGCTTGTGAAGGTTGCGCTCCACGATGTCGATCAGTTCCCGCTCCAAAAACTCAATGGCGGTTGGAACGGCTGCCATCTGCAGAAGGCGCGGCACCATGTCGATGCAGCTTTCCAGGTTTTCAAAAGGCATCACCAGGGTGCGGGTAAACTTCGGTGCCGGCATCAGCTTTAAGGTTACTTCCGTGAGGATGCACAGGGTTCCCTCAGAACCAATCACCAGATCCTTGATATCGTAACCAGTGGTGTTCTTTACCACATTGGAAGAGAACTGGACAATCTCTCCATCCGGCAGCACCGCCTCGATGCAGCGGACGAAGTCCCGGGTCAGTCCATAGCGGACCGCACGCATGCCGCCTGCATTGGTGATGACATTGCCGCCGATGGACGCGGTCTTTTCGCCCGGATCCGGCGGATAGAACAGGCCCTCTGCCGCTGCAGCTGCTGCCACCTCGGTCAGAAGCATGCCCGGCTGCACCGTGATAGTCATGTTGGCCTTATCCAGGCAGACCATCTTATTCATTTTCATGACGGACAGCAGGATGCCGCCGTACTTACAGTTTGCGCCTCCCGCAAGGCCGGTACCGGCTCCGCGGACAACCACCGATATATTCTGCTCCCAGGCATATTTCATGATCCTGCTGACTTCCTGTTTATCCAGCACTTCCACGTAGAGCTCCGGCGGGAACACGCCGTACTCCGGCATCTCATCATGGTAATATTCTCTCGCGATCTCGTCACCGACCCAGACACGCTCCGGCGCGGTCACTCCGCGGAGGTAAGCGAAATCCTCTTCGGTCATTTTTTTGTATGGAAACGGCATATCACTCACCGTCCTTTCTGTTTTTTACATCGTTTAAAAACTCCGGCAGCACAGCATACAGATCATCCTTGATAGCGATATCCGCAATATTAAAGATCGGTGCCTCAGGGTCATTGTTGACTGCGACAATACATTCCGCACTGTTCATGCAGGCGGTAAACTGAATTGCGCCGGATACACCAAAGGTCAGGATCAGCTTCGGCTTTACGGTGCGTCCGGACAGACCAATCTGGTGGGCGGTATCTCCGTATCCATCCTCAACCATGGGACGGGTAAAGCACAGCTGGCCACCCAGAAGCTCTGCCAGCTCCTGTAACTGATCCAGCGCTTTTCCTGCGCCGCGTCCTGCAACCACCAGTACATCTTCCTCCTCAATGGAGCGTACATGCTCCAGTACTTTCGCGGAAAGTACCTCGATGCGGGAACGAACCATATCCTCTGATACATTGCAGATGGTAACTTTACCAGACGGTTTCTCCACCTTTTCCGCCCGGTCCATGACTTTATAGCGGACCGTAGCAAACTGCGGACGGGATTCGCTGATGACGATCTGGGCCATGATGTTTCCGCCGAATGCCGGACGTATCTGCACCAGATCGGTGTTGGATTTCATTTCCAGTTTCGTGCAGTCTGCGGTCAGGCCAGTGTGGAAGCGGGTAGAAAGACGCGGTGCCAGGGAACGTCCCAGAGAAGTTCCGCCAACCAGAACCACCGACGGACGCAGTTTGGAGATGCAGTCTGCCACAGCATCCGCATAGCAGTCTGCCTTGAATCCGGCGAAGCCCTCATGCCCATAAACAAACACTTCGTCTACGCCGTATGGCAGAAGTTCTTTGGCATTCTCCGCAGTTCCGTTAGTTCCTACCATGACCGCATAGACCTTGTAGCCCACTTTTTTTGCCAGCTTTCTTGCTTCCCCGATCAGCTCAAAAACCACAGGATGCACCTTGCCGCGCTCCTGCTCCGCATAGACCAGGATGCCATTCCAGGTACTCTTGTCCTCTCCGCCAGCCTTCTGCTCAAAATAAAGTGCCTTGCTCTGGCACTGTCTCACACAGACACCACACATCCGGCAGTTTTCATTTAACGTGATTCCCGTTTTCTCCATGGTGATGGCACCAAACGGGCATTTATCGATACAGGCTCCGCAAAGGGTGCAGAGCTCCGGATCAAATCGCAATAACTTCATAGTCGTTTCCTCCGATCAGATATATTTTCGCTCTGCCAGCAGCTTTGCCAGCTGGTCTGCCTTTTCTGCTGCCGTTCCCGCCAGTACCACACTGGCTGCCCCTGCCTCCGGCGCAAAGATGCGCTCAACCCGGGTCGGAGAGCCGACTGCACCAAAACGGGTCAGATCCGGTCTTGGAAGATCATCAAAGGTTACCACGCGCACCGGTCGGTTTTTCGTCTCTTTGCTCAGACGCCAGGATGGAAGTCTCGGAACGCAAATATCCTTGTCCACAGTAACCAGGCAAGGATAATGCATCCGGGAAATCTGGGTCACGCTTCCAAAATCCTGTTTTAACGTAATCTGCTCTTCATCTGCCTCCTCAATGGCAGATACCCAGGCGCAGTGCGGAATATGTAAATGCTCAGCAATGGCCGGTCCAATCTGGGCCGTATCGCCATCTGTGGTCTGGCGTCCGCAGAGAATCAGATCTGCGCCGCCCAGCATCTCAATTCCCTGAGATAAGGCATAGGAAGTTGCCAGCACATCGGAACCGGCAAACTTGCGGTCACTTAAAATGACGCCCTCATCAGCCCCCATGCTGTAGGCATCCCGGATCATGCTCTCAGCCTGGCCCGGTCCCATGGTCAGCACCGTAACGGTGCCTCTGGTTTTTTCGCGGATCTGCAGCGCGCACTCCAGCGCGTAGAGATCATATGGATTGGTGCGCTGTCCCGCGCTTCCCCTCTTAAGATTGCCGGTCTCTGGTTCAATGTCAACCTTGGAGCTTGCCGGAACCTGTTTCATACACACAATAATCTTCATGCTACACAGCCTTTCCTATCTTAACGTTTGTTTCGACCTTATCTGGTCATATTCTTTCGGATGATGCTTCCTATTGCGAAACATTTTCATCAGCTGGTTTTCAGTATAACACTCCAACGCGTTAAAGTCGAGATGTATACAGTGTTATGTTTAAAAATGCCAGAAGCCCCGGCTTTCGCCAGGGCTCCAATTCAACTCTTATTCCATTTCACTTCTTCTCAGAATATCGTACGGGCTGACTTCACTTCCAAGGTCCACCCATAAGATCTGCTTCGGATGCGGCGCGCTCTCCATAGCATTGCCATCCTCATCGGTGATGCCTTTCACGGTAACCAGGACATTGCGGCCGTCCGGCTTCATGATCTCGATCTGCTCACCCACAGAGAACTTGTTCTTCTGCTCAATGCGGCAGCAGCCATCCTCCCGTACTTCTTCTACCGTGCCGAGATAGGTGTAGTTCTTGACGTAGGTGTTGCTGTCGTAGATCTGGCTGTCGGTGGTCGGCTTTCCGAAGTAAAAACCGGTGGTAAATTCCCGATAGGTGCATTTGCCAATTTCCGCTTTGTACCATTCCATATTTTTCTGGTACAGGGCCGGATCCTTCTTGTAATCATCGATGGCCTTGCGATACGTGCGGGCCACGGTTGCCACATAGAGTGCGGTCTTCATGCGACCCTCGATCTTGAAGCTGTCGATACCGGCATCGATCAGCTCCGGAATGTGCTCGATCATGCACAGATCCTTGGAGTTAAAAATATAGGTGCCACGTTCATTCTCGTAAACCGGCATATACTCTCCCGG
>SKEE01000269.1_pt1 | contig 61073 bp, 52 predicted proteins | sample 4826661 | NCBI WGS metagenome assembly SKEE01 (sample SAMN11008817, study PRJNA524170) | human gut metagenome | biome: Human fecal sample; material: Feces; isolation source: fecal sample from pouch patient p20 | host: Homo sapiens | place: Israel: Tel-Aviv | collected 2016-11-14
TGAACTAAGCGGTTCAATAAAAACTGAACTAAAGTTCAAATAAGTTCAATGTAGTTCAAAATAATGATGCAAAAATATTGAACTTGAAAAATGTAATAGCACGATAATGTGGAAAATGCACCGATAAAGGAGGATTAGAATGAATACATTATTCGCAGAACGATTGAAAATCGCTTTAGATCGAAAAAATATGAAGCAGATAGACCTGGTCCATAGGGCACAGCAGCAGGGAGTAAAGCTTGGAAAGAGCCATGTAAGCCAGTATTTAAGCGGAAAAACCATGCCAAGACCGGAAATTTTACGTTTTTTGGCTGCTACCCTGGAAGTAGATGAAAAATGGCTTCAGGGAATTGGTGAAGATATGGAATTACCGGAAACAGAACGATTTGTTCAAAAAAATATGTCTGATTTTACGGTAACTGGTAGGATAGAAAACGCGACAAAACCTGCTTCGCAGGTTTTGCTTGAAAGAGAAAAAGAAAACACAGAAGAAACTACAATAAGGGAGTTTAAAAAATCTTCTAAGTTGAATAATGTTTTGTATGATGTAAGAGGACCCGTGGTGGAGGCGGCCGAGCGGATGGAGAAAGCGGGCACACAGGTGCTGAAGTTAAATATCGGGAACCCGGCGCCATTCGGGTTTCGGACGCCAGATGAAGTGATTTATGATATGCGGCACCAGTTGACGGAATGTGAAGGATACTCGCCGGCGAAGGGGTTGTTTGCGGCGAGAAAAGCAATTATGCAGTATGCGCAGCTTAAGAAACTTCCGAATGTAACTGTGGAAGATATCTATACGGGAAATGGTGTCAGTGAACTGATTAATCTGAGCATGTCCGCATTATTGGACAATGGAGATGAAATTCTGATTCCTTCTCCGGATTATCCACTCTGGACCGCCTGTGCAACACTTGCCGGAGGAAAGGCAGTTCATTATATTTGCGACGAACAATCGGAATGGTATCCGGATATTGAAGATATTAAGAAAAAAATTACCAGACGTACAAAAGCGATTGTTATTATTAATCCGAACAATCCTACCGGGGCACTGTATCCGAAGGAAGTGCTGGAACAGATTGTGGAGATTGCCAGAGAACATCAACTGATCATTTTCTCGGATGAAATCTATGACAGACTGGTGATGGACGGACTGGAGCATACCTCCATTGCATCACTGGCTCCGGACCTGTTTTGTGTGACTTTCAGCGGACTTTCCAAGTCTCATATGATTGCCGGATTCCGTGTTGGCTGGATGGTTTTAAGTGGAAATAAAAAGATTGCAGCAGATTACATAGAAGGAATCAAGATGCTTTCCAATATGCGCCTGTGCTCCAATGTTCCGGGACAGTCGGTGATCCAGACTGCACTGGGAGGACATCAGAGTGTGAATGAGTATCTGGTTCCGGGCGGCCGTATTTATGAACAGAGAGAGTACATTTACAAGGCTTTGACAGATATTCCGGGAATCACGGCTGTGAAGCCAAAAGCCGCTTTTTATATGTTCCCTAAGATTGATGTAAAACGTTTTGATATTGTAAATGATGAACAATTTGCTCTGGACCTGCTGAGAGAAAAGAAGATTCTTCTGGTACATGGCGGTGGCTTTAACTGGCGGGAACCGGATCATTTCAGGGTTGTATATCTTCCGAGAGTGGAAGTTCTGAAAGAAGCGGCAGAAAAAATCGGAGATTTCCTGAGTTCCTACCATCAGATTGTATAAGGAATTTTGTCTGAAATATAAAAATGTGATCTAAAATATAAAAATAAGAAGTACGAAAGAAAACACCAGCAGTATACCTCTGGTGTTTTCTTTTGTACTTCTATATTTTATTTCTGGATTTTACCTTTGAGTCTTATTTTTATATCTTGCATCTTATGTTTTAAGTTTTATTTCTATATCTTATCTCTGCGCCTTACCTTTGAATTTTATTTTTGTATTTTGCTTTTACATTGTTCTGCTGCATGGTCATTTTGCTATGTTTGCTTTCTGCTTTTGCCATATTTTAACGTAGGTGCTGCATTCTTTTCTATACCCTTTTATGCTCCCCTTTTTCTATGCTTTGTGCTCCTTTTTATTCTCTCTGTGCTTTTCCCTCTGTGCATCCCGGCTGCTGTCTGCGAAGCTGGGATTTTAATGAAAACAAAACGATAATATTGTTATAAACAGAAGAATAATGGATAATATTGTTATAAAATAAAAACAGAAAAAACGTAGGACACGAATTTATAAAAAATTAAGTGGTGGACAAAACAGGAATGTGCTACACTGTAAAAAGCAACTAAAGTTCTGGAGGAAAACTAAAATGGAAAACGAAGAAAAAAGCCAGAAAGACCAGAAAACGAAAGAGCAGTCCATATGGAAGGAAATATGGGACTATGCGAAGATTATTCTGATTGTCTTTGTGATCGCGTATTTATTAGGTCATTTTGTCTACATTAATGCAAGAATACCGTCAGGTTCCATGGAACAGACGATTATGACGGGAGACAGAGTGTTTGGAAATCGACTGGCGTATAAAACAAAAGATCCGGAGAGATTTGATATTGTAATCTTTGAATATCCGGATGATCCCTCCCAGCTCTTTGTAAAGAGAGTGATCGGTCTGCCGGGTGAAACGGTAAATATTGTGGATGGAAAAGTGTATATCAACGATTCAGAAGAACCGCTGGATGACAGCTTTTGTCCGGAGGTACCGGAAGGAAGTTTTGGACCATATGAAGTACCAGAGGGAAGTTACTTTATGCTGGGCGATAACCGAAACCACAGCATGGATTCCCGCTACTGGCAGAATACCTTTGTAGAGAAGGATGCGATACTGGCACAGGTAGCAGTTCGTTACTGGCCGTTAAATAAGATGGGAACAGTTAAATAAATAAGAACAATTAAATTTAAGAAATAACAGGAAAAGCCAATGCATGGATAAAACACATGTGTTGGCTTTCTTAGTTTTACAATACTTTTTGGTGTAGTTGGGTTACGGGAAACATGATATAATGGATTGGTAATAAAGCAGACAGAGATTGTTTTCTGATATGGTGACCGGGATTAAAATGCTTTTGTCTCTGACATCTTATTTAGAAGGATTTCTGGTGCAAAGACTGAGAAGAAGGAGAAAAAACATGGGAAAATGGAAGAAATTCATGGCAGTGGCACTGGCTGTCTCTATGGCAGTTCCATCCTGCATACCACAGACATTATTGGCAGCAGAGTTTTCAGCAGAAGAAAGCATGAGTACAATGCCGGAAAATTTTGAAGATGGAAATTCGAATGAAGATGCAGATGCAGACACAGATGCAAGTACAGATGAAAATCTGAATGTAGACAGTCTGGATGAGAATCTTACAGACAGAGTTGATTCAGGAGACGAAGAATTATCGACAGAACCGGAATTCGGAACCGGTGAAACTGAGATTACAGATGGTGAAGATAAGAAGGATGTGACAGAAGGAGAGCCGGAAGCTTCGGATTCTTTCGAACTGGCAGAGGCAGGACAGGCAACAGAGGGATATGTAATACAGCTTTACAGCAGCAAGGAGCTTAAGAAAACTTATGTGATTCCATTTGCAGAAGCTGATAAAGCGAAGGCGCCGGCGGCATTGACAAGAAGTGGGTATATTTTTAAAGAATGGAATACCAAAGCAAATGGAAAAGGTACTTCATATAAACCGGGAGATTCCATTAAGAAGCTTCTTGAGGAAAGTGGTGCAGCGATACAGAACGAGAATGCAGAAACAGCGCAGATATCAGAAATGTCAAAAGAACATTCCGATGAAATTCCGGCTGAAAACAGAAACGAAAATGAAAATACAGCAGAAAGTGAAGTGCTGAGTGAAACTCAGGATGAAACAGACTCTCTGGCAGCAGCTGCCGCAGATACAGAGACAAATGCAGAATCAATCACAGAAGCAGATACAGAAATAAATGCAGAAATAAATCCAGAGACAGATTCAGAAACATATTCTCAGACAGGTATGGAATCAGATGCAGAACCAGATGTGGAATCTGATATGGCGCAGGATGCTGTGTCAGAAGAGGTTCCGGCTGCAGAAGCATCTACAGAAAATGAGAATCCTACAGTTAATTTGTACGCAATCTGGGAAAAAGCAACTTCCTATAAAATTACATATAAACTGAATGGCGGCAAAAATAATTCCAAAAATCCAAAGACCTATACAACTTTGGATAAAGTAACCTTAAAGACTCCGACCCGTACGGGCTATCATTTTTCAGGATGGTATCTGGACAGTAAATTTAAGAAAAAAATCAGTGTGATCGAAAAAGGATCCAAGGGTGCAAAAACTTTATATGCAAAATGGATCCAGCAGGTGAATCCGTCATCAAGTGCGGCATCTCTGACTTCTGTGCGAGGGGCAAAGGCAAAGACGATCGCAGCCACAGTGACAGTTCCGAAATATGTTAAGAGTTACGACGAGTACTATTATCTTGTATATGTAAATTCCAATACAGGAAAAGTAAGAAAAGAAGCAACGAAAGTAAAGAAACCGGAAGCTTCCAACCAGAAAATAACTTTTAAACTGGATATTTCAAAACATCCGGAATATGCGCAGGGCAGATTTGCCGTGGCAGTAAAAAAATCCAAATCTGCATGGTCAGTGATCAGTGGTAAAAGCTATGTCAGCAGTCCGGAAAAACTTGCATCGAATCAGGCGGCATATTTTATACCAAAGACAAAAAAAGGCATCCAGTCTACTGACATGAAAGAGGTTACAGAGACAAAGTCAAAAACAGCATTCTTTAATCTCTATGCTTCTGATGTGATGAACAGTTATGGTACAGAAACCTATACTTATAATGGAAAAACTTACCATTTCGATGGTATGTATGGATGGAGACATTTCGTACAGCAGTGTAACAGTAAGGGGATTCAGGTAACTGCACAGATCGGTCTGGACAAAAATGCAAATACACAGGACATGACCATAGGAAACAGTCCTTATGCAGAAACTGCTTATTATGGATGGAACACAGATAACACCGCTTCCAGACAGAAGATGGAGGCAATGTTTGCTTATCTGAGTGAGATCTTTGGAAGCAATGACTGTTATGTAAGTAACTGGATTCTGGGAAATGAGGTCAACAGTGCAAGCCGTTATTACTATGTAGGAAATGTAAGTCTCGATAAATATATGTCTATGTACAGTGAAGCATTCCGCTGCCTGTATAATGCAGTGCGCAGCAGCCGTGCAAGTTCAAAGGTATTTATCTGCCTGGATAACTGCTGGAATCAGAAAAATATCTTTTCGGTATGCTATACTTCCAGGTCAACACTGGATACTTTCGCATCCAAAGTTACAAAGTTACAGAAGGGACTTGACTGGAACCTGGCTTATCATGCATACAGCCAGCCTCTGACAGAGTCCCAGTTCTGGTCCAGTATCAATGCACCGTTATTAACAAATGATGGAAATACGGCAACATTTATCACCATGCATAATATTCAGGCACTGACAGATTATGTCAGAAACAGATATGGTTCCAACACCCGTGTGATCCTGTCAGAGCAGGGATTTTCTTCCTCTTTTGGAGGACAGGCAAATCAGGCGGCATCCATGGCACTGGCTTATTATAAGGCTGCCTGCAATCCGATGATTGATGCATTTATTATCAGAAGTTATGAGGATGAGGCTCACGAAGTGGCGCAGGGTCTTGCGCTTGGCTTAAGGGATACCAGCGGAAAGAAGAAAACAATTTATAATGTTTTCCGATATATGGACAGTTCTTCTTCTCTGAAATATACAGGTAAAGTACTCAACAGACAGGTTGGAAACTGGCAATCTATGGTACCGGGATATACTGCGAAGAGAGTTTATAATATGTATAGAAATTAACCTGATCAGGCAGTGAAACAGATACTTTTATATGTCTGATCTGGATCAGGTAAGCAGAAGTGGCGAGGCGGATATTCTTATCCGCCTCATTATAGTAAATGATGAAAGTTTTGACTGTGGGAGGTGCAAGGAAACCGGGGAAAGCCAATTATAAAAAGCGTCACAAATTAAACACATTTTTCCCACACAAAGAACACAAATCATTTCTATACTTAGAATCATCAAAAAGATAAGGAAACAGAGAGAGTTCTAATCAAGGAGGGACTTCATTATGATGAATAGAGATAACAGAAATGATAAAATAAGAAAAATTGCAAAGAAAGGTCTTACACTCAGTTTATGTGCGGTACTTGCAGGTGGTCTGGCAGCAGGAAGTTTTGAAGGTGTAAGCAAAATCACAGGATGGGATACAGCAACTACAGTAGAAGCTGCTTCAAATAAAAATGACACTACATTAACTTATGCAAAATCAGAAAAGAAAGCAGATTCTGATGAAAGCGATGCAAAAACTGACAGCAGTTCTGATTCCGACAGCAGTACAGCAAAAGGAAGCCTGGATATATCTGAGATTGCATCAGAAGCATTACCTTCCATCGTATCTATTACAACCAAATCCATTCAGGAAGTACAGAGTTATTATGGAATGTACGGAATGTACGGATATGCTCCTCAGCAGCAGGAACAGGAAGTAGAAGGCAGCGGTTCCGGTATCATCGTTGGTAAGAATGATGATGAACTTCTGATTGCAACAAACTATCATGTAGTTGAGGGTGCGGATACATTATCAGTAGCATTTGTTGATGGTAATGCAGTAGAAGCTACTGTAAAAGGCTTTGATGAAGAAAAAGACCTTGCAGTTGTTTCTGTAGCACTGGATGATATTGATGATGACACTATGGATGCAATTTCAGTTGCAAAAGTCGGCAGTTCTGATGACCTTAAAGTTGGTGAGCAGGTAGTTGCCATCGGTAATGCTTTAGGATATGGACAGTCTGTCACAACCGGTATCGTAAGTGCAAAGAACCGCAGAATGGATTCCAGCAACAATACAGTAACAGATGGCAGTGATGACAGCAGTGACGGTGTAAACCTGATCCAGACAGACGCAGCAATCAACCCTGGTAACAGTGGCGGTGCTCTTCTGAACATGGAAGGTGAAGTTGTAGGTATCAACTCTGCGAAACTTGCTTCCACAGAAGTTGAAGGTATGGGATATGCAATCGCAATCTCTGATGTAACAGATATCCTTGAAAACCTGATGAATGAAACTTCCAGAGATAAACTGGACGATTCTGAACATGGTGTACTTGGAATTTCCGGACGTTCTGTAAGCTCTGAAGCTGTTCAGATGTATGGTATTCCGGCAGGTGTATTTGTAAACGAAGTTACAGAAGGTGGTCCTGCTGAAGATGCCGGTCTGCAGGCAAACAGTGTTATTACCAAATTTAATGGAAAATCTGTTTCCACCATTGACCAGCTCATCGAATACCTTTCCTATTATGAACCAGGAGAAGAGGTAGAGATTACTGTACAGATCCCTGACGGAACAAGCTATAAGGAAGAAACAATGAATGTAACTCTCGGTGAGAACACCAATGCAGATGATTCTCAGGATGAAGAGGATAACAGCGACAAGAAAGACAGTAAAAAAGGCAAAACAGATAAACAGGACAGCAAAGACTCTGAGGATTCCGAAAATACTGATAACAGCGACGAAGAGGACTCCGAGAGCGAAGATGATAATCCATTTATCGAATATTTCCGTAATCAGGGATTTTTCAGAAGATAATAAAGGACTGATAATAAAAAACTGATATGAAAGAACTGATACAAAAAACTGGTATAAAAGAATCAGATATGAATTATAGCAATTCTCGTAAATAATGCATTTAAGAGGATCGCTATAATAATACAGAATGATAAAAAAGCACTCAGATATGCAAAGAAAAGGAAAGTTATGATCAGAGACAGTGGTCAGACAATGACTGGGGTTTGCATAAAGAGTGCTTTTTTGTATAAACAAAATGGCTTTTCGTACATGAATACTTGTGAATGGCTACGGGGTGTGATAAAATATAATCGGTTATGTTTGCTGTTCAGAAACGTTATTTTGTGAAAAATATTATGAGAGATATCTAAGATATAAGCGCGGATGAAGGGAACAGTGAGACATGACAGGAACAAGTGAAAAACGTTTTACAGATATATAAAAATACGCATGGATTTGATGATAAACGTAAGGTGAAAGAGGAGAAGAATATGACAGTAAAAGAATGCTACGAACAGATGGGAGCTGATTATGAAGGTGTTCTCGGAAGACTGAGAAGCGAAGCTCTGATTAAGAAATTCGCAAAGAAATTTCTTGATGATGGAAGCTTCCAGAGTCTGAAGGATAATCTGGCAGCAGGAAACGGAGAGGAAGCTTTCCGTGCAGCGCACACATTAAAAGGCGTATGCCAGAATCTTGGATTTGATAACCTTTATACAGTAAGCTTTGATATTACAGAGAAACTGAGAGAAAGAGCAACAGAAGGCAGTGAAGAACTGTTTGCCAAAGTTGAGGAACAGTATAAGAAAACTACTGATGCGATCCGTATGATGGAGGACTGATTCATGAATTGCCGGAAAGAAGATATGCTTCTTTATGTGATCACGGACAGGCACTGGCTGAATGGTGAGACTCTTTATCAGCAGGTGGAGAAGGCTCTGAAAGGAGGAGTAACTTTTCTGCAGCTGAGGGAGAAGAATCTGGATGAGGAACACTTTATGGAAGAAGCCAGGGAGATTAAAAAACTTTGCGGGGAATATCAGGTTCCGTTTATTATCAATGACAATGTGGAAATTGCGCAGGCCGTTGGCGCAGATGGAGTTCATGTAGGGCAGAGTGATATGGAAGCCGGAGATGTGCGTGCCAGACTGGGTGCGGACAAGATCATCGGCGTTTCAGCCAAAACGGTAGAGCAGGCTCTTCTGGCAGAGAAGCATGGGGCGGATTATCTGGGAGTAGGTGCGGTATTTTCTACCAGCACGAAAACAGATGCCACAGAGGTTTCCCATGAGACATTGAAAGCAATCTGCGAAGCTGTGAAAATTCCTGTAGTTGCTATCGGTGGGATCACAAAAGAGAATATAAAAGAACTCGCCGGATGCGGTGCAGATGGAATTGCTGTGATCAGTGCGATTTTTGCACAGCCGGATATTGAGGCGGCTGCAAAAGATCTGCGTGAACGTTCTCTGGAGATGATCGCGGAGAACTGAAAAAGTATTACGAATGATATTGTAAATAATATTATAAATAATATTACAGATGAAAGATTCGGAAAGAAACGAAGAGGTAAGAGAAACACAGAGGATGTGGGATGAAAAGATAAAGGCAGCGATCTTTGATGCGGATGGAACTTTGCTGGATTCCATGCCGGTGTGGAATAATATTGGAGAACTTTATCTGAAAAGCATTGGGCTTACTGCCAGAGAGGGACTTGGAGAAACGTTACATACGATGAGTCTGGAGCAGGGAGCTGCTTATCTGAAGAAAGAATATCGGCTGGAGAAGCAGATACCGGAGATTGTCGGGGATGTGCTGAAGATTGTTGCGGATTTTTACAGACTGGAGGCACCTTTAAAACCAGGAGTAAAAGAAACTCTGGAATGGCTGAAACACAGGCAGGTGAAAATGGCTGTGGCAACTTCCGGAAACCGGGAGCTGATAGAAGCTGCCTTGGAGAGGAATGGAGTTCTTGGATATTTTGGAAAAATCTTTACCTGTACGGAAACAGGCGCAGGGAAAGATGATCCGTTGATTTATCTGGAAGCAGCACAGTTTCTTGAAAGCGGGCCGGATGAAACACTTGTGTTTGAAGATGCTTTTCATGCGGCTGAGACGGCAAAGAAGGCCGGTTTTACGGTCTTTGGCATTTATGATGACAGTAACAGAGAGAATCTTTCCCGGATGAAGGAACTCTGTGATTTCTATTTTGACAGAATGGATATCTGGCTGGAAGATTTTCCGGAGAAATCCGAAAAAAAATAAAATAAAAAACGGAGACAGGGCTCTGCTGATATATGGATGACATATACAGCAGAGCCCTTTTAATTTGGTAATTTACACAAAATTAACGGTTGTTTTCTTGATATTGTATGTGCAATATACTATAATTACGATAACAAACAGAAGGGAGGACACACTGAAAAGGATAGTATATTTCTGTTACTGTGAACGAAGTGAATCGTAGTATATTTCCGGATGAGAGAATTGCGATATGCCTGGTGTGCCAACAAGTTGATTATGACAGAAATATATAAGAGATCAAGTATGAGGAGGAAAGAGCTGGAATGAATAAAATGGCTGAAATGAATAAAAAGGTTGAAATCAGTAAAAAGACTGTAATGCTTCAAAGTATGCTGACAATGTTGATTCTGGTATTGATGATGTTCTGTGAGGCTTTTAGTGTTCAGGCATCTGACCAGTTTTCTGGTGAAAAAAGTCAGACGGTGGTTACTGCGGATACAAAAACTATGCCAATACTTTCCGTAAAATCTGCATTCCAAAACACAGCAAGATCCAAATCTACAGTAACGCCAACTCCAAAACCTAAGAATGGGCTGCGGAAAGAAGGACACGCTTATCGTTATTATGTAAATAATAAACCGGTAAGAAACCAATGGAAAAAAGTGAAAGGTAAATATTACTGGCTGAAAGCGAACGGCGTGGCTGCTCATGACGGGCACTATAATGTGAATGGCGTCTACTACGTGTTTGATAAAAATGCGCAGAGAATGTCACCGGGAAAAAAATCCATTGTCAAAGTAAGCGGCAGAAGGTATTTGGTGGACGCAGAGGGACGGGCTGTTACAGGATGGAATGAATTAAATGGTAAAATGTACTATGCATACAGGAGTGGAAGATGCGCGGCGGATAAGACCGTGGGAGGAATCAGATTTAATAAAAAAGGATATGCTTCAAATCTGACACAGGCGAGATGTAAACTTGCGGCAAGGGAGTTTATTGCCCGCCACAGCGATGCCGGAATGAGCAATTATGATAAGTTTTATTCCTGCTTTCGGTATCTTATGGCTTATACAAATTTTGTGGGGTATATGGATCCGACACCTGAAGAATTCAGGACGAAAGACTGGGTTTATAAATATTCACTTCAAATGTTCCAGAATGGACTGACAGGAAACTGTTATGGAATCGCAGGCTGCGTGGCTGCCGTTGCGAAGGAACTTGGATATGAACCATATGTGATCACGATTCCGGAAGGCCACAGCTTTGTGATGATCAATGGACTTTACTATGATAATATGTATGGAACATTGTTCGGGGCAGATACACGTCCTGCATACACAGTAGAATATCAAATAAAATTCTGAGAAAAGGAGACATAAGTATGAAACACTCCAAAAAAATTCTGGCAGTAGTACTTTGTATGCTGATGATGCTGACACCGTTAGCTTCTGTGGCAGGTACAGTGACAGTACAGGCTGCGACACAGACGGTCAAGGTAAAAAAAGACCAGAAAACAGGCAACCGATATGGTTACGATAAAAATAATAAGAAGGTTACTCAGCAGTGGGGAGTAACTGCCAGCGGTTATCGATATTATTTTGGAAAAAACGGAGCTGCTTATCAGGCTGATCCGTATATGGTTGGAAAGTATGGGATTCTGATCAAAAAAATCGGGACACAGTATTATGGATTTGATGTGAACGGACATACCGTAAAGGGAATCCGTGTAGGAAGGATTAACATGTATGATGCGCAGAAGCTGTATTACTTTAATCCAAAAACCGGTGCAGTAGATACAAAGAAAACCAACTTATATAGAAAGTATGCGGCTGCTTCAACAATGACGAAGAAGAATAATGCAGCTAAGATCAAGAAAGTCCTTGGAAAATATAAAAAATGTACAATAAGTAAAGAAGATACCTGTATGCTGGGAGGAAACGGCAAGGATGTTACCTATGTATATGATTATGTAGAGTTAAATGTTGTACGTCCGACCGGAAAAGGAAGCAGTGCCGAAATTGTTTCCAGTGTTTCTGTAAGACAGGGATAAAAGAAATAAAAGAAAATAGAAAAAAACAGAAGAAAATAGAGAGAAATAAAAAGAATAAAAAGAAATAAAAAAGAGTTCTGATCTGTAAAAAATAAAGCTTAAAGAGGCAAGGAGGACAGGATATGAACAGAAAAAGAATGACAGCTTTATTGCTCAGTACAGTTATGGCAGTGACACCTGCAATGCCTGCAATGGCAGAGCAGCAGACAGTGACTGCTGTGTATGCAGATGACGCGGATGCTACGGTTACAGTAAAGGATCCGGTTGCACTTTCTGAGAAAAAGACTGGCTGGGAGACAGTTAAGGGAGTTAAATACTATTATGAAAATGGAAAGAAAGTTACAAACAAAGCAAAGAAAATTGGAAAATATATGTATTGCTTTGACAAGAACGGAAAGCTTGTAACAAATAAGCCTTATTATAAAGTAAACTCTAACACTTATTACAGAATCAAGAAAAACGGACAGGCAACCAGACTGTCAACAGTAGAAACGATGGCTGCGATCAGACTCCAGTTATGTAAAGGAGATCTGAAAAAAGCATTTAAATGGTCTGCATCCATTCAGTACAAGGGAAATGTGGCGGTTTCCAAAAAAACACCAACAGAGTATGGCCTTTATGGATTCAGAAATGGATATGGTGACTGTTATGTAATGGCAAGCACTTTTTACTGGATGGCGAAAGTGGCAGGATATGATGCTCACTATGTAAAAGGTTATTTCCAGAAATCAAAAGGAAAAGGTGCTCATGCCTGGGTTGAGATCGACCAGAAAGCTGGCGGAAAGACAAGAACTTATGTATATGATCCGAATTTCCAGCAGGAGTATGGACTGAATGGTTATAAACTTACCTATGGTGCACCAAAAACCCTGAAGTATATTGATTACAAAAGGGTAAATTGACAACAGGATCAAAGGGAACTAACAATTCATGAAATGAAAGGATGAAAGACAATGAAAAGAAAAGTTGTGACAGCATTTTTGATGGCAGCTCTTGGAAGCAGTCTTGTATTCAGTCAGGCAGCTATGGCAGCAGGTACTGCAGATAAAACAGAAAATACAGCAGAAGCAGGAACAGAAGAAGAAACAGAGGATGCAGAAACTGCAGATGCTACAGACGCTGCGGATAAAGATGCAAAAGATGAAGATCTGAAAACAATCGGTGAGAAACCGGAAGGAGATACAGAAGGCGTATTTTCCGCAAAACTGAAAAATCTTACAGGTAAAGTAATTACAGGTTTTGTTGTGAAAAATGAGAAGGATGAAGAATATCCGGATAATTTCCTGACAGAGGAAGATAAATTTGAAGCAGATGAGGAAAGAGTTCTCTGGTTTGATCCAAATGCAGAAGTAAAAGCAGACGGAAATACAGAGGAAAAGAATCAGGATGCAGCAGAAAAAACAGAAGCTGCCGGGGAAGACAAAACAGAAACTGCAAATGCAGATGAAAAGTCAGATAAAAAACCAGAAGATGAAAACAAAGATGAGGATGAAAAGGAAATTCCGAAATATGATATCCAGCTGACTTTTGAAGATGGAACAACAGCAGAACTTCATACTTTTCCGTTCGGGGATACAGAGGAAGCAGAGCTTCATCTGGAAGATGAGGTTGCATATCTGATATTTGACAGTATCAGTCAGAAGAAGGAATATAACACTCTGGAAACGGAAAAAGCACTGGCTCCGAAACCAACGGAGGCTCCGGCAGCAGCTTCTCAGTCAACACAGAGTTATGATAACAGCAGTGATTATGACTATAGCTATGATTACAGTAATGATAGTAATGACAGCTATGACTATAGTAATGATTATGATTACAGCTATGATAATTCTGACTATGATTACGATTACAGCGGTTCTGATGACAGTGATTATAGTGGATCCGATGACAGTGGTTCTGGCTATGATGGATCTGACGATAGTGGATCTGGAGATGGTGGATCTGATGATGGCGGATCTGACGATGGTGGATCCGGAGATGGTGGTTCCGATGACGGCGGAAACGGATGCCTGGATGACGGACTGTTAAATTAATCAGGTCAGAGAGTAAAGCAGATATGTTTATCCGCCTGATCTGGTTCAGACAGATATTATAAAAATAAGAATAAATAAAAAACAGGGGCGCTGCATTATCTGATATAAGAATTATGGTGCGGTGCCCTTGTCCAGTACTATAAGGGATGTATTATTGACTATAATGATTGGCTGTAATTACTGACTGGAAAAAAGACAGAAGCCGGTAATATGCTGATAAAAATCCGTAATATATTTCGGGTACTGATTCAGGGAGAAAGATTATGTCATTAGTTTCAAACTTGTTTTTACTGTTTGTAGCGGTGAGTGTACTGATTTATTATATTGTGCCGCACAGACTTCAGTGGCTGGTTCTTTTATGTTTCAGTTATATCTATTATCTGGCGGGTGGGGTCCGTTATGTGGGCTTTATCCTCTTTTCTACACTGGTTACCTGGCTGATCGCACTTGCTGTTGAGAAAACGGAAAAAAGTGAAAATCACAAAGGTGCCAGGAATCTTCTGATTCTTGGACTGATATTAAATTTTGGTATGCTTGGAATTGTAAAGTATACAAATTTTATGGTTGAGAATCTAAATGCATTATTCCACATGAATTTAAGAGGAATGGAAATTCTGCTTCCTCTGGGGATTTCTTTTTATACGTTTCAGTCTTCGGGATATCTTCTGGATGTATACTGGAAGAGATGCGAGGCTGAGAAAAATCCGGTAAAATATGCATTGTTTGTATCCTTTTTCCCGCAGATTCTTCAGGGTCCGATCGGAAGATACAGCCGTCTGGCACATCAGCTTTATGAACCACATAAGTTCGAAGGAAAGAATATTGCCAGAGGGTTTGAACGTATTCTCTGGGGATTTTTTAAGAAGATGATTTTGGCTGACTGGGCAGCAGTGTTTGTAGATGCGATTTTTGACAATCCGGATCAGTACAGTGGACTGGCATTGTTTGGAGTTCTTTTTTATACAGTACAGCTGTATGCAGATTTTTCCGGTGGTATGGATGTGGTAATTGGTATTGCGTCTATGTTTGGAATTGAACTGGATGAAAACTTTAAGCGTCCATTCTTCTCTGTTTCCATTACAGATTTCTGGCATCGCTGGCATATTACCCTTGGTACCTGGATGAAGGATTATGTATTTTATCCGGTTACATTGTCTAAATGGATGGGTAAATTTGGAAAATGGGGCAAGAAGGTATTTGGAAAAAAAGTGGGACGTACCCTTCCAATCTGTCTTGCCAATCTGATTGTATTTTTTGTTGTCGGCGTGTGGCACGGAGCTGCATGGAAGTATATCGTGTATGGTATGTATAATGGTATCATTATTGCTTTCAGCGGACTTATGGCGGAGAATTACAGAAAGTGGAAAAAGAAATGTAACATTACAGGAAAAGAGAACTGGTATCACGTATTTATGATCATCCGTACTTTTATTCTTGTAAATATCAGCTGGTTTTTTGACCGGGCAGATACAGTGGGACAGGCTTTTCATTTAATGAAGCTTTCTGTTACAAAGTTTGCGCCGTTACAGTTACTGTTAATCCCGGCCGGTAAAGAGGGAACTGCTTTTACCCCTTATGCACTGGCAATCCTGGCAGTTGGCTGCGTGATTCTGTTTATCGTAGGTGTCCTTCAGGAACGTGGCATGAAGATAAGAGAAGCACTTGCAGGGTTCAGCCTGCCGGTTACTGTAGCAATTTATTTTTGTCTGCTGGTGTCCATTGGATTTTTTGGATCAACAGCAGTAGCGAGAGGATTTATTTATGCACAATTTTAAGAGAGTTTTAAAAACGTTCCTGGTGCTGGCTGTGTGTGTGGCTCTTCTGGCAGCACTTGATCTGGCACTTTATCCATGTACATTTATGAGAAATGATGTGCATGCAGTTGTGACACAGCAGTTTGATGACATTATTGTGGGAACCTCCCATGGAAAGATGGATATTGATCCGGATGTGATGCAGGAGATTACCGGACGCAGTGGACATAACCTTTGTGTCGGCGGTGAGTATGGAATTGATGCATACTATCTGACCAAACTGATCAAAGAGAAACAGAATCCGCAGAGAATTATCTACGAGGTTGATCCGGGATATTTTGTCTCAGAGAAAGAAGAAGGAAATAACTACCTGCTTTTTTATCATGAATTTCCGCTCTCAAAAGCAAAGGTGGAATATTTCTGGAATTCTATTGCAAAATGCAATTTCCGTACAGTACTTTTCCCATGGTATGAGTATTCTCTGAGCTATGAACTGCCGAAAGTTAAGGATACATTCATGCAAAAAGTATCAGGTGACTATGATATTTCTCGATTAAAGAGCGATTCTCAGGAATATCATGAAAGCGGTTTTATTGAAAGATATCCGGTGGATGTGACAAAGCTTAAGAAGTCTGAACCGAAGCTCTATGAAGAGGGACAGGTAAACGAAGAAAATATGGAATACCTGAAAAAGCTGATCACATATTGTAAAGAGAATGATATTGAATTTGTAGCGGTGACTACACCGATTCCGATTAATACGCTGAAAGATTACAGCGATAATTATAATGCCGCATGGAAATATTTTGGTCAGTTTTTTGAGGAACAGGGTGTGAAATATCTCAATTTTAATACACAATATTTTAAGGCATTTACGCATGATCTGAAAGCTTATACAGACTATGACGGACATATGAATGGGGATGCAGCGAAGGCGTATTCTAAAGTTCTGGCTCAGGTTCTGGAGAAAACAGATCAGAAAAATGAAGAATGAGATGGCTGCCGGAAATAATGGAAATAATAAGGTATTAACCGTATAACCGGTGAAAAAGTTGAATTCATTTCATAAAATTAATAAGCAAACATAACGGAAGAATAACAGAAGATGGACTTTGTAACGGAAAAGAAGGGAGGAATTACATATGAAGACAAGTATTCTGGAATATCTGGAAGCATCTGCGCGGAAATATCCGGACAAAACAGCTTTTGCAGATGAACATACATCCTGCACATTTAAGGAGTTGGAACAGACTGCACGCAGAACAGGAACTGCACTTGCGAAATATTTTACACCAAGAAATCCGGTACCTGTATTTATGGAGAAGAGTGTAGAAACCATTGGAGTTTTTATGGGAGCTGTTTATGCGGGAGATTTCTATGTGCTGATGGACACCAGGCAGCCGGCGAGCAGACTGCATCAGATTCTCGATATTCTGGACAGTGATGTGATTGTTACATCCGAAAAATATCTGAAGGATTTGGAGAAGCTTGAATTTAAGGGAACGGTTCTGATGGCATCGGATTTGGCAGCAGAACCGGAGAATGAGACCGTCCTGAACGCAATCAGAGAACAGGCGTTGGATGTAGATCCGCTGTATGGTATTTTTACTTCCGGTTCTACAGGAGTTCCGAAGGGGGTTGTGGTAGGACATCGTTCGGTGCTTGACTTTATTGACTGTTTTACAGAACTTTTTGACATTACTGAGAAAGATGTTATGGGGAATCAGGCTCCGTGGGATTTCGATGTATCTGTAAAAGATATTTATTCCGGACTGAAAACAGGGGCGACAGTTCAGATCATTCCGAAGCAGCTGTTCTCTTTTCCTATGAAGCTGATTGACTATCTGATCGAGAGAAAAGTGACAACGCTGGTGTGGGCGGTATCTGCGCTGTGTATTATTTCAACTCTGAATGGGTTCGAATATAAAGTACCGGATAACATTAAGAAGATTCTTTTTTCCGGTGAGGCAATGCCTGTGAAACATTTGAATATCTGGAGAAAATATCTGCCGGATGTTATGTATGTAAATATTTATGGACCGACAGAAATTACATGTAACTGTACTTACTATATTGTAGACAGAGAGTTTCAGCCAGGAGATGTGCTTCCTATGGGTAAGGCATTTCCGAATGAAAAAGTCTTTCTTCTGGATGAGGAGAACAAGCTGGTTACAGAGAAGAATAAGAACGGTGAACTTTGCGTAACAGGAAGTGCTCTTGCATTGGGATATTACAAAAACAGGGAACAGACTGCGAAGGCTTTTGTTCAGAATCCGCTGAATGACAGATACCTGGAACCAATGTACAGAACTGGTGACCTTGCATATTATAATGAACTTGGTGAACTGTGTTTTGCAACACGTAAGGATTTCCAGATCAAGCATATGGGGCACCGCATTGAGCTTGGTGAGATTGAAGCTGCTATGGATAAAGTTCCGGAGATTGTAAGAAGCTGCTGTATTTTTGATACAGTTAAGAGTAAGATTGTAGCTTTCTATGAAGGTGATATTGAGAGAAGACCGCTGGCAAAAGCACTGGGACAGTATGTACCTGCATTTATGGTTCCGAACGTATTCCGTCAGGTGGAGAAGATGCCTCTTACAAAGAATGGAAAGATTGACAGAAAGGCTCTTATGGCTATGTATCAGGAGGAAAAGAAGAAATGAGTTCTGTATTTGGATTTATAAAGGAGCTGACAGAGAAAGATCATACGCCGACACCATCTTATGTTTTTGATCTGGACAAGATGAAGGGATTTGTAAAAAAAGTGCAGAGCTGTCTTGGAGAGAGTGTACAGTTATGTTATGCTATGAAGGCAAACCCGTTTCTTACAGGTCCAATGATGGAGGTGGTTTCTTCGTTTGAAGTGTGTTCTCCGGGAGAATTCAGAATCTGTGAGCGTGTGGGTGTGCCGATGGAAAGAATTGTTCTTTCCGGTGTGTATAAGAATCCTGAAGATGTGGAATATGTGCTTTCTGCATATGGAGGAAGGGGCATGTATACCGTAGAGTCGCTGCAGCATTTGCAGATTCTGAATGATACTGCAGTGAAACTTGGAATGAAGATTGCTGTGTTGATCCGTGTGACAAGTGGAAATCAGTTTGGTGTGGATGAAGAAGATATCAGGAAGATGGTTTCTGACAGAGGGAATTATCCGGGGATTGAGATTGAGGGACTTCAGTTCTATTTAGGGACCCAGAAGAGAGAGCTCAGCCAGATGAAAACGGAGCTGGAGCATCTGGATGAATTTATCGGGGAACTGAAAGAGGTAAATGGATTCGAAACACGGGTGCTTGAGTATGGACCTGGATTTTTTGTTCCGTATTTTAAGAAGGATAAGAGTGAGGATGTGGAGGATGTTCTGGGTGAATTCAAAGAACTTCTGGAATGTCTTAAGTTTAAGGGTAAGGTTGTTCTTGAGATGGGACGTTTTCTGGCAGCAACCTGTGGATATTATGTGACATCAATTGTGGATATGAAGGTGAATAAGGATCAGCCCTATGTGATTATGGACGGAGGTATTAATCATCTGAATTATTATGGTCAGGTGATGGCGATGAAGCAGCCATATTGTGTACAGCTTGATGCAGAGGGAAATGAGAAGACGGAGGGTGAGGCAGAAGCCTGGAATCTTTGTGGTGCTTTGTGTACAGTCAGTGATGTGGTTGTGAAGCGTTTTCCACTGCATAAACCGCAGATTCATGATATACTGGTATTTGAACGGGTAGGTGCTTATTCTGTGACAGAGGGAATTTATTTATTCCTGAGCCGCCCGCTTCCGAGAATTTATTTCTGGACAGAGGAAGGAGGATTGCGTATGGTGCGAGAGGGGGTACATACAGATCTTTTAAACTCTGAAAGGTGAGAAAAGAGGAAGAAAAAAAGCAGAATAAGTAAAATATAAGTTAAACAAGCAAAAAGACAAAACAGCAAAAAGACAAAACAGCAAAAAGACAAAACAGCAAAAAGACAAAACAGCAAAAAGGCAAAACAACAAAAAAGCAAAACCAAACAAAAAGAAAAATGAAAAAGTGAGAAAAGGGAGAGAATACGATGGAAGAATTAATGGAGTTATTGGAAGAAATTCAGCCGGATGCAGATTTTGAAAATTGTGATACTTTAATTGATGACGGAATTTTGGATTCCTTTGCAATTCTGTCTATTGTAAGTGAACTGCAGGATACTTATGAGATTACAATTACTCCGGCGGATATTATTCCGGAGAACTTTAATTCTGCGAAGGCGTTGTGGGATATGGTTTGCAGACTGAAAGGGTGAGGTTTGCAGGTTTGTAAGTTTGCGTGACTGGGTGACTGGATGCGTGAGAAGTGAGAAATACCGTTTGACTGGCTTGGGGCTGGTTGGGCGGTATTTTTTTGTGTGGGAATTTCTGAGGAGAATGGGATGTATTATATTGCATTGTATTGGACTCAGGAGGGACGTGTGGGAGATGCGCTCTCTGCGGGCGAATTTGCTGGAGGGGCTGGTAATTCTTAGTCCCGGGGAATCGGCGTTATGGACAGACCGTCTCACTGTCTGAGCGCAGTTTGCAACGGAGCGAGTTTGAGAGGGCTGTTCATGCCTTTAGCCGATTCCCCGGGACTTAGAATTTCCCCCCTTCTGCATCTGAGCCCGCAGAGAGCGCATCTCCCACACGTCCCTCCTGAGTCCAAGCGCACATCCCTCCTGAACACACTCCCCTTCTATAGCACTCCCCAAAAATACAATCCCCCAGCAAAACAAAAAAAAGAAAGCCGCCCCTACCTGGAGTAAAAGCCGCTTTCCACTTCCACCGGAATCACCTTATCCTCAATATCCTCAATCCAGATAAAACTCTGCGCATTCAACATCTCGATCATCCGCGCAAGCTCCTCTCTCGTCCCCTGCGCTTCCATCTCAACACGGTCATCCCAATGATTCCTCACCCATCCGGTAATCCCCAGAGAGCTCGCAATATAACACGCCCGATAACGAAACCCCACTCCCTGAACTCTGCCGGAAAACCAATAATGCTTCCGAATCAAATCCTCATTCACCTGCGAACCTTCACCTCCCCGGGAGTCCGGACTCTTCCAGACTCCCCTGCCACTTTCATATCCTCCCGAATCTCCATACTCCGCTCCATCTTCCGTTCCCGAAACCTGAAGAAACGTCTTATATCTCTGTTTCCTACTCTTCTTCGTACTCTTTTTCACACTCTTTTTTCCACCAAATATACTCACGCAGCATCCCCACTTCTGTCTCACCATCATCGCCTGCATCGTTTATACTTCTCATCATACAACTATCAAACATCAAACCCTGATCACAAATCCATCCTTCCGTGCCTTAGCCTCCGGATACTCCCCGGAACGATATCCCAGCACACAATGACCAATTCCAATATAAGACTCCGGAACACCCCACTCAGCCTTCAGAGCCTTACCCTCCTCAGAATCAAACACCTCACGCGCCCGATGGATCCAGCAGGAATCCACACCAACTGCATGAGCCGCATTCATCAGATTTCCCATCACAAGACTTCCGTTCTCCACACAGGTACCCTGCTCACTGTCCGCAAAAACAATCACAACCGTCGGTGCTCCATAAAACGGATCACTCTTAGCCCCCATCACATCCGCATTCATCCTGGAAAGCTTCGCAACAAGCTCCGGATCCTGAGTTACGACCATAAGCGTTTTCTGCTGTCCCATTCCGCTCGGTGCATACTTTCCTGCCTCCAGAATCTCATCCAGCACATCTGCCGGAACCAGATCCTTCTTATAACCACGCACACTTCTTCTCTCCAAAAGGTTCTTCATTGCTTCATTCATGATTCATGTCCTCCCTTATCAGTATCTGCTGTTATTTTTTCCTATATTATACCACGCACCACCTTAAAAAACACGAATTACTTTTCTCAAAAACGAGTTGTTTCTCCCCCCAACTCAACCTTGCCCCCCATCCCAAACTGGTCTATAATAGAAAGCAAACAACTACGAGGTAAACTACATGAATAAAAAAGAAATTTCCGAAATCAAAAAACAGTTCACTCCCGAAAACTGCTCAATCACCCGCATCTGCGGATGCTACGTTGACGGAGAAAAAAACAAAAAAGCCGAATTAAAAGAAGCATTTCTCTCCCTCTCCGAAGAAGAAATGTTTAAATATTTTGAGATTTTCCGCAAATCCCTCTCCGGAACCATCGGCAAAAATCTGATGAATATGGAGTTTCCATTAGACCAGGAAGCAGAAGGAGGAACCCAGCACTTCCTCATGAAACTGCGCGAAAGCAAACTCACAGACGATGAACTGGTAGAGAACTTTTACGACAAAATCATCGAAAACTATGACTACCCGGAAAACTACTATATCATCCTCATCCACGGCGTTTACGACATCCCCGGAAAATCCTCCGACGGTGCGGAAATGTTTGACGCATCCGATGAAATTTACGAACATATCATGTGCTGTATCTGCCCGGTCAAACTTTCCAAAGCAGGACTCTGCTACAATGCAGAAACCAACAGCATCCAGGACCGTATCCGTGACTGGATCGTAGAACTCCCGGATGTTGCATTCCTTTTCCCGCAGTTTAACGACCGCAGTACAGACATTCACGGTGTCCTTTATTACAGTAAAAACGCCAACGAACTCCGCGATATTTTCATCGACGAACTCCTTGGATGCACCGCACCGCTTTCCGCCGGAGGACAGCGTGACTCCTTCAACGCTCTGGTAGAAGATACCCTGGGCGAGGACTGCCAGTATGATACCGTATTAAATATCCACGAGAAACTAAACGAACTGATCGAATCCCAGAAAGACGAACCGGAACCAGTCATCCTGACCAAATCCGAAGTCAAACGACTCTTCGAAGAATGCGGTGTGGAAGAAGAAAAACTCCAGTCCTTTGATGAACAGTACGAAATCACCGCAGGAGAAAAATCTTCTCTGGTTGCTTCTAATATCACAAACACCAAAAGATTCGAGATCAAAACTCCGGACGTTGTAGTTCACGTAGATCCGGAACGCGCTGACCTCGTGGAAACCCGCGTGATTGACGGACGCAAATGTCTTGTAATCCCTATGGAAGGCGAAGTTGAACTTAACGGCATTCGTGTACATACCGGAGAAAATACAGCTTCTGATCAGGACTATGCGGAAGATTCTGACGAAGAATCCACTCCCGGCAAATCCGTTAACACAGAAGACTTCCATACAGCAGACACCAGTAAAACAGACATCAACGAGGAGAACACTGATGAACAATAACCGCAAACTTTTATTTTTCGATATCGACGGCACCTTACTCACCGCCTACCCATGGAGCATCCCGGAAAGCACCCGCAAAGCTCTGGAAGCAGCCCGCAAAAACGGCCATCTGCTCTTCGTCAACTCCGGACGCACCTACGCAATGATCTCCCCTATGGTCAAAGAACTCGGTTTTGACGGATATGTATGCGGATGTGGAAGCCAGATTTACATGAACAATGAACTTCTGTTTTCCAGCTCCAACCCCAATCCACTTTGCCGTGAAGTGATAGAAACACTGCGCCAGTGCAGAATTTCAGCATTCTTTGAACGCCCGGACAAAATCCTCTATGACGGAAGCTCCAAAACACTTCCAAAAGCCATTCAGAATCTGAAAGCAGAAGTATCCGTGGAGGATCTTTCCCTTTATGAGGAAGAAACCTGGAACACTTTCACATTTGACAAGTTCCTGGCTTTCCCTGACAAAGATTCCGACACAGAAACTTTCCGCAGATTTGTAGACGAACATTTTTCCTGTTTCATTCACGATGACGCAGCCTGGGAGATCACACAGAAAAACTACAGCAAAGCTACCGGAATCCAGTTTCTGGCAGACCGCCTTGGAGCTTCTCCGGAAGATACTTTCGCATTCGGAGACAGCACCAATGATCTCCCGATGCTCGAGTATGCCGGAATCAGCATTGCAATGGGACAGTCAGATCCTATGATCCTTCCTCACTGCACCTACCAGACAACCAGCATCGATGAAGATGGAATTGCCAATGCAATGAAACACTTTCATTTAATCTGACCAATCTGCCTGATCTGAGTCAAGCGGATATTCGCAATCCGCTTCGCTACTTGCTCATAACCAAATGAACGGCTGACCCGAAAACCCGATCAGGTCAATGGGTTATATCCCTATGATTTCAATGTAAATCACAGCAACACCCCTGAAAAACTATCCTAACTCAGGAGGCATAAAAAATGGACATTATTAACCATGAATTTGACGCACAGACAACCCCTGTTTATTTTTCACTTGCATTAAAAAGATCCTATGATATTTATATGGTATATTTCCTGCTGTTTGCAATCTGTATGGCCTGTTTTGACCGGCCCCGGAGCATTCTCCCGGTTGCAGTCTGGCTGGCAGCAACATTTCTTGCCAGACATTATATGAGCCATATTTTTATCCGCTGGAACTTTTTATTTTATGTTGTGATCTCAGCAGGATGGATTTCCTATTTCATCTATACTTATGGATGGAACTGCGGCGGAACCAATTTTATTCTGCCGCTGATGCTGATTTCCATGTTTTCTCTGTATGATACCTTATTTAACAAGATTGCATTTGCAGTATTTCTGTTCATCCTGCGAATGGCGCTGTTTTTCCATTGTCAGAATTATCCGCCAATCTGCATTCTGACTGAAACGCAGATGTTGATCCTGCAGATCATCAACACCGTTCTGTCCTTTGTGGTCATGGCCGTTATCTGTCTGACTTTCGGCACAAACCTGCAAAAGGCAGAGCAGCACCTGATGCTATATAACAAAGAACTTCGCCAGCAGGCTCTGACCGATCCGCTTACCACTCTGTACAACAGAAGAAAAATGGAAGAAATACTGAATAATCATATGGCAGCCAATCCTGATGGAAATTTCTGCATTGCCATTGGAGACATTGATTTTTTCAAAAAAATCAATGATACTTATGGTCATAACTGCGGAGATCAGGTGCTGAGTTCTCTCGCTGCATTATTCAAGGAAAAGACGCTGGGAATCGGTCATGTCTGCCGCTGGGGAGGCGAAGAATTTCTCTTCTTCATTCCTGACACCAATCTCGATGATGCCAACACACTGATGAATGATATCCGAATGTCAGTTGGAAAATGTGCGATCACCTATAAGGAACTCACCATACACGTTACCATGACTTTCGGAATAGAAGAAAATGATTTCCATTCCAGTCTTACCGAACTGGTCAAACATGCAGATGATAAACTTTATTACGGCAAAACACACGGACGGAATACCGTAATCTTCTGATCCATCTACAAAAAAGCAGCCATACACGAAAATCTCTGATCTGTTTTCGTGATATGACTGCTTTCTTTTATTTGCTTATTTTTTCACCTGTTATTTTGCTGCCTCTGTTGGAGTTGCTTCCGGTGTTTCTGTCGCTTCTGCTTCCGCTTCTTCTGTCGGGGTTGTCTCCGGTGTCTCTGTTGCTTCTGCTTCCGCTTCTTCTGTCGGAGTTGCCTCCGGTGTCTCTGTTGCTTCTGCTTCCGCTTCTTCTGTCGGAGTTGCTTCCGGTGTTTCTGTTACATCAGCTTCCTCTGCTGCCTCAGTTACCTCCGGGGTTGCTTCCGGTGACGGAGTTGGTGTGGAGGTCGGGGCTGTAAATGTATGTTTGTCTGTGATCTTAAATGTTTTCAGAACTTTCTTATTTACAGTGATGTCTGCATCATCCACCCACTTGTCAGTTGTCTCTGTATAGTAAGTGCTTTCCTTGGAGTTCTGAAGAGATTCTCTCTTGGATGCAGTTGCATCTTCATCATTGATCTTATCCAGCCTTACTACATAGTATCCTGTATCTGTCTCGATAATATCGTCTGCAACTTCACCTTCTTTGAGTCCACGTAAAACGGTCAGAACTTCTTCCGGATATGCGGAAGAACTGGAATCCTCATCCTCATCTTCGCTCTCTTTTGTCGTAAAGTTACCCTGTACTGCGGAATAGCTTTCATCTACACCACTTGCGATCTCACTCATATCAGCAGTCGGATCTTCTTTCATCTTATCCAGAATCTCCTGTGCCTGTTCTTTCTTGGTTTCTTTCTCTTCATCTGTGATATCATCACCGCTTGTAGAAATACTTACATAAGTAAAGGTTGTCTGATTTGCTTCATCATCAGAAACTGTAATATTTCCCTCTGCAACAACCGGATCATACATCTTCTTCTGGATAGTCTGAAGTTCCAGTAATGTCTTTACCTGATCTTCTGTGACACCAAGTTCTTTGATCGTATCTTCGCCATTGGAAGCCATGAACCCGGATGCAGCATCAGCAATCGCTGTCTCGTCATCATCTGTCAGTGCTACATCATAGTCAGAAGCTTTTTCCTTCAGGATGTACATTTTCTCAATGGATTTCAGGCTGCTGGTAACTGCCTGATCACCATAAGTTTCTCCAGAATCTTCATCTGCTGTCTGATCCCAGATATTGTCAGCACTTCCCATATAGCTTAAATACATGGAAGTAGTCTGCTGCTGCTGTTCACGGGCATAAAGGCTGACAACTCCAAGCGGGATGTCTGTTCCATCTACGGTAGCCACTGTCTTTGTTCCATCTAAATCTTTACTTCCACAGCCGGAGAGCATTCCCACTGACATCACGCCTGCCAGTGTCACAACGGCTGTTCTCTTTACCATTTCTTTCATTTCTTCCTCCATTCATCAGTCCGGATCTTTTTCATTATGTCCAGACTTAGCTATTATTAGAGTATAAACTTTTTTCCCTCAGAGGGCAAGGTAAATTGATAAATATGTGATACAATTCACACATTTATCACCTTTTGGGTCCTGATCAATCTTTCATTCAGATTTTCTTTCCGAGCTTTATTCTTCCGCCAGCTCTTTTAACTCCTGTGCAAAATCCGTCAGTGCCAGGATCAGATTTCCCTGCGGTTCCAGAATAAACTTCGGTTCCTGTTCATTCTTAAACTGCAATCCTCTCCTGTACTTCTGCATCAGCACCGGGATTCCCTCCGGATTGAGTTTCGCCTTTTCGTAAAGTGTAATGCGCACACTCTTTCCAATCTGCTTGATCTCTGTCACATAGCCCTGGTGCGCAATCGCTTTCAGTTTCGCGATCGCCAGCAGATTGAGCACTGCCTTTCCAGGTTCTCCGAAGCGGTCCAGCAGTTCTTCGAGCATATCATCATAATCCTGCTGCGTCTCAATTCCCGCAATCCTCTTATAAATATCCAGTTTCTGAAACTCATTGCTGATATAGGAATCCGGGATAAATGCATCAATATTCAAATCAATAGAAGTCTCAAAATCTTCCATCGTATGAATCCCTTTCGCCTCTTTGACCGCTTCACTGAGCATCTTACAGTAAAGATCGTATCCCACTGCATTCATATGTCCATGCTGCTGTGCACCCAGCAGATTTCCAGCACCACGAAGTTCCAGATCCCTCATGGCAATCTTGAATCCGCTTCCCAGATCCGTATACTCCCTGATCGCAGCCAGACGTTTCTCCGCTGTCTCTTTCAGCATCACGTTCTGCCTGTACATCAAGAATGCATACGCGGTTCTGTTGGAACGCCCGATTCTTCCACGAAGCTGATAAAGCTGGGAAAGTCCGTATCTGTCAGAATCGTGGATGATCATGGTATTGACATTGGAAATATCCAGCCCGGTTTCAATGATCGTGGTAGAAACCAGCACATCGATTTCTCCGTTGACAAATCCATACATGACATTTTCCAGTTCCCGCTCGCTCATCTGTCCGTGGGCAAAATCCACCCTCGCATCCGGCACCAGCTTCGAAATCCGCAGCGCAACTTCCGCAATGTCTGTCACACGATTATAAACATAATATACCTGGCCGCCTCTGCGCAGCTCTCTGTTGATTGCTTCGCGGACTGTCTCCTCATCATACTCCATAACATAAGTCTGGATTGGCATTCGATCCATCGGCGGTTCTTCCAGAACACTCATATCACGGATTCCGATCAGACTCATATGAAGGGTACGCGGAATCGGAGTCGCCGTAAGTGTCAGCACATCCACGTCCTTCTTCAACTGCTTGATCTTTTCCTTATGTGTAACCCCGAAACGCTGTTCCTCATCAATGATCAGAAGTCCCAGATTTTTAAACTGCACATCTTTGGAAAGGATTCTGTGAGTTCCGATGATCACATCCACCTGACCCTTTTTCAGATCTTCGATGGCTTTTTTCTGCTGTGCCGGAGTCCGGAAACGGCAGAGCAGTTCCACGCGCACCGGAAACTCTTTCATTCTCTGGACAAAAGTATTATAAATCTGCTGCGCCAGAATCGTTGTCGGCGCCAGATACGCCACCTGTCTGCTCTCCTGCACTTCCTTGAAAGCCGCACGCAGGGCAACTTCTGTTTTCCCATAGCCGACATCTCCGCAGATCAGACGGTCCATGATCTTCGTGCTCTCCATATCCCTCTTGGCATCTTCAATGGCGCTGAGCTGATCCTCTGTCTCCTCATACGGAAACATTTCCTCAAACTCTCTCTGCCATACCGTATCCGGACCACAGACATAGCCTTCTTTTTCCTGACGCACCGCATAAAGTTCCACCAGTTCTTTTGCGATATTTTTTACCGCACCACGGACTTTGCTTTTGGTCTTATTCCATTCCTGAGTGCCAAGTTTATTCAGCTTCGGCACTTTCGCAGTATCCGCTCCGGAATATTTCTGCAGACAGTCAAGCTGAGTTGCCAGAATATAAAGATTGCTGCCTCCCCGGTACTCAATCTTGATATAATCCTTGACGATCCGGTCCACTTCCACCTTCTCGATTCCACGGTAAATTCCCAGTCCATGCTTCTCATGAACAACGAAATCTCCGATGGAAAGTTCTGCGAAATCCTGAATCCTTTTACCATTATAATTCTTTTTCTTCTTCTTTTTTTTCTGCTCCTGGCCGAAAATATCTGACTCTGTCATCACTGCAAATTTGATCAGTGGATATTCAAATCCCTTCTTCGCATGACCATAAACCACCATGATCTCTCCGGGCTGAATTTCCCTGTCATAATCCTGCCCGTAAAAAGCAGACAGTTCTTCTGCCTGAAGGTCCTTTGCCAGTCGCTCTGCCCTGGTACGGGAGCCGGACAGAAGTGCGATCCGATATCCCTGTTTCTTATACTGCTGTAAATCCTTTACCAGAAGTTCAAAACTGCTGTTATAAGAGCTGACAGATTTCACTTCCAGATAAAATTTCTCTCTGACCTTCCATCCTGCCTGCTTTGGCTCCAGCGCACAGACAGAAATGCAGTTTCGCTTATTCAGTTCTTTCTGAAGCTGTTCAAAAGAACAAAGCCAGTTTTCCGGAAGATTCTGACTGCCTTTTTCCTCTCTGTGCATCCGGCTCTGGCGGTATTCTTCCTCCACAGCCTGCCCTTTTTCTGTCAGTCGGTTCGGTTCATCCAGAAAGATCACGGATTTTTCTTTCGGAAAATAATCCAGAAAGGATACCATATCCGGTTCTCCCGTATGTTCCACCGCCGGATAGATCGTAACTTCCTCCAGATTTTCCAGAGAACGCTGACTCTCCGCATCAAAACTGCGGATAGAATCAATCTCATCTCCCCACAGCTCAATTCTCCACGGATTCTCCTCTGTAAGACAGTAAATATCCACAATACCTCCGCGGATGGAAAACTGTCCCGGCATCTCCACCTGTCCAACCCGCTCGTATCCAAGCTTTACCAGATTCTCTTTGAGCGCATCCATATCCACGGTACTGTCACTCTCATAATGAATTAACTGGCTCTTTATTTTCTCCAGAGTTTCCAGAAAATCCATACATCCGTCAATGCTGGTGACAACGGTCAGTTCCTCTTCCTCCAGCAATGCCCGGATGACTTTCATCCTCTGTCTGATCAGAAGATTTCCATGAATATCCGCCTGAAAAAACAGCAGATCTTTCGCCGGATATGCATATATGTTTTTATCATAAAAACGATAATCCTCATAAATTTCTCTGGCTCTGCGTTCATCTTCTGCCAGGATCAGACGATACGGCGCAATGCCTGAAAGTCCATACATCAGATGAGATTTCTGTGATTCCAGACATCCCGAAACCTGCAGAATCCCTTTATTCTTTTTGCTCTGTTCCTTTATTTCCTCAAACTCTGCAAGTCCCTGCAGAGGTGTCAAAAATGCTTTCATATTCACCCCCGAATAACCTGATCAAGCAGATAAAAGCATCCGCTTCGCTACCTGCTCATAATCAAATAACACAAGAGAAAAGCGGTATCTGTTTTCTCTCTTTCATCCTTAACAGCTACCGCTTCTCATCCCTTTATTCCCTGTCTCTTCATAACAGAAGGATAAAATCATCCTTTTCTGTTTCTTTCTACTTCTGTACAGGTACTTTTCTGTTGTATTCATTCATTGCTGCATCTGCGCCCTGTGAGATCATGATATCCACAGCCTTTGCAGCTTTTTCAATTGCTTCATCCACAAGTTTTCTGTCCTCTGTGGAAAATCTGCCAAGAACGTGATCTGCCAGATCCCATCCCTTAGGCTTCGCACCTACGCCGACTTTGATACGGAGAAATTTCTCTGTTCCAAGCTGACGGATAATGTCTTTGATTCCATTGTGTCCGCCTGCGCTTCCTTGCTTGCGGATACGAAGCTGTCCCGGCTCCAGATCAATATCATCGTAAATGACGATCAGCTCTGTCTCCGGATCAATCTTAAAATAATTTGCCATTTCACGGACAGGTCCGCCACTCAGGTTCATAAAGGAAAGAGGTTTCATCAGAATCACCTTTTCCCCGCCGATCATGGTCTTTCCGTACATGGCATTAAACTTCACGCCGCCCTGCGGGACATTGTAATCTTCCACCAGATGATCAATGGTGTCAAATCCCATGTTGTGGCGTGTCGCTTCATACTGCTTCCCGGGATTTCCCAGGCCAACTACTAAATACATCTCTGTTTCTCCTGCCTGATTTAGTTAAAATATACCATCTCATCTTTCAGTGGTTCGCATTCTTTTACATCGCTTGCATAAAGTACGATACCCTCATCCTGATACTCAGAACGGTATTCAAAGGCAACTTTTGCAGTTACTTCTACCCAGCTCCCTTCTTTGATATGAGGAGCATAATCACTTCTGCAGACATATCCCAGGAATGTCGTATCGTCTGCACAGCAGGTCATTGCCACACGGCCCGGTACAAAGAATTTGCTTCCCATTCCGCGCGGTTTCATGACACGGCCTTTAAAGCGGACAATTTTTCCGGCATACTTATCCGGATGATCCATGGCATCCACAAACCAGATTCCATAATCTTCCGGCGGCAGTTCGATGATCGGTGCATCAATATCAAATGGCATTTCATCCTGGAAAATGTCATCCATCTCGCCCTCTTCATCCTCAAAGATAACTTCTGCACTCTGGTTGGCAACCTTGATTCCACGTCTGTATGCAGGAAGCGGATCACCCTCTTTGCAGCGGTTAAAGATAACCATATCTGTATTTCTGATCATATCCATGAACAGAGATTTCATGTTTGCCATATAAACCTGATAAGTTGTGGCATCTACACAGGTGATCTCCTGCTCGATTCCCCAGCCTTCCGGCAATTCCATCTGTTCAAATTTACTTACAAGCCACATTCCGTTGTACTCGATCACAACACGTTCCGGCTGATGGATGATATCCATGGCAGCCAGACGCTGTGGTGTCAGATCTTCTTCATCTTCGATCACTTCCACAACTGTGTTTGCAAGTTTCAGTTTATCCATATCATATTCTTCTTCGCCTTCTTCGCAAAGGATCAGCAGTGTCTTTCCGTCAATGGAAAAATAATCCTGCTGTAATGTAAAGTCCAGAAAAGTTGTTTTTCCACTTTCCAGAAATCCCGTGACTAAATAAATGGGAACTTTGATATCATCCATAATTTTATTCCTTTATCCTGTTTCTTTTCCGGCAGTTCACAGACCGCCTTTTTTATTTTTTCTTCTTTTATTCTGCCAGACCAAATAATTCTGCCAGTTTCTCTTCTTTCAGTTTAGAACCGATCACGCAAAGACGGCCTGTATATTCCGGTGCACCTTCACGGATTTCAGTTTCTTCCGGAACCATATCGAAATAGATCCATGTTCCGTCCTCTGCAGGAAGCATTCCCTTTGCACGGAGAATAATACCATAATCTTCAGAAGCAGAAAGAGCTTCGAGCATCTTCTCAAGACCTTCTCTTGTATACTTCTTAATTGTCTCACGGCCCCAGCTTGTGAAGACTTCATCTGCATGATGATGGTGATGATCATGGTGGTCATGTCCACAGCCGCACTCGTCATCATGGTCGTGATGATGATGTTCATGGTCGTGATCGTGTCCGCAGCCACATTCATCGTCATGGTCATGATGATGTTCATGGTCGTCATGATCGTGATGGTGTTCGTGCTCTTCGTGATCATGATGATGCTCATGTTCTTCATGGTCGTGATCATGTCCGCAGCCACATTCGTCATCATGGTCATGATGATGATGTTCTCCATGTTCATGCACATGTCCGCATTCCGGGCATACCTCTTCTTCTGCCATCAGTTCATCAGCCAGAGAAACCGGTTTTTCCATCACTTCCAGAATCTTCTTTCCGTCCAGTTTCTCGATCGGAGTTGTGATAATGGCAGCTTTTCCGTTGATTCCACGAAGCAGTTCCATCGCCTGCTGTGCTTTCTTCTCATCAATGATATCTGTACGGCTCATGATGATCGCACCTGCGTATTCTACCTGATTGTTAAAGAACTCACCGAAGTTTCTCATATACATTTTGCATTTCTTTGCATCAACAACTGTTGTGTAGCTGTTCAGTACGATATCAACGTCTCCCTGAACACCCTGTACTGCTTTGATAACATCAGATAATTTACCGACACCTGAAGGCTCGATCAGGATTCTGTCCGGATGATATTTATCTACGACTTCTTTCAGAGAAGTACCGAAATCACCAACCAGAGAACAGCAGATACATCCGGAGTTCATTTCACGGATTTCAATTCCTGCTTCTTTCAGGAAACCACCGTCAATACCGATCTCACCAAATTCATTCTCGATCAGTACGACCTGTTCGTCTGCATAAGCCTCTTTCAGAAGTTTTTTGATCAGTGTAGTTTTACCGGCTCCAAGGAAACCGGAGATAATATCAATCTTTGTTGCCATGATTCTTGTTCTCCTTTTTTCTGTATTTTTCTGCGCAAATCAGCCTGTAGCCTGAACTGTGGCTCTGGCTGTAAGAAGTTCTTACTACGCCAAGAAGGGGACATGACCCAATATCATGCCCCCACCTGTTTCTTATCTTAATCAGCCGTTAATCATAAAGCTCATTAATTTATCAATATCGTCTTTCTCATATGCAACGATCTCAAGTTCCGGAATCTCTCCGCCTGAGAAAATGTTTGCCAGAGATACATACTGGGATAATTTGGATTTCAGATTCAGTCTGTCACCTTCGCCTGTTACTAATTCAACTTTGCCTTCGCAACTGTCTACTACCTGAAAAAATTTATCAATGTCTTTAATATTTGATACTTTCATGTCTGTTCTCCTTTCAGCATGTACATTAACTATTCACTCTATTCCTTGTTTTCGCGCTCATTATAACGCAATTGCATATAAAAAGCAATTATTTATTTTGCACGAATTTTCTCACTATTATATCTGTGTTCCTGTTCACTGCGTATCTCGCAGCATATTCCGCAAGGTACAAAAATGATTTTCTGTATGTTTTCTATCTGTTTCCTGTATGTCCTGATCAGTATGTGAAAATAGCCACTCCGTATGCCGGCAGCGGATATGCAAAAGAGAATGGTCTGTTATCGCATTCCTGTTTTACTGCCTTGAATGTCTTCGGCTCTGTCATTCCGTTCTCATCCATGATCAGTTTGTACTGTTTCTTCTTCGGAACACCCACTCTGTAATCCGGACGGTCTACAGGTGTGAAGTTTACCACATAAAGAATGTTGTTACGTTTGGTCGGTGACTTTCTGACAAAACTGAAAATACTTCTGTCTCCGTCATTGGCATTGATCCACTCAAAACCTTCCGGATCATTATCCATCGCATAAAGTGCCGGATACTTTTTATATAAAGTAAGCAGATCACTGACATATTTCTGAAGATCTCTGTGTGGCTGCTCCTGTAAAAGGAACCAGTCAAGTTCACGCTCCTCGCTCCACTCGCGAAGCTGTCCGAACTCCTGACCCATAAACAGAAGTTTTTTGCCCGGATGACAGGTCATAAAGGAATACGCAGCCTTTAAGTTCTTAAATTTATCCGGCAGTTCTCCCGGCATCTTCTCCAGCATGGAGCATTTCAGATGCACCACCTCATCATGGGAAAGAACCAGTACATATCTCTCACTGTAAGCATAGGACATAGAGAAAGTCATCTTATTATGATTGAATTTACGGAAATATGGGTCCAGTTTCATATATTCCAGGAAGTCATTCATCCATCCCATGTTCCACTTCAGGCTGAATCCAAGTCCGTCATCCTCCGCATCACCGGTTACCTTCGGCCATGCAGTAGATTCCTCTGCAATCATGACAGTTCCATGATTTCTTCCAAGTACAACGGTATTTAAATGTTTAAAGAACTCGATTGCCTCCAGGTTCTTGTTTCCGCCATATTTATTGGCAACCCATTCACCGTCTTTCTTACCATAATCCAGATAAAGCATGGAAGCCACGGCATCTACACGAAGACCGTCTACATGGCACTCTTCTACCCAGTAGAGTGCATTGGCGATCAGGAAATTCTTAACTTCCGGGCGGCCATAGTTGTAAATCTTGGTTCCCCAGTCCGGATGCTCTCCCTGTCTTGGATCCGCATGCTCATATACAGCGGTGCCGTCAAAATTTACAAGTCCATGAGCGTCTTTCGGGAAATGTGCCGGTACCCAGTCAAGGATAACGCCGATCTTATTCTGATGGAAATAATCGATCATATATTTGAAATCCTGCGGTGTTCCGTAACGGGAGGTCGGTGCATAATATCCGGTTACCTGATATCCCCAGGAACCATCAAACGGATGCTCCGCAATTCCCATAAGCTCTACATGAGTATATCCCATTTCTTTTACATAAGCTGTCAGGGACTGGGCAAGCTCACGGTAATTGTAAAAGCCGTCCTCATTGTCCTCTGTCCACGGATGTTTCTTCCAGGAACCCGGATGTACCTCATAGATCGCCATCGGCTGTTCTTTTTCATCAAATTTCTCACGGTTCTTGATCCATGTGGCATCTTTCCATTTATAGTCTGTGATATCTACGATCTTAGATGCAGTTCCCGGACGCATCTCAGCAGCATTCGCATATGGGTCAGCCTTATACAGCTTTTCCCCGTGTGCCCCTACAATAAAAAATTTATAAAGCTGTCCGATCTTCGCACCCGGAACAAACACTTCATAAACACCGATCGGACCTGCCTTTGTCATAGGATTTGCTTCTTCATCCCAGTCATTGAACTCACCAATTACAGATACAGACTGTGCATTCGGTGCCCACACTGCAAAATGCACACCTTTTCTGCGTCTGTATGTAGTCGGATGTGCACCCAGTTTCTTATATATCTCATAATTGGTTCCCTGTCCAAATAAATACTGATCTAACTCCGTAAATTTCATACTCTCACCCATCTGGAGTCCTCCCTTTATAAAATTCAGATTGTGCCTGTAACAGCTCCACTGCTGCAAAATTTTCTGCGATTTTATGGTTCAGCAATGTTATGTGATCTTATCCCTTTCTGCTGTCATAACTGTCACGCATATGAACTGACTTTTAGTCATTCTATAGCTTCTATTATACCAATGGGGCTTCTTTCCGTCAATTGATAATATGTATACATTTAACAATTTTTTTGTATTTTCTGCACTATTTTTGTAAAAAACACAAAAGAAAGCAGAGGTGCCTTCCCCGGCATTCCTCTGCTCTCTCTGTTCTTTATTTAACCCTTTATTCTGTTCCGTCTCCGTAATCTACAGAATCATCACTGTAGTCCTCTGAATCTCCGGAATCATCATAACTGCCATCATCGTAACCATCACCGGAACTTCCATCATCATAGCTTCCGTCATCGTAGCTTCCATCGTCAGAACTTCCATCAGAAACATCGGATCCGTCACTTCCGTCTCCGGAACCATCTCCGCTTCCGTCAGAAACATCACTGCTTCCATCCCCGGAACTGTCTCCTGAAGTGTCTGAACTGTCAGAAGTTCCATCCGTGCTGACTGTTCCCTGATATCCCGGAATCTCTCCTCTGTCAAAGGTGCTCTGCCAGAAATCCACATAACATGCATACTGCAGATCTACATTCTTCGCTTCTGCCATTTCGCTGACTGTCACAAGTTTATATCCCTTTGCGACCAGTTCCGGAATAAACCGGATCGCAGCCTGTACAGAAGGCTGATGAATATCATGCATCAAAATGATAGATCCATCTGTCAGGTCACCATTCATAACCGCATCATAGTCTGCATCCGCATCCATCAGTCTCCAGTCCTCTGTATCCAGTGACCACATAAAGAACGGTTTCGCTACTGTATTGTAAATATCCGTGTTACCGTCACCATACGGCGCACGCGCAACAGATGCAGCCTGTCCGCATGCTTCAATCAACGCATTATCTGTATCTGAAAACTGTTTGGCTACTGCATCCAGATCAATCGTAGTCAGCTGTGTATGATCCCAGGAGTGGCTTCCGATCTCACATCCGATCTCCAGCATTCTCTTTGGAGCATCCGGATATACAGACACATTCTGTCCTAACATAAAGAATGTTGCATGTGCATTATTCTCTTCCAGACAATCCAGAAGTTCCTGTGTATATTCTCCGGGACCATCATCAAATGTCAGTGCAAGCATCGGACGTTTCTGTGTCGGATCATAAGAACCATCATCATTAAAGTAATAATCATTTACACCCTTGCTTACCCATCCGGTCTGCATATAACCATTCTCATCAAAAGAATAGGTCACTCCGTCAATATCCTGAAATCCATTTGCATAATATGTACCATCCGCATTCTGATACCATTTTCCATTAGCATCTTCATGCCAGCCCACTGTCGTAGTTCCAACTTTGTCCGTGTCAGAACTTCCCTTCAAAGGCTGTCTCACCGCTGCATTCGGATCAGCCTGCGTAGTATCTGCCTGAGCTTCCACAGTCTTACCGCTGCTGCTTTCGCCTCCACCTATATGACTGGCAATCGGAATAATAATTCCTCTGATCACAAATACAACCGCCAGAATCACACCCACTACATAAAGACCAATCTTCGTATAATGGCGGATCATCATCTGGCGTTTTTTTCTGCGCATCCTCTCGCGCAAAACCCGCTTATCCATTGTTTCCTTTCCCCGCTTTTATCATTTTTATTTTCATTTATTACAGCCGGTAATTTTGAAAAATCAACATACCGGCTGAATCATCAGATATAATTGTGCCTTACAATCATAACGCATTTATTCTGTAAATACAATGCCATTTCTGCATCATTTTTACATTTGGTTACTGTTACTCTGCGCTTAGTAACTTTCATATAATTTCAGCAAGAGGATACAACAGTCTGTTTCCAAAATCAGCAATTATTCTCCGGCATCTACAGTTTCATCCCCGTCTTCTGCCCCAAGTTCTTCCTCCAGATCTGCATCCTCTCCGTCTCCGGAACCATCTGAACCCTCTGATTCATCCAGTACCTCTTCAGCCTCCTCCGTCTCAGTCCCATCATTCAAAGTTACCTCAGAATCCTCTGTAACATCAGCTTCTCCATCAGAATTCTCATTCTGATCCAATGCAGCCGCCTGGTTCGCCGCGGCCTCTGCATCTTCACCCACAGCATCTCCCAGAGCCACTTTCTCACTCACATTTGCATTACTGATGATAAAATCCTCAACCCGCAGCAATCCCACAGACTCGTCCACATAATCCTGTCCATATGTATCCACCAGTTCCGCAAGATCACTTGCACCCATCTGCTCCACAAGATCATTCTGGATTTTCAGGCTCTCCTTATCATCCAGAGAAAGTCCCTCAGTATCCATAATTCCCTGCACGATCAGATTCTGCTTTACTTTGCCCTGAGCATACTGCTGGCACTGCTCATCAAAGTCATCCTGAGAAATTCCCTGGCTCTCCACAAACTCATCCAGCGTCATATCCGCCTGCTTCGCATAAAGCTCCATATTCTTCTTAAACTCATCAACTGCTTTATCAATATCATCCTGCGGATACTCCTTCACTTCTGAATTCTCCAGAAGCGTTGTCCATGCAGTATTTTTCAGAACTTCCTGCGCAGAAGCTTTCGCATCTTCTTCCAGTTTATTATAAACGCTGTCCTTATACTCATCCACAGTCGTATAGTCTGTATTCTTAGTTACCCATTCATCCGTAAGTTCCGGTGCACGGCGCACATTCTGAACCGTCACCTTATAAACAACTTCTTTTCCGGCAACTGTATCATCTCCATAATCAGAAGCAAAGTCAATCGTAATCTCCTTCGTCTCACCTTTCTTCATATCGAGAACGCCATTTTCAAATTCCTCAAAAATCTGTCCGTTGCCGACAATGAAATCATAATTATTGGCAGTTCCGCCGTCAAATGTCTTTCCGTCGATGGTTCCCACATAATTAATGGTAACCAGATCTCCAGCCTGTGCACCTTCAGAAACCGGTTCTGCCTTATCCTGAAGATTCTGTTCGATCTGTGCCTGTACATCCTCATCAGTGATCGCATCCACCGCATTGTCCAATGTCAGCCCCTTATACTCTCCGATCGTGATATACTTCTCCACATTATCAACAGAGACAAGTCTTGTACTTCCGACTTCCGCACCTTTTCCCTCTGCTTCTTTCGTATCAGTATCTTTTGCATCCTGTTCCTTTGCAGTTGTATCTGTCGCTGTCTTTTCTGTCGTGCCACAGGCTGAAGCAGTCAGTGCCACACACATGGCAAGCATTCCAAGATATATTTTTTTCTTCATAAACAAAGTCCTTTCTACATCTCCGGTACCGGAGTTGGTCTTGAAGAATCCCAGATCTCAGAAACGTCAAAAAGATCACTGAGCACCTCCGGGTTATAATACATTCGATATCCGTCAATATCCCGTCGTCCCTGGCGGAAATAATCATCTGTGATCTGTACCCAGTACTGACTGGAATCTACATTACAGAAATAACGATATCCCCTGCTTTTATAATAATCATATTTTTTGTTATCTGATGTATAACCTTCCCAGTTTCCGATGTCTGCACCAAATGCAAAGAAGATCATATCTGTTTTTCCGAGAATGGGTGCCACATACTTTTCCCATTTTTTATTATCTGTTTTCAGTTCTTTCAGAGATGATTCTGATGCGTTCTTATGGCCCCATGTGTGGCTGGCAAATTCCCAGCCCTCTGCCTTCATTGCCTCTGCCACTTTCGTGGCATTTTCTACCTCTTTCTCATAATCAAAATCAGGATGGTTTTCCAGAAAACGCTTCTGATCATCCTGCAGATTCTCCTGTGTCTTATATGCAATATCTGTGCGGTATCCCAGTACCCCGTTATAACCGGTCATTGCCAGAATACCTTTTCTTCCATGATAAGAAAAATCCGGATGCTCTTTCACAAAGCTGTCAATGATTGGAACCAGATCATAATCTCCCCAGGAAACACTTCCGTCATCTTCCACATATTCTGCCTTCACATCACCGTTCTTGTCCAGAACCAGCCTATCTGCAAATCCATCACCGTCCATATAGTGATAATAACTTACATCATCCTGTGAAAGAACAAATGGAATCTTGCCTGCCGGAAGCATAATCTTACCTTTTGACATCGTGCCATCCTCATTCACAGTTGCCATATCGTGAGGACTGACCATCACGTAACCCTTCTCATACATGCCCTCGATGATCCTGTTAAATTCATCAATGGTCGTCATCACCTGATTATATCCACCGGAATCCGAATCTCCGTCAAAAGCCTTCGACGTATCTTTGATCAGGGTATGGAAAAAAATATGCGTGATCTGATCCAGCGGATACTCCACACAGGTTGCCTTTGCATTCTCATATTCCGATACTGCGTCCTGCATTTCCTCACTGGAGTCATAATCCGGCTGGCTTTGCAGCAGTTCAATTGCTCCATCATAGTCATACTGAGCCGCAAGCAGAGAAGCCTTCTCCATGGGAGACTCCTGCTCCTGTTCTGCTGTCTGAGACTCTGATTCTTCCGAATCTTCTGATACCTGACCCTGCACATCATGCCCATTCCCGTAAAAAGTTTCCTGCGTTCCACTTCCTGTACTTTCACTGTCTGCACCCTTATTATCTGCTCTTTCACTCAGAAACGGTACATCCTGCTGAAACGGAAACAGCCCGCATCCACTCAGAAAAAATGAAGCACACAAAATCATTGCCATTCTATATGCTGTTCTTTTTTTCATTTATATTTCCTCTTTATATAACGACACAACCTGGCAGTCTCAGACAAATTTTTATATATTTTCAAATATCAGCCCATCGGCGGTACCGGAACCGGTCTGGAAGAATCAAAAACGGACTGTGCATCAAACAGGTCCGAGAGAAGTTCCGGATTATAATACATTCGGTATCCATCCAGATTTCTCCGGCCCATTCTGAAATAATTATCTCTTACCTGTACAAAATACTGGCTGGAATCCACGTTACAATAATAATTATAACCCTGATTCTTAAAATATTCGAATTTTTCACCCGAATAATCCTCCACTCCTGCCAGATCTGCACCAAATGCAAAAATAATAATATCCGTTCCGCCGATCAGCGGATCTACATTCTCTTTAAATTTCTGTGTATCCGTCTGCAGTCTCTCCAGACTCACATTGCTGACATTCAGATGTCCCCAGGTATGGCTTGCAAACAACCATCCCTCATCCTTCATTGCCTGCGCTACTTTCGTTGCGTTTTCCCTTTCTGTATTCAGATCAAAATCAGGATGGTTTTCCAGCCACTGAACCTTATCAGCATCCAGATCCGCCGGGCGTGTTTCATAACTGCTGTCTGTACGATATCCAAGGATTCCATTATATCCGGTAAGTGCCACGATTCCCTTGGCTCCCCGGTAAGAGAAGTCCGGATTCTCTTCCACAAACCGGTCGATCAGTGGAACCACATCGTAATCCCCTACAGAAACACTGCCGTCATCTTCCACATATTCATTGCGGATCTTGCCATCATCGTCCACGATCAGCTTCGTCGCGAAACCGTCACCATCCATATAGTGATAATAGCACACGTCATCCTCCGAAAGCACAAACGGTACTTTACCCGGAGGAAGCAGAATTTCCCCGCTGGTCATGTTTCCATTCTCATCCACTTTCGCCAGATCATAAATGCTGACCATGACGTAGCCCTTCTCATACATACTCTCTGTGATCTGGTTAAATTCATCAATCGTAGTCATCACCTGATCATAATCTCCGGACTTATTGTCTCCGTCAAAAGCCTTCGAAGTATCTTTGATCAGGGTATGATAAAACACATGCGTCACCTGTTCCGGTGCCCAGGCCACACAGGAATCTTTTTTCTTCTGATAAACCTTAACTGCCTTCTGGAACTTCTTACTTGTCTTATAAGTCGGACTTTTCTTTAAAACTGCAATTGCTGTATCATAATCATACTGCTGCGCATAACGCTTCGCCTTCTTATAGACAGCCTTATCCTCAGCACTTAATACTTCTCCGTCCGAAGATGTATCTGAACCGGATGTATTTTCTTTATTTTCTGTATTGTCCGCACTTTCTGTATCTTTTCCATTCTCAGCTTCAGCTTCTGCGGAAGTCTGCTGTGCTTCCTTCTCTTTCTCTGCCTGAGCTGCCTTGCGGTCCTCGATCATCTGAGAAATTTTTGCCTGCTGCTCCTGCACCAGAACCTGCAGTTCATCCCCGTAAAAGCCGACGCCAACTCCAATTGCTGCTGCCGCTGCCACTACAACACCTGCTGCAATGCGGAAATTTCGTCTTCTTCGTTTCTGACGGTTTCGCCTCTCCATACGGGCAGCTTTTCGCTCTTCATAAGCCTTATTATCATCATAGAAAAAGTCCTCATCCTCACTGTCTGCAGGCGGGAGTTCTTCCTCTTCCGGCTTCTTCTCCTCTGTATCTCCTGTCTGGTCTTTTTCTGTCAGATCTTCTTCTGTATTTTCTTTTGTATTTTCTTTTGTATTTTCTTTTGTATCTTCTTCTCTGTTTTCCGCTGTATCCTCTACAGCTTCCTCTGTATTTTTTAAAGTTTCTTCCGTACTTATTTCCTCTGAAAGTCTCTCCTCTGTATTTTCAGAGTCAGGCTTCATTTCGCTCATAACGTTCTCCTTTATCCATTACAATAAGGATAGTATAACCATCCCCGCCTATTCTATCCTGTAAAAATCAATTTGATGTAATTATAACCTGTAATCCTGCAAATTTCTACCGCTTTCCTTCCATTTTCCTCTCATTAATTCTTTTTTAATAATTGCGTTTTCCTATGTTTAATGATAAAATAACCATTATGATGTTAGGGACAGAGGGCATTTTGCCCCTAACTTAGTATGCAGCCGTTACTGCTTATCTTATCTTCTTCAGGTTATCACTTTCCATATCATAACGTCCGGAAGAATCATAACTGTAACGCGCATATTCAAGTCACACATATTAGGAGGATAAAAATGAGCACAGTAACAATCGTCCTTCTGGTCATTCTTGTTATCCTGATCGCTGCACTGATCGGTTTATATTTCTTCGGCAAAAAAGCTCAGAAGAAACAGGAAGAACAGCAGGCTCAGATCGAAGCAACCAAACAGACAGTTTCCATGCTGGTTATCGATAAAAAGAGGATGCCATTAAAAGAATCCGGACTTCCTCAGATGGTTATTGATCAGACACCTAAACTTATGCGCCGTTCCAAACTTCCGATCGTCAAAGCGAAAGTTGGTCCGAGGATTTCCATTCTTATTGCTGATGAGAAGATTTTCGATCTCATTCCTGTAAAGAAAGAAATCAAAGCAGAAGTAAGCGGTCTTTACATCGTAGGTGTCAAAGGAATCCGTGGTTCCCTGGAAGCTCCTGCATCCAAGAAGAAAAAAGGATTTTTTGCCCGTTTTAAAAAAGATAAAGACGAGAAAAAATAAGCACATAAAAACAGACCATTTTCCAGTGATCGGACAGTGGTCTGTTTTTCTTTCTACATATCTGTTTTCTCAATTTACAATGTAACTGAATCAGGTAAGTTTCCTGCTTCCATTGCGAATATCTGCCTTCTCCTCTTACAGTGTAAAATCCTTGCAGTTTTTCGGCTGTGCCTGGATTGCAAGATAGCAGTCAGCCACATGCTCCTGGTTCATATCCAGTGCATAATCAACCTTCATATTCAGACCACTTTCATTCTCTTTCAGATCCAGATTCGTGGCTGCAATTCCCATCTCTATGGTTCCATAAGGAGTTGTATAAAAAGTCATGTTTTTCTTTCCCTGTTCAAAAACCATATGAACATTCACAACACCTTTTTTACGGACTTCCATTCCCTTATCGGAAAATTTTATGTAATTAATCGTAGGTTCTGCAAAATCCTCCAGAATCTCCTCATAGCGCAGATAATGACTTCCATTACGGAAATAATACTCACCCGGAACAACGATCTCGATCGGTTCCTGATCTCCGTCTGCATCCATCATCTGAAGTCCCCTTACATGAATCAGCACTTCTTTATCCATTTTTCTCATACCCCTAATATTTCTCAATATCAATTTTCTTGGTCATTTCCACATCATATGGCAGAATGGAATTGGCAAATCCCCTGAACTCATCTGCCAGGTCACTCACATAGAAGCGATATGGAAAATCTTCCTGTTTCGTTCCGGTGCTGGAAAGCCCCTTCTCCTCAAGCAGTCTGCCAAGTTCCAGAGCCGTCTCATAAGCCGGATTCACGAGACATACCCCATCTCCCATGATCTTGCGTATTGTAGATCGAAGCAGAGGATAATGGGTACATCCCAATATTAACGTGTCAACATCTTTATCCTGTAATTCCTTCAGATAGCGGGCAGCCACTTCCTCAGTCACCGGATCATGAAGCCATCCTTCCTCCACCAGAGGAACAAACAACGGGCAGGCTTTGGCAAACACTGTAATCTCCGGGTCAAATTCCTTAAGATATTCCGCATGGATCTTACTGCCTACCGTTCCTACGGTTCCAATAACTCCCACTCTCTTATTTCTGGTCTGCTCGGCGGCAACTCTCGCTCCCGGCTCGATCACACCGATAATAGGAATATCAAACTCATCTCTCACCGCATCCAGCGCAAAAGCACTTGCCGTATTGCATGCCACCACGATTGCCTTCACCTGCTGTTCCTGAAGAAACCGGATGATCTGGCGGGAATAACGAATGATCGTTTCCCTGGATTTACTTCCATAAGGCACTCTCGCCGTATCACCAAAATATACAATTTTTTCGGAAGGAAGGTTACGCATGATCTCACGCGCCACAGTCAGTCCTCCCACACCGGAATCAAAAACTCCTACCGGTGCTTCTCTGTCTATTTTCATTAAACTATTCTCCATCTCTATTGGTTATCTGTTATCCTAACCATCGTCAGCCCTGTAATCATATAGTCTCAGCAATACATAGTCCTGACAATATATAATGGTTGTTTTCTTATATTATCACCAATTGAGAACACGCGCAAGCCAGAAGGAAATCTTTATATCCGTTCTTTCTGAACCTTCCGGAATATCCGAAAAACAGAACTCTGGATACAGCGTCCCCCACCACGCCGTCATCTGCTCCGGCTCCTTTTCCGTTTCTATAAAATGTTCCACCTTCTCAGGATATACAGCAGAAAACACATTCACTGCAAGCATCCCCAGCACTCCTGCTGTCAGCGAAATCACCAGTTTCCTGATCGTCTTTGTCCTGTCCATAATTCAGTCCTCATTTCTTCAAATATTTTTTTCAGATTCCTCATCTGTCTGAATTATGGACATTTTTTCCCTTTCTTATACGTCCTCTATCATTCTTATACATCTGCCACACTACTTATATATCTTCCGTCTTTCCTATATATCAGCTTCCACATTTTACTTTTCACCAAACCTGCGCCGCAAAAATATCAGCGATATTCGCCATCTGTATTTCTCACAAGTCAGCGATGAGACTTCCATTCACGATACTCACCTGCGGCAGATCCGGCATTTTACCATGCTGATATTTCTCATAGAAAACATCCCTCAAAGTCACAGTTTTTACATTCTTCTCCGACATCCGGTTTTCGATCAGACCGGTCAGATACTCACCCAGAGAAGAATTATCCTCCCCCTGCCAGCTAAGAATTTCCTGCACATTTTCTGCCCGAAAAATATAAAGGTCTTCTCCTACAAAAGGCTCATCCTTCAGATAATCAAGAACCATCTGCCATCTTCCATCCTTCAGAATTGTTTCCCCCAGAACCAGTACCTGCAAATGCCCCATATCCAGAAACTTCTCCTGAGAACGATCATAAACATTTTCAATTTCCTGAAAATTCTGCCCGCTGATCTGCAGAACTCTCGCACCGCCATCCTCTTCACTCTTTTTCTGCCCTGTACTCTGGGAAAGATCCGGCATTCCATAAATTGCAGAGATTCCCTCGGCCGAAGCATCCACCCCTAACGCCAGCGGATACATCCGTTTCTCCGGCTCCACAGCAGAAGCACATCCACCCAGAAACAACATACAAAACAACATCGTGGAAATTACAGCCGCAGCTTTTTTCCTGTGCCGCCCTTTTCCCCGGAAAAACAGATACATCTGACAGAGCAGAAGCCCTGGAACAAAAACATATCCCAGATACCATCCAAAATAGTCCATGATTCCCTTTCCATTTTCCTCGATCAGTGAAATCAGATAAATCACTGCCGGTATCCAGAACCGCCCGTTTCCCAGATGTGCCTTCCGGCAGATTTCATGTCCATAGTGCAAAAGACTTCCCAACGCGAACAGCAAACTGTACAAAAGGAACCCCAGCCACAGCACATCAAATCTCGCCAGCACATTTCCCGGCAGATCCGCACCATCCAGAAGCGGCAGAACCGGATATCTTTCCGCCTGCACTCTCCCATAGCCAAGAACAGCCGGAAGCAGAATCTCCATCCCTGCCAGAATCCCACCCAGAGTAATGATCCCAAACATCACAGACTTCCCGGCGCTTCCATATTTCTCTACATTTCCAAGCAAAAACGGAAGCAGCCCGACTGCCGAAAACGCACACACCACTCCATATCCCGACCAAAGGATTTTTTCCCCGGAAAAATTCCAGCTCTGCACCATTTTCTCCAGATATGCAGCTTTTCCCTGTGGAATGCAAAGCACCATCATTAATAAAATTCCTGCCAGAAGCAACCCTCCGGAAACCTCCGCAATCCTGCCGCGCCTCTGCATACCCTTATGCGCACCCACTGCACAGGTCAGAATCGCCCAGAACGCAATCCACCTCCCGGAAATCCCCGTGATCAGACTGATCGGCACCACCTCTTGCAGCAACGCCAGAAGATATCCCCCCGCCAGAAGAATAAACAGAAGAAAAAACGCCCCTGTCACCCTTCCCATAAAAGCACCTGCCGTCTTCTTCAAATCCTCAAACGCAGGTGCCAGACGGATCAGAAACACCACATAAAAACACAGCAACACAACTGCGATCACCGTTCCGATCACCGCATCCACCCCGTTCAGCTTCCCTCTCCCGCTCATACAAAGCCAGAACGGAGCCAGAAACCCAAGTATCATCTGCCTGTAAAGCTGTCTGTGTGAAATCCTGTTATTCTCCGCAAACTCCATCCTGTACCTCCTGTCATTCTCTGTTCCTCTCCGATATTTTTCCCTGTTATCCCATCTCTTTTTTATTATTTCCTTTTCATTACTTTCTCTCTTTTACCTTTTCTTTCTTCTCCTCTCCTTTGTATTTCTCTCTTCTCTTTTTCTATTTCCTGTCCATTTTTTGGTTCATTCTAAGGCGGATTTTTTCTTCCTCCCTTGCATACAGTGGACGCTTCCATCTCTTCCTGAATGGAATCCGAAGAATCCCGTCACCCATTCCTGACAATCGTTCCTTCTTTATAAAAGGCACCAGATACGGCACGCCGAAACTCAGCAGTCCCGCCAGATGTCCCACTGTAAAATACACGCCAAGAACAAGCCCGTAAATTCCCAGATATCCTCCAAGGATCAGAAACCCATATTTCAGCAGCCGAAACGCAGACGCAAATTCCTCATTCGGAACCGTAAGCGAACCAAGCGCAGTCAGAGCCACGATCATCACCACGATCGGACTCACCAGATTTGCCTCCACTGCTGCCTGACCGATCACCAGACCTCCGACAATCCCGATCGCATTTCCCAGTGCACCCGGAATCCTCACCCCTGCTTCCCGGATCAGCTCAAACGCCAGCTCCAGAAAAATAAGCTCCACAACACTGGAAAAAGGAACTCCTTCCCTCGCCTCCGCAAAAGAAAGGATCAGATTCGACGGCAGAATCTGCGTGTGAAACCGGATCACCGCCAGATAAAGTCCCGGTAAAATGACCGCCATGATCACTGCCAGATACCTCAGCACTCTCAGAAAAGAAGCCATCTCAAACCTGTGATACCAGTCCTCACTGCTCTCCATAAAACTGTTAAAATTCCCCGGCAGCACCAGCGCCTCCGGTGAATTATCACACAGCAGAACTACTTTTCCATTCAAAATTTCCTGCACCGCCCTGTCCGGACGCTCCGTAGTCTGATACTGCGGAAACGGCGAATACCATGCATCCTCCGTCAGTTGTTCCAGCATTCCACTGTCCAGAATCCCGTCAATTTCGAACTCCTCCAGACGCTCTTTCACATCTTCCAGAAGCTTTTCATGTACCAAATCTTCCATATATAATATCTGAACCAGAGTATGCGAACGCACCCCGACAAAATACTCCTCCACCTTCAGCCGGGTATCCCGAAGCCGCTTCCGTACAAGCGCAGAATTACTCTTTACACTGTCGCCAAACCCCTCCTTAGAACCACGAAGGACCTGCTCCTTCTCGGCCTCCGTCACCCCCAGCCCAGGGTATCCCTTGCTGGAAATCTTCATGGCACAGTCGTATCCATCCATGAAAAAAACCGCATTTCCAGCCAAAAGTGCCTTGATCGCTTCCTCCATATCCTCAAGCTTCTTCACATCCGCGATACCCAGACTGTTATTCCTGACAAATTCAAGAATCTGATCCGGAGAAACCTCCCAGAAATGATTTACCATCTTTCCAATCGCAGAATCTTCCAGCATCATATTGGACACTGCCACCTCAATATAAACCATCAGGCAGTCCACCTTATGCCCCTCCCCCAGCTTCATGGGACGGATCAGAATATCACTGCAATTCTCCAGACGCTTTCTCAGATACGCCTCATTCTTCCGCAGACTTACAGAAATCTCCCTCTTTTCCTCCTGTACTTCATTTTGTTTTTCATTTCGCTTTTTATTTCTCTTTCTGTTTTTCTTTTCATTCTCTTTTTCCGCATCTCCTGTCCCCTGCATCATTTCCGATTCCCCCATCTCCTCACCTCCATTACAAAATTTTCCCGAAAAAAAAGAGAGGTTTTTCACCTCTCTTAGAATCCCCGGATTTCCAGAATTTATCCGTCATATTTTTTATCTGCGACCTCTGGCCTTCTCTTTCTCAGCTTTTTCCCTCTCAGCATTCTCTGCCTCAATAGAGCGCATGATCGCCATCCTCTGATTCTCAATATGCTGGAAAGAAAGCTGCTTCGCACGTTCCACGTCACGCTCCCTGATCGCTTTGGTCAGCTCCTCATGCTCCTTTACCAGAAGATCCCGCGTCTCTCCCTCTTTCAGATACTCCACACGATAACGGTAAATCTGCTCACGCATATTGTTGAGTACCTGGATCAGACGCTTATTATCAGAAGCCTTATAAATAATCTCATGAAAAGCCACATCTGCCTCTGCCAGCTTTACAAGATTTCCCTCTGCAATGGTATGTTCAAACTCTTTGGCCGCCAGCCAGAGTCTTCCCATTTCCTCCTCAGACATACGGTCGCAGGCTTTCTCAATCGCAACATTCTCCAACGCGATACGAACCTCCAGAACGTCATTTAAATCCTTCTCTGTAATATTCGCAACCTGAGCACCCCTTCTCGGGATCATCACTACAAGACCCTCCTGCTCCAGCTTACGCATCGCCTCCCTGATCGGAGTTCTGCTCACACCAAGTTTCTCAGCCAGCGCAATCTCCATCAGCCTCTCACCCGGTTTCAGCTCTCCCTTCAGAATCGCCTGACGCAGTGTATTAAACACCACATCTCTTAATGGAAGATACTCATTCATATTTACAGAAAAATCACTTGTCATTCGTATTTCCCCCTGTCTTTTCACTATCTGTTTTTATCTGTCTATTATCTGCTTATTGACTTTTACTGCTTATTGTCTTTTACTATTTATTACTGTCTGCTTTTTATCTTTCTACTGTTCATTTACTGTCTGTTATATGCTTCTGTGGCAAAAACAGTCTTCGCAAGTCTGCTCTCACGCAATACCTCTGCTGCCTTTTCCATCTTCTTTTTATCGTCAAAAATTCCAAACACAGTCGGGCCGCTTCCACTCATGATCGCCTTCAGTGCTCCATTCTCTTCCATCAGATCCTTGATCTCCTGGATCACCGGATACTTCCCGATAATTCCCGGTTCAAACACATTTCCCATCTTAGATGTCATAGAATAAAGATCACCATTCTCAATATCCCGGATCATTCCGTCAATATCCGGATGAACCTGAATTTCATCCAGTTTCAGACTCTCATAAGCCACCTTAGTAGAAACATTGATCGCCGGTTTTCCCACCAGAACATAACACTCCGGCACCTGTCTGATCCTCGTAAGCTTCTCACCGATGCCCTCTGCCAGAGCCGTTCCCCTCATCACACAATAAGGAACATCCGCACCGATATTCACAGCACGATCCATCAGATCCTGCTCACTCAGCCCCAGCTTAAATAAACGGTTCATTCCCACCAGCGCAGCCGCTGCATCCGAACTTCCGCCCGCCATTCCCGCTGCCACAGGGATAAATTTATCCAGCCGGATCGAAACACCCTGCTCGATCTGAAACTCATCCATTAAAAGCTTCGCAGCCTTATACACCAGATTTCTCTCATCATTCGGGATAAACGGATAATTCACACTCAGAGAAATCCCCGGCTCCTTCTTTTTCTTCATTTCCAGAACATCATACATCTGGATTGTCTGCATGATCATCCGTACTTCATGATAGCCGTCCTCTCTCTTCCCGAGAATATCCAGCCCCAGATTTATCTTAGCCAATGCACGTAAACGCATAAAACCCTCCGCTCGTTTTTTATTGTACTTTGTATACAAAAGTATTTTGTATTTATTTTAAAACATTTTCAAACTGATTTCAATACAACAGCCACAGTTTTTTCCGGTAATTTTTTTCGTTAATTATAACTGTCCACTCCATACACAACAGCTTCGTTAATATCAACAAACAGAAATCCGCATGCCAACAACCAGAGACTGACCATTTCCTGCTGCATCTCTACAGCTCTGCTACAGAAAAATCCCTATAGTTTTTTATAGTTTTAGTTTTATAATTTTTATACCTGTACCTGTTTTACCAGAATCAGCGGCTGCCCCGCCCTGACTTCATTTTCTGTCACCCCATTTATACTGCATATTTCCTCCACCGTCGTATAAAACTGCCTCGCAATATCCCAAAGCGTATCTTCCGGCTTCACCATATACACCGTAATTCCCGGCATACTCTCAATTTTCTTCCTGTCCAGCGGCTGTTCCTCTACCTCATCGATCAGCATCTCCTCCCACTGCCGGAACACCAGCACATTCAGCCCCACCGCGGCCTTCACTTCAATCTCATCTCCATCAGCCATCGTAGTAGAAAGCTGCTCCAGATCCGCCTGAAGAAAATAAGTACAGTCCGGTGTAATTCCCTTCGCCTCGATCAGATGCGTAAACGGCAGCATCGCTTCCATCGAATAAAACGGCATCTCATCATTTCCAATAATATAGAGAATTTTCAGCAGAACAATCCCCTCTGCCAAAACTCCCTCCTCCGTAATCTTCGTCTTGTCAATCTTCACCTTTCCACTGCTGTGACAAAGCTGCAGAACCTTCCCCTGACTCTCCTTCACAGCCACCCTGTCAGCCACTCTGCACCTGGAAAAATTCCTCACCAGCAAACTCTCCAGCATTTCCTTTTTCCCATGAAGCACACACTCCTTCAACGGCGTATAGACATCCAGAATCAGCTCATGCTCCTCTTCCCTGTACAGTTTCATATTCAATTCCAGCACCACATCCACCTGAAGAACTCGTTCCTCCCCGTCTCCATCCGGCTTCACTTCAATTCCCTGATGAAGCACCGAAACTTCAATATGAGGAATCAGATCCTCCCCACATCCACTGCACTCCATCTCACTGTTAAAAGGCATGGAATATTCCAGCCACTGCGGCGGATTTTCTTCCTCTCCCCCTGCATACATCACAAAAACCGACAGCTCCCCCTTCACTCTCAGCCGGTCATCTTCCGGACGCAGATCCAGATTCCGCGGCTCTATCGTATACCAGAGAAGATTCTCCACATTCGGCCGGTTGGACGCCAGATTCATATCATCCTTGATACGCAGAGTATCCTTTTTATGTACACACAGACTCATCAGCCGGACCGTTTTCTTCTTCACTGACACATCCGCTTCCTCCAGCGAAACCGGAATCTGAAGCCCCGCCAGCTCATCCACAGAAGCAAAAAAAGTCACGATCGCCTTGATATTCAATTTTCTGGAATGAATCACATGAATACTCAGATCCTCAATCTCCCAGCTCAGACACAGTTTATCTCCCCCTTCAATCCCTTCCAGATTCATCGTTTCATCCATCGGAAGCTTCGCAGAAAGACTGTAAACCCTCCCCTCCTGCTCCCCCACATAAAGCAAATCTACATTCAGGCTCCCCTTCAGAAAAGCCTTCCCCTCACTCAGACGCACCTCATCCATGGAAACATCCGCCTTACTCTGAACCATCCGTCCCACATCCGGCTTCGCATCCGGCACATTATAATCCACATCAAAAGTCACCTGACTCGTCGCCTTGCTCTTCACACGCAGCATCTGCACACTCTCTTTTTTCAGCTCCAGCATAATCATGACCCCTTCCTTTTATTCTTTTTCTTTTATTCTTTTTCTTTTATTCTTTTTCTTTTATTACTTTCTCCCTTCTGTCCTGGCAGATTTCTGAGGGATATTTTATCCTGTAAACTGAACTGGTTTTCCTGTCTTTTTTATCTTCAGGACAATACAAGGGTACGATGGCTCACCACCCTGATTCCCCTCAGAAGGACCGATCAGCCTGGTCTTACAGAACACACCATTCTCCGACTCCGAAACCTCCTCCACCTGAATACTGTAGCCACCCGTCATCTGTTCCCCATACCCCTTCAGCAGATACAGGACATCCCCAACCAGATATGTCATCTGAAATTCCTTTTTCTTTCTCTGCTCAATAAACTCCACTGCCTCATCCGGAAGCTCCTCCTGCTTCACGATGGCATATTCCACAGGCGTACGCTCCCCTTCCTCAATCCGGATCAGCTCACACCCCGTCAGAAACACAGCCACTGCCAGACACACTCCCAGCACCCACGCCATTCGTCGCACAAAGACACCCCTGCCACATTCCTTACTACTCATTCTATGCTTTCCCCATATTAACTATACCCCATCTTTTCTAACCGTTAGAAAAAATCTTCCATATCTATCCAGTTGACTCCCTTTCCTTGCGTCCGCCCTCTTCTCTCCTCACCATCTTTTACAAGAAAAAACATTGCACCCCATCTTTCAATCCCTTATAATAAAAGAACTATACAAAACAAAAAACACAAGGGCACAGTTCAAAAATCCACGCCCGGAAAGGATCAAAAACCACATTATGATACGCTTTATCTTAGTCTGTATTGTCGTAATCGGCTATCTGATACTCTCAATCCCGATACTTCTCATAGAATGGATCATCGGCAAATTTTCCCCGGAAACCAAAGACATCAGCTCCCTCCGGATCATTCAGGCAGTCTTCCGCTTCATCCTATGGATCACAGGAGCCAAAGTCACCGTGATCGGAGAAGAAAACGTTCCAAAAGACACCCCAGTCCTGTACATCGGCAACCACAGAAGCTACTTCGACATCCTTCTCACCTACTCCCGCTGCCCGATCCGCACAGGCTACATTGCCAAAAAAGAAATGGAAAAAATCCCGCTGCTGTCCACCTGGATGCGCTACCTTCACTGCCTCTTCCTTGACAGAAAAGACATCAAACAAGGTCTGAAAACCATCCTCACAGCAGTAGAAAAAGTAAAATCCGGCATTTCCATCTGCATCTTCCCGGAAGGAACCCGAAACAGAAATGCAGACGAGACAGACATGCTTCCATTCCATGAAGGAAGCTTCAAAATCGCCACCAAAGCAAAATGCCCGATCATCCCAATCGCCATCAACAACTCCGCAGACATCTTCGAAGCACATTTTCCAAAGATGTCCCCAGCCAAAGTTGTTGTAGAATATGGCAAACCAATTTATCCGGATGAGCTAAGCAAAGAGGATAAAAAACACATCGGTGAATACACCCAGAATATCATTCGCGAAATGCTGATCAAAAACAAACCACTTACTGAAAACTAAAAAAATTCCGCAGGTTTCATCCAGCCATGTACTGTCCCGGAATCTATAGCAATTCCAACGGATCATACAGGCTCCAAAACCTGCGGAATTTTTTTACTTTTTTATTTCTTTACCAGCCTTTTCTTTGCTTACATTATTATTTCTTTGTTCACATTACTGTTTCTTTATTTACATCAACCTATTTACATCAGCCTCACAAGAACAATCGCCGTAACCGCCCCGGCAGTCGTAGCCAGCAAAGCACCCGGCAGCGTATATCTGGTTTTCTCAATCTTCACAGAACCAAAATAAACACTCATACAGTAAAACACACTCTCCGTCGCACTCATGATCACCGCTCCCATCAGCCCTGCTGCCGAATCCGCCCCATACTGCTTAAAAATATCCAACAGCAAACTCACCGCAGCACTGGAAGAAAACATCCTCACCACCGTAAGCGGTACTATCTCCGCCGGAATCCCCACTGGTTCTAACAATCTTCCCAGCACACGTCCGACAAAATCCAGAAAACCAGATGCCCGTAAAATTCCAACAGCCGTCATCAACCCAATCAGCGTCGGACAAATCCCCACCACCGTTTTCATCCCGTCCTTCGCGCCATCCAGAAAATCATTATAAATATCCCTTCTGGCCACAAGCCCATGAGCCACAATATACAACATAAAAACCGGAATGATCAGATCAGAAAAATAAGAAAACAACCTCATCCGTTCAGTCCTTTCAACACATGAATCACTATGCAGCACCCGTTTTACTCCTGCTTTATTTCTGCTTCATTTTCACCCCATTTCTCTTTTATTTCTACTTCATTTCTACTTTATTTTTGTTTCCTTCCTCTCCCACTGTCAACACTGTCGATTATGCCACATCTCTCCTGTCCATAATTTTACAGAAAATCACAGCCACCACAGTACTTGCAGCCGTCGCCACGATTGCCGGTGCCACCACCGCCGTCGGCTCCGCACTTCCGTACTGCATCCGATACGCAATGATATTCACAGGAATTAACTGTAAAGATGATATATTAATAATCAGAAAGGTACACATCTCTCTGCTCGCTGTAATACTCCGTCTCGCTGTAATACTCTGTCTCTCTGTAATATTCCGTCTATCCCTAAACTTCACATTCTCTGCAGTATTCCCCATCTTCTTATCAGACAGGATTCCCTCCTGCTCCTGTTTCAGGCATTCCATAGCCTTCAGTCCTGCCGGTGTTGCCGCCCATCCAAGGCCCAGAATATTGGACAGAAAATTCAAAGAAATATATTTACCCGCCTCCGACTCTTCCTCCAGTCCCGGAAACAAAAAACGAACAACCGGACGCATCTTCTGCGACAGCTCTTCCACCAGCCCTGCCATTTCCGCAATCTTCATCAGCCCCGACCACATCGCCACAACTCCTGCCATAGAAATACACAAACTCACCGCATCTCTCGAAGAAGAAACAGCCGCCTCCGTCACAACCTTCAGATTCCCTGTAAAAATCCCATATACGATTCCGACCAGAATCATCCCACTCCACAGATATGTCAATCTTCCGGCTCACCCTTTCATTTTTTATTTTCCATATGCAAACACCAGATAACAACACAACAACTCTTCAGGCTTTCATCCACTCCCCCTCTTCCTTACAAACTATTCCATTTCTTACTCTGTCAGAACTTCCACTGTATCTGAATCGACCCCGGCAGCACTTTCAGCAAAGTGATCATTTTATCTACCGTAAAACGTTTCTCGTCAAACCCGATCTGATTCCAGAGACTTATATTGGACACTACTTTTTCCATCTGTTCTGGAGTTGCATGGTTTTCTGCCAGAACCACCATCTCCTCCACCTTTTCCTGCCGAAGCTGATCTAACTGATCCACACGCTGATTAATATAATTTGTCAACGTTTCCCCCGCGCCAAGCAAAGATTCCACCAGCACAGAAATCTCTCTCTCAATCTCTTCAATCTCACCATAAATTCTCTGTACCCGCGGATTCTCCTTCAGTTTCGCATATCCCAGAGGTGTCTGTGATTCTCTGAGTTTTTGCACCATCGCCTGATATACATAATTCTCCACATCTTCCGTATAAACCTTTCCGCAGCCCGGACAAGCCTTATTATTCAGGCGCTTCGTGCATCGTAAGTACTGTTTACCGGACTGTATTTTGATACTCATCAGCGCATATCCACAATGTCCACACTTCACCTTTCCTGCCAGCCAGGTATTCACAGCCTTTCTGTTTGCCTGAATTGTCTTATTCCCAAACAGCTTGATCCTGCAGTTCAGCCATTGTTCCGAAGAAACCAGCCCCTCATGAGGGGCTGCCACCAGCATATGTCCTTTCAGATTCTGCAGTTTATCCGTCGTCACATCCCGTCCCTGATATAAATAACATCCATGCACACCGTCAAACATCTCCTGTCCGCTGACAATATTCGTACCCTGACTCTTAAAAAAACGATACACATCCATATCCGCCCGGACATATACCGGATTTCTCAGAAGCTGTGCCAGCATCGGGCGAATCAGTTCTTTTCCATAAAACTGAACTCCTTTTTCCGCATAGTACCGCGTAATGTCCCCATATGAAGTGTCCGGTTTTTCGTACATTTCAAAAATTTCACGCACAATCTCCGCTTCCTGTGGCTCCTCCACCAGTTTCTTGGTATGAATCCCATCCATCATAATCTCCTCCAGTCGATATCCGTAAGGAGGTTTTCCACCCATATGAAATCCCTTCTGACTTCGGGAATAATAAGCATCACTGACTCGCTTCTGTATGGTTTCCCGCTCAAGCTGTGCGAACACAATACAGATATTCAGCATCGCTCTCCCCATTGGCGTAGACGTGTCAAACTTTTCCGTGGAAGAAACAAACTCTACCTGATACTGCTGAAACAGCTCCATCATATTCGAAAAATCAAGGATTGAGCGGCTGATACGATCCAGCTTATACACGATCACTTTTTCCACCTCACCTCTTCGGATGTCTGTCAGAAGCTGCTGAAGCTGTGGCCGTATCGTATTTTTTCCACTGTATCCCTTATCCTTGTACTCCTTAAAAGTCCCGCCCTTCAGTTCATACTTACAGAATTCAATCTGGCTCTCAATGGAAATACTGTCTGCTCTGTCAACGGACTGTCTCGCATAAATAGCATTAATTCTCTTCATAGAATTCCTCCTTTTGACCACAGCAAAGATGGACTCCACGCAGAACAAGCCTCGGTCTCTGCTGCTTCCTTATAATCAGGTTTACTCCGGAAACATCCAGACCCCAGAATAAACCGCTAACAGATTCGTAATACAATTACGATATCAGATATTCAAAAATCTGTAAATCGACTTTTTTCTACATATATGTATAGATTTTTCAGACTTTTGCATTTATAATACATTTATAATGCAATTATAATAAAGAGTTATGAAAACAACCTTTTTATATCTGGCCCGCTACCCATTGATCATTTCCACTCGTTGCACTGCAAAGAACCAGAATCCCCATACTTCAGAAACATCACCGTAAACACTCCCCATAAGCACCTTCACAAGTATCCATCCTCAAAAACATACATCTCAGACATACACCACAGACCTTTGAAAGGAAAATTTTTATGAGAAGAAAACGTACCGATTCCCTGATCCAGTGGAAAAAAAGCCCCAGCCGCAAGCCTCTCATTCTCCAGGGACTCCGCCAGACGGGTAAAACCTGGCTGCTTCTGGATTTTGGCAGCAAACAATACGAAAACACCCTGTACATCAATCTGGAAACTGACAAACCTGCTGCCGATTATTTATCCATTCCCCACGATCCACAGGAAGCACTCCTCTTTCTGGAAACCTATGCCGACAAACCACTCCGTCCCTCCACCTCCCTGCTGATCCTCGACAACCTCCAGTGCGTCCCGCAAATATCCACACTCCTCGCCGGCATCGCACTGGACTTTCCACACTATCACATCGCAGCCATCAAAAAAGGTGTATATCCTGATCCGGACTACACCTCCAATGATTTCGATATTCTGACTTTATACCCCATGGATTTCGAAGAATTTCTCTGGACCAACGCCGAATTTGCCCTTGCACGGGAAATCCGCGCCCATTTTTCCACCTTCACTTCCATGGAAAAATCCCTGCATGCAAAAGCACTTCACCAGTTTCACCTCTACCAGATCACAGGCGGAATACCGCTTTCTGTTCTGGAATACAAAAAAGGAAAAAGCTTACTGATGGTTCCCGATATTCAGCAGAAAATCCTCGACCTTTATCTGGCAGACATTACTGCCTCTGCCCCAAAAGGAACCGCCACACACAGCCGCAAAAGCTGGCTTTCCATCCCCTCTCAGCTTGGAAAAAGCAGCCGCAGATTCCAGTACACCCGAATCGCCAAAGGTGCCACTGCCAAAACTTATCAGGAATCTCTCAACTGGCTGATCCATTCCGGCCTTGCCCTCTCCTGCCCAGGCTACGCAAAAACTGAGCCTGAAGCCCTCTCCGGACTTCACTTATACCCCGTCGACGTCGGTCTGTGCACCCGCATTTTAAAACTTCCGTCCTACCAGCTCCTGTCCGGTGAAGAAAGCCCCTCCTGCACTGCATGCGCAGAAACCTTCCTCGCACAGCAGTTTACCCAAAATGGCTATAACCTCTCCTACTGGCACAGCCAGAATCAGGCAGAAGTCCCTTTCCTTCTCGAAAAATCCGGAAAGTATATCGCCGTAGATTACCGCCTGTCCCCACACCAGAAATGCCGAAATCTCATGCGTTTTAATGACAGCATTGGAAAAAACATCCTCTCCAACAACAGCAATTGCAAAAGCAACTGCGGTGAGAACCATAATATAAAAAATAACAGCGATGAAACCAATACCCCCCAAAATAATAACTGTAAAAAAATGTATCTCGTTTCTTCCGAAAACTTCAAAGAAAAAGAGCACTATCGGATCTTACCGTTTTACGCAGCATTCTGCCTTTAAGCTGAATCCTTCTGCTCTCCATATAAAAAGAGTGGCAGTTCCTTCAGGGTTGTATCCCCAAAGCAACTGCCACTCTTTTGGGCTTATCCCACATCTCAGCAATATTTCTTAACAATACATCACAGCAATCCTGTGTGCAAAAATGCCTGATATCGGTCTGCTCCGTTTATTTCTTATTTCTTACTTTTTATTTATTTCACTTCTACTAATTCAATTCTGAAGTTCAGTTCTTTTCCTGCCATCTCATGATTTGCATCAAAAGTAATTGTCTTTTCTTCTTTAGCTGTTACTTTTACAGGGAATGGCTGACCATACTGATTGGACAGATATACCTGCTGGCCAACCACAAGATCTTCAGAACCCGGAAGCTGTGCAATTTCAAGAGTAAAGATTGCATTCGGATCTGCCATACCATAAGCTTCTTCCGGCATCAGATGAACATCTACAATCTGGCCAACTTCCATATCCGCAACTGCCGCATCAAATCCTCTGATCATCTGACCGGCTCCGCAGATAAATTCCAGTGGTTCTCCACGGTCATAAGAAGAATCAAACTGTGTTCCATCATTAAAAGTTCCTCTGTAATGTGTACGGCATGTTTTTCCCACATTGCGTCCTGTAATAGCAGCCTGTGTACCGCCGCAGCCACCACAACTGCTTCCACAGGAACCACCTTCTTCATGACCTCCACAGGAATGTCCCTCTTCGTGTCCTCCGCAGGAATGACCTTCCTCATGATGTCCACAGGAATGTCCTTCTCCGTGGTGATCACAATTCACGCCGGAAGATACCAGTTCCCCTTTCAGATAAGCCTCTACTGCCTCATCTGTATTTCCCTGCGCACCTGCACACAATTCAATGTCAGCCTCACTCAGAGCAGCCTGAGCACCGCCGCCGATACCACCACAGATCAGAACATCCACGCCCTGCTCTGCAAGCAGACCTGCCAGAGCACCATGTCCGCTGCCATTAGAACCGATCACTTCACTGGAAACAACTTTCTGGCCCTCAACTTCATATACCTTAAAAGATTCTGTTTTTCCAAAATGCTGAAAAACATTTCCATTGTCATAAGTTACTGCAATTTTCATGTGTAAAATCCTCCCATTTGTTTAAAAATCAGAAAAACCTGTTCTGTCCAGTATAGCTTGTCTGACAGGGAAAATCAAGCCTGAATAATCCAGCATTATCTCCTTCTTTATTCTTTATCCTTTTTCCCATACGCCATATCATTTTATATCGGTTTTATATCGTAACTGTTTTTGTTTTCTTACTGTAAACTCTTTTACCATTCACAATTTTATAGGCCCGCACACAATATTCATAAGTCCAGTAACTGCCAGCACCACTATAGCCATCTTTATCACCCCAGCTCAAAACAGATGCTTTCACTGTTTTAACAGCGTGATCATACCGATAAAAAATAAAAACTCAAGTCTGAGCCCTGACTCTTGTAGTCAGGGCTTTTCGTCATTCTCAAATTTACATATAAACAGCCGGACTATGAGAATCCCATCCTACAGACCGGCTGTTTTCTGTTAAAGGTTATATTCTTTGTATAACTGCTCACGTCTTTCAGAGTCTGTTGAAACAATCTGTATTTCATCAATTCTCTGTTCTTGAATCAATCGATTAATCAGACTTCCCAAGCGGGCTTCTCCCTGTGCCTGTCCGATTACCTGGCCTTCTGCACGTCCGATGACCTGGCCTTCTGCACGTCCGATGGCCTGGCCTTCTGCCTTAAGTCTTTCAGATTCCAGTTCCAGAACTTTTCCTCCCATAACATCACCCAGTCCTTTCCGGATCTCCTCTTCTTCGCGGAAGATATAGTCCGAGATCTTTACAATTAGTTTCGTTAAATCTGTATACAGTTCCGACTTTCCTGTTTCTGACAGCTCCTTTTCCAGATTCACACGGATTTCCTCATATTCGTTTAATAATATCTGGAATAACTCCGGGTTCTCATTAAGATCGTGTCCTTTTTTCTCATATCTCATAATATAAAATGGCAGAAGCATCAGCAGATTTTTCTCAAAAATGCTGGCCTTTGTGTAATCAGCCATTTTTATAGTTGGTATGGAATACAAATGCACCTTGCCATCCGGAAAGGCCACTTCTGCCTCCAGATAATCCGGTGTATTTTCCGAACTTCTCAGAAACAGTACACATGACTTTGGAAATTCTATCCGGTATCTGCGCCCCTGCTTCTCGGCATGTTCTATGCTGATTGCAAAATCATATTCGATCATGCGTATTGCCATTGTAGTATCATCTGTACTCTGGCATTCAATATGATACATTTTCTTTCCAATCAGCAGACAGGAGTCTGTAATAACTTCTCCGTTCTCCTGCTGGTGTTCGTTACGAAGCTGTGTGATCTTCACATCTTCCGGATATGAGGTATGAAATACTTCATTGATCAGCGGAACTGCCAGATAAGGCATCTTCTCAATCATGGTACGGAATACATCATCAAAAATGGTATTGTTCATATAACACTCCTTTTTGTACCTACATTATAACATTTGGACGGGTTTTATTAAATACAAAATCTCTTTTGAAGCTATGTATTTTTTATCTTTGGAATCAGTGGCAGACATTGCCAGAAAAATCCTTTATAAGGATATCTTAGATGATTACTGATGTCTTAACTATACAATATTTG